>ERZ772977.171-NODE-171-length-51881-cov-4.691429_pt1 | contig 51881 bp, 52 predicted proteins | sample MGYA00511131_ERZ772977 | MGnify/ENA primary metagenome ERZ772977 (study PRJEB29015, sample SAMEA2737935) | human oral metagenome | biome: human oral; feature: human-associated habitat; material: dental | place: China | collected 2151 ...
ACGTCATCATCGACCTCATCTGCTACCGGCGCCGCGGCCACAACGAGGGCGACGATCCGAGTTTCACGCAGCCCAAGATGTACGACCTGATTGAGCAGAAACGCTCCGTCAGGCGCCTGTACACCGAGGCCCTGATCGGGCGCGGAGACATCTCCGTATCAGACGCCGAAGACGTGATGGACAAGTTCAGGGCCCGCCTGGAGAACGTTTTCAAGGAGGCGCGGGACGCCAAGAACACCGATGCGGTGATCGAGGAGTACACGAGGGTGCCCTACTACCCGACGAAACAGGGACACCGACTCACCGAGATCACACCGGAAATGATGCGCCGGATCAGCGAGGTGCACACCGCTCTCCCTGAGGGTTTCACCCCTCATCCGAAAGTACTGCCCCAGCTGAAACGGCGAGCCGAACAGATTCTGAACGGCCCCATTGACTGGGCAACAGCCGAGCTGCTCGCCATCGGTTCTTTGCTGATGGAGGGACGACCCGTCCGACTGTCCGGACAGGATTCACGCCGCGGAACCTTCTCGCAGCGGTTCGCAGCCATCGTGGACCGCCTCACCAACGAAGCCTGGGTGCCCCTGAAACACCTGAGCGACGACCAGGCAACCTTCGATGTCTACGACTCGCTGCTCAGTGAGTACGCGGCCATGGGTTTCGAGTACGGCTACTCCGTGGCCCGACCGGACGCCCTGGTCTTGTGGGAGGCGCAGTTCGGAGACTTCGCCAACGGCGCCCAGATCATCGCTGACGAATTCGTCGTATCCGGACAGGCGAAATGGGACCAGAAGTCCGGTGTGGTGTTGCTGCTGCCACACGGTTTCGAGGGACAGGGCCCGGACCACAGTTCAGCGCGTATCGAACGCTGGCTGCAGCTGTGCGCCGAGAACGCCCTCGCGGTCAGCCAGCCGTCAACGGCCGCCAGCTATTTCCATCTGCTTCGCCAGCACGCCTACGTCAATTATCACCGCCCGGTCGTGGTGGCCACCCCAAAGTCGATGCTGCGAAGCAAGGCTGCTTCCTCGCTTCCGGAGGAGTTCACCTCGGGAACCTGGCATCCGGTGCTGGACGACCCGAAGATCACGGATCCGTCCGAGGTCACCCGCCTGCTGATCTGCTCCGGCAAGATCCGCTGGGAACTCATGGCCAGTCGCGAGAAGTTCGGTCTCGACGGCAAGGTTGCCATCATCTCCTTGGAACGTCTGTATCCACTGCCTGGAGCCGAGATGGCCAAGGTGCTGGAACGCTACCGCCACGTCACTGACATCCGGTTCGTCCAGGACGAACCTGCCAACCAGGGGCCGTGGCCGTTCATCTCGGTTCACCTGCCGAATTCCGTCGCTAACCACACCGACCTTCCACTGCGAATGCACAGGGTGGCGCGACCGTGGTCCTCGGCTCCATCGGTCGGATCCTTGAGGGTTCACCAGCAACAGACCGTGGACCTGATGAACAGTGCCTTCGGGGCGTGAAGACGGACGTTTCCCGTAGCGCTGGCCCGCATCCATCGCTGGAAAAAATCTCACACGACCAGTTGAACCCAAAATTTCAGAAAGCCGGCGAACCATGCATGACATCGAAAAACTGACGATCTGCTATCAAGATTTGGTGTGCTCTGCCCCGGAAGGAATCTGGTTCGCACCCGGGCGGGTGAACCTGATCGGCGAACACACCGACTACAACGACGGTTTCGTCCTGCCCTTCGCATTGGAAAAGCGCGCGCTCGTCGCGGCGGGGCGTCGTGACGACGGTCGGGTCGTCATGCACGCCATGGATCTCTCGGAGACCGTGGAACTTCCATTGTCGGCTCTCAAGCCCGGCAGCGGGGGCTGGGCGGCCTATCTGGCCGGGGTGCTGTGGGCACTGCGCGAGGCGGGACACCAGGTGGGCGCGGTAAACTTGGTACTCACATCAGAGGTGCCTCCAGGGGCAGGTCTGTCCAGTTCAGCGGCGATCGAGTGCGCGGTGATGGCCGCCGCCTGCGATCTCTTCGGCCTGGAGATCACTCCCATGGAACGTGCACGGCTGGCCCAGCGGGCGGAGAACGCCTACGTGGGCGCCCCGACCGGCCTCCTGGACCAGGCCGCCAGCACCCTGTGCCATGAGGGCCGCGGGCTCTTCATGGACTGCCGCACGCTTGAGACCGTCGAGGTGCCCCTGCCGTTGCACGAGCAGGGATTCGAGGTCCTGGTTCTCGACACCCACACCCAGCACAGCCACGTGGACGGGGAGTACGGGGAACGCCGGGCGACGTGCGAGCAGGCCGCTGCGATCCTCGGGATCAGGGCGCTCCGCGATGTCACGGAACTGGATGCGGCCCTGGCCAGACTTCCCGACGAGCGGATGCGCAAGCGTGTGAGGCATGTGGTGACCGAGAATGACCGGACCCGCGCGGCCATGGAACTTGCCGTGAAAGGGAACTTGGCCGGGATTCCCTCCCTGTTGAACGAATCCCACACATCCATGCGCGAGGACTACGAGATCACGGCCCCGGCCGTCGACCTCGCCGTGGAGACCGCCTTGGCACAGGGGGCGCTCGGGGCCCGGATGACGGGCGGTGGATTCGGTGGCTGTATTATCGCATGGTGCCCCACAGGGCAGACCGAGCGCATCGGAACAGCCATCCGGGATGCCTTTGGGCAGGCGGGATTCCAGAAGCCCTCGTGGTTCACGACCGCGCCCTCGGAGGGAGCCGGTCGGCTGGAGTGACCTTCGAATTCTCCGGTTTCAAGCCCTGCTGCGGAGCGGCAGGGTTGTTTATTGTTGTGGACCGGAGTAAGTTCTATCCGCTCGAAAGATCATCTAACCAAAAAAGGAGTGCCATTCATGGACTGGCGCCACAGGGCAGCCTGCCTGACAGAGGACCCGGAGCTGTTCTTCCCTGTCGGCAACACCGGCCCCGCACTCCAGCAGATCGAGGATGCCAAGAAGATCTGCCAGAGCTGTGCGGTCAAGGACCAGTGTCTCAACTGGGCACTCGATGCCGGCCAGGATCATGGTGTCTGGGGTGGTACGAGCGAGGACGAACGCCGGGCCATGAAACGTCGTGCCGCCCGTTCCCGGGTGCGCGCCGGCTGAACTGGGCGCGATTCACATCAGCGCGGGAAACACCAAACGGGCACACGTGCCATGCCCGTCCTCCCGATTCCCGATCTCGAGGCTACCACCGAGATCCCCCACCAGAGTCGAAATGATTGCCAACCCGAGACTGGTCTGGCTCCCCAGCCGGAACCCGTCCGGTAGACCTGTTCCATTGTCGACCACGTCGATGACCATGCCCTCGTCCGATGCGGCCGGCCTGACCTCGATGCGCCCTGCGCCACCTTCCAGGCCGTGCTCTACCGCGTTCTGGCAGAGTTCGGTGATCATCATGGCCACGGACGTGGCAGCGTCGGCTCGGATCTCCCCGAAGCTGCCGACGCGAACCGCCTCAACGGCTCCCGAAGTGGCGGCGAGGTCACCGATCATTTGAAGAATGCGATCACACACACCGTCGAAGACGACATCCTCATCGAGGCTGTGGCTGAGCATGTCATGAACGACGGCTATGGACGAAACCCTGCGCATAGCGTCCTGCAAGGCCTCTCTGCCCTCCTCGGATCTGATTCGTCGCGCCTGCATCCGCAGCAGAGCAGCCACCGTTTGGAGGTTGTTCTTGACCCGGTGGTGGATCTCCCGAATGGTGGCGTCCTTGGTCACGAGCATGCGATCCCGGCTGCGCAGATCAGTGGTGTCGCGGCAGAGGATCAGGGAACCCACCGGTTCTTCCTGCACAACGAGCGGAAGCACCACCAGACGCATGGAGGCGCGCGGCTGTTCCACGTCAAAAACGACACTGCGGTGTTCCGTCAGGTCCGCCTGCACGGTCTGTCCCATGGACTCGACCCCCCGCATGACGCTCCGGATCAGGGTGGTGAAGTCCTCATCCGCGATGTCACCTTGGGCACCAAGCCGCCTGAAAGCGGTAATCGCGTTCGGTGATGCGTAGCTGATCCGGCCGCCGGGCTGGACCCGGAGCACCCCATCACAAACCCTTGGGGCGAAGGCCTTGTCGGAGACCGGAGCCAAGGGAAAGTCCCCCTCAAGAATCATGCTGGTCAGGATGTCCGCGGCCTCGAGGTAGTTCTCCTCCAGAAGCCCGGTGGCGCGCATGCCCATCTGGTTGGTGTGACGTTCCAGCACCGCTATGCAACGGCCTCCCCGGAGGATGGGTATCGCCCACACGTCCACGGGAATTCCGGCCGACAGCGCATTGTCACTGGTTTCGCTGATTTCGTGGCTCATGTACGCCACCACGACCTGGTGGTCCAGTTCGTAGGCGAGCTGCTCCCCGATGACATCGTCCTCCAAGGCCGTCGGGCCCGTCACCGGGCGGATCTGGGCCACGCATGTGAACACCTCGCATCCGGGATCGTCCTCCTCGGGAACCCACAACAACAGATCTGAGAAGGAGAGATCACTCAACAGGTGCCACTGGCTCTGAAAAGCCAGGAGCCAGTCAGAATCGGAGAGTTCCTCGGGGGGATGTGTCCTCGCCATGGCTCTACTCTGCCATCGTCCTGGCTGGTGACGCCATGCTGCATCTGGCACAATGGGCCGTCGCAACTCGAAGAAGGAGGCCCCGATGGGCAAGACCGGTCGTAAGCGTCGAGCACGTCGCAAGAGCAAGGCCAACCACGGCAAGCGTCCAAACGCCTGACGCATGGAGATGAGGCGCCCTCGTTCCTGTTCGGGAACGAGGGCGCTGGGTTTTCCGGGGAAACCTTCAGAGGGAGAGGCAGAGGGCTGTGAGTTTGTTGCGCAATCCTGCCGGAGCGGCGGTGGTCGGCTGACTGCGGCGAATCATCTCGGTGATGACGGATTCGATTTCGAAGCTCTCCATACATCGCTCGCAGGCGTGCAGATGGCGCCTCACCCGGTCGGCATCGGTCTCGGGCAGTTCTCCGTGAAGGAAGGCATGAACGGCCTCCAAGGCCCGCACGCACTCGCCCATCTCGTCGTGCTCGTGGTCCACCATGTCAGGATCGGTCATGCCCTGGAACCCCCGATACCACGATCCGCAGCATAATCGGCCAAGGATTTGCGCAGCTGTGCCCGGCCGCGGTTCAGACGCGACATCACGGTCCCGATCGGGGTGCCCATGATGGAGGCTATCTCCTTGTAGCTGAACCCCTCTACATCGGAAAGGTACACCGCAAGCCGGTAGTTTTCAGCCAGCCCCGCCATCGCCTCTGCGACGGCGGCATCTGGGGTGTTGTCGAGGGCCTCCATCTCGGCCGAACGCAAGCCTTGGGAGTCGTGGGAGGCGGCTCTGGCCAGCTGCCAGTCCGTCACTTCCTCCTCACCACTCATCCGTGGTGAGCGGGCTGCCTTTCTGTAGGAATTGATATAGGTGTTGGTGAGAATCCGGTACAACCAGGCCTTCATGTTGGTACCGGGTTTGAACGATTCGCGTCCCCTCAGGGCTTTTACGTAGGTCTCCTGAACCAGGTCTTCCGCGTCGGTCGGGTTCCGGGCCATACGCAGGGCAGCCGAGTAGAGGCGGTCGAGATGGGCCAAGGCCTCGCTCTCGAACTCGAGTCCGAGTTCCGCAGCGTCCAGCAGCGTGGTGTCCGTTTCTTCCATCAGGGAAGAACATACCGGTGTCCGGTCCCATACCAAAGGAGCGTCCAGCGACAGGGCAGCGGATGTCATGTGGGTTGCAACGCGCCACCGGGGAGGATTATTCCCAGACATCGGCCCCATCCGTGTTCACGAAATCTGCGCCCGGTCATTCCAACCAGACGCCGACATGGGTAAGTTTGAGGTCATGAGTCTGTTGCGCTTCCTAGCCCGTAGCCTTTTTGCCAGTGCCTTCGTCGCCGATGGCGTGCGCAAGGTCACCTCACCAGCCGAGTTGGCGCCGGAAGCCGAGGCGTTCACGGCCCGCGTCACCCCCCTCGTGCAGCGGGTTGTTCCCTCCGGCTATTCCTCACACGTGCCCGACCGAGCAGAGTCCTGGGTGCGTATCTGCGGTGCCGCCGAAGTCCTCGGCGGCGTGATGTTCGCCACTGGGATCGGGCGTCGGCTCGGGGCGTGCCTGCTCGCCCAGGCCAGCATCCTGAACATCGCGGTGGCCCTTCCCGAAAAAGGGGCCGACGCCGAGGAGAAACAGGAACGACGCCCCGAGGTGCTGAAGAACGTGGCACTTCTCGGTGCCTCCGTGCTGGCAACCCAGGATCTCCAGGGACGCCCCAGCGCTTCCTGGCGCCGCAGGAACACCTCCCGCAAGCTCCGCCGGGCGAAGGCGAGGGTCGCCAAGAAGGCACGTCAGGCGGTGGCGTCCTGACGGCTGCTCCCCTTGCGACGGCCAACACGGCCGTCCAGGGGGTCGTCGAGGTACCCGGTTCCAAATCGGGAACGAACCGGGCACTGATGTTGTCCGCGCTCGCGGACGGTCCGTCAACGGTGATGGGGGCCCTTGAATCGCGGGACTGCGACCTCATGGCTGATGCGCTGCGTGCGCTCGGGGTGATCATTGAGACGCCCGGCCCGGGTGAGCTGCGGATCACACCCCCGCGGCATTTCCGCGGCGCCCCGGGGGGTATTGACTGCGGCCTGGCCGGCACGGTAATGCGTTTCGTACCCCCATTGGCCGCCCTGGCCGATTCCCCCACCCGTTTCTTCGGGGACCCGCAGGCCAGCGCTCGCCCGATGTCCGGACTCCTGGACGGTCTCCGCCAGCTGGGGGCTGGGATCGACTCCAATTCGCTGCCCTTCGTCCTCTCCCCCGGCCCGATAACGGATGACTCCGAGGTGGTGGTGGATTCCTCTGCCTCCAGCCAGTTCATCTCCGGCCTGCTGCTGATCGGGGCACACCTGCCTTTCGGGCTCAGGTTGCGGCATTCAGGGGATCCCCTTCCCTCCCGGCCCCACATAACGATGACCGTGGAGATGTTGCGCGATCGTGGCGTGCGCGTCGACGAAACGGATGTCACCTCGTGGCGGGTTCACAGCGGTCCCGTCCTGCCTCTTGACGTTCGTGTCGAACCCGATCTGACGAACGCCGCGGTCTTCTTGGCCGCCGGGGCCGCCACGGGTGGTTCCGTCACGGTTCCCGGTTGGCCCTCATCCACCCTCCAGCCGGGAACACGGTTCTTGGCTGTGGTGGAACGAATGGGCTGCGCTGCGATTCGCAGCGGAGAAACCGTGACCGTCACCGGCCCCGGTCGGCTGCGAGGAATCGATGTCGATCTGCACGACGCTTCAGAGCTGACCCCCGTAGTCGCGGCCCTGGCAGCCCTGGCGGAGGGAACCACCCGGATCACGGGGATCGCCCACATTCGTGGCCACGAGACCGACCGCCTGTCTGCGCTCGCAACCGAGCTCCGGAAACTGGGGGTCTCGTTGACCGAACACCACGACGGTCTGGATATCACGGGAGGGCCACGGATGCGGGGGCCCGTCGAACTGTCCTCCTACGCCGATCACCGCATGGTGCACTTCGCCGCGATCATTGCACTGAACCAACCAGGAACCAGCATCGACGACCTCGACTGCGTCTCGAAGACCATGCCGGATTTCCCGCGACGCTGGAACCAGTTGGTGACCACCTGATGGCACGCTGGCAGGATGACCACGCGGCTTTCGAACGCCCCCGGAAACGCAGTCGCCCCCGCACCAAGGACCGCCCCGACTATTCATGCTCCCCGGATGCCCTGGTGGCCTCCATCGACCGCGGAAGGTACCGCTGCCTCCTCGACGACGGTACCGCCGTCACCGCGACGAAGGCCCGCGTCCTGGGGCGCAAGGGCGTCATCGTCGGAGACCGGGTGAAACTGGATGGTGATGTCTCCGGAACGGCCGGAACCCTGGCGCGCGTCGTCGAGGTCTCAGAACGCCGCACCTGGCTGCGCCGCTCCGCCGACGATGCGGACACCTTCGAACGCCCCATTGTCGCCAACGCCGACCAGCTGATGATCGTAACGGCCCTCGCGGATCCGGAACCGCGAATAGGAATGATCGACCGTATCCTAGTCGCCGCCTATGACGCCCATATTTCCCCTATTCTCTGCCTGACCAAGGCGGACCTCGCCTCCCCTGACGGTCTCCACATCACATACGCCCCGCTGGAAATCCCCATAGTCGCGACCCGGCCCGGCGGCGATCTCTCCCCGGTCAGGGAGCTCCTGGAGCGACACACGACCGTGCTGATCGGACATTCCGGAGTGGGAAAATCAACCCTGGTCAATGCCTTGGTTCCAGGCGCGGACAGGGCCACCGGTGCGGTCAGCGGCGTGACCGGCAAGGGACGCCACACATCCACATCCGCGGCCGCCATTGCCCTGCCCGGCGGCGGCTGGATCATCGACACCCCCGGTGTGCGTTCCTTCGGGATAAGCCATGTCCATGCGGAGGCCTTCATAGGCGCCTTTCCAGACCTTGAGAAACTTGTCGACGGCTGCCCTCGCGGTTGCCGCCACGATTCCTCCGCCCCGGAATGCGCTCTTGACGAGGCAGTTCGCTCCGGCAGGCTCGGTGCAGAAAGATTGCTCTCCTTTCGTCGGATGGAGCGGGCCTTCGCCTGATCCCAGAGGTCTCGGCTACCTTAGAGGCATGGTCGCCAGCAAAGAACTCACTGATGATGTCCGCCTGGCTCATGTGATGGCCGACGATGCCGACTCCATCTCCATGAGCCGTTTCAGGGCCCAGGACTTGAGGATCAAGACCAAACCGGATTCCACCCCGGTGACAGAGGCCGACACCGCGGTGGAGGAATCGATCCGACGTACCCTGTCCCGCACCCGTCCTCGCGACGCGGTGCACGGCGAGGAGATGCAGGACACAGGAGAGTCCAATCGCCGCTGGATCATCGACCCGATCGACGGAACTGCGAACTACCTGCGCGGAGTTCCGGTGTGGGCCACGCTAATCGCTTTGGAGCTCGACGGACAGATCGCCGCCTCCGTCGTCTCCGCCCCCGCACTCGGACGTCGCTGGTGGGCCAGCTTGGAAGGCGGCGCCTACACGGGTCGCTCGATCCTGAGCGCCACCCAGATCCACACCAGCAGGGTGTCGCAACTCTCCGACGCGTCCCTGTCCTACGCCAGTATCAACGGTTGGGTGGAGTCAGGGCGCGGCCAAGGTTTCGTCGATCTGATGCGCGAATGCTGGCGTTCCCGTGGCTACGGCGATTTCTGGAGCTACATGCTGGTAGCCGAGGGCGCTGTGGACATCGCCTGCGAGCCGGAACTCGCGCTCTACGACATGGCTGCTCTCGACATCATCGTCCGCGAGGCCGGTGGGCGGTTCACCAGCATCGATGGCGAACCGGGCCCATATCACGGAAATGCCCTGGCAACCAACGGCCTGCTCCATGACCTCGTCCTGGAAAAGTTGCGACCCTCTTCCGAGACCGGTTTCTAGATCATCCGCACCCGGATGCTCTCCTCAAGGCCTTGAAGCTCAGCGAGCAGTCCCTCGTAGTGTTCCCCCGAGACATCGGTGACGACGTAGCCGTACTCGCCCGAAGTGGCCAGGGTCTGGGAGCCAATGTTCATGTTGTGGGAAGCCAACGCATGGTTGAGCCGCGCCAACACCCCGGGAACGTTCCGGTGCAGGTGCAGAATGCGCTCCGCGGCAGGCGCCGAGACGGAAACCTCAGGGAGATTGACGGACATTGAAGTGTTCCCGTAGGCCGCGTAGTCGGCGAGCTTGCCGGCCACGTAGCGACCGATGTCAACCTGTGCCTCCTGGGTGGATCCGCCGACGTGCGGGGTGAGAATGACGTTCGGGATGCCTTGCAACGGCGATACGAACGACTCTTCTCTGCTCTTGGGTTCACTCGGGAACACATCAACCGCTGCGCCCGCGATGTGTCCCGATCGCAGGGCCGCCGCCAAGGCATCGACATCAACGACGTTACCCCGACACAGGTTCAAGAAGAGTGTGCGGGGCCGCATCTGGGAGAACTCCTTCTCCCCGATCATGCGAGCGTTTGAAGCTCTGCCATCCACGTGCATCGTGATGGTCTCGCACAACTCGAACAGCTCCTGCAGGCTGTACACCCGAGTGGCGTTTCCCAGAGCGAGACGATCCACGATGTCGTAGAAGTAGACCTTCATGCCAAGCCCTTCGGCCAGCACTGAAAGCTGCGACCCAATGTTTCCGTAACCGATGATCCCAAGGGTTCTGCCGCGCACCTCATGGGATCCGTTCGCTGACTTGTCCCAGATACCTGCGTGCATGTTGGCGTTCTTGTCCGCGAGGCGGCGAGCCATGGTGATGATCTCTCCGAGGGCCAGCTCCACCACTGAACGCGTGTTGGAGTACGGAGCATTGAACACTGCGACCCCCGCGGCTGCGGCTGCGGGAAGATCGATCTGGTTCGTGCCGATGCAGAAAGCCCCGACCGCGACCAGCTGTGGATGAGCCTTCAACACTCGTTCGGTGATGTGGGTTCGGGAACGGATGCCAAGAAGCTCGACCCCGTCAAGGGCATCGATCAATTCGGTTTCACTGAGGGCGCCGGAGCGCGCCTCGACCTCGTGGCCGCGGCTCTCAAGCGCACGGACGGCCTCGGAATGGATGTTCTCTAACAGCAGGGCCTTCACGGCAGGTCATGTTACAACCGGACCTCGCACTCACAGGGAAAGGCTGGCCTCCAGCAGCCTTCGCGTGTACTCGTGCCGCGGCTCCCCGAAAACCTTCGTGACGGGCCCCTTCTCTACTACCCTACCGCGATCCACCACAACAACCCGTTCGCACAGGTGACGCACAACCGCCAGATCGTGGCTGACGAACAGCATCGCCAAGTTCCGCTCACGGACGGCTTCACCGAGCAGATTCAGTACCTGAGCGCGAACGGAGACGTCGAGGGCGGAAACGGGTTCATCGGCGATCAGCAGGTCCGGCGAACTCACCAGCGCCCGGGCGATGGCCACCCGCTGGCGTTGTCCCCCGGAGAGCTCGTGCGGGAAACGTTCCAGCATCGCGACATCCAGCCCCACCCCCGTGATGGCCTCTGCAATGGCATCATCAACCTTCCTCCGGTTGCTCAGCCACGGTGAACGCAGCGGCTCGGACACGATCTCACGCAGCCTCATGCGTGGGTTCAGGGATGCGTTCGGATCCTGGGAGACCAGCGAGACCCGGCTCCGGAGATCGGTGAGATCCTTGTCGGGCAGTCCGTCGACCCTGCGACCGTCGAAACGCACCTCCCCGGCCGCGGGACGGATCAACCCCAGCAGGGTCCTCAGTATGGTGGTTTTTCCCGAGCCGGAACCCCCGACCAGTCCCACACGTTCCCCCGCGAAGAGGGCCAGGTTCACCTTGTGGAGGGCCTGGAAGGTCCTGCTGCCTCGGCGGAAAACCACGTCGACGCCGTCCAGTTCGAGCAGCGCACTCATTCCTCCACCCCCTGCCAGTAATCGGCCACGGTCGGAAGTCGTTCCCCGGGAGCCACGTCGGACAATCGCGCAGAGGCCACCAAACCGTGGGTGTAGGAGTGCTGCGGAGACCCGATCACTTCCTCGATGGGGCCGTGTTCAACAATCCTCCCATCGAGCACGACCATCACCCGTCGGCAGACCTGCCGCACCACCGCCAGATCGTGGCTGACGAACAACGCTGCTCGGCCTGCGAATTCGGCGTCGAGCAGATCGAGGATCTGTTTCTGCACGATCACGTCGAGCGCTGTGGTCGGTTCGTCACAGATCACCAGGTCCGGTCGGTTGGCCAGGGCCATGGCGATCAAAGCGCGTTGCCGCTGCCCACCGGAGAGCTGATGCGGGAAGGAATCGGCAATGCGCTCAGGATCCGGCAACCCGACACGATCCAGCCACTCCAGTACGAGTGCCCGGATTTCTCCCCTGCGTTCGCCGTGGTGCAGGGCCACCACCTCGCCTACTTGGCGGCCGACCTGCATGGTCGGGTCCAGTGCCGTCATCGGTTCTTGAAAAACCATCGAGACCGCGTCCCCACGAAGCTTCCGTAGTTCCTTCTCGGGACGTCCCACGAGTTCTTTGCCGGACAGCCGAATCGATCCGCTGACCTGGGCGTTCTCGGGCAGCAATCCCATGATGGACAGCGCTATCACGGTTTTTCCGGACCCGGACTGCCCGATGATACCGAGGCGTTCCCGCTCCCCCAGCGTGAACGAGACCCCGTCGACCGCCACCTTCCGGCGCCGACCAAAGGTGACACGCAGATCTTCAATCTCCAGGAGACTCACGTCAACTCCCTCAGTTTGGGGTCGAGAAGATCGCGGAGCCCGTCCCCGAGCAGGTTGCACCCCATGGTTGCCGCCGCTATGGCAAGCCCAGGCCATAGGGCAATCACAGGAGCCACGAAAATTTCCTTCTGTGCCTCCTGCAACATCCGCCCCCACGTAGGGACATCCGTTCCCGATCCCAGTCCCAGGTAGGAAAGCCCCGATTCCGCGAGGACAGCAATGCCGACGCTGACACTGATCTGCACCCCCAGTACCGGGGCGATGTTGGGTAGAACGTGCCTGAGCGCGATCTGCCGACGCGGGATGCCGGACAACCGTGCAGCCTCGACGAAGCTCAGTCCCATCACCTGAATGGTCGCAGCTCGGGCAACCCGCACGAATGCCGGGATCGCTGACAAAGCTATGGCTATCAGGGCGGTCCACACGGATCCACCGAGCGCAGCCGCGAAGAGGATGGCCAACAGCAGAGCGGGGAAGCCGTACAGCACATCGGCCCCCCGAGCGATCAGGACAGCTCCCCAGCCACGCGACATCCCCGCTATCACTCCGGCCGGGATGCCGATCAAAGCGGCTCCGGCCACCGATCCCAAACCAACCAAAAGCACCAGCTTCGCCCCAGTCATCAAGCGGCTGGCTATGTCAAAACCGCTGTTGTCGGTGCCCAACCAGTGGGCGATCGATGGCGCCTCCCGTATGCCTCCCGTAACGGCTGCAGGCTCGTGAGGGGTCCAGAACAACCCGACCAAGGCGAGCAGGAACACGAAGAAGATCAGCACGGCGCCGAAGACCAGGTTCGATCGGCGCATCATGAGATCGTCCCCGATTCCTTGAGTCTCGGATCGACCGCCTGGTAGACCACGTCCACCACGAAGTTGATCACCAGCACCGCCCACACGAGGATCAGGACGATGCCCTGGACCAACACCAAGTCACGTTGGGAGACCGCCAACAGCAACCGCGACCCCAGCCCTTGGATGGCGAACACCTGCTCCACGATAATCGCCCCCACCAACAGCGTAGCCACCTGGAGCCCGATCACGGTGAGTAGCGATATCGCGATGTTTCGGGTTCCATGGCGAAGCAAAGCCCCCAGCCTGGACCACCCGACAGCGCGGGCGGTACGGAACCAGTCCTCACTGGTCACCTCGATCACAGCACTGCGAACATAACGCGCCAGCAGACTGCCTTGAACCAATGCCAAGGAAGTTACGGGAAGCACCAGATGGGTGATCCAGCCCACCGGATCACGGCTCAGGGGAACATATCCCCCGGCGGGCAGCCACCGCAGGTTCACCGCAAACACGATGACCAGCCACATCCCCGCCCAGAAAGCGGGAATGGACAAACCGGCCTGGGAGAACATCGAAGCGAGGAACCCACTCGCGTTTCGTCTTTTCAGCGCTGCGAAGGAACCGAGCGGGATTGCGATGGCCAAGGCGAAAAACATTCCGAGAACCACCAGCCACACAGAGATGCCGAGCCTCGGCAGGATTTCCCCCAGCACGTCGCGACCTCCCACGAAGGTGGTGCCGAAATCGCCCACAATTACTCCGCTGAGCCATTCGACATAGCGAATCAGCAGCGGGCGGTTCAATCCGTGGCGCTCCTCGAAGGCGGCCACCTCTCCCGGACCCGCCTGAGTGCCCAGCACCACGTTGGCGATGCTCCCGGGAAGCGCGTTGGCGGCCAGAAAAATCAGGAGCGACGCCACCAACAGACTCGCTACAAGGCCGATCAGCCGCCGGCCAAGATCTCTGAACAACACCTCAGCGACTGGTGGCTACGTGGGTCATGTCGAACGACAGTCCCGTGGTGTTCGTCGTTATCCCCGAGATCTCGGTCGTGGTGACCACCAGATTGGGAAGCAGGAACAACCAGTCGGCCGCGGCGTCGTCCGCCAGCAGTTTCGCGGCTTCCTTCAAGGTGGTCTCCTGTTCCGTGTTCGTGGCGGCGGCGTCCGCCTTATTGATCAGCTCCGTGAACTGGGGGTTGTTGTACTGCCAGTAGTAGTTCGGATTGGCGAACTGGGGGAGGTCCCAGGGCTCGACATGGGCCACCACGGTCATGTCGTAATCATGCTGGGTGTAAACCTGCGACAGCCACGTGGAGAAGTCCAATTCCTCGACGTTGGCCTCGATGCCGACCTCACGCAGCTGAGCGGCGACGAGTTTCGCGATGGGAGGGCCGTAGGGCAGGGTGGGCACCCGCAGGCGCAACGTCAGACCTTTGGCGTAGCCGGCCTCCTCGAGAAGTTGTTTCGCCTTGGTGGGATCATACGGGTAGGTGTCGGAAAGGTCCTCATACCATGGGTCGGTGGGGGGAACCATCGACCCGATCAAGGTTCCCTTCCCACCCCAAGCGCTGTCCAGGACGGCCCTGCGGTCAATGGCGTGGTTGATGGCCTGCCTGACCTTGAGATTAGACAGGACCTGGTTGCCGTGGTTGAACCCCAGCACCACTTCACCGTTCGTTGTGCCCTCGAGCACCTTGAACCGGGAGGTGTCGGAGAATTGTCCCGCCGACTGCGGAACCGCCAGGTTGGAGACGATGTCCAACTGCCCCGACAGCATCGCCGCCACCATGGCATTCGCATCGGCGTAGTACCTGAAATTCACTTCGTCCACACGCGGTCCGGTTCCCCAGTACTTCTTGTTGCGCGCTAGAGAAACCATGGAGCCGACATCGTGCCGCGAGAAGACGTAGGGACCGGACCCCGCGGGCTGCTCGCTCAGGTTCTGGTCGGACGAAAGATCGTAGACAATCCCGGCCGTGGACGTGATGTCATAGAGCCAACGTCGGCTGGGACCCACCAAGGTCACCTCTACCGTGTGCTCATCAACTGCACGCATATCCTTGACGCGGCTCATCTGCTTCTTGAGTACCTCGGTGGTGTTCTCACCATCCCGGGTGCGCTCGAAGGAAGCAATGACCGCGGCCGCGTTGACAGGCTTTCCGGACGCGAAGGTCGCATTGGGCTCCAGTTTGAAGGTGTATACACTGCCATCGGAGCTGGCGCTCCAGGACCGGGCGAGCAACGGTTTGATCTCACCCTTCTCATCGATGCGCACCAATGTCTCGTAGACGTTGTACAGCAGCACGAATGGCGTGCCTGCTCCCGTGTCAGTGGCCGGATCCATACCCGTGGGCTCGGTCGTCGCCCCGACATTGAGGACGACGGACTCCGCGCCACCCTCGCCGGACCTGCCGCAGGCCGCCAAGCTCAGACTGAACCCGAGCAAAATGGCCAGCAGGACCGCCAGACGAGGGACGGGTCGGTTGATTCTCATGTCTACATTTCTCCCGTGTGGACGGCGATGGAAGACCTCGGCAATCCTAACCGCCGACTCCCTCCCAACGTTAATGCTGCACCGACCAGCCGATTTGGTATTCCTCCGAAACCCGTGTAGTGTAGAGCGAGCGACGCGGGGTGGAGCAGTTCGGTAGCTCGCCGGGCTCATAACCCGGAGGCCACAGGTTCAAATCCTGTCCCCGCTACCAAGTCCGAGATCCCGGCCAGAGAGATCTGGCCGGGATCTTCTGTTTTCCGCTGTGGAAGCAGGCGTCCCAGGTCGACGCCGAGCATCTGGGCATGAACCGGACCTGTCCAGCAGGAAAACAACACCGGAGGTACGGTCACGGTCGCGGGACACGACGCGTCCCACTGCCGCCACCCCGGACACCGCGGAGCCCCTGGATCCTGTCGTGGGAGCACTGCCCGAGCGAGGACGCGCCGGACCGGATGAGATGACTTTCCCGCAATCGCGTTTCCCACGGAAGAGACGCACCGATCACGACCGCAGGAGGTTGAATCGCCCGATCCACTGCGCCACAGGCCTAGCATGACCCCCACAGCAGGATCAGGCGATCCGGGCTCCGAGACCTCGATCGATACATCCTCCAAGAGGAGACGAATGGCGAGAACGCTGCCCTGACCTCCGCAGTGCCCCATCGCAAGGACACCAAATCAGCGCACCCCTAAGGAACTTCTAAGTTTTCGATCACCCCTCCTGCACACCGAACCTCAACCAAGCTGTGAGTTTCCTGTGAAACATTTCGGTAAAATGCCTAGTCAAAGCGAATTTACTCTTCAACCTCCCCGCGGCGACCCACGAAACCCTGAAGTAAACTTGAACTCAATCTGAGAAACCCTCAGGATTAGTGGCATCTTCCAACCGAAAGGACCAACCATGGGATTCTTGAAGCCCACTCAGCCCCGCCGTGGCTGCGCCGCCTTTGGTCCGGGAGCCATCCCGCGCCGGGCCCTGCCGACCCCGCCCGCGCCTTGGCGTCGTCCGCTTGCTGCACTGGTGTTGGCAGGCAGCATCGGAACGATGGGCATGATGACCCAGAATGCGGCCGCTGCCGAAGTTGATCCCTCAGCGGGCCACCATGACACCGTCTCCGACGGCTCCGGCAATTCCGAGAAGCAGAGTTCGTCCTCCGCGAAGTCATCCGACCAGGGCCAGCAGGCCACTGGCGCGGAGCAGGCCGCGAGCCCGAAACGCGCAGCCCACAACGCTCGCGACTGCGAAGGGCAGTCCACCCCTAGGCGCGCATACTCCGAGGGTTCCGGTCGGAAAACCTCCAGCTCTTCCTCGAGCAGTGGCAAGAGCACGGGTTCCGCCTCGAACGCACGCCACTCCTCGAGTGGAAGCAAGAGCTCCAGCTCCACCACCGGCAAGAAGAGCAGCTACAGCAGCTCTCGCTCCACCACCAAGAAGTCGACTTCCACCAGCACGAAGCGCAGCAGCTCCTCCAAGAGCTCCAGCAGCAAGAAGTACACCAGCTGGTCCAAAGAATCGGGTTACGCCAGCAACAAAAAACGAACCGGCTCATCCTCCAGCGGTGGTTCGTACTCGGGCAACAGCTCCGGCACAGGCGGTTCTTCCGACGCCTCATCTGGCAACTCCACCGTCAGCAGCGATGCCGCCGCCTCCAGCAGCACACCGGCCGTCAACGGTGCGGCCGCTCCCCTGGCGAAGGGAAGCTACCGGGTCGGTGCTGCTTTCGGGGCCACCGGGAGCTGGTCCCGCTACCACACGGGCCAGGACTTCTCCGCCAGCAGCGGCACCCCCGTCTATGCCGTGACCTCCGGCACCGTGGTCAGCGGGAACGCCGGTTCTTGGGCCGGTAACTACGTCGCCATTCGCGCAGCCGATGGTTCCTCCACCCTGTACGCGCACATGAGCAGCACCGACGTGAAGGTGGGCCAGAAGGTCACCGCCGGACAGAAGATAGGGAACGTGGGCAGCACCGGACGCAGCTTCGGCGCCCACCTGCACTTCGAGTACTACCCCTCCGGGGTCACCCCGGGTGACGTGTACTCCGCCACGAACCCGATGAGCTACCTCCGATCGATCGGGATCTCCATGTGAGACTTCTTCTCCCTTCCCTTCAAGCTGCGCGGCGCCGGGTTCCTACTCGGCGCCGCGCAGCCTCAGCAGCGCATTGGCGGCGATGTCCAGGTTTCTCGTGCGCCAGAACCCTGGAAGGGAACTGGTCAGAAAGCTCCCATAGCGGGCCCTGACAACCCGGGGATCGAGAATCGCGACCACACCACGGTCATCCTCGCGCCTAATCAGCCGACCGGCCCCCTGCGCCAGCAGCAACGCCGCATGGGTGGCGGTGACCGCCATGAAACCATTGCCTCCCACATCGTCCACGGCCCTCTTGCGCGCCTGCATCAGCGGGTCATCGGGCCGGGGAAAGGGAATCTTGTCAATGATGACCAGTTGACACGTCTCCCCGGGAACATCGACACCCTGCCACAGGGACATCGTGCCGAACAGGCTCGTAGTCGGCCTCTCCCTGAAATTTCGTTGGAGTTCGGAAAGCTGCGCATCCCCCTGACACAGGAACTCCAGCTCCGGCAACACCCTGCGGCAGTGCGCCACCGCCTGTTCAGCGTTCCTGCGCGAGGCAAACAATCCGAGGGTCCGTCCGCCGGCCGCCCAGACGAGCTGCGCGATCTCGGCCAGTACGGCATCCGCGAGCCCATCCCTACCGGGTTGGGGCAACGAGGCCGCGGCATACAGGATCCCCTGCCTGGCGTAGTCGAAGGGAGACCCCACGTCGATCCCTCGCCAGTTGATACCACTTTCGTTTGCTCCCACGTCGCCGCCCGGCTCATCGGAGAGATTCAGTCCGATGCTGGTGGCAAAGACCCGAAAATCACCCCCCAACGTGAGGGTCGCGGATGTGAGCACGGTGATTGCCCGCCCGAAAACCTGTTCCCGCAGCAGCCCCGCCACCGAGAGCGGGGCGACGTGAGCCATCTCCCCCGCCTGCTCCGAACGGCTCACCCACACCACGTCCTGATCAGCCAGTCGCGCCATTCGTTCGGAGATGTCGAAGATTTCACTCAAAGCCCCGGCCGCCTGGGAGCGTTCGGGGTTGTCCCTATCCTTTCCCAGTTCGCTGATCGCCCGGCGCGAGGCATCACGAAGTCCGGCGCAGGCCACCGGCAACAGCGCATCGGCCCCGGTGATGCGCTCCGCGGGGCTGTCGGCCAGGGCATCGCGCAGTTCTTCGACCGCATCCAGCAGGTCACCGCCCAGATCATCCCCCAGCCAGGCCAGGCAACGTCTCACCACCCGTTCCGCAACTCCCGCTCCCAGATCCCCGGTAGCGGCCGTGGTGAGGCGGCCCGTCAGTTCGTGGGCCTCGTCGATGATCAACGCATCGTGCTCTGGAAGCGCCGTGCCGCCGTGCATGGCGTTGATCGCCACCAGGGCATGATTGGTGACGATCAGGTCCGCTGCACGAGCCGACTCCCGTGACCTCTCGACGAAACACTCTGCCCCGAAGGGACATCGGGAGGCGCCCGGGCATTCCCGGGTAGGAATCGAAACCTGCTGCCAGGCCGCGGCAGTGTGGGTCGGGGCGTCATCACGATCCCCGGCACCGCCTGCGAGGAGCTGCTCCTCCACCCATTCACGCAGCGCCAAGACCTCAACCCCAAGCTTCGAGGGGGACCCGGAGCCGCGGGACTCGCTCAGTTCGGCCGCCCCCAGGAGAGTTCCCTGGCCGCCGTCCGTCACCTTGTCGCGGGCGCGAAACAGGCAGGCGTAGTTGTTGCGTCCCTTCAGCACGCAGGCCCGGGGCCGCTTTCCCGTCACATGCTCGGCAGCGTCCAAGGCTGCGGGAATGTCGGATCCTGCGAGCTGGGCCTGGAGGGCCAGGGTGGCCGTCGCGACCACGATGATCTCGTCGTGCTCCACGATCCGCGCCAACGCCGGTGCCAGGTAGCCGAGGGACTTGCCGGTTCCGGTTCCCGCCTGGACCAGCAGGTGGGTGCCATCTTCCAAGGACTCCGCGACGGCCGCCACCATCGCCGCCTGGCCAGGTCTTTCGCCCCCACCGATCCCGGAGACCGCCCGCTCCAGGATCCGTTCCGCGAGGTCAGACACCGTATTCGCCCAGCTCCTCCGCCAGGCCGGGATGGACGCGCGCACGCACCCTGGTGCCCTCACCGGTGTGCTCCAGCGTCTCGATGGTTCCCGTCCGGTGGATGCGGTCCATGAGGTCACCACGGCTGTACGGAATGAGCGTCTCAACCCACACCTCCGGGCTCGGCAGGCGGGCCTCCACCGCGTCGGCCAGATCCTCCAGACCGTGTCCCGTGCGCGCGGAGACCACCACGCAGCCGGGATGCCCGGCCCGCAGGGCCAGCAGTGTGGTCGCATCGGCGCGATCCGCCTTGTTGCAGACCAGCAGCTCCGGCACATCGCTGGCACCGATCTCGGCGAGCACCTGACGCACCGCCGCAATCTGCCCCTCGGGGTCCGGGTCCGAGGCGTCGACCACGTGAAGGAGAAGGTCCGCGGTGGTGGATTCCTCCAGGGTGGAACGGAACGCCTCCACCAGGTCGTGGGGAAGGTGCCGGACGAATCCCACGGTGTCGGTCAGCGTGAACACCCTCCCGTCCCGGGTCTCGGTGCGGCGGGTTGTGGGATCCAAGGTGGCGAACAGCGCGTCCTCCACGAGCACGCCCGCGCCCGTCAAACGGTTCAGCAGAGAGGACTTGCCCGCGTTGGTGTAGCCGACGATAGCCACGCTGGGCACCCGGTTCCTGCGACGCTCGGCGCGTTTGCCCTCCCGGGTGACGTCCATCTCGCGGAGCCTGCGGCGAAGCTGCGCGATCCGGTGGTGGATGCGGCGCCGATCCGTCTCGAGTTTCGTCTCACCGGGCCCCCGGCCGCCGATACCCGCGCCGCCGGCGGCGCGGCCGCCGGCCTGCCGGGACAGGTTCCCACCCCAGCCACGGAGACGCTGTTTCAGGTACTGCAGCTGGGCCAGTTCCACCTGGGCCTTGCCCTCCGCGGATTTCGCATGTGATGCGAAGATGTCCAGGATCAGCGCGGTCCGGTCCACCACCTTCACATTGATGCGGTCCTCCAGGTTCCGCAGCTGCGCCGGTTGCAGTTCCCCATCGCAGATGACGGTGTCGGCGCCGGTGGCTCGAACCACATCGGCCACTTCCTCCACCTTGCCGCGTCCGATGTAGGTGGCGGGATCCGGTTGGCTCCTCCGCTGCACCAAGGCCTCCAAGACCTCGGAGCCGGCGGTCTCGGCCAGCAGTTTCAGCTCGGCCATCGCGTTGTCGGCGTCCTCCTGCGTCCCGGAGGTCCACACGGATACCAGCACCACCCGTTCCAGCCGCAACTGGCGGTACTCGACCTCGGAGATGTCCTCCAGTTCGGTTCGCATACCGACGACCCGCCTGAGCGAGTGTCGCTCGGCAAGTTCGGACTGATCGCCGTCGTGATTCGGCTGTGCGTGAAGGGGTGTGCTCATCGTCGGACCATTCTGGCAGGCCCCGGCGAGAAAATCTCAACTCCAGTACTCGCCTCGCGCCACGATCACGGCTGGTCCCGTCAACCAGACATCGTCACCCTCAAAGGTTACGATCAGGTCCCCGCCACGAACACGTACCTGGATGGGGCCGTCGAATCCACTGCGATCACGATAGGCGGCTGCAGAGGCGACCACCCCGGTGCCGCAGCTAAGAGTTTCCCCACAACCACGTTCGTAGACGCGCATGAGCAACTCACCGGGTATGACCTCGTGGACGAACTCGACGTTCACCCCTGCTGGAAAAACCTCGGCAGGTTCCCAGGCCGGGGCCCTGGAAAGATCCAGCCGCCCGAGAACATCGCGTTCCGTGAACACGACGGCATGTGGATTGCCGACATCAACCGGTCTTCCCGCGAACGCCCGTCCCTCGTGGGTGATGGTGACAGGTTCCGTTCCCAGGTCAACCACGCCGAGGTTCGTTGCTATCAGTCCTCCACGAGCGACTCGAACCTGTTTGAGCCCCGCCCGGGTCGCGACGCTGAACTCTCCGCTCTGGACTAGCTGATCGTTCAGGAGATGGCGGGAGAACAACCGCAGACCGTTGCCACACATTTCGGCGATCGACCCGTCAGCGTTTCGGTAGTCCATGAACCACAGCTCTGGATCGAACTCATGTCCGGCCACCTGACCGGCCCGCACCACCCGTAACAGCCCGTCCCCTCCGACACCCGTGTGGCGGTCGCAGAGCGCAGCGACCGCTTCGGCGCTCAGATCCTGCATCCCGTGTGGATCATCAATGATGATGAAGTCGTTACCGGTGGCATGACCCTTGGCGAACGTGTACCGGAACAAAGTGCCCACCTATCCCTTCCAGCCCGATTGGACAATTCTACGTCCCGGAGATTTCCATGATCCGGGCGGGGTTGTCTGAATCCCCTGCGGGCAGCCACACGATCCTGGGGTCCCGCCGATACCAGCCCAGTTGCTTGCGGAAAAACCTCCTGGTGGCCCGTTTCACGTCCTCCTTCGCTTCCTCCTCGCTGCACTGCCCATCGAGGAAGGCGAGAACTTGCCGATAGCCGATCGCCCGGGATGCGGTCCGCCCGTCCCGCAGCCCACGAAGAATCAAGTTCTCGACCTCGGCCACGATGCCCTGGCGCCACATCGCCTCCACCCGGGCATCGATGCGGCTGTCCAGTTCAGCCCGGTCGAGTTCCAACCCGAACTGGTGAACCCCGTCGAGTTCGTAGGTCCACTCCGGTAGCACCGCCTGATGTTTCCCCGTCAACGCGCGGATCTCCAATGCCCTCACGATGCGCCTGCCGTTTCCGGGTTCGATGTGAGCCGCGGACTCTGGTGCCAGGACTGCAAGACGGGCATACAGCTCTTCCGCCCCGACGCGCTCTAGTTCGATTTCCAGCCCTGCTCTGAGAACCGCATCAGAACCTGGGAACTCGAAGGCATCGGTGATGGCCCTTGTGTAGAGGGCGGAACCACCGACGAGGATCGGAATAGCTCCGCGGCTCCGCATCTCTGCGATTACGCCCCTGGCGCGAGCTTGGAAATCGGCTACGGACGCGGTCTCGGTGACCTCCAGGATGTCGATCAGGTGGTGTGGGACCCCGCCTCGTTCGGCCTCGGAGGGTTTCGCGGTGCCGATGTCCATGCCTCGGTAGACCAGCATCGAATCCGCGTTGACCACCTCGGCAGGCTTCCCCCGCCCAATGAGCTCGCGGGCCAGCGAGACCGCGAGCGCCGACTTGCCCGTCGCCGTTGGTCCGACGAGCACTATCAGGGGCGGATGCATGACCACCATCCTGCCAGTCCCGGTGCGGAACTTCGCCGGAACAGGCATGATGGACCCCTAGGGTGCGCCGAGCACCCGGACCAGGAGGCAATGACATGGGAATCTTCGACAACATCGGTGAGCAGGTGACCCAACATGGGGAAACCATCGATCAGGCGATCGAGAAGGGCGCCGAGTTCATCGACGAGAAGACCGGCGGCAAGCACAGTGAGCAGATCAACCACGCCGCCGATTTCGTCAAGGGCAAGGTCGACGACCTGGCCAGCAAGAAGGAAGGCGAGTAAAGGCTCCCCGGGCGGGGGGTCCGTGGGAGGTTGTGCGGGCGGGTACTGCTGGCCCTGCCCGGGGCGGGGCGGCGCGCTGGAGCACATCGTTCTTCGGGTTACGTATGCTCCGGCGCATTCCTCCCCATGTCGCCATGCCTGCCCACCACCATGGTTCTCTCCAGTGAGGTGACATTTGGATCTTGCCCGGCGACCTCCTGTCCCGGGCCGGAGCTGGCTTCCTTTCAGGGACGTCGCAGACCCGGCATTCCCAAGGGAACCCCCTTGGATCCGGGTGCATCGGTGTTGGTCGCCTCCCACGCATCGCCGCCCCGGGTACGCCGCAAACCTCTGAGCGGGGCATCAGAATTCAGGTGGTGTGGTGCCGCGTAGGTGATGGTCGCGTAGGCGATGTCCCCCGGCCTTGGCCACTTCGACGGATCCCCACCAACCGCCACGTGCACCAGTCTGTTGTCGCGGGCACGCCCGCTCATGCGGTTGGTTTCGGAGTCCTTCCGTCCCTCCCCTAGGGCGAACATCACCTCGATCTCCTGCCCCTCGAAACGGCGGTTCTCCTCCCAGGCGATCCTCCCCACCAGCTCGACCAGCCGTTCGTAGCGTTCCCGGACCGCCTCATGTGCCACCTGGTTCTGCATCTCGGCGGCCGGGGTTCCGGGGCGTTTCGAGTACTGGAAGGTGTAGGCGGCGGAGAAACGGGCCTCGCGCACCACATCCATGGTGGCCTCGAAGTCCTCTTCGGTCTCGCCCGGGAAACCTACGATGATGTCTGTGGTTATGGCCGCATGTGGGATGGCCTCCCGGACGCGTTCCAGGATCCCGAGGAAGCGCTTCCGACGATAGGAGCGCCGCATCGCTTTCAGGACCGCGTCCGAGCCGGATTGCAGGGGCATGTGAAGCTGCGGCATGACGTTGGGGGTCTCGGCCATGGCGGCGATCACATCGTCGGTGAAATCCTTGGGGTGGGGGGATGTGAACCGCACCCGTTCCAGGCCCTCGATCTGGCCGCAGGCACGCAGCAGCTTCGCGAAGGCCTGCCGGTCCCCGAATTCCACCCCGTAGGCATTCACGTTCTGCCCCAGAAGGGTGATCTCCTGCACCCCCTGATCGACCAGCATCCGCACCTCGGCGAGGATGTCCCCTGGTCGCCGGTCGGTCTCCTTGCCGCGAAGTTGCGGAACGATGCAGAAGGTGCAGGTGTTGTTGCATCCGACGCTCACCGACACCCAGGCCGAGTAGGGCGATTCGCGACGGCTCGGCAGGTTGCTCGGGAAGGTCTGGAGAGCCTCGACCACCTCCACCTGCGCGGCCTCCTCGACGCGAGCCCGTTCGAGCAGCGTGGGAAGGCTGCCGACGTTGTGGGTGCCGAAGACCACATCCACCCATGGCGCCTTCCGCAGGATCACGTCCCGGTCCTTCTGGGCCATGCAACCGCCCACCGCGATCTGCATCCCGGGATGGCGCGCCTTGATGGCAGCCATGTGCCCGAGGTTTCCGTAGAGACGGTTGTCGGCGTTCTCACGCACCGCACAGGTGTTGAAGACCACCACGTCCGCCCCTGCGCCGAGAACCGGTTCGGCGGGTTCCTGGGCACGCCTCAGCCCGGCCTCCTCCAGCAGCCCCGCGATCCGCTCGGAGTCGTGGACGTTCATCTGGCAGCCATAGGTGATTACGTGATAAGTGCGCGAACTCATGGTGGCCCAACTCTAGTGGGGTGTGCCGTGCGAAACAGCATTTCCTGCGAGGATTTCGACGGCCGTGATCTCCCCGGGCACATCGAACGCGTCATTCGAACCCATGCACTCCAGGCGCATCATGGCTTTCCCGGCCACGCAGACATTCGCCGCCCCTATTGACGCAGCATCTAGTGTTGATTCATGGTCTTCCCAACAGGTGAGCAATACGAGATCAACGCCGGGGGTTGCAACGCCGTGATCACCGAAGTTGGCGCCAGACTGCGCAGCTTCACCATTGACGGCACGGAAATCCTCGCAACGCACGAGCCCGACCAGGCTCCGAAAGGCTGGGAGGGGGCACATCTGCTTCCCTGGCCCAACCGGCTCCGCGACGGGCGCTACCACTTGGGCGGCCAGGAGTTCCAGCTACCCATCAACGAACCCGCCCGAAACAACGCGAATCATGGCCTGAACGTGGGCCTGGCCTGGGAATGCCTGGCCCATCTCGGGACCTCTGTCCGTCAGCGGTGCGTTCTCTGGCCCCGGCGCGGCTGGCCCGGAATCCTCGCGGTGGAGATCCTGCACCAGCTCGAGGCGCAGGGCCTGCGGGTGGAGGTCACCGCCACGAACATCGGGACCATGCCCATGCCCTGGGGTTACGGCGCCCATCCCTATTTCCGCTTCAAGGACATCTCCGACGTGGAGTTGACAGTGCCGTTCGACGCGGAACTGGCGGTCGATCCCGAAAGGCTGCTTCCCATCCGCCTCGGCCCCGTCGCCCCCGCGCACGACTTCATCCGGCCCCGCGCCATCGGGGAGACGGTCCTGGACGCAACCTTCACCGATCCTCTGACCAGGGACTGGACCGTCACCCTGAGCGGGGACGGCCGCACGATTGAGGTGTGGGGTGAGGCGACCACCCAGTGGGTGCAGGTGTTCACCACTCCCCACCGCGACAGCGTGGCGGTGGAACCGATGACCTGCGGTCCCGACGCCTTCAACGAGGGCCCGACGTACAGGGACCGAATCATGCTGCGGCCGGGAGAGTCCGCGCACGCCACGTGGGGGATTCGCGCCACCTGTTCCAGTCAGTGAGCCAGTTCGGTGGCGCGTGATTCACGCACCACCGTGATGCGGATCTGTCCCGGGTAGGTGAGGTTCGCCTCCACCTCGGCCGCGATCTGGCGTGCCAGCACCCGGCTCATCGCGTCATCCACGATCTCGGGGGCCACCATGATCCGAACCTCCCTTCCTGCCTGCATCGCGTAAGCGCGGGTCACTCCCTCATGAGCCATGGCGATGGATTCCAGATGCTGCATCCGTTCCACGTATGCCTCCAACGACTCGCGCCTCGCACCTGGGCGAGAACCGGAAATGGCATCCGCCGCCTGGGTGAGGATGGCCTCGACGGTTCGCGGCTCTACTTCGTTGTGGTGCGCCTCGACGGCGTGGACCACGTCGGGGTGTTCGCCATGGCGGCGCAGCAGATCGGCACCGATGATCGCGTGGGGGCCCTCGGACTCGTGAGTGAGGGCCTTGCCTATGTCGTGCAGGAAAGCCGCTCTTTTGCACTGCGCCACATCGAGCCCCAGTTCGGCCGCCATGACCCCGGCCAGGTGGGCGCACTCGACTAGGTGGGCGAGCACGTTCTGTCCGAAGCTGGTGCGGTAGGCCAAAGAGCCGATCACGGGTATCAGCTCCGGGTGGAGATCGACGATTCCCACCTCCAGGAGGGCCTCGTTGCCAACGGCCATGATGCGCTCGTCCAGCACTCGGATGCTGCGAGCATGCACCTCCTCGATTCGCGCCGGATGGATGCGTCCGTCAGCAACCAGGTCCATGAGGGTCAGCCGGGCGGCTTCCCGCCTCACCGGGTCGAAGCAGCTGAGCAGCACCGTCTCCGGGGTGTCGTCCACCATCACGTTGACTCCGGTGATCTGCTCGAAGGCCCTGATGTTGCGGCCCTCACGTCCGATGATCCGCCCCTTCATCTCGTCGCTGGGAAGGTCGACGCTAGAAACCACCGACTCGCTGGTCTGTTCTGCCGCGCACCGCTGGATCGCGGTAACGATTATTGCCCGCGCCCGCTGGTCCGCTTCCTTCTTCGCGGTCTCCTCAATGTCCCGGGCCAGCGTGGCGGCTGATAGGCGGGTCTGTCGTGCTGCTTCGGCCATCAGCTCTGCCTGGGCAGCAGTCGCCGTCAACCCCGCCACGCGTTCAAGCTCCGCCTGCACACGGCCATGTGCCACGGTGAGTTCCTCGCGCTGTTTCCTGAGATCCGCGCGCTGCTGCTCGAGAAGCTCCGAGCGCGTCGCGAGTCCCTCGGCCTCTGCAGCGAGCCGGTCCTCTTTCTCGTTCAGGCGTTCTTCCTGGCGTTCCTGCGCGCTGCGTTGCTCACGCAGCTCAGCACGCTGCGTGGATATCGACGCCTCCAGCTCCTCGCGGCGCCTGTCGATGTCGGCACCGGCCTCGTGTGCCCATTCCTTCGCCTGTTCCAGGGCCCGTGCCGCATCCGCTCTGAGCTGTTCGGCCGCCTCCACCGCCTGTTTGCGGATGGAAGCTGCATCGGAACGGCTTCTGCGTTCGATGCGGGCCCGTTCCTGGATGAACGACAAAGCAACCCGCCGCTGTCGCCACGCGAGGACCCCCAGGACGACACCCAGCAACCCGGCGATGATCCAGCCCAGCCATTCCATGGCTACCCCTTTGCACTTGACGAAGTGACCTGGAGGTTCAGGGCACCCAGAGCTGCTGAGTAGCGGACGTGACCACGTCATACCGGGCCGCGCACGAGCCCATGGGGCCAACCAAGATGTCTCGAACCGTGAGTCAATGACCTTACGACCGCCAAGGCTAGTTCACAAGGGCATGCCATCCGTGTCGGGGTCCATTTCCCCGAGCACCTCATCAACAACCGATGACACCACGGCTCCCCCGAATCCCCTGCGCCCGAGGGCCCCGGCCAGACGCCGACGCGCCACCCTGGAGTCCAGCCCGGCCAGGGCGCGGGCACGACGTTGAGCAAAGGCTCGCGCCGCCACCAGTTCCTCTTCTTGCCCCACCCGGGACAGGGCCTCCGCCACCACGTCCTCGTCCACACCCCGGCGTCGCAATTCCGCCCGGATCCGGGTGAAACCGTGCCTGTCCACCTGGATCCGGGTCTGTACTAGCGCTTCTGCGAAGGCGGCGTCATCCAGCAGCCCCACCTCATGAAAACGCTCAACCAGTTCCTCGACGACGTCCTCGGAAACCCCGCGGGAATCCAGTCGGTCCCGGAGCTCCGCCTCCGACCGGCTCCGGGCATCCAACAGCCTGAGTGCAATGCGCCTAGCGAATTCCACCTGCTCCGTGCGGCTGTTTTCAGGAGACAACCTTGACCTCTCCCGTCTCGGGGTTGATCCCCTCATCCGGGGCATCCTGCTCCACAACACCTAGCGCGGCCCGGATCCGGCGATCGATCTCTTCCGCTATCTTCGGATTCTTCTTCAGGAAGTTCCGTGCATTCTCCTTGCCCTGCCCCAGCTGATCTGATTCATAGGTGAACCAAGCGCCTGCCTTGCGAATGATCCCATTGGAGACACCCATGTCGATCAGACTTCCCTCCCGGGAAATTCCCTCACCGTAAATGACGTCGAACTCGGCCTGCTTGAAAGGCGGTGCAACCTTGTTCTTGACAACCTTCACACGAGTGCGGTTGCCGACCATCTCGGAACCGTCCTTCAATGTTTCGATCCTCCTGACATCGAGGCGCACGGAGGAGTAGAACTTGAGTGCACGACCGCCCGTGGTGGTTTCGGGAGAACCGAACATCACCCCGATCTTCTCGCGCAACTGGTTGATGAAAATAGCGGTGGTGTTGGCGGATTTCAGGGCCCCGGTCATCTTTCGAAGGGCCTGGCTCATGAGGCGAGCCTGGAGACCGACGTGTGAATCCCCCATCTCGCCCTCGATCTCGGCACGCGGCGTCAGCGCGGCCACCGAGTCGATGACGATGAGCGCCAGGGCTCCGGAACGCACTAGCGTGTCTGCGATCTCAAGGGCCTGCTCACCGTTGTCAGGTTGCGAGACCAGGAGGTCGTCGGTGCTGACGCCGAGCTTGCTAGCGTAATCCGGGTCCAAGGCGTGCTCCGCGTCAATGAAGGCGCAGAGCCCACCCTCTGCCTGCGCATTCGCGATGGCGTGGAGGGCAACCGTGGTCTTGCCCGAGGACTCCGGACCGTAGATCTCGACGATCCGCCCCCGGGGCAGGCCACCGATACCCAGAGCCACATCCAAGGCGACACTTCCCGTCGGAATGACGTCAATGGGCAACCGGGTGTCCTCCCCCAATCGCATCACCGACCCTTTTCCGTGCACCTTCTCGATCTGGGCGAGGGCGGCCTCCAGCGCCTTGGCGCGATCTGCAACAGCCATGGTGTGTGGTTCCTTTCGACTCCATGAGCCGTTCCTTCCGGTCCGGCTCAACCTTCACCCTCACTGTAGGAATCGGGGGTGACAAAAACTCCAGCTCACCTCCAGGCTGTGGAAAACCCGGAGACGCACACAGTCTAGCCGAACATGTGTTCGATTGCATGGAGGCGCCGGCATTTTGTTTTCACCGCATCGTTTCCGGCAGCTCAAGCGCGATCCACACGGCTCGCCAGATCTTCTTGCAGGGAACGCCCGCCGCCAATGCCTCTTCCACGGTGCGGCTCTCGAGTCCCTGCAGGGCGACCGTTGACGCCCAGCTACCGGCATACCCCTTTCCGAGCGCCGCATCGAGTCTCGACCACAATTCCGCTTCACGCATGCTGCAACCTTAGAGGTCCTGCAGGCAGGCGCCATCCGCTGTGGTCGCCCCGATGACACGCCGAGCCGCATCGCTCCCGGGGTGTTCCTTGTGTTCGTCACGGAACCATCCCGTTGTCACGCGACCTCTGTCGACTGTCGACACGTTCCCCTGCAATGTCCATCGCTTCCGGGTCGCTGGTGACAGCCGCTGTTCCCGTCCTCCCTCAGAACCCCGTCAGGGAATATAAGCCCCGCCCATCAGCTATTTGAGAAACCTCTTATCCCAAGTACCCTACAGCGAACCGACACGGTTTCTCGTACACTGACTCTCGAACACGATCATCAATTGGTCAGAAAGTGCACGAAGGAGTCGACATGAACGCTGCGGGTACGCATTCCCACAAGCGCTCCGATCGAATGCTCGCGATGCTGGCGCTGCTTCAAGAGAATGGTCAGATGTCGCTATCCACGCTCGCCACCGAGCTGGGAACTTCCGAGGCCACCATCAGGCGCGATGTCGCCGTATTAGCGTCCCAAGGGTTGTTGGAACGCACCCATGGCGGTGCACGCCCGATCCAGGGCAGTCGGGAGCTCCCGGTACGGCTGCGGGACGGACGCAATCAAGCCGCCAAGTCCCGCATAGCGGCAGCGGCAGCGAAGCTGGTTCCCGAGGGCAAGCACGCCATCGGTCTGAGCGGCGGAACCACTGCCGCCGAGGTACTCCGGGCCCTGCGCCACCGGACCGATCTGACGATCATCACCAACTCACTCAGCATCGGCCTGGAAGCGGCCGAACAGGGGCAGGGCCGCGTCCTCATCGCCGGTGGCGTGCTGCGTTCCAATTCCTTGGAACTCGTGGGTTCCCTGGCTGAGGCGACGCTCCGGCTCGTGAACGTCGGCACAGCCCTGGTGGGGGCCGACGGACTCAGCTCGTCCGGGGGACTGACCACCCATGACGACATCGAGGCGCGCACCAATCACACGATGATCGAACGGGCGCAGCGGGTGATCGCGGTGGCCGATGCCTCCAAGATCGGCCACGTCACTTTGGCGAAGATGGCGGATCTGAGCGAGATCGACATTCTCGTCACCGACTCCAACGCCCCGGAGGACGAGCTGGCCCGCATCCGGGACCTGGGCGTCGAGGTGGTGATTGTCCCGGTTCCCGTCAACCCGAAGGCCGCTACCGGAAGCTGATCTCTCCCACGATCATTCGGCGGAACGCCGTGGCTGCTTCCCCCGGGCGCGGATCCGGATTGCCTCGCGGATGTAGTCGGCGCCGGTCATCAGCGTCAGGATCAAAGCCGCCCACATCAGCACCCAGGCCAAGAACTGCACCGCCCCAGGCAGGCCCGGCAGCCACGCGAGGAAAACGATCAGGGCCAGCGACTGGGTGACGGTCTTCAGTTTGCCACCGCGATTGGCCGCCATGATCCCGTACTTCGCGATGGCCGCCCGTAGCCATGTGATCCCCCACTCACGGACCAGGATCAGCACCGTGAAATACCAGGGAAGCTCACCCAGCAGACTCAGGGAAATGAAGGCCGCACCCGTCAGGGCCTTGTCGGCTATCGGGTCCCAGAGCTTCCCGAAATCCGTGATCAGGTTGTAGCGCCTGGCGATGTAGCCGTCCGCCAGGTCGGTCAGCATCGCTGCCACGAAGATTCCGGTGGCGATGAATCGCCACCCCTGGTTCACCGGTTGCCAGAACAGCACCACGACGAACAGCGGCACCATGATGATGCGGAGCACCGTGAGCACGTTGGGAACGTTCAGATTGCTGGGCCGTGGTTCGGTCATCGGGCTTCTCCCACCATGTCGATTCCTGTGGCGTCGATGAGCTCAACTTCAATGAACTGCCCGATCCGGGCATCGGCCCCGGGAAGCTCCACAACCCCATCGGTCTCGGGACCCTGATGCGGCGCGCGCCCCGAGGCCCCGCCGGCGCCGGTTTCCTCGACCAGAACCACGGTCCGCTCCCCCACCCTCTCCGCGGCGCGGGACTCACACACCATGTTGGCGACGTCAGCCAGCAGCTCTCGCCGCGCGTCCACTTCCGTCTGGTCCAGGTGGGCGTCCAGGCCCTCCCCCTCCGTGCCCTCCTCGTCGGAATAGCCGAACACCCCGAGAAAATCCAGGTTGGCGTCAATGATGAACTCGCGGAGCGTCTCGACGTCCGACTCGGTCTCCCCCGGGAACCCGGCGATCACGTTGCTGCGGATCCCTGCCCTTGGCTCGGCCGCCCTGATCCGTTCGATCAGTCCGAGGAAGGAATCCGGGTCACCGAAACGCCGCATTCTCCGCAGCACCCCGGGCGCGGCGTGTTGGAAGGAGAGATCGAAATAGGGCACCACCTTGTCGGTGTCCAAGATGACCTCCAGCATTCCGGGCCGGATCTCGGCGGGTTGCAGGTAGGAGACCCGAATCCATTCCAGCCCGTCCACCCGGGCCAGCTGGGGTAGCAGGGTCTCCAGGTTCACGCCGGGGAGATCCTTGCCGTAGCTGGATGTGTTTTCGGAAACCAGCAGCACCTCCTTCACTCCCTGTTCCACGAGCCAGCGCGCCTCGGCGATGATGTCGGCGGCGGGGCGCGAGAGGTAGGAACCCCTGAAGGCGGGAATGGCACAGAAGGCGCAGCGCCGATCGCATCCGGAGGCTATCTTCAAGGGCGCTGCTGGTCCCGATCCCAAGCGGCGACGGATCACGCGCGGCCCCGTTGCCGGGGCCAGCCCTTCCGGCAGGGGGGCGTGTCCCGGGGTCACGATCCGCCCGGCGGCCCGTTGGCGGTCCGTCGGCGCGAGCGGCAGCAGTTTGCGCCGGTCCCTCGGAACGTGGGCCTCGTGGCTACCTCCGGCGAGGATCGACCGGAGACGATCGGCGATGTCCGCGTAGTCGTCGAACCCGAGCACCGCATCGGCCTCGGGCAGGACCCCCGCGAGTTGCGCCCCATAGCGTTCCGCCATGCACCCCACCGCCACGACCGCCTTCGTCGTGCCGGATTCCTTGAGGTCGGCGGCGGCCAGCAGGGTGTCGATGGAGTCCTTCTTGGCCTGTTCTACGAATCCACAGGTGTTGATCACCACGGTCTCCGCCTCCGCCGGGTCATCCACCAGCACGAATCCCCCCGCTGCCAGCCGGCCCGCGAGTTCTTCCGAGTCGACGTCGTTGCGGGCACAGCCCAGCGTCTGGATGTGGACCTTGTTCATGATCTTCCCAGTATCGCTCACCCGGTCCCGAAGGAGGCGAGCAGGTCATCGAGATCGTCGGGTTTCACCAGCACCTCACGCGCCTTGGAGCCTTCCGAGGGGCCGACGACCCCGCGGGATTCGAGAATGTCCATCAGGCGTCCCGCCTTGGCGAAACCGACGCGCAGCTTGCGTTGCAGCATCGATGTGGAGCCGAGCTGGAGTTCGACCACGAGACGGGCCGCGTCCAGCACCAGGTCGAGATCGTCGCCGATGTCGTCCACGACCTTCTTCTCGGCCGCTGCCGCGGTCACGTCCTCCCGGTAGGTGGGCTGCAGCTGCCCCGAGATGTGGGCGACGATCTCACGGATCTCGGATTCGTTCACCCACGCGCCCTGCACGCGAATCGGTTTGCCGGCCCCCATGGGCAGGAACAGCCCATCGCCCTTGCCGACCAGTTTCTCCGCCCCCGGCTGGTCGAGGATCACCCGGGAATCGGTCATGGAAGAGGTGGCGAAGGCCAGGCGCGACGGCACGTTGGCTTTGATCAGCCCGGTCACGACGTCCGTGGAGGGCCGCTGCGTGGCCAGGACCAGGTGAATCCCCGCGGCCCGCGCCAGCTGCGTGATCCGCACCACCGACTCCTCCACGTCTCGTGGGGCGACCATCATCAGGTCGGCGAGCTCATCCACCACGACGAGCAGATAGGGGTAGGGGGCCAGCACCCGCTGCGAACCCTCGGGAAGCTTGACTTGCCCGGCCTTGACAGCCTTGTTGAAGTCGTCGACGTGCCGGAAACCGAAGGCGGCCAGGTCGTCGTAGCGCATGTCCATCTCGCGAACCACCCAGGCGAGAGCCTCCGCGGCCTTCTTCGGGTTCGTGATGATGGGGGTGACCAGGTGCGGAATGCCCTCGTAGTGGTTGAGTTCCACCCGTTTGGGATCCACCAGCAGCATCCGCACCTCCTCCGGGGTGGCACGCATCATGATCGAGGTGATCAGCGAGTTTATGAAGCTGGACTTCCCGGATCCAGTGGCGCCCGCCACCAGCAGGTGTGGCATCTTGGCCATGTTGGCCAGCACGAACCCCCCCTCGACGTCCTTACCCAGCCCGACGGTGAGGGGGTGGTGGTCGGATCGTGCCTTCGGGGAACGCAGCACGTCCCCGAGGCTGACCACCTCCTTGTCGAGGTTCGGGATCTCGATCCCGATGGCGGACTTCCCGGGGATCGGGGTGAGGATGCGGATCTCGTTGCTGCCGACGGCGTAGGCGATGTTGTCCGCCAGGCCCGTGACCTTCGAGACCTTGATGGCGTTGCCGAGCTCGACCTCGTAGCGGGTGACGGTGGGGCCACGCGTGTAACCGGTTACCCGGGCGTCGATCGCGAACTCCTCGAGGGTGGCCGCGAGCTGCCGCACAATCCGGTCGGAGGCCTCCGTCCGGGCCTTCGGGCGGGTTCCGGGTGCAAGCAGCGACTCGTCCGGGAGCTGGTACATGATGTCGCCGCTGAGCTGCAGCTGCTCGGCGCGCCCCGCCATGGGGGTGTGAACCGGCGGGGGCAGGTCGGGTTTCTCCTCCAGCCCGGGAGCTGTCGGGGCATGGACCTGCGGCGTCGGGTCGTCCAGCCCCGTCCCGGATTCGAGGGGGTAGTCCTCGTCGGCCTCGTAGTCGTAGACCGAGTCGTCGTGAGAGGGTTCGTCGTCCTCCGTTATCAGCGGGGTGTCATAGGGCACGTCGACGCCGAGTTCCAGCTTCTCCTGTGGTTCCTCCGGGCGCTCCACCAGCGATGAGAAGGCCGTCCGGATCCCGGCGAGGATCACCCGCAAGGGTTTGCCGATCACGAAGAAGACACCCAGGAGGGTGACGATGAGAAGCACGGGAACCGCGACCCACGTGGAGCTCAGGTCGGCTATGAAACTGCTGGCCAGGAAACCGAGCACCCCACCGGCGCGCTGCAGCTCGGCCATCTGGTCCGGGCGGGGCAGCCCGCGGGAGAGGTTGATGAGCCCGAGCCCGCCCATGGTGAGCAGGAACCAGCCCAGCCCCGTGCGGGGCGCCCCGTCCACGTCCCTGGGGTGCCGCAGGACTCGCCATGCGCTGTAGAACAGGACCGCCGGCACCAGTGGAGCGGCCATTCCGAACAGGGTCGAGGTGATGGCCCCTATGGTCTCCCCCACGGGTCCCGGCAACATGAACCAGGTCCGTGAGGCAAACACGAGAGCGAGCACCAGGATGAACAGGCCTGTGCCGTCTCGGCGCCGCTCGGGTTCGACGTCTTTTTCCACTCCCCCGAAACTCCTGGCGAGCGTGCCCACCCCGTGGGCGAGTCCCCGGAGCATTCGCCCCAGGAACTGCAGCACGGGATTCGGTCCCGTGGCCTGGTCTCGCGCACCGGACGAACTGGCGGCCGGTTTTCGGGTGCCGGATTTCTTCGAGCCGCCGCGGGATGCGGTGCTCGATTTCTTGGTCCGCTGCCCGGCACCCGACTTGCTGGAAGAACTCTTGGCAGAGGAAGAGCCGCGTGTCGCCATGCTTCCAACCTAGTCCAGGAAGCGGATCAGATGCTAAACCCGCTCCGGTGACCCGCCCGGTCGGGTTTTGACACGCGAGTTCCCCGGCCTCGATTGGAAGAACTCCTCAGTCCTGCACACCCACCATCACGGAAGAGGCCTTGATCAATGCAACCGCTTCCCCGCCGACCTCGAGGCCGAGATCCCGGATGGCCTCGTTCGTGATCGAGGAACTCATGATCAGTCCCGGCGCGACCTCGATCTGGACGATGCCGTTGACGGCTCCCTGTTCGATGGAGACGACGGTTCCCCTGAACTGATTGCGGGCGCTGATTCTCACTGGTTTTCCTTTCATGCGAAGTGATCCCAGCCGACGCTACCCGTCCACGGCATGCCGTCCACAATCACCTCCGCACCTGAGGTCACCGTGCCGATTCGCAGCCAGCCCTGCGGGAGTTCCACCTCCGCCGGGAAGGTCGCCGCGAGGGCGTGGTCCTCACCACCGGCGAGAACGAAGCCCAGCGGATCCTTGCCCGTGGCGGCCGCGAGGCGCGCCAGGCTGTCGTGTATCTTCAGTGCCCCGGTCCTCACATCGATGCCCACCCCGGAGAGCTCACAGATGTGTCCGAGGTCCTGCAGCAGGCCGTCAGAGACATCGATCATCGCAGTGGCACCGGCCTCCGCGGCCACTTTTCCCTGCCCGTAGGGAACGGTTGGGCACTGCTGTTCCAGGACCAAGTCCTTGGGGGAACCGAATCCCCGCTGCAGGACCAGCAGGCCACCCGCCGAACAGCCGAGCCGGCCGCACACCGCGACCTGGTCACCGGCCCTCGCGCCCGCCCGGGTGATCGCGGGACGCCCGGCCAGGTTCCCGAGCGCGGTCACCCCGAGTGCGATGTGCACCGACGACGACAGGTCGCCTCCCACGAGGCTGACCCCGGCCCGGGTGCACTCCTCGACCACGCCCTCCTGGAAGTCGCTGACCCAGCGCCGGTCCAGGTTTCTCGGGAAGGCCAGCCCGATCACCACCGCGCTGGGTTCGGCCCCCATGGCCTCGACGTCCGAGACGTTGACCGCCACCGCTTTCCTGCCGGTTTGGAAGGCGGATGACCAGGCGCGTTTGAAGTGGACGTTCTCGATCAACACATCGGTGGTGATGACGATGTCGCCGCGCGGCACCAGCACTGCCGCGTCGTCGCCGGGCCCCAGCCGCACGTCGGGGCCGAATGCCAGGCCGTCGGTGAGTTCGGCGATCATCTCGAACTCGGCGCTCATCAGCGCAACCCCACCGGGCGTTCGAGGGCGAGTTCGATGAGCCTGGTGACCAGCTCGGAATACGGAATCCCGGATGCCTGCCACAGGGCCGGGTACATCGAGATCCGGGTGAAACCGGGCATGGTGTTCACCTCGTTGATCCACGCCTGGTCCTCGGTGGCGAAGAAATCGGCGCGCACGAGCCCCTCGGCGTCGAGCGCGTTGAAGGCCCGGCAGGCCAGTTCCCGGAGCTTGGCGGCCAGCTCCGGGGTGGTCCTGGCCGGGGCATCGAGGGCGGCCCCGTCATCGTCCAAGTACTTGGTGGCGAAGTCGTAGAAACCGCCCCCGTCCTGGACCCGGATCTCGCCGACCACCGAGGCCCGGCATCCCTCGGGGGATCCGGGATCACCCAGCACCGCCACCTCCAGCTCCCGGGTTCCGACGAATCCCTGCTCGAAGATCACCTTGGGATCATGGCGCTGCGCCTCCGCTACGGCGGCCTCCAGCCCAGACGGATCGGTGACCCGGGTGATTCCGATGGAGGAGCCTCCCCTCGCGGGTTTGACGAACACCGGGAAACCGAGCCCGACCACCTCGGCCAGCACGGCCTCCCGTTCGAAGCGCAACCGGCGCTCCGAGGCGACGACGTAGGGACCGACCGGGAGCCCCGCCGCCTCGAAGGCCAGTTTCATGAAGTGTTTGTCCATGCCCACCGCAGAGGCCAGCACCCCCGGCCCGACGTAGCGGATGCCCATCATCTCGAACATCCCCTGGATGGTGCCGTCCTCGCCATAGGGACCGTGCAGCGGAGCGAAGACGACATCCACCTCCTGGACGTCCACCAGCTGGTCGCCGACCCGGGTCGCGATCTCGCCCCCGTGTTCACCGACCAGCCAGACCGCGTCGTGTTCCGGTTCCGGAACCTCCGGCGTGGCGTCCCCGGTGATGTGGAGGCCCGCGACCTCCTCCAACGACATCCGGGACCACCGGCCGCTCTTCGAGATGCCGACGGCGACGACGTCGAACCGTTCCCGGTCGATAGCTCCGAGCACACTGGCCGCCGTCAAGCAGGAGATGCCGTGCTCCGACGATTTCCCACCGAAAACCAGGGCGATCTTGGTTCGTTCCGACACTGAGGCCTCCTGAGCTCGATTGCCGATTCATCCTACTTGCCGTGAAGGCCCGGACGGATCAGTTCCTGCGGCTGGCTCCGGCGAGGATCTCGTTCAGCTCGGAATCGGTCAGCTCGTGGTGGTAGAAGAGCGGGTAGAACTCCTTCACCTCCTTCGGGAGGTCGAAGTTGTAGACGCCCGGGTAGATGGTCTCCGCCGCCCAGACAGCGCCGATCACCTGGTTCACCGAGGGAGGGCCGTCCATCCAGGCCCGGGGGCCTGCGGGGAGATCAGCACGTTGCCCTGGGAAACCGCCCGCAAGGGCTTGAAGGCGTCACTCGATGCCAGGTCCATCCCGCCCTTCCCGGGCATGGCGATGCTCCAGTCGGGATCCCGGGTGAGCAGCTGCTCGGCGTTGGCCTCACCCGCTTCATGAGTTCCTCCTGATGATGTGGTTGAACATGCGAAGTCCTTGACGGGCCTCAGCCATCCCGCCTCCGAGGCCGATGGCCCGTCGGACGTGACCGGGATCGATCACCAACGATCCCCCGATCTCGGCGACACAGGCGGGCAGCACTTCGGGCGCGAAGGGCGCACTCGGGCCGACGAGGATCACCCTGGCCCCGCTGCACAGCTCGAGCAGCCGGGGCAGGGTTTTGTTGGTGAGGGCGGAGCCGGTGATGAAGACGAGCTCGCGGTCGGCCAGCAGGTACTCGGCCGCGGGGTCCGGGAGATCGTTTCCCGCGGGCGATCGCTCCAGGACGATGAGGTCACGGCCTTCCGCGTATTTCTCGATGTCACCGAAATGACCGATGGTGGCGATCCTGAGATCCGGGCAGGTTTCTGCGTGACGTTCGAAGGTGGATCTCTCATCCTCGCCCGAGGTGAGGTGGGCACTGACCCGTTCCTCCCTGGTCAGGAAGGAGTTGATGGCGGCCACCCCGAGAGCGGCCAGTTCCAGGTCCCAGGACCTCACGGCGGACGCGGCATCCCGGAGGTCGCGGCCGACCATGCCGCGTTCGACGAAACCGGTCCGGGGCCGCCGCGGTAGATCATCGCCACCCCGGTACCGGCGTCGGATGTGACGCAGGCCCAGTTGCCGATACGGGCGTCGCGCACTTTTGTCCCGGGCGGGATCAGGTCGATGAGGTCGTCATAGAGCTGCCACGGATTGTTCACTGGTCTCCTCTGGTCTCGGGCCGGGTCACGCAGAGGCGGAGCCCGGGCATGTCCGTCAGATCCACCACCCTCGCAGGAAGCTCGTAGAGGTGGCTGAGGTCCTCCCCCGTCAGGTCGGCGACGGGTTTGCGCCGCGACGGCGGGATGTCCCGGTCAACGACGGGGAACGCCTTGGATGCGCACGCCTGCTGACAATCACACGGCCGGTCGGCCGCTGTGGCCGGGCCCCGCTGGCGTCACCTCCCGGGGCCGCAACGGCACCGAAACACACCGGGATAGGATTATCGGAGAATATGTCCTGACAAATTGGGCATTGCTGCCCGGAACGGACCGCAGATGATTGACTCCCTGCCCCAGCCCCGCACCACCGACCCGGCCTCCGTGCCCGCCCTTCGCTGGGGCGTGATCGGAACCGGGTGGATCGCCGACCAGTTCGTCACCACGGTGACCCGGAACACCTCCCAGCGCGTTGTCGCCGTCGGTTCCCGCTCCCCGGAACGGGCACGCGAGTTCGCCGAAGGACACGGCATCGAGATGGCCTGTGGCTCCTACGAGGAACTCGTGGCCCAGGACGTGGACGTCGTCTACATCGCTACGGGCCACCTGGATCACGCCTCCCACGCCCGGCTCGTCCTGGAGACCGGGCGGAACGTGCTCGTCGAGAAACCCATGACCCCCACCGTCGAGGCCACACGGGAACTGGTCGAGCTGGCCCGCGACAAGGGCCTGTTCTGCATGGAGGCGGTGTGGTCGCTGGCCCTGCCCCGCTTCGACGTGGTCCGGCAGGTGCTCGCGGCGGATCTGCTGGGCAGGATCGAGGCCGTCACCGTGGACATGGGCGAGTACCTGGTGGATCACCGCCGCGCCATGGACCCGGCCCAGGGTGGCGGGGCCATGAATGATCTCGGGATCTATCCGCTGATGTTCGCCGACTGGGTCCTGCCCGGGGTCGAGGTGGTGGCGGCCGCCGGTCCCCGGCACGCGACGGGCGCCGTCGGACAGTTCATGGCCCTGCTGGGGGACGGCGAGGAGCGCCAGGCGAGCGTGTTCGCCTCGATGTTGACCGACACCCCGAGCGTCGCCGTCATCGGAGGCAGCGACGCGACCCTGGTGCTCGACGGCCCGTTCTACCGCCCGGGGCCCGTCGATGTGAGATTCCGGGATGGCCGGGTGCTGTCCTGGGACGAGCCGCGCATCCACCACGAGGGCCTCTTCCACGAGGCCGTGGAGGTGGCTCGCTGCATCACAGCGGGACTCACCGAGTCCCCGCTGCGTCCGCTGGACGCCACCGTCGCCACCGTCGAACTGATGGAACGGGCCCGCGCCCTGATGAACGATCCCGTCTGAGGTTCACCCCCGCTGGGGCACGCGGGCCTCGACCCGCATGTCCCAGCGCCCCTCAGGGGCGGGGCCGCCCCTGAGCTCGGCAACGACCGCGGTGATCGCGTCCATGATCGCGACGCTGGCCCGTTCCACATCCTCCTTCGTGGGCTCCTCCCCCACCGGGAAGGCGCTGAGGTCGACGGGTGGCCCCGCCTGCACCGTCACGGGGCGCCTGCGCAGGGAGAACAGCCGGTGAAGTTCCAGTTTCTTCCGGCCCAGGAGGGCGTCTGTCCCGACCTGGCAGACCGGGATCACCGGCACCCCGGTCGTGAGCGCCAGGCGGGCGGCACCCGAGCGCCCGGTCATGGGCCAGCCATCAGGATCAGCCGTTATGGTGCCCTCGGGGAAGATTGCGACGCACTCCCCCGCTTCCAGGGCCTCGCGGGCATGCACGAGCGAGTCCTTGGCCCGTTCGGAGTGACGCACGACGGGAATCTGGCGGCATTGACGCGCGAACCAGCCGACCACCGGCACCTTCCAGATCTCGGACTTGCCCAGGTAGCGGGGCCAGCGCCCGGACCAGACGAGGAACTCGCCGGTCGTGGGGACGTCGAAGTTCGAGAGGTGATTGGATACCACCAGCACCCCGCCGGGCGGGACGTTCTCCTGCCCCCGCCAGGTTCGCCGGACCAGACCGCCCATCACCAGGTGAACCAGCCGCGCCAGGAAACGGTAGGCGCGGGGCGCCGTTTCTTGGTTCGCCTCACGCAGAGAGCGTTGCCAGGGACGTTTTTCGACTTCCACGGAGCAGGAGAATACCGTCGGGATCGTCGCCCGTCCGAGCGGCGGTCCTCAGGAGATGGTGTCCGCGGTCCGCACGGGTAGGGTCTTCGGTTTGAATCCCGGGCGGGTCGCCTCGTACGCCCCGATCTCGTCGTCGTTTTGCAGGGTCATGGAGATGTCGTCCAAGCCGTTCAGCAGGCGGTACTTGGTGTACTCGTCGATCTCGAACCCGATCACGAGATCCTCGCGGGTTATGGTCTGCTCCGGCAGGTCCACCGTCGCCGGTTGGTCGGGGGCGGCCTCGATGGCGTCCCAGAGCCTGTCCCGGTCCTCCTCCGTGACGAGGGCCACGAGCAACCCTGCCTTGCCCGAGTTGGAACGGAAGATGTCACCGAACCGGGTTCCCACGATCACCTTGAAGCCGTAGTTCTGCAGCGCCCAGACGGCGTGTTCCCGCGACGAACCGGTCCCGAAGTCGGGGCCGGGAACCAGGATGGTCCCGTCCGTGAAGGGCTCATGGTTGAGCACGAAATCGGGGTCGCTGCGCCAGCCCGCGAACAGCCCGTCCTCGAAACCGGTCCGGGTGATGCGCTTGAGGTAGACGGCTGGGATGATCTGGTCGGTGTCGACGTTGCTGCGCCGCAGCGGAACGGCGATCCCGGTGTGGGTGGAGAAGGCGTCCATGTCTCAGACTCCGATCAGGTCGGCGGGGGCGGCAAGGTGACCGGTGACGGCGGTCGCGGCGGCGACTGCGGGACTGACGAGGTGGGTGCGTCCACCCTTGCCCTGGCGTCCCTCGAAGTTGCGGTTGGACGTGGAGGCCGACCTTTCCCCCGGGGAGAGCTGGTCGGGGTTCATGCCGAGGCACATCGAACACCCTGCCGCCCGCCACTCGGCCCCGGATGCGAGGAAGATCTTGTCCAGCCCCTCGAGCTCCGCCTGGAGCCGGACCCGGGCCGAACCCGGGACGACGAGCATCCGCACGCCTTCGGCGATCCTGCGTCCCCGGAGCACGGAGGCCGCCAGCCTCAGGTCCTCGATCCGGCCGTTGGTGCAGGAGCCGAGGAACACCGTGTCCACCGCGATCTCCCGCATCGGGGTGCCCGGGGCCAGGTCCATGTATTCGAGGGCCCGGCGGGCGGTGGCCCGCTCGACCTCGGAATCGAAGTCCTCGGGAGCAGGTACCACCCCCCCGAGCGGCACGCCGTGCCCGGGGTTGGTACCCCAGGTCACGAAGGGAGTGAGCCGGGTCGCGTCGATGTCCACCTGCGCGTCGAAATGGGCGTCGTCGTCGGAGCGCAGGGTCCTCCAGTACTCGACCGCGGCCTCCCAGTCACCCCCCTCGGGGGCGTGCGGGCGACCCTTCAGATAGGCGAGGGTGGTCTCGTCCGGGGCGATCATGCCGGCCTTGGCACCCCACTCGATGGACATGTTGCAGATCGTCATGCGACCCTCCATCGACAGCTGCTCGATGGTGCTTCCCCGGTACTCGACGATGTAGCCTTGGCCACCGCCTGTGCCGACCTTGGCTATCAACGCCAGGACGACATCCTTGGCGGTGACCCCGGGTGGCAGGTCGCCGTTGATGTTGACGGCCATCATTCTGGGTTTCTTCTGCGGCAGCGTCTGGGTGGCGAGCACGTGTTCTACCTCTGATGTGCCGATCCCGAAGGCCAGCGCACCGAAGGCACCGTGGGTCGAGGTGTGGGAGTCGCCGCAGACTATGGTCATGCCGGGCTGGGTCACCCCGAGCTGCGGGCCGATGATGTGAACGACGCCCTGGTCGCGATCGCCCAGGGAATGGATGCGGATTCCGAACTCGGCCGCGTTCCTGCGCAGTGTCTCCACCTGGGTCCTGGAGACGGGGTCAGCGATGGGTGCGAGGATGTTCAGCGTCGGGGTGTTGTGATCCTCGGTCGCCAGGGTGAGATCCGGACGGCGCACCCTCCGGCCATTCATCCGCAGGCCCTCGAAGGCCTGCGGGCTCGTCACCTCGTGCACCAGGTGCAGGTCGATGTAGAGAAGGTCGGGTTCACCATCGACAGCACGCACGACATGCGCATCCCAAACCTTCTCGGCGAGGGTCTTCCCCATTTTCACGCTTCCTCATTACGATTGAGTGCAGGACAAGGCCTGCCAGATGGCGACACTCTATCTTGCATGTCCAGCATTCGAAACGATAATCTCGGAATATGGACGAAGGAAGCGGAGTAGGAGTTCTCGACAAGGCGGCTGCGGTGCTGACAGCCTTGGAAACCAGTCCCCTGACACTCGCAGGGCTGGTGGGCGCCACCGGTCTGGCGCGCCCGACGGCACACCGGCTGGCCGTGGCTCTGGAACACCATCGCCTCGTTACCCGGGACCTCCAGGGTCGTTTCGTACTCGGACCGCGGCTCGCGGAGCTCGCGAGTTCCGCCGCGGAGGACCCACTGCTGGCCACCGCGGGGCCCATTCTCACCCGGCTGCGCGACATCACCGGCGAATCGGCCCAGTTGTTCCGCCGTCAAGGTGATTTCCGGATCTGCTCCGCCGCTGTGGAACGTCCCTCGGGTCTGCGGGACACCGTTCCCCTCGGGGCGCAGCTGTCCATGACCGCGGGATCGGCCGCGCAGGTGTTGTTGGCCTGGGAGGAACCCGAGAACCTGCCGCGCCTGCTCAAGGAGGCCACGTTCACGATGCTGTCGTTGCAGCAGGTACGCCGTCGCGGATGGGCGCAGTCGGTTGCCGAACGCGAGCCGGGAGTGGCCTCGGTCTCGGCCCCGGTGCTCTCCCCTTCCGGGAGGATCATTGCGGCCGTCAGTGTCTCCGGTCCCATCGAACGCCTGACCCGGCAGCCGGGGCGGCTTCACGCCCCGGCCGTGATGGCCGCTGCCGAACGCCTGAGTGAGGTGTTGCGCCGCAACGGCACCGAATGACCGGTGAGCGAGCGCCTACTGCGAGACCACGGGCCGGCGCCGCACCACCAGAACCGTCACGATGACCATGACGGCCGTCAGAGCTGTCGCTGAGCAGGCCAGTGGAAGCACTTCGTCCAGGCTCTGTCCGCCGCTTGTCGATACGGCAGCGGATCCCAGGAGCACGGTCCGGGTGATGATGGCCTGCGGGATCAGGAGGTCCGGCAGTCCCGTGCCTGCTCCCGAGACGGTGGTGGCGAAACCGATCATGCATCCGGCCAGGCAGATGGCCACGGGGGCGGCGAAGGACCTCATCAGCATCGACAACAACGATTGCAGCAGCACCAGCGGCGCGGACACGGGAACACACAGCGTCGCGGCAACGAGGAAGGAGAACGGAGGCGCGCCCCGGAGCCCCAGCAGCAGCCCGAGCCCCCAGCTGAGCCCGACGAACACCAGTTGGACGAGGATCACCAGCAGCAGGATCACGACGGACTTCGTCAACACCAGTGAAACAGGCGATCGCCCTGTGGTCAGAACGCGGTTCCACGAGCTGCTCCGATGCTCCGGACGCCACACCGCGGCACCCAGGAGCGCAATCCCGGTGGAGAAGAACACCATCCCGTAGAACAGGGTGATCTGCCCGGAAAGGACATTCCATCCCGTCTCCAGGGCCCCATTGGTCGTCTGGAGCCAGTAGTTGGCACCACCCGAGGCAACCGCAAGCAATGGCAGGAGCGCCACGACCCACCACACCATGGAGCGGCGGAGTTTCATTCCTTCGGCAGCAAACATCACCGTCACCTCTCAACCCGGTCGAGCCGTCTCGTGCACCAAGCAAAAGTCGCTGCCCCGAGTAGGACCAGACCGGCCAGCCATGGCCACGGCGGCAGGACGGGAACGAGCCCGTCCGATCCGGCAGCCATCGTTACCGGGGTGATCACGGCGTAGTAGCCCCAGGGAATGACACGGGCAAAACCCGGCACGAGAAACATGTAGAGCGCGACGAAACCGCCGACCAGTCCGGTACCGACACTAACGAGCTGATTCTCACGGATCACGGAAAGCCAGATGTGGAATGCCAGGAGGACCATGTCAACCAGAACCAACGACACCACGTACCAGGACCACATCGGAGCATCGAGGGGCATCCGGACGCCGGCCACCAACCCCAACGCCACAACGGCCCCGGTCTGCGCGAGGGTCGCCGGGATCACCACCGCCACGAGGGCGAAGAACTTCATCCGGCACAACGTCCCGGGGGTTCTACCCGTGGTGGCGTTCAGGAACCAGCCTCCCGAGGAGTGTTCAATGTCGGTCTGACGGGATGCCAGCACCGCCACGAGAATGGGATGGATGAGAGCATTCGCGAATGCGAGACTGAGAAGTGGTTGGCCCCAGGGCAACGCGTGGGGATCGTTGAGACGGGAAACAGCCCCAGGAGCGAACAAAGAAAGGGCGACGATCGGTATCGCGGCAGCCAACAGGACCAGTGTCAGGGGCATCACGTGAAGTCTCCGCATCTTCATCATCTCCCAACGGATTCCGCTCATCACAAGGCCCCCACCCCGCCGGTCAGGTCCATGAAGACCTCCTCCAGCGACTGCTGGAGGCGATGGACCTCGTGAATGGGGATCCCCGCCTGCACCAGTCGCACGATCAAACGGGCGGCGTCTTCCTGACCGCAACCCTGCACCCTGATCCCGTTCTTCTCCCGGCGGCAGCCCCTGATCAGATTGGCGGCGGCATCGGCCTGCGGTGTCACCACGAGCAGATCCGGGATAGACCGTTCGAACAGTTCCTCCCTGCTTCCCTGGAAAACCAGCCGCCCCCGTGAAAGGACACCGAGCACGTCCGCCATCCTGTCGATCTCATCGAGGAGGTGACTGGAGATCATGACCGTGACCCCTCCGGAGGCCAGGTGGGTCATCAGTTCCCTGATCTCCTCGATGCCAGCGGGGTCCAGTCCGTTGGTGGGCTCGTCGAGGATCAGCAGTTCCGGCTCCCGCGCCAGGGCCATCGCTATTCCGAGGCGCTGTTTCATCCCCAGCGAATAGGTTCGTTGCAGCCGGTCCCGGTGGTCGGTCAGACGCACCAGTTCGAGTGCCCTGTCGATCCGGGTGGTTTCCAGGTTCAGCAGCCGGGCCAGGAGCCTCATGTTCTCTGCCCCTGTGAGATGACCGTATCCGGGTGGGTGCTCGATCATCGATCCGATCCGGGGCATGAGCCGTGCCCGGGCCTCGCCCCACGGGGCCTCCCCGAGCAGGGAGATCTGTCCCGCGCTCGGATGGAGCAGCCCCAGAAGCATCTTCATGGTGGTCGACTTCCCGGATCCGTTGGGCCCCAGGAAACCGTAGACGCCCCCTCGGGGAATGGCCAGGTCCAGACCATCCACGACAGTGCGTTTCCCGAAACTCTTCGTCAAGCCCCTGGTCCTCACGGCCAAGTCGGCGTCTCGTAACTCCATGGCGCCAGTTTCGGGATCCGAGGGTCGGAAAACGTCATGCCGAAGGATGGTTCCGGCACGGTTGACACCTCATACCCGGGGATGATGAAACCGGAACGGAGCGCCCGTAGGTTTTCCCCATGCCCATCGCCGCATCGCGTGTCCATGCGTTTCTGCCGAAACCGTTGGATGCCGGCATCGCTGCCATCGTGCTCTGGCTGGGTGCAGTGACACCCGGGTTCTCCGACCTGCCGTACTCGGGAGTGATCTATCCGCTGCTCCTGGTCGCATGTGGAACCGCCCTGGCCTGGCGGCAACAACACCCCGTGTTCTCGGTGTCGGTCATCGGCGGGGCCATGGTCATCCATGCCGTGGTGTTCAACTCCATGTCGCTGCTGGCCCTGAGCTCCATCCTCCTTGCCGTGTGGACCATTCAGTCGTGTCTGAACAAACCATTACGGTGGGTGTTTCTCGGGTTCTTCACGGCCGGATCCGGGTTGGCCGCAGGCCTGGCCTCCGTTGCCGCGAGCCCAAGACGAGATCCACTGGAACATGTGATCCTGGTGAGCGCGGTTCTGCTCGCCGTGGCGGTGGTGGCACTGGCCGGGACGAACAGACGTGCCACTCATTCCCGGACCGAGCGGGCGCTGGAGCGGGTGGCGCTCCTGGAAGCGCAACAGGACGCTCTACACCGCCTCGCCACCGCGGAGGAACGGGCGAGGCTCGCGCGAGAACTCCACGACGTTCTCGGGCACACTCTCGCGATCATCGCCGTTCAGGCAGAAGGCGCTCTTCTGATGTTGGAGCGTTCCCCGGAACGTTCCCGGGAGGCGCTGCGCAACATGGCGGCCATCAGCCGCCGGGGAGTCGACGAGACGCGTGCCCTGGTGGATGTGCTCCAGGACGACGAAGGCGTGCCCACGGTCCCGGTTCCCGAACCGGAACGGACCCCGCGGGGAACCGCTCCGGGTCTTTTTCCGGAAATCGTGATGCTGGCCGAGAACGCCGGGCTCCCGGTCCGGGTCACGCTGGATCTCTCGCGGCAGACCTTGCCGCCCTCCCGGGAAGCACTCGTGCTGGACACGGTCAAGGAAGCGCTGGCCAATGTGGCAGGGCACGCCGGCTTCGTCCCTGTCCGGTTGTCGTGCATCATGACCGGGGCCGGTATCGTCCTCGACGTGGAAAACGGGTCAGGGTCCCGGAAAACCATCCCGGGCGATGTGTCCCACACCGGAACCGGTCTGTCCAGGTTGCGGAAACGGGCAACGGCACTGGGAGCGACCCTCGATGCAGGACCGGGCGATGATGGTTGGAAAGTCTCGCTCACGGTTCCGCGGGAGCCGCGCAAACCGTGACGACCGTCGCGCTGGTGGACGACGAGCCGCTGTTCACGGCAGGGCTCGCCATGATAATCGAGTCACAGGAAGACCTCGAGGTCATCTGGCAGGCGGACAGCGGGGCTGTGGCCCTCGAAAGGCAGCAGCAGAACCCTGCAGATGTGATTCTGATGGACATCCAGATGCCGGTCCTGGACGGGCTGGAGGCCACCGCCGAGTTGATCGCGCGTGGGCTACCGGGACGGGTGATGGTGCTGACCACCTTCGACACGGATGACCACGTGCTCCAGGCCATCGAGACCGGTGCGTCCGGTTTCCTGTTGAAGAACACGCCACCGGACCGTTTGCTGGATGCCATTCGGGCAGTTGCCAGCGGCGATTCGGTGATCTCCCCGGGCCCCACCCGCAGGCTCCTGCACTCCTTGCAACGGGGACCTGCGAATGACCATTCGCTCACGCCCGTCCGGCTTCTTCCGTCCGATCGCCTCGGCCTCGAGCAGATGACCCCCCGGGAGAGGGAGGTCCTGGCTCTGGTTGCGGCCGGTTGGACGAACCAGGAGATCTGTGAACGACTCTGGTTGTCGATGCCCACGGTCAAGACCCATGTGGGCCGATTGTTGTCGAAGACGGGGTCGAGGGATCGGGTGCAGCTGGTGCTGTTCGCTCTTCGCACCGGTGTGACGACCCTGGAGGAGATCCTGCAGGGCACCTCGTGAATCGCGGGATCAGGATGTGCGGGATGGCGCAGCCTCACGCATGACAGAAGCCTTGGTCAAACCTGCGTCTGACCAAGGCTTTCGTCCTGGTAGCCCCGACGGGATTCGAACCCGCGCTACCGCCTTGAGAGGGCGGCGTGCTAGGCCGCTACACAACGGGGCCAAGGATGGGATGAGGCCTCCTCGGAGGCCCTCTCCGCAGGGGTACCTGGACTCGAACCAAGACTAACTGAACCAGAATCAGTCGGGCTGCCAATTACCCCATACCCCTGTGCGCTCTCCCGAGCACGGAGTGAAACAGTACACGGGCCGTCTCGGGTGCGCAACTCGGTGGTTCACCCGTTCAGGGAGGCGAGATTCTCCTCCAGCTCGGGGCTGATGCGGACTTCGTCCGGTCCGCTGGTCACCGGGTATCCGAGGCGGGTAAGGATGGCGTCGACGACCTCGAACCGCCCGCGGCCCATGCCGTCGGAGATCTTCACTGCGATCCCGATCCCCTCGGGCAGGCCGACGGCCAGGATTCCCTCGGCGCCCACCTTCGCCACGGCTCCCGGCACCTGTTCCACGAGCCTGACGACAGGATGGGTGGTACCGGAGGTGTATTCGGGGTAACGGCGAAAGGCGTCCGCCACCAACCCGCCGGGGCCCTTCTTCTCGGAGCCCAGGCGCGCGAAACCACGCGCCAACCCCAGCAGGGTGGTGGTGAAGGCAGGTGCCGTGCAACCATCAACAACCGGATCGCCAAGCACATCGCAGTACTCCTCGATGACGGCCCTGATGGCCTGTTGCAGGGGATGCGACGGGTCGCGGTAGCCCTCGATGGGCCAACCCGCGAGTCGGCAGGTGCGCAGCATGGCCGCGTGTTTCCCGGAACAGTTGTGTGCCAGCGGCTCCTTCCTCCTGCCTGCGGCCAGCCAGGCCGCAAGCGACGCCTCGTCGCCGGGGAGGTCGGCGGTGTGCTGGAAGTCCGACGTGCTCAGCCCGGTCATCTCGAGGATGCGTAGCGCCCCTTCCGTGTGTATGGACTGCCCGAGATGCGAGGCAGCGGCCAGCGCAAGCAGCTGATTCTCGAGATCCAGGCCGCTGCGCAGCATCGCGATGGCCTGGAACGGTTTGAGAGCCGACCTGGGCAGGGTTGGCACGGTCATGTCCCCGAGGGACAGCAGAACCCGCCCATCCTCGCGAACCACACTGATCCTGCCCCGGTGGTGGCTCTCGGCCACCCGACCCCGGTCCACGAGCCCCAGAAGCACATCCATCATGAGGGAAGTGTAAGGCTCCGCCAACCGCTACTGTCCGGACGACGGACCGGGCAAGCAACCGAAGAGGTCAGGGAGTCAGGGTCGCGACGTGCATCCTGCGACCGATCCACCAGGCTACGAGACCGAAGACGGCGAAACTCATGAGATCCGAGCAAGCCGCCTCCCAGGAGATCTCCGAGGTCGCCTTGAGCGCGGCGACGCCGCCCGTGAACAGTGCGTACCCGAAGGCGAAGACGTTGTTGGCCACGTGGACGGCAATTGCGGCCTCCAGGCCGCCCGTGGCCCACACCAGGGTCCCTGCGATCAGCCCGAAACCCAACCGGTGCACGAAGAGCTCGGTGTTCTGGTCTCCGTGGAAGAGGGCGAATACCAGCGCCGAGCACACGATGCCGACCCAGGCCCGGCCGGTCAAGGAGCCGATGGCCTGCTGCAGATAACCGCGGAAGAAGAACTCCTCTGCGGCTGCCTGTAGGGGCGAGGTGATGAGGATCAGCGCGAGATAGATCACCCAGTCGGGTTGGGCCGCCTGCCACGCCATGTTCCCGCCGCGCATGAGCCACATGAAGATGTTCAGCACCGTTGCCGCCACCACGAAGCAGATCAACAGGTATCGCCAGCGTCCCCCAGGCTGGACGGAGATCACCCAGCCGGCCTTCCTGCCGTGCCAGTGCCGGTGGATCAGCGGCACGAACAGCAACAAAGCCGCGATCCCGAGATGACTCGCCAGGATCCCGTCGGGCAGTTCATAGGCCAGCGCCCGGGACCGGTAATCCTCGAAGTTCGGTTGCCCTCTGAGCAACCAGCCGACCCCCAGCACGGCCTGCGCCAGTAGCTGCACCACCAGGAAGACCAAGAACGCACCCAGCAGACCCATCACCAGTTTCACGGGATCCTCGCCCCGCAGGGCGACCGGATATCTGAGCCCCGATCCGGGCGGACGGGCGATCACGCGGAGGTCACGGGATTGCTCAGCACCCCGAGTCCATCGATCTCCACCGAAACCACGTCCCCGTCGGCCATCGGACCCACCCCTGCCGGGGTTCCGGTGAGGATGACATCCCCGGGAAGCAGGGTCGCGAACGAGGAGATGTAGGCCACCAGCTCCGGAATGCCCCGGAGCATCTGGGATGTGTTCCCCCGCTGCCGCACATCTTCTCCCACTCGGGTCTCAATCGCGAGATGACCCGCCTCCGCCGGGCTGAGGTGCGTGTTGATCCACGGGCCGAGAGGACAGAAGGTGTCGCATCCCTTGGCCCGGAACCACTGGTCGTCCTCCCTCTGCCAGTCCCGCGCGGTCTCATCGTTGGCGATGGTGTAGCCGAACACCACCTCGGCCACCCGTTGCTCCGGGACCTGTTTGCAGATCCGCCCGATGACGATGGCCAGCTCACCCTCGTGATGCAGATCTCTGCATTCCTCAGGACGCACGATGGGTTCGTCGGGTCCGATCACGCAGGTGTTCGGTTTGAGGAACAGCAGTGGTTCCTCCGGGACCGGTGCCCCCTGTTCAGCGGCGTGATCGGCGTAGTTGCGCCCGATTGCGACGATCTTGCTTCGGGGAATGACGGGGGCCAGCAACCGGATATCCGCGAGGTCGTGCCTGGCACCCGTGTAATTGACGGGAACCCCGGCAAGCGGGTCCCCCGTTATCGCGGCAACGGTTTCCGGGTGCTCCCCGCCGTCGACCTCCAACTCGATGATGCCGTAGGCGGGATCCTTGCCGGCCGCGGCGAAACGGGCGATGCGCATGCCGCAAGCCTAGCGAGGGAACCGGGATCGGGGCACGGAGCCGCGGCGATCGCGCCCATCTCGGGGAGTGGGAACCGCATTACCGCCGCCGATGGCACGCCTAATCTTCCCGCATGACACGACAGATCCTGGCAGTTATTGGTGGCGACGGCATCGGCCCAGAAGTGACCACCGAGGCGCTCAAGGTACTGCGGGCCGCCGCGGGCGAAAACGCCTTCGAGGAGGTTCACTTCGATCTCGGGGCGGAGCGTTGGTTGCGCACCGGAGAGGTCCTGCCCGATTCCATGCTGGAGGATCTGAGGGCCACGGACGCCATCCTGCTCGGGGCGGTCGGGGCGGCCCCCGGTTCGGACAAGATCCCGAGTGGTCTGCTGGAACGGGGGTTGCTGCTGAGGCTGAGGTTCGCCTTCGATCACGCCGTGAATCTGCGACCCTCGCGGCTCTACGCGGGAGTTTCCACTCCCCTGTCCCCCGAGGTCGTGGCCCGGGACGACATCGACTTCGTGGTGGTGCGTGAGGGAACCGAGGGGCTCTACTGTGGCAATGGTGGCGCGGTGCGAATCGGCACCCCCCAGGAGATCGCCACC
>ERZ772977.173-NODE-173-length-51685-cov-4.857350_pt1 | contig 51685 bp, 58 predicted proteins | sample MGYA00511131_ERZ772977 | MGnify/ENA primary metagenome ERZ772977 (study PRJEB29015, sample SAMEA2737935) | human oral metagenome | biome: human oral; feature: human-associated habitat; material: dental | place: China | collected 2151 ...
CACGGTGCGCTTGGGGCCCTTGCGGGTGCGCGCGTTGGTCTTGGTGCGCTGGCCGTGCACCGGCAGGTGACGGCGGTGGCGCAGACCCTGGTAGCAGCCGATCTCGATCTTGCGGCGGATGTCCGCCTGGACCTCGCGTCGCAGATCGCCCTCCACCCGGTAGCTGGAGTCGATGTGGGTGCGCAGGGCGACGAGCTCGTCCTCGGTCAGGTCCTTGACGCGGGTGTCGGGGTCGACGCCCGTCGCCTTGAGGGTCTGGTCCGCGCGAGTGCGCCCGATCCCGTAGATATAGGTCAGCGCGACCTCGACTCGCTTCTCGCGAGGCAGGTCGACGCCGGAAATGCGTGCCACGGTGTGGTTCTCCTGTGTGCTCCCGGAGGTCGTCACCCGCCTCTCCGCTGTGCGCTGCGGCCCCGGCCTCCGGGGACCGGGGGTTGCGCCGGCCGGGGCCGGTCGCCGGGGCGGGTGCTGATGGCGGCCTCCCGCGGGGGGCCGTGCGCGGGCCTCAGCCCTGACGCTGCTTGTGGCGCGGGTTGTCGCAGATCACCATCACACGACCGTGCCGGCGAATGACCTTGCACTTGTCGCAGATCTTCTTGACGCTCGGCTGAACCTTCATTCGAGCAACCTTTTCAATCAGCGACTGAGCAGTTCCCTGCCCAATCTGCGGTGGATGAGCTGGCCGCCGGGAAACCACGACCGCCGCAGGCACGCGGCAGCATCCGGGCATGGACGACCGACGACAAAGCTTACGTCACGTCCACGGTTTTCGCCAAACAGGTACGGCAAAAGATGGACGCCCGGCCGTGGGCCGGGCGTTGGGATTTCGAATCTGGGCCCGCCCGGTCACTTGTGCCGGTACACGATGCGACCACGGGTGAGGTCGTAGGGGGAAAGCTCGACGACCACTCGGTCGGCGGGCAGGATGCGGATGTAGTGCTGACGCATTTTCCCGCTGATGGTGGTCAGGACCTTGTGTCCATTGGGCAATTCCACACGAAACATTGCGTTGGGCAGCGCCTCGACCACGGTACCCTCAAGTTCGAGGGCTCCTTCTTTCTTCGCCATGTGCTCTCATTCGTCGGTGGAACCCGGTTTCCGGGCGCGGCAAGGGACCGCAGTACCGAAAGCAGTTTACGCGGCACCCAGCGGCACCCCAAATCCGCCCCGGCCCAGTCGCTGCCACTTCCGGGCCGTAACGTGGTCCCATGCAGTACTTCGCCGTTCACTACACCTACGTCGACGACGCCGAGCTCATCGCCCGCCACCGTCCTGACCACCGGGCCTTCCTGTCCGGCCTGACCGACAAGGGACTCATCGCGGGTGGCGCCTACCCCGATACCACTCCCCCATCGGCCCTCCTCGTGGTCAGGGCCGAGAGCGCCGAAGCCGTTTCCGACCTGCTCGCCGGAGACCCGTTCCGGATCAACGACGTGCTGGCCGACGTCCGCATCGTCCGCTGGACTCCGGTGATCGGAATCTTCGCGGAGTGAGGTCTCAGGCGCTCCCGCACGTCCGCTCAGAGAAGTAGCAGGAGAACAGCGACGAGAGCCAGTAGGGTCGCGGCACCCGCGATTGCCCCGAAAGCAACCCATCCGGCGCGCGCCGGGGCGTTGAGCTCGCCGGTCTGCCCCGCCGGGAGTTTTCCCTCACCGACGATCGCGGGGGTGTCGAGCGCCGCTGCCGGAAGCTGCTCCACCACGGGGACCAGCTCACCCAAGGTCTTCGCCCCGTAGATCACGTCCATTGACTGCCGGTAGGAATCCGATTCCATCCGGCCGTCGGCGAAGGCGTCCGATACCCGCTTGGACAGCGCCTCCCGTTCCATATCACCGACCGGTTCGGCCGCGCGTTGAAGGTACCGGGAGGATGGCGGCAGCTTGCTCATGCGATCAATGGTAGAAGTCTCGCCCGTCATCCGTTGAGCGGTCCGAAGGGAGCGCCGCGCGCGGTCAGTTCCTTTTCTCCTCCGTCGGGTTCTGTGAGAACCCAAAGACCCCGCTCCGTGATGGCGACAGTGTTCTCCCAGTGGGCTCCGCGTTCCCCGTCGCGGCTGCGCACCGTCCAGTCGTCGGGAGCGACCACTGTCTGGTGCAGTCCGAGGGTCAGCATGGGCTCGACAGCAATCACCATCCCAACCCCGAGACGTGGGTTGGGGCGGAACCTGAACTGGTTTGGAACATCCGGTTCCATGTGCATCCGGGACCCTATCCCGTGCCCTGTGTAATCGCGCAGCGAACCGTAGCGACGCGGCTGGTGTTTGACGCACTGTTCGATGGCCCGCGACACGTCCCCGACGCGTCCCCCGTCGCGGATCGCTGCGATGCCGGCCCACAAGGCCTGCCGGGTCGCAGCGATCATCTCGAGATCCTCCGCCCGGGCCTCACCGACCACGAAGCTACGAGCCGCATCGCCGTGCCAACCCTCCAGTACAGCACCGAAGTCGATGGAGATGAGATCGCCGTCACGGATCACTCGGCTTCCCGGAATACCATGAACCAGTTCGTCGTTCACGGAGATGCATGACACCCCGGGGAACGGCGTACCGTGCTCGGCACCGTAGCCGAGGAAGTTCGAGGTTGCCCCGTGTTCGGCGAGCACATCCCGACCCACCGCGTCGATTTCGGCGGTGGTGACGCCAACCAAGGTGGCCTCCTGCATTCGACGCAAGCCCTCGGCCACGACCAGTCCCGCGGCACGCATCTTCCGCAGCTGTTCGGACGTCTTGATCTCGATCGACATCTCAGGCCTTGCGCGCTGCCACGGCCTCCAGCATGCGCCGCCGCACATCCTCGACGGTACCGGTGCCCTCCACCTCCACGAGCAGTCCCTGCCTCTCGTAATGGAACAGCAACGGCGCGGTCTGGCCTGCATAGACCTCCATGCGACGTCTGATGGTGTCCTCGTTGTCGTCGGTCCGCCCCTCCTTCTGGGCCCTGTCCAGCAGGCGCGCAACCAACACATCGGGCTCAACCATCAACGAAACCACGGCGTCGAGGCGCCGCCGCTGGTGGGAGAGATGTCGATCCAAAAAGTGCACCTGGTGCATGGTGCGTGGGAATCCGTCGAGAAGAAACCCGGATGCGCAGTCTTCCTCGGCCAGCCGGTCGGCGACGATGGCCTCCGTCACATCGTCGGGAACGTACTCTCCCGCCTCGATCAGGGCCTCGATCTTGACGCCCAGTTCGGTGGCGTTGCGGATGTTGGCGCGGAAGATGTCACCCGTTGATATGGCCGGCACCGAGTACGCTTCGGCCAGCGCTGTCGCCTGGGTGCCCTTGCCTGCTCCGGGGGCACCCATGATGAGCATTCTCACCTCAGGAATCCTTCATAGTTGCGTTGTTGCAGCTGACTTTCGATGCGCTTGACCGTATCAAGGGCCACGCCGACGATGATGAGGATGGAGGTTCCACCGAACGGGAAGTTCTGATTCGCCCCGACCGCGATGAACGCGAGGGTCGGGATCATCGAGATGATCGCCAGGTACAGCGACCCCGGAGCGGTCAGACGGTTCAGCACATAGGTCAGGTAGCGTTCCGTTGGCTTACCGGCGCGGATCCCGGGAATGAAGCCGCCGTACTTCTTCATGTTGTCCGAGACCTCCTCGGAGTTGAAGGTGATGGCGACGTAGAAGTAGCAGAAGCCGACGATGAGGAGGAACTGCAGGGTGCTGTAGACCCACCCATTGGTGTGGAAATTGGCGGCGATCCACTGCCCGGTTCCGGATTCCGGCCGGAAGGTGGCGTAGAGAATCGGCAGGTAGAGGATGGAGCTCGCGAAGATCACAGGGATGACACCGGACTGGTTTACCTTCAGCGGGATGTAGGTGGTCGAACCGCCGACGAGCCGTCGACCCACCATGCGTTTGGCGTACTGAACCGGGACACGGCGCTGTCCCTGCTCCATGAACAGGATGCCGAGCATCACGAGCAGACCGATGGCGATGACTGCCAGGAACAGGAACCAGCCGGTGGCACCTGGATGGCCCTGCTTGATGGACCACAGGCCCGCCGGGAACTGGGCAGCGATCTGGGTGAAGATCAGCACGGACATGCCGTTGCCGACACCGCGATCGGTGATGAGCTCGCCCAGCCACATGATCACGACGGTTCCGGCGGTCATGGTCAAGACCATGGTGATCATCGGGAAGAGTTCTTGGGTGTAGAGGATTCCCTGGCAGTTCAGCAGTTGGCCGGTGCGTGCCATGGTGACGAACGCCGTCGCCTGGAGCAGCGCCAACACGAGGGTCAGGTATCGCGTGTACTGCGTTATCTTGGCCTGCCCCGCAGCACCTTCCTTCCTGAGGGCCTCCAACCGCGGAATAACCACGGCGAGCAGCTGCAGGATGATCGAGGACGTGATGTAGGGCATCACGCCCAGGGCGAAGATCGTCAGGTGCAGCAGGGCACCTCCCGAGAACAGGTTGATCAGGGAGTAGAGTCCTGCCTGCGAGCCTGCCGTGGCATTGGCAACGCATGTGTTCAACGCCTGCATGTTCACGTTCGGGGCAGGGATGGTGGAACCGAGACGGAACACCAGGAGGATCCCAAGCGTGAAGAAGATCTTCTTGCGCAGCTCAGGCGTCTTGAACGCGTTAGCGAAGGCGGAGAGCATCCGGCCCCTCTTTCAGTTGCTCAGCAAATTATCTCGTCACCCACCTCAGGCAACCTAGGCAGCGTACCAAGGGGCACGCATATTCCCCAAGGCCATACCACTCCCAAGAACTCGCGGGTTCGCCCGGACACCGTCACCGCCGTCCATGCGACCTTCCCAACACACGTCCACTCCCCCGGAGGGTATTGCATACTTCCGGCCAGCTCTCCTATGCTCTCCAGCATTGACTTCGCGACGTGAGCATCGTCGTTGGTTGGGGGACATCATGAAAAAAGTAATGACCGTGTACGGGACCTGTCCCGAGGGCATCAAAATGGCACCTGTCATCCGCCGACTCGAGGAGGACCCGCGGTTCGAATCGATCTCGGTGGTCACGGGGCAGCACCGTGAGATGCTGGATCACGTGGGTGACGTGCTGGGAATCACCCCGACACACGACCTCAATGTCTTCGCACCGGGACAGACCCTCAACGAAATCATGGCCCGCATCATCACGTTGCTCGACCCGATCCTCGAGGTTAAACGACCCGACGCCGTCGTGGTCCAGGGCGACACCTCAACCGTCGCGGCGGCGGCCCTGTCCAGCTTCAACCGGCACATCCCGATCGTCCATCTGGAAGCAGGACTCCGCAGCGGCGACATCGCCGCGCCTTTCCCGGAAGAGGCAAACCGCCGCATAGCGACGCGGATCAGTTCCCTCCATCTGGCCCCAACACAGCGCTGCCGGAACAACCTGGAGCAGGAAGGGGTGCGCAGCGAGAACATCATCGTCACCGGAAACACCGTGATCGACGCCCTGATGCGGGCGGTGCAAGCCGAAGTTCCCATCCAGGACGAGAGAATCCGCAAGGTGGTCGCCTCGAACGCACCGATCCTGCTGGTCACCGCTCACCACCGCGAGAACTGGGGAGCCCCCCTGGAGCGGATCGGCAACGCCATCGCCCACCTGGTCCGCCGCCATCCAGAGCTCCGCGTGATCCTGCCGACCCATCTCAACCCGATCGTCAGACACTGTCTGCTGCCCCCACTGGTCGGCCTGGACAATGTCATTGCCTGCGATCCTCTCCCCTACGGCGAGTTCATTCAGCTGTTGAAGGCATCTAGCATCGTCCTGACCGATTCCGGCGGGTTGCAGGAGGAGGCCCCTGCCCTAGGCAAACCCGTCCTGGTGCTGCGCGATAGGACGGATCGCCCCGAGGCGGTCGAGGTCGGTGCGGCCCGGCTGGTCGGCACCGACGAGGAAGTCATCTTCGCGGAGGTCGGCAGCCTGCTCAACCTCCCCGCCAGCCATACCCCGGTCCCCGAGTCGGTCAATCCCTACGGTGACGGCGCAGCCGCGGTGCGAGCAGTCGCGGGGATCGCGGCTTTCCTCGGCGTCGGCGATCCCCTGCCCGACTTCGTCAGCCACACCCCGGTGCGTCCCTGGCCGCTCACCAAGTCCGCCTGAGAGGTTCCCCCGGGGGGCCAGAGTCCTGGCGGAAACGGAACACCCGGCGGAAAGAAAATAGGGCCGGAGCGCCGAATCCTCGGATCGGCACCCCGGCCCCATTCGTCTTGCGCTGTCGTTCAGGCCTCCACCGCGGAGCCGCCAGCCGCGGCCAGCTTTTCCTTCGCGGAGTTCGAGAACGCGTCAGCCGTCACGTTGAGGGCGACGTTGATCTCGCCGTTGCCCAGCACCTTGACGAGCGCACCGCCACGAACTGCACCGGCCTCGACGAGGTCCTCCACCGTGACCGCTCCCCCCTTGGGAAACAGCTCGGCGAGACGACCGACGTTGACGACCTGGTACTCGACGCGGAACGGGTTCTTGAAGCCCTTGAGCTTCGGGATCCGCATGTGCATCGGCATCTGGCCGCCCTCGAAGTTCGCGGGGACGTTCTTGCGAGCGCCAGTGCCTTTCGTGCCACGACCGGCGGTCTTGCCCTTGGAGGCCTCACCGCGGCCCACACGAGTCTTGGCGGTGTTGGCGCCCGGGGCGGGACGCAGGTGATGAATCTTGAGAGCCATTACTTGACCTCTTCCACTTCCACGAGGTGGGCGACGGTGCGGATCATACCGAGCACCTCGGGACGATCCTCACGCACCACCGTCTGGCCGATGCGCTTCAGTCCCAGGGTACGAAGCGTGGCCCGCTGGTACTCCTTGCCACCGACCCCCGACTTGATCTGGGTGATCCTCAGTTCAGCCATCAGCCGGCCACCTCTTCCTTGCGTGCACGGAGCAGCGCCGCCGGGGCGACGTCCTCCACCGGTAGGCCGCGACGCCTCGCGACGGCCTCCGGTTCCTCGAGCTGCTGCAGGGCGTCAACCGTCGCGTGGACGACGTTGATGGCGTTGGCCGAGCCGAGCGACTTGGCCAGCACGTCGTGCACACCGGCGCACTCAAGCACCGCACGCGCCGATCCACCGGCGATGACACCGGTACCGGGCGAAGCGGGGCGCAGAAGCACCACGCCGGCGGCCTTCTCACCCTGCACGGGGTGCGGGATGGTGCGCTGGATCAGCGGCACGCGGAAGAAGTGTTTCTTGGCCTCCTCCACACCCTTGGCGATGGCGGCGGGCACCTCCTTCGCCTTGCCGTAGCCGACGCCGACGGTTCCCTCGCCGTCACCGACGACCACCAGGGCGGTAAAACTGAAACGACGCCCACCCTGCACGACCTTGGCGACGCGGTTGATGGCGACCACGCGCTCGAGATACTGGTTCTTCTCTTCCCTGGAAGCCTGGCCACGACGATCGTCACGGCCACGACGCTCCCCACCGCGGCGATCACCGCGCTGCTGGGTCTCACTCATCGTGTTCCCTATCCTCTCGTCGTTCTCAGAATCCGAGACCGGCCTCGCGCGCCGCATCGGCGAGCGCGGCGATCCGGCCGTGGTACTTGTTGCCGGCGCGATCGAAGACGACGTTCTCGATGCCGGCCTCCCTCGCGCGCTGGGCGATGATCTCTCCCACCCTGCGGGCCTTGGCGGACTTGTCACCCTCCGCTGCGCGCAGGTCTGCCTCCATGGTGGAGGCGGAGACCAAGGTGCGGCCGACGGTGTCGTCGATCACCTGGACGTACAGGTGCCGCGAGGAGCGGGTGACCACCATGCGGGGCCGCTCGGCGGTGCCGTTGATCTTCTTGCGGCCACGCAGCTGACGGCGGGCGCGTGAGGCGGTCTTCGCCGCCAGGCCCTTGCGCATGCCAAGCGAGATAGCCATTACTTACCAGCCTTTCCGGCCTTGCGGCGGACGTGCTCGCCCGCGTAGCGAACGCCCTTGCCCTTGTACGGCTCGGGCTTGCGGATCTTACGGATGTTCGCGGCGGTCTCACCGACAAGCTGCTTGTCGATGCCGTGCACCGTGAACCTGGTCTGGGTCTCGACGGTGAAGGTGATGCCCTCCGGGGCGTTGACCACCACCGGGTGTGAGAACCCGAGGGCGAACTCCAGCTGGGTGGGGCCCTTCGCGACGACGCGGTACCCGACACCCACGATCTCGAGTTTCTTCTCGTATCCCTGGGTGACCCCGGTGACCATGTTCGACACGAGAGTCCGGGTCAGTCCGTGCAGGGAGCGGGACAACCGCTCGTCGTCCGGACGCGACACCTCCAGTTCGCCCTGCTCGTTCCTCGCGACGGTGATGGGTTCGCGAACGGTGAACTTCAGCTCACCCTTGGGGCCCTTGACGGCCACGTCCTGGCCATCGATCTTGACCTCGACGTTGGACGGGACCGCGATCGGGAGCCTGCCAATTCGTGACATGTTCTATCTCCTTTTCAGTCTCGTCGGGTCACCAGACATAGGCGAGCACTTCGCCGCCCACGGACTTGGCGTTTGCTTGCTTGTCGGTCAGCAGCCCCTGGGACGTGGAGATGATGGCGATACCGAGACCGCCGAGCACCTTCGGGAGGGCGTTGGCCTTCGCGTAGACGCGCAGACCGGGCTTGCTGATGCGACGGAGCCCTGCGATGGAGCGCTCGCGGGAGTCACCGTACTTGAGGGTGACCTTGAGCACCTTGCCCACCTGTCCTTCGACCTCGGTCAGCTCGAAGTTCGAGATGTAACCCTCGGCCTTCAGAATCTCCGCGATGCCGACCTTGATCTTCGACGACGGCATGGACGTCGATTCCTGGTACGCCTGATTGGCGTTACGCAGACGCGTGAGCATGTCTGCGATGGGATCAGTCATTGTCATGGCTGTTTGGCTTCTTTCTCGCCCCGGTTTCCCTCACTGCTGGGGACCTTTGGCAAATCGAAATTGGAAGTTCTTCTCGTGGCGCTCTGGGTCACCAGGACGACTTGGTCACGCCGGGAAGCTGACCCGCGTGGGCGAGTTCACGCAGGCAGACGCGGCACAGACCGAACTTGCGGTACACCGACTTGGGGCGACCGCAGCGCTTGCAACGGGTGTAGGCGCGCACACCGAACTTCGGTTTGCGGGACTGCTTGACCTTGAGTGCTGTCTTAGCCATGGTTCACGCTCACTTCTTCTTCCTGGGCTGGAACGCGGGGCCGCGGCCGCCCTTGACCGGCTTCGGGTCGTCGACGGCCTTGAAGGGGAAACCGAGGTGCTTCAGCAGTGCACGGCCCTCCTGGTCGTTGGTGGCCGAGGTCACGAACGTGATGTCCATGCCACGGACGCGGTCGATCTTGTCCTGGTCGATCTCCAAGAACATGACCTGCTCGTTCAACCCGAAGGTGTAGTTGCCCTTGCCGTCGAACTGGCGGCCGTTGAGGCCACGGAAGTCGCGGATACGGGGCAGGGCCAGGGTCAGCAGCCGGTCGGCGAACTCCCACATGCGATTCCCGCGGAGGGTGACGTGACAGCCGATGGGCATGCCCTCGCGCAGCTTGAACTGGGCGATGGACTTGCGAGCCTTGGTGATGGTGGGTTTCTGGCCGGTGATCACTGTCAGGTCGCGGACGGCGCCGTCGATGATCTTGGAGTCGCGAGCGGCCTCGCCGACGCCCATGTTGACCACAATCTTGGTCAGACCGGGAATCTGCATGACGTTGGCGTACTTGAATTCTTCCTGCAGGGCGGGGACGATCTGCTCGCGGTACTTCTTCTTCAGGCGCGGGATCTCGATGTCGTTGCTCATCAGATCTCCTTCCCGGTCTTCTGGGCGATGCGAACGCTGCGCTGGGCCTGGTACTCGGACCCATCGGAACGCCTCTTGGTGACATCGACACGCTGGTAGCCGACCCGGGTCACGACTTCCTTGCCGTCAACCTTGGTGACAAGCTGGACGTTCGAGACGTGGATGGGGGCCTCGAAGCTGATGATGCCGCCCTCGATGCGACGCCCGTTGGCGCCCTGGGATTCGCGTTTGTGCCGCTTGACGACGTTGACGCCCTCGACGGTCACCTTCTGGGCGCGGGGATCGACGGCGATGATCTCGCCGGTCTTGCCCTTGTCCTTGCCGGCGATGACCTTGACACGGTCACCCTTCTTCACGTGGAGCGAGTTCATCTCAGATCACCTCCGTGGCGAGCGAAGCGATGCGCGTGAACTTCTTCTCGCGCAGTTCCCGGGCCACCGGACCGAAGATGCGGGTGCCGCGGGGCTCCCCGTCGCTCTTCAGGATGACGGCGGCGTTGTCGTCGAACTTGATGTACGAGCCGTCGCCACGGCGACGCTCCTTGGCTGTACGCACTACGACGGCCTTGACGATTTCGCCCTTCTTGACGTTGCCGCCGGGGATTGCGTCCTTGACCGTGGCGACAATGATGTCACCGAGGTAGGCGTAACGACGCTTCGAGCCACCGAGAACGCGGATGCACAAGAGCTCCTTGGCACCAGTGTTGTCGGCGACCTTGAGTCGCGACTCCTGCTGGATCATTTGTTCTCCTCCGTCCGACCGGTTCCCGGGCCCGGGCCTGGTCGGAACTCGCATGATGAACCCCCTGGATTTTGCCAGGAGGCGCCCCGGGCCTCGGGCACGGGGTTTCGCCGCCCGAGAGAGGTCCCCACCCGGAAAGCCGGAGGGCACAGACTCAAGGCAACTTGCAAAGCGTACCCCAAGGGGCCCCGTCAGGCGAAACCGATGCCAGCACCTCCTCAACACCGCCTCAGCGGACTGCCCGGGAGAAGCCGAACCACCACGCAGCTTCGATTTTGAGTTCGAAAAATGACTTTCGGAGTTTCTTTTCCGGGGCGCTGAGCGACCGGTAGCGCGTGGTCGGTCATAGTGGAGTTACGGTGCGCCCCAGGCCGAGCGGAGAGGAGGCTCGCGGAGCCGTTTGAGTATCGGGGTGGCCCGGGGGGTGGGTGAGGCCGCGTCCCAAGATGGAATGCTACGCGTTTTGTGACCAGTGACGAAAAACAGGTTTAATCGAACACGTGAGGCATGACTCCGTAGTCATGCCAGCACCGAAAATTCAGTGAAAAATTCAATCAGCAGATCGTCGTGGAGGCCATTGGGAAGTCCTGCCCAGCAGCGCGCCGAGTCTCCCGAGCCACCCGGCGGATCTGTTTTCGCGTCACCGCAGCACGGCGAACTTCTCCTCGCTGCGCAGGATCAGATGTTGGTCTTCCTGCTGGATGTAGGAGTAGCCATCGAAGGCCTGTTTCCACAGCATCTCCGGCTGACCGGGTTTGATCGCCACCAGTTGCACGCCCTCGCCCCTGTCGTCGGACGCTATGACGTTTCCATCCGCCGTGCGGAACACCACCCGTCCAAACGCCACCGAGTACTTCTCCAGCTCGATTTTTCCCGTACCCATGTCGGCGACGCCCACGTACATCTCCTGCGATTCCGCCACCAACACCACCGGTTGTCCCCCGTGATCGAAGATGGTCGGGTAACCGCTGCCCCAGTTCTGCCCCCACTGCACGTCCCCGGTGCGGGGATCGAGGCGTTCGACCATTTCACTCTGCCGTGAACCGACGAGCAGGGCGTCCTTGAAGACGTGGAGCGGCCCGCCGGAATCCGGTTTCTGCCAGATCTGGTTGCCTGCCGAGTCGTAGGCGGTCAGGCGAGTGTTGTTGTGCTCGGAGGCGACGACGGTCCCACCGATGCGCACGAAACCCGCCGAATCGCTGTACCAGGAAGGTACGCTGCCGTCGGTCAGGGACATGGACTTGAAGCAGCTGACCTCGGCCCCGAACTCATTGATCCAGCAGAGATCGGCGAATCCGTCGCGTTCCTTGACCATGAACGCGCCCTCCTGCGGTTCGATGGCGAGCTCGATCGCCCACTCGGCGGCACCCGAGCCCGCGATGTCCGGGATGCGGCTGATCCTCACCTTGCCGACGGCCTCCTCGTCTGGTTCGTAGTGATAGACGGCCCTCGTGTCGCTTCCCACGATCACCCCGTGTCCCAGGTCGAGCTCACGCACAAATCCCCCATCCGAGGCCCGGTGCACCAGGAACCGGTTCTTCCCGGCCGCATCCGTGACGACCAGCCCGAACAGCCCGCCGGGCAGCTTGGTGTTGAACTGGACGCTCGCAGCCCCGACAATCCGCTCACCGATGTCAACCGACCAACGCTCCGAACCGTCGGCCCAGGCAAGCAGCTTGAGTTGTGTTCCCCCATCGGCCACGTCGGGGGGCAGCAGCAGCCCTTCCGCCACGCCCCCGACGGCCCCGCTCCGGCTCTGACCCTCCCATGCGATCCCAGGGGCCTGGTCGAGCCCGGCAACGGGTTTGATCACATCCTCGTTCCCGCTTCCCCGCGAGAGGTACCACCAGGTCCCGAATCCGGCGGCGGCCATCAGCACGGCTGCCAGCACGAGAATCAGGACCGTTCGTGCCCTGTTCGGGCCACGCGGTGGTCGCGGCTGTTCCGTCTGCCCGGGAACCGTTTCACCCGGGGTTCGGGGGGACGCCACGGAATGGTCGACAGGGTGAGGAGCGAGCCCCGACGGCGGCGGAATCATGTCCGGCCCCGGGCCGAGGTGCCCGTCGGGTGGGGTGTGCTGTTCGCTCATACAGACTCCTCACTGATCCGGTAGCCCCATTCTTACGCACCCGGGACTGCGCGGAGAAGGGTTTCCGGAACCGGTCCCGGATGGCTCCGCCCCATCCGGCGTGCTGTCGTCGTTTTGGTCACGCATCGGTTTTCGGTAGCCGAACCTAACCAAATCAGTGGTTCCGAGGCTGTGAGAGGCTAGTCTCTCTGGCATGGAACTTACTGGAGAACTCAAGGAAGCATTCAACGCCCAGGTCACCATGGAGCTGCAGGCTGCCGTCGTGTACCGGCAGCTTTCCATTGACATGGATGCCCTCGACCTGCCCGGCATCGCGGGCTGGTTCAAGGCCCAGTCCGCGGAGGAAGAGGTACACGCGGACAAATTCATCACCCACATGCTGGATCGTGACGCCACCCCGCTGATCGGCGCCATCACCACCCAGCCCAAGCACGTCACCACGGTCCTCGAGGCCTTCGAGGCCGCCCTCGCCCACGAGAAGAAGGCGTCCGAGACCATCCGTGTCATCTACCGCCTCGAGGAGGAACTCGGCGCGCGGGGCACCACAGCAGAGTGACCCATAGGTGGGCGGGGTACCCCGCCCACCTATCCCTTGCTTATTCGGTGATGAGGGCGTAGGCGGAGATGCGTTTGACCCGCGCCGACGCGCCCCAGACCACCAGCGTCCCAAGCAGGACAACACCGACCGCCACCACCAAAATCATCCACGGCTCGACGCCGAGTTCCACCTTGCGGAACCCCACCCCTGCCAGCAACGCCCCGAAACCAGGCGCGAGGGCGAACCAGCCGGCAGCCCCTCCGAGAGCTGTGCCGATCAGCAACGGCGGGAGCAGTCCGGCCAGGATCTGGCGACGCAGCTGGCGAGACGTGAACCCGAGGGCTTTGAGCACTCCGAAGTCGCGCGCTTGCTGGCGGATCTGGGTGGTGATGACAACCCCGGTGACGAGCGCCGTCGTCGCCACGGTGAGGGTGACGATGGTCGCGATGAGGCCGAGCATCATGTCCGAGTACGGGCGGCTCTCTGTCTCCATCGCCTGCTTCATGTCTCCGCCCGACCCGCTGGGCGTTAGTGCCTCAACCTGGCTGCGAAGTTCACCCGACGACTGGCCGGGCCGCCCGAACACCCACAGCCCTGTCGGCCGGTGCTCAGGAACTATGCGTCGGACGCCGTCGTAGGTCAGGTCCGCAAACATCCCCAGCTGCCGCGATCCCTGCAGCAGCCCAACGACGAGGAAGTCTTGGCTTTGGCCTTGGAAGTCGACTGCAATGGTGTCGCCGATCCCTGTGCCCGTGAGGTCTGCTACCCGGGGACCGATGGCGATCTCGTTGTCGTGGCGCGGCTCACGGCCCTCGTAAGCTGAAGTGGACAAGACGTCGAAGTCCTGAAGCGTTCTGCCTGCGATCTGCCTGCCGGAGATGGTCAGCGTGAGGGAATCGTGGCGGTAGGCCTTCTCGACCCCAGGAAGTTGCCGTATCTTCTCGAGCGTGGCGTCGACGTCCTCGGGGTGCATGCGTTCGACGGTTACGTCGGCGTAGTCACCGATTAGAAAGTGCGCGAGGTTCGGCTGGATCCTGACCATACCGACCGCGAAGCTCGCGAACACCAGCACCAAGGCGAGCACCATCGTTGTGGCGGCGGCGCGGCCGGGATGAACGAGCGAGTGGCCGAGCCCCAAACGTTCCGGCACCGCTCCCCGGGCGCGGTCGAGCGGGAAGGGCTGAGCTCTGAAGTCGTGGGCCTCGAGGCCGCCCCGCAACGCGACCACCGGGCTGAGGGAACGCACCCGGAGCGCCGCGAGCCCGGCGGCCAGGGCGATGGGCGCCAGCAGCACGGCGGCGGAGACAAGGCCCGCGAACAGGTTGAGGCCCGGGCTCCACACAACCGAGCCTTGCTGGGAGAGCTGCCAGCTCAGGGCCGGCAGAACCAGGTAGCTCAGCGCGATCCCGGCTAGCGCGGCCACTGCCCCGCCCAGGACGTACGGCAGGGCAACGGAGGCGATGATCCGGCCGGTGCGATAGCCGAATGCCTTGAGCGTGCCGATGGCGGTGGAATCCTGCGAGATTGCCTCGGCTATGAGGGCCCGCAGGACAATGACCACGACGAGCAGCAGGACCGCAGCGAAGGCGAGGAGTGACAGCGCGAACACGCCGGGGCCGAGTCCCCCACCCGTGCGTAGGAGCGCGACACTGGCCGAGGACAGCTGCACATCCTGGCCAGCGGACGCGCGTACCGCGGCCTCCGTATCGGCCAGGACCTTGTCGGCATCGCCGTCGGCGGTAACGTTCGCCGAGGTCAAGGTGATCTGGTTCGTCCACCCGGTAACGTCGACGCCCGGGTTGGTGACGAACAGCATGACCCCAAAGGAGCGGCCGGCGAAGTGGGTGGCCTCGAGGTAGCCCTGGACGTGGAAAGTGTGGTCCTGGCCGTCGGCGCGGATCGTGATCGTTTCGCCCGGGGGATAGTCGGAGGCGAGTGTGAAGGGGATCACGATGCCGTCGTCGAAGGTTGTCTCGGCGCGCGCGGTAACGCGGTACTGGTTGCGGCTCCAGTCCTGGTCCGGCGTGAACAGGAACAGACTCGATAGATCAGTGCCGCCGACCTTGACACTCGACCAGCGTCCCCGGAGCCCTTGGATGTCGACCTCCGTCACGCGCTCGTCGGCGCGCAGCGTCTCGGCGACTGGGCTCCTCGGGAGGGGGTCCAGGATGATCAGATCAGTGGTTCCAAGCTCCTGCGCGCGGCGGTCGAAGTTGGGGTTGTAGTCCGTTGCAACGATCATCGCCAGGTTCGCTACGGCCGCGGCGAGCAGCGTGAGGATCCCGAGTGTGGCGAGACGGCCCCAGTGCCGTTTGAGGTTGCGGCGGATCAGGATGGCGGTCGCCACGCTCACCACCCCATCTCGTCAAGAAAGTGCTGCAGCCTCTCGCGTCTGCCCGAGTCCTTGCGGTCGAAGCGACCGAGTTTGAGGTCCCCGGCGATCACCCCGTCGCTCAGGTAGAGGATGCGGCTGCCGCGCAGCGCTGACCGAACGTCGTGGGTGACCATGAGGATGCACTGACCGCCGGCATGGAGATCACTGAGGAGGTCGAGAACGGCGTCGCTTGCCTCGGAGTTCAACTGGCCGGTGGGTTCGTCGGCGAACAGCACCCGCGGCTCGCGGATCAGGGCCCGGACGATGCCGGCGCGTTGCGCCTCACCGCCGGACAAGGTAGTAGCGGCGGCGACCCGGGTTCGCTCGGGCAGACCGACCCGGTCGAACAGCTCACCGGCTCGTTCCACGATCTCCCGGCGGCGCCGAGAACCGAGCAGCCCAACCGCCAGGACGTTGTCGCTGACCGACAGCGAGTCGAGGAGATAGACCTGCTGGAACACGAAACCGCAGTGGTCGAGCCGGAACCTTGCCAGTTTGTCTTCGGACATTTTCTCGATGTTCTGGCCGTCGAAAACTATCCGTCCGAGGCTCGGCCGGTCCATGCCCGACAGGGCGTACAGCAGCGTCGACTTGCCGGCACCGGAGGGCCCCATCACGACCGTGAAGTCAGCACCGTCGATCTCCAGATCGATGTTCTTCAACACATGGTGCTGCGACCCTTTGCGGGAGAACGTCTTCGACAGCTTCTCGGTGGTGATCAGACTCGCCATGTCCTTGACGCTACGGCCCAGGGCCCTGAAAGGTCCTTGCCGATTCCTTAAACCTTTCTGAACTGGCGGGCCACCAAGCAATCCCGCGCCGTTTCGTTGATCCGGCACGCGACGCCTCATTCACCTGGCGCCGCGTATCGGGAATAAGACGAGAAGAGGGCGGGCACCAGGATGCGGCTACGGCAGTAACACCCGGCGCGGATCAGCTAGGCCAGGGGCAGGGTGAGCTGGGCGACGAAGCCAGCGCAGCCATCGGCGTTGGCCAGGGTCAGGTCGCCCCCCATGCGCTCGGCCAGCCAAGCCGAGGTGTACAACCCAAGGCCCGACCCCGGGATGCCGGCCGCGTTAGAGCCTCGGAAGCGCTTCACCACCAGGCTTGCGACCTCCTCGTCGCGCACGCCGGGACCGGAGTCTGTCAGACGCAGCCACCACGACTCAGCCGTGGTGCCGGAGTCGACGACGACCCGCGTACCCGCGTACTTGGCCGCGTTGCCCAGGAGGTTGTCGAGGATCTGGGCGAGGCGCTTCGGGTCGGCGACGACGATCGCCTCAGCCAGCTGGAACGGCTCGAGCGCCCCAGTCGCGTCGGCCGCACGAAGCAGACTCGCGACGCGCGGCGTCGGTAATTCCTCGGGGACGACGGGCAGCGCGTCCAGGCGGTCGTCGCTGGCGGCGCTGAGCTCATCGATGAGGGAGTCGACGAGCCGGGCCCGCTCGGCGATCGCGTCGAGCCGCTGCTGCTGGACCGCATCGCCCTCTTTGAGCGCGAGCAGCTCGGCATTGGCCAGGATCGTGGCGACGGGGGTTCGAAGGTCGTGGCTCAGCTGGGCGACCAAGTCTCGTTTGGACTCCTCCGCCTTGGCAGCGGCCTCGCGGGCGGCCGCGAGTTCAGTGCGCATCAGGTCGAAGGAGCTTGTGAAGGCCCCGAAAGCCTGCCCACGATCCACTCTGAGAGGCGCATCCAGCCGGCCCGCACCGACGTCGGCGGCAAACTGCTCCAGGCGCCGGAAAGGTCGCAGCAGCCTCGCCCACGCCCAGGCGGCCCAGGCAGCGGCACCCACCCCGGCCAGCCCCAGCACACCGGCCCCGAGGCGTCGCGCACTCCCCCAGGCCGTCGCCCATTGCTGCTGCTGTCCGGAGCCCAGCCACGCACGACCCACAACGCGGCCATCAACCACGACGTCGAACCCGAACGCTCCCCGCCGGGCGGCCTCGAGGTCGGCGACGATCGGGGCGCCGCTGCTTGCCACCACGCTGCCGCCCGCGACGATCGTCCAATCACCGGAGTAGGTGGCCTCGATGCGGGGCCAGGTCGCACGCACCTGAGCGAGGAAGTCGTTGGCCTCCACGACGTCGAACCGCGGCGCAGCGGGCGCCGGGGCCAGCCACACCGCGACCGCCCCAAGCAGCAGTACCACGGGAGCCACGAGCAGGGCGACGAAACGTCTCACCGGCCGCCCTCAAAGACATAGCCACGCCCCCACACCGTCTTGACGTAGCGGGGGTCGGCCGGATCCGGCTCGATGTGGGTGCGCAGACGACGCACGTGCACGCTGAGCGTGGCATCTCCGGTCAGCGGCGAATCCCAGACCGCGGTGAACAGTTCCTCCTTCGGCACGACCCGCCCACGATTCGCCACGAGGTGCCGAAGCAGCCGGTGCTCCATCGCCGTCAGCTTTATCTCGGCCCCATCAACGAAGACCCGGTCGGCGTCGTCGTCAACCACCAGCCAGTCGTCGCGAAAACCCCGCGGCTGTCCCAGCCGGTCCAGCATGCGGCGAACCTTGGCCAGCAGCACCGCCAGGGAGACGGGCTTGCGCACGTAATCGTCACCCCCAAGCCCCAGGGCAAGGATCTGGTCGTCGTCGCTGCCCCGGGCCGACAGGAACAGGATCGGTACGTCACTTTTTGCCCGCATTGCGCGGCACACCTCGAAACCGTTCACATCCGGCAGGTTCACATCGAGCACAACCAGCTTCGGCGGGCACGCATCGAACGCAGCCAACGCGGAGGCGCCGTCGACGACGTACTCGGCTTCAAACCCGAAAGCCTGCAGGTATGTTGCGATGGCATCGGCCAGCTCAGCTTCGTCGTCGACGATCAACACACCCATGGGCTGATCGTAACCGCCGCTGGAAGCGGAAAGGCCCGCCCCAACCGGGACGGGCCACTTCCTAGCGACTCACTTGGCGCGTTCGATGATCTCGATCAGGCGCCAGCGCTTCTGCGCCGACAACGGACGGGTCTCCATGACGCGGACGCGATCACCGATGCCGGCGGTGTTGTCCTCGTCGTGGACCTTGATGCGCGACGACTTGGTCATCACCTTGCCGTAGAGCGGGTGCTTCACGCGGTCCTCGACCAGGACGACGATGGTCTTGTCCATCTTGTCCGAGACGACGACGCCCTGCATCACCTTGCGGCGGCCGCGCTGTTGGGTGGTGGCTTCAGACATACTCACTTCTCCTGGATCGCGGGCTCATCGACGATGCCGAGGTTGCGTTCCTGCAACACGGTGTAGACGCGGGCGATGTCCTTGCGGACCTCGCGAAGCCGCCCGTGCGACTCCAGCTGCCCCGTGGCGGCGGCGAACCGGAGGCCGAACAGCTCCTCCTTCAGTTCCACCACCTTGGCGTTGAGCTGTTCGCGGGACAGGCCGCGCAGCTCATTGGCGGTCAGGGCCTTGCTCATCAGATCTCACCTGCTTCACGTTTGATGAAACGGGCCTTGAAGGGCAGCTTGTGGATGGCGAGGCGCATCGCCTCACGGGCCACGTCCTCACCCACCCCGGAGAGCTCGAAGAGCACCCGGCCGGGCTTGACGTTGGCCACCCACCACTCGGGCGAACCCTTACCGGAACCCATGCGGGTCTCGGCCGGCTTCTTGGTCAGGGGACGGTCCGGGTAGACGTTGATCCAGACCTTGCCGCCACGCTTGATGTGACGGGTCATGGCGATACGAGCCGCCTCGATCTGACGGTTCGTCAGGTAGGACGACTCGAGCGCCTGGATGCCGTACTCACCGAAGGCGAGCTTCGTGGCGCCCTTGGCAACACCGTCGCGTTTCGGGTGGTGCTGCTTACGGAACTTGACGCGACGAGGAATCAGCATGGCTCACGCTCCTGCGTTCGAGGTTTCGGGAGTAGCCGCCGAGGCCTGGGCTGCTTCGGCGCGACGACGTCCGCCGCGCTCGGGACGGTCCCCACGGCCCTCACCGCGACCCGGGCGACGGCCCGAACGCTGACGACCGGTGGGGGCGGAGTTGCGGGCGGCCTTCTGGGCAGCGCGTTCGGCGCGGGTGCCGGTGACGTCGCCCTTGTAGATCCACACCTTGACTCCGATCCGCCCGAAGGTGGTGCGGGCCTCGTAGAAGCCGTAATCGATGTCGGCGCGGAGGGTGTGCAGCGGCACCTGGCCGTCGCGGTAGCCCTCGGAACGCGACATCTCGGCCCCGCCGAGACGCCCGGAGCACTTGATCCGGATGCCCTTGGCGCCGGCGCGCATCGCCGTCTGCTGAGCCTTGCGCATCGCACGGCGGAAGGCCACGCGGGCCCCTAGCTGCTCGGCGACACCCTGCGCGACGAGCTGGGCATCGGTCTCGGGGTTCTTGACCTCGAGGATGTTCAGCTGCACCTGTTTGCCGGTCAGCTTCTCCAGCTCGGCCCGTACCCGCTCCGCCTCAGCGCCGTTGCGGCCGATGACGATCCCGGGACGCGCGGCGTGCAGGAAAATGGTGACCCTCTTGGAGCGCCGTTCGATCTCGATGGAGGAGATGCCCGCGCGTTCCAGCGACTTGGTCAGGTAATTGCGGATCTTCACGTCCTCGGCCACGTAGTCCGCGTAGTTCTTCGTCGCGTACCAGCGGGTGATGTGATCCGTGGTGATGCCGAGACGGAAGCCGTTCGGGTTGATCTTCTGCCCCATGCTCAGGCCTCCTTCGACTCTCGGGGTTCAACGACCACAGTGATGTGGGAGCCGCGTTTCAGGATCCGCGAGGCGGAACCCTTGGCGCGGGGACGGATGCGACGCAGGGTCACGCCCTCGTCGACGAATGCCTTGGACACATACAGGTCCCGGGAGTCCAGGTCCTCGGTGTTCTCAGCGTTGGCGACGGCCGAGGCCACCACCTTGTACACGGGCTCCGAAGCCGCCTGGGGGGCGAACCTCAGGGCGGTGAGTGCCTCGGAGACGTCCATGCCGCGGATCAGATCCACCACACGACGCACCTTCATCGGGCTCATCCGGACATGACGCGCGATGGCGTAGGAGCCGGGACGATCACCGAGCAGGGCCTCGCGACGGGCGCTGTTGCCGTTTTCGTTGCTCATCGTTTCGTTAGTCCTATCCTCGCGCCTCAGCGGCGACGGGCCTTCTTGTCTTCCTTCACGTGCCCCCGGAAGGTGCGCGTGGGGGCGAATTCGCCCAGCTTGTGACCGATCATGGCCTCGGTGATGAACACCGGGACGTGCTTGCGACCGTCGTGCACGGCGATGGTGTGCCCCAGCATGTCCGGGACGATCATCGAGCGGCGCGACCAGGTCTTGATGACATTCTTGGTGCCCTTTTCGTTCTGAACGTCCACCTTCTTCATCAGGTGGTCGTCAACGAAGGGGCCTTTCTTCAAGCTGCGTGGCATATTTCCTCAGGCTCCCTATCAGCGCTTCTTGCCGGTCTTGCGGCGACGCACGATGAGACGGCTGCTCGCCTTGTTCTTGTCGCGGGTACGGCCCTCAGGCTTACCCCACGGAGACACCGGGTGACGACCACCCGAAGTACGACCCTCGCCACCACCATGCGGGTGGTCGACAGGGTTCATCACGACACCGCGGACGGTCGGGCGGATGCCCTTCCAACGGTTGCGTCCGGCCTTGCCCCAGTTGATGTTCGACTGCTCGGCGTTGCCGACCGTGCCGATAGTGGCGCGGCAGCGGACGTCGACCATGCGCATCTCACCCGAGGGCATGCGCAGGGTGGCGTACTTGCCCTCACGGGCAACCAGCTGGATGGCCGCACCGGCGGAGCGTCCCAGCTTGGCCCCGCCCCCGGGACGCAGTTCAACGGCGTGCACCGTGGTACCGACGGGGATCTGCCGCAGCTCCAGGTTGTTGCCGGGTTTGATGTCGGCCCCCGGACCGGAGATCACGACGGTGCCCTGGGTCAGGCCGTTGGGGGCGATGATGTAGCGCTTCTCGCCGTCGCGGTAGTGCAGCAGCGCGATGCGGGCGGTGCGGTTGGGGTCGTACTCGATGTGAGCAACCTTCGCCGGGACCCCGTCCTTGTCGTAGCGCTTGAAATCGATGATGCGATAGGCCTGCTTGTGGCCACCACCGATGTGACGGGTGGTGATACGGCCCGAGTTGTTGCGGCCACCGGTTTTCGGCTTCGGGGCGAGCAGCGATTTCTCCGGGGTCGAACGGGTCAGCTCGACGAAGTCGGAGACGCTGGCGCCGCGACGGCCCGGCGTCGTCGGCTTGTACTTACGGATACCCATGACGAATCAATCCTTCTTCACTCGCCCTGACCGGCGAAGATGTCGATGCGGTCACCCTCGGCGACGGTCACGATGGCGCGCTTGACATCGACCCTCTTGCCGATGCCGAAGCGGGTGCGACGACGCTTGCCCTGACGGTTCTGGGTGTTGACGGCGATGACGCGAACATCAAAGATTTTCTCGATCGCGATCTTGATCTCGGTCTTGTTGGCGTGGGGCGCCACGATGAACGTGTACTTGTTCTCGTCGAGGAGGTTGTAACTCTTCTCGCTGACGACGGGGCGCAAGATGATGTCGCGGTGGTCGCGGATCTTCAGCTCGCTCACTTCTCCTCCTCGTTCTCCGGGGCTTTCTCGGAACCGACGGATTCAGTGGCCTCGCTCTCGGAGGCGACGGCCTCGGCACCACGGTGAGTGAAGGCGGCCAGGGCCGCTGAGGTGAACACGACCGAATCGGCCACCAGCACGTCGTAGGCGTTGAGCTGGTCAACGGCCAGGACATGGACGGTCGGGACGTTGCGCAGGCTCAGCCAGGCGACCTCCTCGAACCGGTCCAGGACCACGAGCACCTTCTTCAGCTCACCCAGCTGCGCCAGCGTCGCCAAGGCGGTCCGGGTGGAGGGCACCTCGCCGGAAACCAGCTCGGAGACCACGAAGACCTGGCCGTCACGGGCGCGATCGGACAGGGAGCCGCGCAGGGCCGCGACGATCATCTTCTTGGGGGTGCGCTGGGAGTAGTCGCGCGGCTTGGGGCCGTGAACGGTGCCACCGCCGGTCCAGATCGGGGAACGACGCGAACCGTGGCGGGCACGGCCGGTGCCCTTCTGGCGCCACGGCTTGATGCCGCCGCCACGGACCTCACCGCGGGTCTTGGTGGAGTGCGTGCCTTGGCGGGCAGCGGCAAGCTGGGCCACCACGACCTGATGGATCAGGGGAATATTGGTCTGGACGTCGAAGATCTCGCCGGGCAGCTCGGCGGTGCCGGCTTTCTTGCCCTCGGGGGCGTGGACGTCAACGGTGATGGAGCTCATGCCTGTTCACCCTTCTTTGCTGCGCTGCGCACGACGACGAGCGAGCCGTTGTTGCCGGGGACCGCGCCGCGAACCAGCAGCAGGCCTCGTTCGGCATCGACGGCGTGGATCTTGAGGTTCTGGACGGTCACCTTGGCGTTACCCATGCGACCCGCCATGCGGAGGCCCTTGAACACGCGGCCGGGGGTGGAGCAGCCACCGATGGAACCGGGCGCGCGGTGCTTGCGGTGCACGCCGTGGGAGCCCTTGAGACCACCGAAGCCGTGGCGTTTCATGACACCCGCGGTGCCCTTGCCCTTGGTGGTGCCGGTCACGTCGACGAATTCGCCGCCGGCGAAGAGCTCGGCGGTCAGCTCCTGCCCGAGGGTGAACTCGGCTGCGTTGGCGGTGCGCAGTTCGAGCAGGTGCCTGCGGGGGGTGACGTCGGCCTTGTTGAAATGCCCTTGGGCCGGCTTCGTGACCTTCCTGGATGCGATGGCCCCGAAACCGAGCTGGACGGCGTTGTACCCGTCCTTCTCGGGGGTGCGGACCTGGGTCACGACGCAGGGCCCGGCCTGGATGACGGTGACGGGGACGACCTTGTTGTTCTCGTCCCAGAGCTGGGTCATGCCGAGCTTGGTGCCCAGGATGCCCTTGACGATTCGTTCGCTGTTGCTCATCTCGGACCTCACGGAAGCTTGATTTCGATGTCGACACCGGCCGGAAGGTCGAGGCGCATCAGCAGATCGACGGTCTTCGGCGTGGGGTCGAGGATGTCGATCAGCCGCTTGTGGGTGCGCATCTCGAAATGCTCGCGGCTGTCCTTGTACTTGTGGGGCGAACGGATCACACAGAACACGTTCTTCTCGGTCGGCAGCGGCACGGGGCCTGCCACCTTGGCACCGGTGCGAGTCACGGTGTCGACGATCTTGCGCGCCGAGCTGTCGATGACCTCGTGGTCATACGCCCGCAACCGGATGCGGATCTTTTGTCCCGCCACAGTTCGTTCCTTCTACTCGTCCCTGATGGAGTTCTCATGAACTTTTTGGGGCCTGGACCCCTCGTCGCCCCGACCCCCGAGGTCGGGAGTGTCGGGCCCGAAGCCGCAAGGAAAGACCTCCCTCCAGCTTCCGGAGGTCACATCTTGTGCTTGGGCCACCTGCTCGACCTCGACAAGGAGGAGGGCATTCACCGCATACGCGGCAGACGCCTCCCCTTGCGGAGCAACCTGCACATTCTTGCACGCCCTCGGCGACGAGCCAAATCGTCGCCGCGCTCAGGGGGTGGGGCGGTTCAGGAAGGCGAGTATGGCACGCACCCGACGGTTCTCGTCGCCGGGTTCGAAACCGAGCTTGGAGAAAATACTGGAAACGTGTTTCGCCACGGCCGCCCCGGACAGGAAGAGCCGTCCCGCGATCTGGTTGTTGGAGAGCCCCTGGGCCATGAGTTCCATCACCTCGAGTTCTCGCGGGGTGAGTTCCCCCAGCCCAGATCGGGAGGTCTGCATCATGGCACGCGCCACCTCAGGGTCGATCACCACTCCCCCGCCGGCCACCATCCGCAACGCCCCGATGAAGTCCGCAACCTGCGCCACCCGGTCCTTGAGGAGGTATCCGGCCCCGCCCGCCCCGGGTGGAGCCGGGAGGGCGAACAGTTCCTGGGCGTGCAGTGGGGAGACGTACTGGCTCAGCACCAGAACCGCCACCCGGGGATGGTCCTCCTTGATCCGGATCGCGGCGCGGAGGCCGTCGTTGGTCATGGTGGGCGGCATCCGCACGTCGGTGATGACCACATCGGGCAGCGCGTCGCGCCCGGCCAGTTCGGCGACGGTGGCCAGGAGCGCGTCGGCGCGGTGTTCCTGCCCAACGATCTCGTATCCCTGGCGTTCCAGGAGCCCGACGAGTCCTTCACGGAGCAGGGTGGAGTCGTCGGCCATCAGCACTGTAGTCATGGGATCACCACCGCAGGTTCGCCTCGGCCCAGGAGCAGGGGAATGGTTGCGGCCAGCTGGGTCGGGCCTCCGGGTGGGGATGAGATGGTGAGCCCGCCACCCGCGGCTGCCAGACGTTCCCTCATGCCTGCCAGCCCGTGCCCGGGAACGATTCTCGCGCCCCCCGGTCCCCGGTCGACGACGGAGACCCGGAGGTTCCGGTCAGCGGCCAGCAGCACGGTCACCTCCGCGCGGGGAGCGTACTTGGCAGCGTTTCCGATGGCCTCACAGGCGAAGAAATAGCCGACGGCCAGCACCCCCTCGGGGAGTTCGGGCAGCGGTTGCGGGGCGACGATGCGGACCCGGTTGGCCGCGGTGGCCGCCACCTCCTCGAGCGCCGCAGGGAGACCCTGTTGCCTGAGCAACTGCGGGTGGATGCCGCGGATCGTCCGGCGAAGCGCCCCCAGGCCCTCCTGAATGGCGGTGTTGGCCTCGGCCAGGAGCTGCGCGGCGACGGGATCGCTCTCGACCGCTGGGGAGAGCTGCGCCTCCCCCACCTTCATGGCGGCGGCCACCAGGTACTGCTGGGCACCGTCGTGGAGATCGCGTTCGATGCGGTGGCGCTCCACCTCGTAGGCCTCGACGATGACACGCCGCGAAGCGGTGAGCTCGGCGATCCGCTGGGCGGCCTCCTGCTCATGGCTGACCCACCGTTTCCTTCCCCAACGCATGACAAGAATCTATCGCGCACCCCGCGAATCCCACGACCAAGGGTTGAACCGGCACTGAACACCCCTCCCTTCCGAGGCCAGTTGAGCCAGCACGTGAGCGAAGCGAACGGCTGAGTCGAAACCACTCCGGCAGCCCAACAACGACCCTGACCCCAGTCCCCGGACACCCTCACCATGGTTTCGACACGACCCACTCGCAGAGCTCGCAGGCCGGTTCAAGCAGTTCCGAGGGCATGCGGTGTAGGAGAATGGGTAGTGCTGACACCACCCCGAATGTGAAATGCACCCTGTGTTGCACGACCGATCCCGGCGATGGAATTGAGACATGTTCAACGACACCTATTCAGCGGCCCTGTTGACCACCCACGACATCACCAAGAGCTTCGGCACGGTCAAGGCACTGGCCGGGGTTTCCCTCGCCATCGCATCCGGCGAGTCCGTGGCAATCATGGGGCCCTCCGGTTCCGGCAAGTCCACCCTCCTGCACTGCCTGTCGGGGGTGCTGGTCCCGAACGACGGTCGAGTGTTGTTCGCGGGCGAGGACCTCACCGGAATGTCCGACGCGCAACGCTCCCACCTGCGCCTGAGCCAGTTCGGTTTCGTCTTCCAGGACGGCCAGCTGATCCCGGAACTCCCGGCCCGCGAGAACGTGGCGCTGCCGCTACTGCTCACCGGCACCCGGCGGCGCACCGCGCTGGCGAAGGCCGACGAGGTCCTGGCGAAGATCGGCATTCCCGATCTGGCCGATCGCCGCCCCTCCGACATGTCCGGCGGGCAAGCGCAGCGGGTCGCGATAGCCCGCGCACTGGCGGCGAACCCCCGGGTGGTGTTCGCCGACGAACCGAGCGGCGCCCTCGACCAGGCCACGGGCCACGAGGTGATGCAGCTTTTGACCGCCACTGTCGCCCAGGCCGGGGCATCGCTGGTGATGGTCACCCACGACCCGGCGGTCGCCCGCTGGTGTTCGCGCTTGGTGGAGATCCGTGACGGCCTGGTCCACGCCGACCGCCGCATCGACGTGAAGGTCCCGCGATGAGCGCCGCCACCGGTCTGACCGGTCTCACGTTCCAGCTCACCCGCGCACGTTTCGCGGTTCGCCAGGGCGAGGCCCTGCTGTTCTTCGCCTCGGTGCTGGCAAACACCATATCCGCGGCCCTGGCTTTCACCATCGCAGGTGGAACCATGATGTTCCACGAACGTTGGCACCACCCCACGGGCGTGCTGGCCACCCTCAAGGCGGAGGATCCCACCTTCGACCTGATCCTGATGTTCTACCTCATCCTGGCCCTGATCGCCACGGCCCTCCTGGTGCCCGCCATGATATCCCTGTCCGCATCAGCGGCGGTGCTGGGAGCACGAGGCCGGGAGCAGCGGCTGTCGGCCCTGCGGTTGCTCGGCCTGAGTTCCGGCGACGTGACCCGCATGTCGCTCATCGACTCGGCCATCCAGGCGGGCATCGGCACCCTCCTCGGCGGTTTGTCCTATCTGGTGACCGCTCCCGCCTGGGGTGCGCTGGAGTTCCAGAGCCAGCCGGTGGCGCTGGTGCTGCCCTGGTGGCTGGCGCTGACCGTCGCCGCCGCGAACGTCGTCATCGCGCTGATCGCCACCTGGTGGGGTCTGCGGCAGGTGCGGATCTCCCCGCTCGGCGTCGCACGCCGCGGCGTGAAGCCCCCCACGACCTGGAAGCGGGTCGCAGTGTTCGTCGGAATCCTGGTGGCTGCATTCGTCCTGCTTCCTCACCTCCTGACCGGCCGGGAGGTCATGGGCTACGTGGTGTTCGCTGCGATCATCGGCTGCGTGATCTTCGGCTACAACCTCTTCGGACCGTGGATGCTCCAGCGCTTTTCTCGCCTGTACTTCCTGCTTCCCGGGCCCGCGGCTCTGATGGCCGGGCGTCGGATCATGGCCGACCCCCGAAGCGCTTGGCGCCGCATCGGCGGGCTGGGGATCCTGGCCCTGATCGCGGGCTACCTCGGGAGGATGCCCTTCGAGATGGAAGCCAAGGGTAGCGAGGCCCTCGCGATTTTCTCCGAAAAAGTCACGTGGGATTTCACCAAGGGGGTCGTCATCACCCTGGCCGTCGCCCTGATGCTGACCGCCACCTCCATTCTCATCAGTCAGGCCTCGTCGGTGTTCGAACGTTCCGACCTCACGATCGCGCTGCACCGCCTCGGCACTCCTGAGCCCTTCCACGCGCGGGCGCAATGGCTGGAGAATCTGGGACCGCTTGCACTGGTCACCACCACGGGCTATCTGATCGGGTTCGGCTTGGCGCAACCGATGGCGAGCCTAGCGGAGAAACACGGGCTCCACACACCCGTGACCGGGATCGTGGTGGTGATCGCGGTGATCGTGGCGGGCTTCGTCCTTGCCGCCCTGGCCCTACTGGCCACCCAACCCCTCCAGAAGCGGGTGCTGGGAACCCAGCGTCGCCGCAACGACTGACCACTCACCGGCCTCCCGGCCCGGATCGGCGGCACGCCCCGGGCCGGGAGGTCACAACTGTGCCCCGACGTGGCTGCGCACCGCCATCCGCCACGTACCCATGGCCGGCAGGACGAACCCCACGAAAGAGGCCGCGAGCAACACCGGCTCGGGATGGTATCAATCGCGAGGGGCCCATTCATTTCCCCGGAGCCCCCGGAATCCCGTCAGACCAGTGGTCTCATTCGGCGCGCGTAGGTTCGCGACAACAAGTATCGACGGACGGAGTCGTCCCCACACCCACCGTGCAGAAGATCCTGCAGATGCACAGGAAACGCTTTGCCTGGACGGCCTGCGTCATGGCACCGGGCATTGGTGATCAGCGCCGTCGCCCTGGTGCAGCAGCGGCGACATCGGGACACGCGGACGTCCTACCGGAACATCACACAACATCGCCGATCCACCTGATGCCCCGTCCGGTCCACAACGCGCTTCCCCTTGACTCCGCGCATGGCTCCGACCTAGTGTCTGACCTCATGGAACATCCCCGCATGATGCAGCTTGGCGCGCACTTCACCGCCTCTGCCTGCCGGTGTTCCTGCCCGGTCCATCAGTTCTGACGCACCTGGAAGTCCGGATCGTCCCGGAATTTTCGTCTTCACTGCGCACTCGTAGTCCTCTGCGTTTTCCGGTAGCCATCGCAAACTGACCCGTCACACCCATTGATGGTCAACGATCCACACCCTGAGCAAGGAGCATCCATGTCCCTTTCCCGTCGCCACATCCTGGGTAGCGCACTCGCGTCGCTGGTCCTGCCCCTCTCCGCCTGTTCCGGGGCATCGCCCGACCCGGTCGCATCCTCCGGCACTGGGTCGGCCGGCAACGGACAGTTCCGGACCCTCGACCAGATCAAATCCTCTGGCACCGTCAGGATTGGGGTTTTCAGCGACAAAGCCCCCTTCGGGTACGTCGATACCGATGGAAAACCCGCAGGCTATGACGTGGTCTATGCGGAGAGAATTGGCAAGGATCTCGGCACAGAGGTCGAGTACGTTCCCGTCGAGGCCGCCTCCCGGGTCGAGTTCCTGCAGACCGCGAAGGTCGACATCATCCTGGCGAATTTCACCGTCACGCCAGAGCGCAAGGAGAAGGTCGACTTCGCCGATCCCTACATGAAGGTCTCCCTCGGGGTCGTCTCCCCCGACTCGGCGCTGATCACGGAGGAGCCCCAGCTCAAGGACAAGAAGATCATCGTGGTCAAGGGCACCACGGCCGAGACCTGGTTGGCCGCAAGCCATCCGGAGATCGAACCAGACAAGTACGAGCAGTACAACGACGCCACCAGCGCCCTGGCGGATGGCCGCGGGGACGCCTGGATCACCGACAACACCGAGGCCCTCGCCTGGGCGATCGCCAGCGACGGTTTCACCGCGGGTATCACGAGCCTCGGCGATCCCGACAGCATCGCGGGTGCCGTGACCAAGGGCAACGAGACGCTGCTGTCGTGGCTGAACGAACACCTGGTCACCCTCGGCAAGGAACAGTTCTTCCACGCCGACTTCGAACAGACCCTGCGACCCGTCTACGGCGATTCGGCGTCCGCGGAGGAACTGGTGGTCGAAGGAGGCCAGCTCTGAGCGCGGGGAACGTCACCAGGGAGCGGGCATGAACTGGGGCATCGTCTTCAGCTCGGCTCCCGTCTACGCCGAGGCGGCCCTGCTCACGGTGCGGGTCGCACTGTTCGGGATCATCGGTGCCCTGCTCGTGGGAATCTGCTGCGCCGTGGCGCAGCATTTCCGCATCCCCGTGGCCCGCCAACTTGCGGCTGTGTACGTCGAGATCTCACGCAACACCCCGCTTCTGGTGCAGCTCTTCTTCCTCTACTACGGGCTGCCGAAGCTCGGGCTCAAACTGGACCAGGAGATCTGCGCCATCATCGGTCTTACCTTCCTTGGCGGCAGTTTCATGGCGGAGACGCTGCGCAGCGGGCTGGATGCGGTCGAACCGATCCAGTTGCAGTCCTCCCTGAGCCTCGGCCTGACACCATGGCAGGCAATGCGGAGGGTGATCCTGCCACAGGCAGTCGCCATCAGTATGCCCGGCATCACGGCGAATCTGGTGTTCCTGGTGAAGGAAACCTCCGTGGTCAGCATCATCGCCCTGCCCGATCTGGTGTTCAGGGCGAAGGAACAGATCGGTTCGAGATACCAGACCTCCGAGGCTCTGCTGCTGCTCGTCGTCTGCTACCTGATCATCCTGCTCCCGGTCTCGCTGGGCGCCGGTTTCCTGGAGAGGAGGCTGCGCCGTGCAGCGTTCGGGGATTGAACTGGTCCTCCAGGGACGGAATCTGCTCCGCCTGCTCGAGGGGCTGTGGGTCAGCGCATCCATCGCCCTGATCGCCATGGCCTTCTCGATCGTGCTCGGCATCGGTCTGGGCATCGTCATGACATCGCGAAACCCGGTGGTGAAACTACTCACCCGCATCTACCTGGAGGTGGTGCGGATCATGCCGCAGATCGTGCTGCTGTTCCTGGTGTTCTTCGACCTGGCCCGCTACCTCGGGGTCAACCTCGACGGCCAGGCGGCCGCGGTCGTCGTGTTCACGCTGTGGGGCACGGCCGAGATGGGTGACCTGGTGCGTTCCGCCATCACGTCGATCCCGAAACACCAGTACGCCAGCGCGCAGGCACTCGGACTGACCCCGTGGCAGGTGCAGCGTCACGTCGTTCTGCCCCAGGCGGCACGTCGTCTGCTCCCGACCACCATCAACCTGACCAACCGCATGATCATGACCACTCCCCTGGTGGCTCTCATCGGTGTGGTCGAGGTGCTGAAGGTCGGTCAACAGATCATCGACGTCAACCGTTTCACCCATCCCGACGGCGCCCTGTGGATCTACGGCACCGTGCTGATCATGTACTTCGTCGTGTGTTTCCCGATCTCGTGGGGTGCGCGGCGTCTCGAGAGGAAGTGGGCCACCACATGACCCCGATGCTGCGAATCTCAGGTCTGGGGAAGAACTACGGGGACCTCCGTGCCTTGGACGGAATCGACCTGGAGGTCGTCCCCGGCGAGGTGATCGCTGTCGTCGGCCCCTCGGGCTGCGGGAAATCGACGCTGCTGCGTTGCCTGAACGGCCTGGAGGCGATCACCGACGGCAGTGTGGAACTGGACGGTGTGACCATCACGAATCCCGGAACCCGCTGGACCGAGATCCGGCAACGCGTCGGGATGGTGTTCCAGAGCTACGAGCTGTTCCCGCACCTGAACGTGATGGACAACCTGCTGCTCGGGCCTCGCCTGGTGCAGGGACGCGAACGCAACGAAGCCGTCAAGGAGGCCACGAGGCTGCTGGAGCGTGTCGGGCTCGCCGCGAAGGCGAGGTCGCTGCCACGCGAGCTGTCGGGAGGCCAGAAACAGCGGGTCGCGATCGTGCGGGCGTTGATGATGCACCCGGAGCTGCTGCTGCTCGACGAGATCACCGCGTCCCTGGACCCGGAGATCGTCCGCGAGGTCCTCGACGTGGTGCTGGAGCTGGCCGCCGATGGCATGACGATGCTCATCGTCACCCACGAGATGCCCTTCGCGCGGGCGATTGCGGATCGGGTTGTGCTGATGGATGCGGGTCGGATCGTCGAGATCGCCCCGCCGGAGAAGTTCTTCACCGCTCCCGAGACGGAACGCGCACGGGCGTTCCTCAGGACGTTCGAGTTCGATTCCGTCCGCCATCGGAAGAGCTGACGAGGTGCCACGGACCGGGGCTTTCTCGCACGTGACGGTCGCGGTTCTCAACCGCGACCGGTCAGGAACTGACCGCGTATTCGTGAAAACCTCTGCCTGCTGTTCACCCGCGCACCGAAGTTGCTTTTCACGGACCGTTTCGGCTTCCTTCCAGAAGAAACCCAGGTACATGACGATGCAGAGGAAGCCCAGCAGCCAGAAGAACTGGTTCCTCCCGGACAGTTGCGGATACAACAGGAGAGGCATCAGCAGGCCAGGGGGCAGAAACAACAGACGCCACCACGTGTTCAAACCCATCCGCGAGACGATGACAGCTGCCACAGCCAGCAGCAGCAACAGGCCCCAAGCCAAGAAGACCATCGAGAATCAGAGCTTCTTTCCCAGAAGTGGTTGCGTAGATCGGACCAGAAATCACTGTGGGAGAGCAGAGCGTCGATGTCAAGCATCACGGTTGGCTGAGTCCCCCGCCATGGAAAACCTAAGGGTGATCATCAGCAGCGAGCGTCTCCCGCAGCAGTGGCAGCGCAGCAATCGTTTGGATCTCAGAGGGTTTCGCGAAGTGCGCGGAGCCTCGTGAGGGTTTCCTCGCGCCCCAGGATCTCCATGGATTCGAACAGCGGCGGCGACACCTTGGCCCCGGTCAACCCGACCCGCAGCGGCCCGAAGGCGAACTTCGGCTTGATGCCCAACCCGTCGACAAGTTTCTCCCGCAGCCCGGCCTGGATCGAGGCGGCGTCGAAGGGCATCGTCTCCAGCACATCAATCCCGGCGTCGAGGACCTCCGCGGCATTGCCGGGCAGCGATGCACGGGCCGCCTCCTCAACCTCCACCCGGTCGGCGAACAGGAACCCCAGCTTCGGCAGGGCGTCGCCCAGCAGGGTCATGCGCTCGCTGACCAGCGGCACAGCCCGGCGCAGCACGTCGATGTCGATGACCGAATCCCAGTCGCCGCGTTCGACGTGGAAGGCGACGATCCGCTCGGTCAGTTCGTCGGCGCCGAGGGCGCGGATGTAATGGCCATTCAGCCAGTCCAGTTTCTTCACGTCGAAAACCGGGCCGGTGGTGTTGACCTTGTCCCAGGAGAAGTTTTCGACGAACTCCTCGAAGGTGGCCACCTCGGAGTCGTCATCGGCGGGCGGGTAACCGAGCAGCTGCAGGAAGTTGCGGACCGCCTCCGGCAGGTAGCCCTGCTCGCGGAACCACATCAGGCGGGCGGCCGGGTTGCGACGCTTGGAGATCTTCGACCTGTCGGTGTTGCGCAGCAGCGGCATGTGAGCGTATTGCGGTTCGGGGAAACCGAGCCAGCGGTACAGCAGGAGGTGTTTCGGGGTGGAGCTGATCCACTCCTCGCCACGCACCACCGTCGTGATCCCCATCAGATGGTCGTCGACGACCACTGCCATGTGGTAGGTGGGGAATCCGTCGGCCTTCAGGATCACCTGGTCGTCGGGGAAGGGAGCCTTCACCTCACCGCGGATGATGTCGGTAAACGTGAGCGGGGCGTCGTCGGGAACGAGCATCCGCACCACCGGGGTCTCGGTGAATCCGGGAAGTTTCGCACGCTCTTCGCGGGTCTTCCCGAGGCAGAGCCGGTCGTAGCCGGTCCTGGCCGCCTTGGTGGCATCCTGTTCCTTGCGCAGTTCCGCGAGTCGCTCCGGGGAACACCAGCAGTAGTAGGCGTGTCCATCGGCGATCAGCCGCTCGACGAACGGCCGGTAGGTCTCGAGCCGCTCCGACTGCCGGTAGGGCCCGAACTCGCCGCCCTCCAGCGGACCCTCGTCGGGGGAGAGCCCGAGCCAGGCGAGGGTGTCGTGAATCTGCTGCTCGCTGCCTTCGACCAGACGGTTCTGATCGGTGTCCTCGATGCGCAGGACGAACGAGCCACCGGTCTTGGCGGCCCACGCCTTGTCGAACAGAGCCATGAAGGCGGTGCCGACGTGCGGATCGCCTGTAGGCGAGGGGGCGACACGTGTGCGGGCAGGAGTCAGCTCAGTCATAGTGTGGCCAAGCCTAACGGCCCCGCCGCCACCGGGCCGAACCACGGACTCCGCATGACATCATGATGTCGTGTCCTCCTGCGAATCCCACCGCTCACGCGCGCTGAGAACCTCGGAATCCCTCCCCGAGACCACGGATGGCCCCTCCCCCATCAGTCGTCACTTCACCTTCTGGCTGGATGAGGTCTTCCGGGTGCCCGGCACCGGTTTCCGGTTCGGTTTCGACCCATTGCTGAGCCTCGTTCCCGCTGCCGGCAATATGGTTGCGACAGCCTTGGGATGCGTCGTGCTCCTCGACGCGGTCCGGCTGCGCGTCCCTGTGCCGGTTCTTCTCCGGATGCTGTGGAACTACGTGGTCAACTGGTGTCTCGGTTCCATTCCGTTGGTTGGTTCCTTCTTCGACGCGCTATGGATGTCGAACGCGAAGAACCTGAAACTGCTGCACCGCACCCTCGAGGACCGCGGCCAGGCGCGTAGGGCCACCATCGCCTACTGGCTGGTGGCGTTGACCTTGGTGCTCGGCGTCACGCTCGTCCTGCTGGTCACACCCTTCGTGTTGCTGTTCTGGTTGTTCGGTCCATGGCTTGGAAGGTGATAGCTTCACCACATGAGTGAGCCGGGTGTCCCGAACAACTTCATCACCGAAGCCATCCGCCGCGACAACGAGGCGGGAACCCACGGTGGCAGGGTCCAGACCCGGTTCCCACCCGAACCCAACGGTTTTCTCCACGTTGGTCATGCCAAGGCCATCGTCGTGGATTTCGGCACCGCCAAAGACTTCGGCGGCACCTGCATGCTGCGCCTCGACGACACCAACCCGGAAACTGAGGAGGAGACCTTCGTCAACTCCATCATCGAGGACATCAAGTGGCTGGGCTACGAGCCCTCGGATGTGCGCCACGCCTCCGACTACTTCGAGACCCTCCACGACTGGGCCGTGCAACTCATCGAGAAGGGTCTGGCCTATGTCGACGATCAGGACGGCGAGACCATTTCGGCCACCCGGGGGTCCTTCAACACCCCTGGTGTCGAATCGCCGTTCCGCAACCGCAGCGTCACGGAGAACCTTGACCTGTTCGAGAGGATGCGTGCCGGGGAGTTTCCCGACGGCTCGCGGGTGCTGCGAGCGAAGATCGACATGGCGCACGAGAACATGCAGCTGCGCGACCCCGTGATGTACCGCATCCGCAACGTCGCACACCACCGCACGGGTGAGGCGTGGTCAATCTATCCCACCTACGACTGGGCCCACGGCCAGTCCGACGCCATCGAGGGCGTCACCCATTCCATCTGCACCCTCGAGTTCGAATCCCATCGCCCCCTCTACGACTGGTTCCTGGAACAGCTCGAGGTTCCCGCTCCCCCACGCCAGTACGAGTTCGCACGCCTGGAGCTGACCCACACCGTCACGTCCAAACGTCGCTTGGCGAAGCTGGTCGCGGACGGCATCGTGGACGGCTGGGACGACCCGCGGATGCCGACCATCCGGGGGCTGCGGCGGCGCGGCTACCCGGCGGAAGCCATCCGGGCGTTCTGCCGCGAGGTGGGAACCACCCGCACCAATTCCCGCAAGGCCATCGAGGAGCTGGAGAGCTACGTGCGTCGCGCGCTGAACGCGACCGCCCAGCGCCGGATGGCCGTCACCCGGCCCTTGAAGCTGACCCTGCTGGACTGGCCGACCGGGCCCGACGGCGACCCGGTGGTCGAGTGGTTCGAGGTGGTCAACAACCCAGAGAACCCGGACGACGGCACCCGCCTGGTGCCCTTCACCGGGGAGCTGTGGATCGAGCAGGACGACTTCCGTGAGGTCCCACCGCCGAAGTACTTCCGTCTCTCCCCCGGTCGTGAAGTCAGGCTGCGTGGTGCCTACCTGGTCACCGCGCGCGACGTGGTCAAGGACGAGGTCGGCAACATCGTCGAGGTGATTTGCAGTTTCGACCCGGACTCCCGGGGCGGCACCCCCGCCGACGGCCGTAAGGTGAAGTCGACGATGCACTGGGTCTCGGCCCCACACGCCCTGGACGCCACCGTCGCCCTGTACGACAGGCTGTTCACCGCCGAGGCCCCCGGGGAACGCACCGGGGAAGCACTCGACGACCTCAACCCCGCTTCCCGCGAGCTGCTGACTGACGCGAAGGTGGAACCCGCGCTGGCAGATGCCGCCCCGGGAGAGGTGGTGCAGTTCGAGCGGCTGGGATACTTCGCCGCCGATGACCACACCCCACTGCTGTTCCACCGCACGGTGGGGCTACGGGATGAATGGGCCAGTATTCAGAAACGTGGCTGAGAGCCCATCCCCAGGAAGCAGCGGCTACGGTTGTCTGCATGCTTCCCACCGACGAAACCGCCACCGAAGTGGCCTTGGACCTGTTGACCGTTCTCGGATACGCGGCCGTCGGGTTCCTGGCGGGCGTCGTCGTCTCCGTGATCATCTCGATCATCATGCGTCAACTGGCTCGGCACCAGGAGGATCTGGGTTTCCTCAGCCGGAACCTGCGACTCCCTCAGCGCCTCATACTGACGGTCTTCGGTACCGGTATGGGGGTGCTGGTAGCCAGCGCCCCCACCCCGTGGCAGGCGGCGCCGTCCTGGCGGGCGAACTTCGAACACCTTTTCCTGATCGTGATGATCTTCGCCGCCGCATACGGCATGACGGGGGTCATCAGAACCGTCGAGGACGCCATCCTCGCCCGCAAGAAAAACGCCCGGGAAACCCCCCAGTTCCGACGCATCCGCACCCAAATGCAGGTCATCTCACGGGTGTTGATCGGAGTGGTCTGGATCGGGGCGACCGCCGGAGCGCTGCTCACCTTCGACCAGTTCCGAGCCATCGGAACCTCTCTGCTGGCTTCCGCAGGTCTGGCCTCGCTGGTCGCCGGTCTTGCGGCACAATCATCCCTCACGAATATCTTCGCCGGGCTCCAGATCGCTTTCACCGGTTCCCTGCGCGTCGGTGACATCGTCGTCACGGACAACAACCAGGGAACCGTCGAGGAGATCACCCTCACCTATGTGGTGTTGAGGAGCTGGGACGAACGGCGCTGGATCGTGCCATCGACGCTGTTCACCACGAAAACCTTCGAGAACTGGAGCCGGGAGGAACCGCGACAAACGGGAGTCATCGAGTTCGACCTGGACTGGCTGGTTCCCGTGGAGGCCATGCGGATCGAGCTGCTGCGTCTGGTCAAGACCACGGACCTGTGGGACGGCCGCACCGTCGCCCTCCAGGTCATGGACGCCACGGGAGGCTCGGTCCGGATTCGCGCCGTCGTCTCCGCGACGAACTCCGGAAGGTTGTTCGAGCTGCGCTGCATGCTGCGCGAACAACTCATCAACTGGCTGCAGACCCAGGCGGTTTACGCCCTGCCCCGCACGCGCCTGGAACCGGACACCGCCACCGCTCCTCCCCAGGAGCAGCGCCAGGACTTCGTCGAGCAGGTCAAAGCCGACTGGGAGGCTGAGCAGGCCGACGAGAAGGAGGCCCAGCTCCTGCCCCCCTCGGAAAGTTCGGAACATCACGGGCAGGAGGAGAACCAGCAGAACTCCGGGGGCCGTCTCGGCTGGTTGAGGGCATTCCGCCGCACCCTCGGCTGAACGTTTCCGACAACCGCCGCTGGTTTCGCGACGCACTCCGCTCACCGATGCCCGCGGGACGGTTCAGCCGCCTTTCCAAGTACACGGAAACACGGAAAGGGCCCGCACTCTCGTGCGGGCCCCTCCCTCGTTGCCTGTCAGGCGAGGATCACTTGATGATCTTGGTGACCTTGCCGGCGCCGACGGTGCGGCCGCCCTCACGGATGGCGAACTTGAGGTTCTCCTCCATGGCGATGGGCTTGTTGAGGTGAACGGTCATGTCGGTGTTGTCGCCGGGCATGACCATTTCCTTGCCCTCCGGCAGCTGGACCACACCGGTGACGTCGGTGGTGCGGAAGTAGAACTGCGGGGAGTAGTTGGAGAAGAACGGCTTGTGGCGGCCGCCCTCTTCCTTGTTGAGCACGTAGACGGTGGCCTCGAAGTCGGTGTGCGGGGTGGTGGAACCGGGCTTGATCACGACCATGCCGCGCTCCACGTCCTCCTTCTTCGTGCCGCGGAGCAGCAGGCCGACGTTCTCGCCGGCGCGACCCTCGTCGAGGATCTTGCGGAACATCTCGACGCCAGTGACGGTGGTGGTCTGCTTCTCCGGACGGATGCCGACGAGGTCGACGGTGTCGCCGGTCTTGACGATGCCGCGCTCGATGCGGCCGGTGATGACGGTGCCACGGCCGGTGATGGTGAAGACGTCCTCGACGGGCATCAGGAACGGCTTGTCGGTGTCGCGCTCGGGCTGCGGGATGTACTCGTCGACCGCATCCATGAGCTCGAGGATGCTGCCGGCCCACTTCTCGTCGCCGTTCAGCGCCGGGAAGGCCGCCACACGAACGATCGGCAGGTTGTCACCGTCAAACTCCTGGGCGGAGAGGATCTCACGGAGCTCCATCTCGACCAGGTCGATGAGGTCCGCGTCCTCCTCGGCGATCATGTCGCACTTGTTGAGGGCCACGACGATGGCCGGAACGCCAACCTGCCGGGCAAGCAGGATGTGCTCGTGGGTCTGCGCCATCGGACCGTCGGTGGCGGCCACGACGAGGATCGCGCCGTCCATCTGGGCGGCACCGGTGATCATGTTCTTGACGTAGTCGGCGTGCCCGGGGCAGTCGACATGCGCATAGTGGCGATTCTCGGTCTGGTACTCGACGTGAGCGATCGAGATGGTGATACCGCGCTGACGCTCCTCGGGTGCCTTGTCGATGCTGTCGAACGGGGACAGTTCGTTCAGATCCGGGTACTTGTCGTGGAGCACCTTGGTGATCGCCGCGGTCAGAGTGGTCTTGCCGTGGTCGACGTGTCCGATGGTGCCGATGTTGCAGTGCGGCTTAGTCCGCTCAAACTTGGCCTTTGCCACTTAGGGCTCCTTCTTGGTCCAACCACGCACCGTGCGTGGCCATTAATCTGGCGCACCCCTGAGCTATGGGTCACACCAGGGGTCCGACGCCCAAGTCTATTACCCGAGCGCATACCCGTGCAATGCTATCGGCCCGGTCCCGGAAGTCAAACTCAAGGCCGTGTCCCGGCCCTTTTCAACAACCTTCGTCCAAGAAGGCCGTGTCCCCCGCGTCGAGCTGCCGAAGCTGCGCCACCCGCCCGGCGTGGCGGCCACCCTCGAAGGAAGCCCTCAGGAAGGCCTCGCAGATGGCCAAGGCGACGTCGGGCCCCACCACTCGGGAACCGAAACAAAGGATGTTCGCATTGTTGTGACGCCGGCTCATCCCTGCCGAGTACACCTCGGAGACGCAGGCCGCCCGGATCCCCTTGACCTTGTTGGCCGCAATGGAGATACCGACGCCGGAGCCGCAGATCGCGATTCCCAGGTCGAAACGCGCGGCGGCCACCTCCCGGGCCAGCCTGCCCCCCCATTTGGCGTAGTCGGTGCGCTCGGAGGTGGCGGGCCCACGGTCCACCACGTCGTAACCGAGCTCCCTCAGGCGGGGAATCAGGTCAATGCGCAGATCGTGGGCAGCGTGGTCGCTGGTGATTCCAATTCTCATGCGACCACGTTACTGATCCCACCCTGGCACCTTCCACAACCCCTGCCGCATTGCCCCCGGTGCACGACGCGCGGATCCCGCGTCCTCCTTTTGTCCGACCGGACAGCACCGCCCCCCAAACCACCCAAACCCGCCCTGACAAGCACTTTTGCTCTTTTTTGGGTGGTTTGTCCCCGCGTTTGGGGTGTTTCACGGCCCTCCCGGTCCGAAGCAGACCCGGTCAGTCGTCATCCCATGTCACAGGACGTCGAAACACTGAACTGACCTCGGCTTCAAGGCTTACGGGCGAGGCGACGTGGGCGAGTTCGGACACCTCGGCGACGTTGAAGCGCGTCAGGTCGCCGATCCGGTCGATCACCGCCTCCGGCACCAAGGGCCCAGACGGGGCCAGGGGCTGGCCGAGGGCCTAAAGTGGGTCAGTGGGCACTCATGACATTCCCGCAGCATCGCCCGGCCGGCGCAGCGGCCCGGGGCTGCTCGTCGTGGCCGGGGCGGGCCTCATCGGATCCCGCTTGGCGGACATGGCTCGGGACAGCGGCTGGAAGATCCGGATCCTCCACCGCAGCGGACCGGGCAGGGCGCCGCGGGAAGGCCCCGAGGTCGATGCCTCCGGTAGGGAGCACGCCTGGTGGGCCCCCGCCGAGCACCTCCTGGCGCCCGGAGCCCTGGAGGGAGCAAGAGCCGTGGTGTGCTTGTCGGGCGCCCCAATCGCGCCGCGTCCCTGGACACCTGCGCGCCGTCGCGTGCTCGCGGCCTCGCGCCTGTCCACCACCGCCCTCATCGCCCGGGTCGCCGCGGGCCTGCCCCCGGCGGTGCGGCCCGAGGTCCTGCTGAGTGGGTCGGCCACCGGCTTCTATGGGAACCGGGGGGATGAGATCTTAACCGAGACGTGCGGTCCGGGCGAGGGATTCCTGTCCGAGCTGTGCCAGCGCTGGGAGGCCGCCGCGGGCCCGGCGGCACGGGTCGGGCTGCGCACGGTCCAGTCCCGCACGGGCTTGGTGGTCAGCCCCTCGGGCGGGCTGGGCAGGATCCTCGGCGCCGCCTACCGGGTGGGGGCGGGGGCCCGACTCGGCCGCGGCGACCAGTGGCAGCCGTGGATCGGGCTGGAGGACGCCGCGGCCGGGCTCCTATGGGCCATCGAGCACGACGACGTCTGCGGGCCGGTCAACCTGACCGCACCCGAGCCCCTGCGCAACCGCGACCTCCACCGGCTGCTGTCCCGTGCCTGCGGCCCACCCTCGCCAGCGGTGGTGCCTCAGTTCCTGTTGAACCGGGCGAGGAGGACCGGGGCGGCCGGCGGTACCAGCAGCATCGGCAGTATGCTCGCCGAGCTGCTCGGCGCCTCCCAGCGTGCGGTCCCCCAGGCGCTGCTCGCCTCCGGCTTCCGCTTCACTGCGCCGGGCGCGGCCTCGATCTGGGGACTCGGCGCCTGACTCCCGCCCCGGCGCCGCGATGACCATGATGTGGACATCGCGGTGTCGACTGCCTCGCCGGCCGATGGGAGCGTGGGATGGGGCCACCGGCCGCCGGGGTGCGGCTGCCCTGGCCCCGACGGGGTCCGACACCATGGGCAACCTGGGTCTCCTGTCGCATTGCCCTCGGTGCACGACGCGCGGGATCCCTGCGTCCTCCTTTTGTCCGACCGAGGAGCACCGCCACTTCTCAACCCCAAACAGCCAAATCGGCTCTGACAAGCGCTTTTATCTTTGTTGGCGGTTTTTCTCCCCGTCTTGGGACGTCTCACGGCCATTCTGCTCAACCAGGTGCCGGGTTAGTCTCCATCACATGTCACAGGACGTCGAAGCACTGATTGACCTCGGTTTCAAGGCCTATGGGCGAGGCGACAACACGCAGGCTGCGCGTTGGTGGCGAATGGCGGCGGCGCAGAGGCGATCCGACGCCATGGTCAACCTGGGTCTCCTGGTCAACAACCCCGCGGACCGCGACGAGGCCACCCAGTGGTTCTTCCGGGCAGCCCTGCTGGGCAACACCGACGGCATGCTGCTCCTCAGCGGGATCCTCCAGGAACAGGGGGACCACGCCGTCGCGCAGAACTGGCTGCAGAAAGCCGCCGCCCTGGGGGATCCCCGCGCCGTCGATGCCCTGACCCGGGCCCGGAACACCCCCAGGCGCATGGAGACCGACCCGAAACACGGCGAGACGGACCAGCTCGACGACCTGACCCTGGTGGACTGACAACCCGAGGCTCCTTTCCCCTCCCCTCCCGGCCCCGCCCGCCCCTGTGCGAGCGGGGCCACTCCTGTGGGACGCCATCCAGCGCGCCGGAGGCGCCCGTCCCTGTGCGCACGAGGGCGGCAAAACCGTCCGGGAAGGCAACCGGCCCGGGACCGTGGGTCCCGGGCCGGTTGGGTTTCAGCTCAGCGAATCACTCGCCTCCGCGAGCCTTGGCGACGATCTCCTCCGAAATGTTCTTCGGGGTCTCGGCGTAGGAATCGAACTCCATGGAGTAGGAGGCCTGGCCCGAGGTCTTCGAGCGCAGGTCACCGACGTAGCCGAACATCTCCGACAGCGGCACCAGGGCGCGCACGACGCGGTTGCCGTGCAGCTCATCCATCGACTGGACGTGGCCGCGGCGGGCGTTCAGGTCGCCGATCACGGTTCCGAGGTAGTCCTCGGGGGTGGTGACCTCGACGGCCATCATCGGTTCCAGGATCGCCGGGTCGGCCTTCCGGGCGGCCTCCTTGAAGGCCATGGAACCGGCCAGCTTGAACGCCAGCTCCGAGGAGTCGACATCGTGGTAGGCACCGTCGGTCAAGGTGACCTTGATGTCCTCGACGGGGTAGCCCGCCAGCACACCGAACTGCATGGCCTCCTTGATGCCGGCGTCGACCGCGGGAATGTACTCCTTCGGGATGCGGCCACCGGTGACGGCGTTGACGAACTCGTAGCCCGAGCCCGGTTCGGCGGGTTCCAGGTCGATGATGACCCGGCCGAACTGGCCGGAACCACCGGACTGCTTCTTGTGGGTGTACTCCACCTTCTCGACCTTGCGGCGAAGCGTCTCCCGGTAGGCCACCTGCGGTTTGCCGATGTTGGCCTCCACCTTGAACTCGCGCTTCATGCGGTCGATCAGCACCTCGAGGTGCAGCTCACCCATGCCCGCGATGATGGTCTGGCCCGTCTCCTCGTCAGTGTGGACGCGGAAGGTCGGGTCCTCCTCGGCCAGGCGCTGGATGGCAACGGACAGCTTTTCCTGGTCCGACTTCGACTTCGGTTCGATGGCCTGTTCGATGACCGGGTTCGGGAACTCCATCGACTCCAGGATGATCGGGTGCGCCGGATCGCAGAGCGTCTCACCGGTGGTGGTGTCCTTCAAGCCCATCACCGCGCAGATCATGCCGGCACCGATCGACTCGATCTCCTCGCGCTTGTTGGCGTGCATCTGATAGATCTTGCCGATGCGTTCCTTCCGTCCCTTGGTGGCGTTGAGCACCTGCGAACCAGCTTTCAGGACACCGGAGTAGATGCGGACGAAGGTCAGCTTGCCCAGGTGCGGATCTGCGGCGACTTTGAAGGCCAAGATCGACAGCGGCTCGTCCTCAGAGGGCCTGCGGGACAGCTCAACGGACTCGTCACCCGGCTTGAACCCCTCGATGGCGGGCACATCCAGCGGCGACGGCAGGTAGTCGACGACGGCGTCCAGCAGCGGCTGAACGCCTTTGTTCTTGAAGGAGGTGCCGCACACCACGGCGGTGAACGCGGAGGACAACACGCCGCGACGGATGGCGGCCTTGAGTTGCTCGACGGTGATGGCGTCGGGATCCTCCAGCCACAGCTCCATGAACTCGTCGTCGTTCTCGGCGATGGTCTCCAGCATCTCGGCGCGGGCCAGTTCGGCAGTCTCCACCATGTCGGCGGGGATGTCCGTGACCTCGTAGTCGTCGAGGGCGGGTTTGGTGACCTCGAGCGGCCAGATGTTGGCCTTCATGGTGACCAGGTCCACCTGGCCCTGGAAGTTGGCCTCCGCACCGATGGGCAACTGCAGCAGTACCGGGGTGGCATTGAGGCGTTCACGGATGGTCTTGACACAGTGGTCGAAGGATGCGCCGGTGCGGTCCAGCTTGTTGATGTAACAGATGCGCGGCACGCCATATTTTGTTGCCTGACGCCACACGGTCTGCGACTGTGGCTCCACACCCGCGACGCCGTCGAACACCGCCACGGCACCGTCGAGCACGCGCAGGGAGCGCTCCACCTCGACGGTGAAATCAACGTGTCCGGGGGTGTCGAGGATGTTGATCTGGGTGTCGTGCCAGAAAGCGGTGGTGGCGGCGGAGGTGATGGTGATGCCGCGTTCCTGCTCCTGCTCCATCCAGTCCATGGTGGCGGCACCGTCGTGGACCTCACCGATCTTGTAGGACTTGCCGGTGTAGAAGAGGATGCGCTCGGTTGTGGTGGTCTTGCCGGCGTCGATGTGCGCCATGATGCCGATGTTGCGAACCTTGGAAAGGTCGATCTTGGCCACGTTCAGTCCTTTGCTGAAGAAGTCTGTGAAACGGTGAGAGCCCCCGGGTGAAAACCCGGGGGCGAGGCGATCACCAGCGGTAGTGGGCGAAGGCGCGGTTGGCCTCGGCCATCTTGTGGGTGTCCTCGCGGCGCTTGACGGAAGCGCCGAGCCCGTTGGAGGCATCCAGGATCTCGTTCATGAGCCGCTCGGTCATGGTCTTCTCGCGGCGGGCACGGGAGAAGCTGACGAGCCAGCGCATGGCCAGCGTGGTCTGACGGCCCGGTTTGACCTCGATCGGCACCTGGTAGGTGGCACCGCCGACGCGACGGGACTTGACCTCAATGGAGGGCTTGACGTTGTCGAGGGCCCGCTTCAGGGTTTGGACGGGGTCCTGGCCGGTCTTGGCGCGGGTGCCCTCGAGGGCGTTGTAGACGATGGACTGGGCCACGGTCTTCTTGCCGTCGAGCAGGATCTTGCTGACGAGCTGGCTCACCAGCGGGGAGCCGTAGACCGGATCGACCATGACGGGGCGCTTGGGCGCGGGTCCCTTGCGAGGCATTACTTCTCCTTCTTCGCGCCGTAACGGCTGCGGGCCTGCTTGCGGCCCTTGACACCCTGGGTGTCGAGGGCGCCGCGGATGATCTTGTAACGGACACCGGGCAGGTCCTTCACACGACCTCCGCGCACGAGCACCATCGAGTGCTCCTGCAGGTTGTGGCCGACGCCCGGGATGTAGGCGGTGACTTCGATGCCGGAGCTCAGGCGGACACGCGCGACCTTGCGCAGAGCGGAGTTCGGCTTCTTCGGGGTGGTGGTGTAGACGCGGGTGCAAACACCACGACGCTGCGGAGAGCCCTTGAGGGCGGGAGTCTTGTTCTTGCTGACCTTGTCGGTGCGGCCCTTGCGGACCAGCTGCTGAATTGTTGGCACCTGTTGGTATCACTTTCGTTGTCTGGACGGGTATCCCTGGCTCGCAGCCGTCCCCAAGGAGCATCCCGGGTCACCGTTTCCGTGAGCATCGCTGGCGCGGCTGCCGTGCGAACTCCGCACAGACCTGGGACTTCTTCGCAACTCAGGGATCCTCGAGGTCATGCCAGGGCACGCACAAGGTGCCCGCACGCGGCGGACACTCTCGGCAAGAGTACAACGGTCAGATGCCGGGGTCAAACAAGCGACCCACGGGTTCCCTGTCGCCCCATGTTCACGTAACTCGATGACGTTTCCTCGCTCGGGAACCAGGATGGCCGGGTCGACACCGCCACACCGTCGACGTCCGGCACCCCGCGGGTCGCTCACCGGGCTTCGTACTGTTCTAGTGCGTCGACGACCCACTCGACCAGGGAATTCGCTTCCACGCGGATGCCCATGTCGTGGGTACCGTTGGGGTCGTACCACAGCGTGGTGTTTCCGCCGAGTTCCCGGGAACGCACCACCCACGCAAGTCCCTGCCGGGGATCGACACGTGCGTCCCTACCCGAGACTGCCACCAAGGTTGGTGCTGGTGGTGTGGTGAGTTTGCGCAGGGGGGAGAGTTTCTCCAACGCTTCTCGGTCGCCACGGTCGTGTTCAGGATCACCCCATTCATCCCGGTCCGCCTGCTCGGTGGGCGACGAGCGACGCAGCAACGCCTCCAATGGGTCTATGTAGCCGTTGATGATCACGGCGGCATCGACAGTCACGGTTTCCTCGGCGAGGAGGGAAGCGACGAGGAATCCTCCGGCTGAGGCACCGATCACGCACACTTTGGTGGCGGTTACCGCTCCTCGTCCCGAGCGCAGCCATTCGACGGCTGCAATGGTGTCGGCAAGGGAACGGTCGCGTCGGTTCCGGGAACCGGCACGGTGCCGAGGTGCATCCCCACCGCCCCGCACATGGGCCGTCGCCACAGCGTAGCCACGATCCAGCCAGTGGCCAAGCCCCTGGTCGGAGTCAAGGTCGATGTCGACTCCGTAAGCCCCGTAGACCATGAAGATGACCGTCCCGTGGAATGTGTCGGAGTCACCGCGCCATCGAATGTCGAGGCTGCACTGGTATCCGTCCGGGGACACGAACCGTTCATAGGCAAAGTGGACGTCTGGCCCGGGCTGGTTCGACGGGTTGAGCACCCGCCCAGTGCGATCGAGATACCAGACGACAGGTGGTGTCCCTGTTCTCAGTTCTGCGGCAGCGAAGCCGACCGATGTAGCACAGATGTTCAGGTTCAGGGCAAATGTTCCCGGGGAGCTGAGCACGGGGTCAGGTTCCTCGGGGATCTGCGCTGAATCCGCTACCGGCACCAGGCAGAGGTGTTCTGCCCGGTCGCGCACATCGGTACGGTTGACGTGCACCAACACGGAGCCATCACCGCCGATGACATGACGAACCTCTCCCTGTCCTGTTGCCACTCGCCGTTGTTCCTGCGCCCGGTCGTCCGTGAATTCGCTGACATCGATGTGCCACTGCTCGTTTTCATTGGTTGCCTGGACCAACACCGCTTTGCCATCAAGCAGCGCGACGTCGACAAGATCAGGGTCATGCACTGGAGCAGGTGTGTACATGGCCTGTGAATCCGGTCGGGCGGTGTCGAAGAGCCGCCAGACCCGGGAACTGCGGACACCGTGACCCACCTTGATGAAACGTCGTATCGAGCAACGCTCAATCTTGACCCCACCCGCGGGTCCCTCGACCAGCACCTGCGGGGTGTCGTGAAGTGATCCCGTAGTGATCGGCAGCAGACGGGCCCTGGCCCTACCCGGCGCATCGGGATGCGGCTCCACGAACGCCACAGCAGGCGAGTCCGCCTCACACAGCACCACGTCGGGATACACACCGATGATTACGAGTCTCGGTTCAGCAACGTCACGCTCGTGGACGGCCACCGCATAGCTCTCCCGCCCAGGATCACGCAGGAGGCGATACCACCAGTCCAGCGTCGGAAAGATGTCACGCTTCCCCGTGACCCATCCCCGCAACTCGTCGACATCGGTTTCCGCAAAAACGAAGGGGGCGTCAACTGGATGCTGCTCCACCGGGTCGGAAACCAACTGCCCGACCGCTTCCCCACCACCCCCCATGCTCAGACGCAACCATCCCGCGGGCAGTGGAACTACCTCGACATGGTCCCCGGGGCCTTGTGTATCGTCACCGCTCTGGTTGCTCTCGAGTGTGTTGATGTCCTGGCCGTGTTCTTTCAGCAGCCTCATGAGTGTGGCGTCATCAACCTCCAGCCACCGGCTCCACGACGAGGAAGAGTCACTGCCAGCCGGGCCCGCAGGAGTGTCCATCATGTCTTTCATCCAGTGTGTTGGCGTGTTTCAGAGTACGTGACCGGTGGCGTTTCAGGCTGCCACGAGGGACCGGAACAGTGCGGAACGTCGGTGTACCTCAGCAGGTGGTCCGAACTCAACCAACCGGCCCTTGTCCAGCACGAGGACCAGATCAGCAATGTTCATGCCGAAGTGGCCGTGCCCGGCAGCGAAGGTGGTGATCCCTCCCATCGTGGTTCGGATGAGGTTCATGATCTGTTCCCGGTTCAGGACGTCGAGCCCGGAGGTGATCTCGTCCAGCAGGAGCATCCGTGGCTGACCGACAAGGGTTCTGGCTATCGCCAATCGCTGCCGCTCCCCACCGGAGAAGGCATACGCCGATTCCCCCACCGGCGTGTCCAACCCGCCCTCGCGAGCACTGATCGTGTCAGCCAAACCCACCTGACGAATGATCTCCCAACACCGGTCATCATCAATGTCGCGTCCCAACAACAGGTTGTCACGCACGGTTCCGCTGAACAAGGGACAGGACTGCTCGATGTAACCGACCTGACGCCGGTACTCATCATCATCATGCTCACCAAGCGGAATTCGATCTGCAAGGACCGTTCCATCAGTGGGGACGATGAACTTCTCCAGCAGAGACAAGATGGTCGATTTGCCTGAACCCGACGAACCAGTCATCGCCACCCAGGAACCAGCCGGAACACTGAACGTCACACCCGCCAACGCGTACTCCCGATTCCCACCTGCCTGCGGATACCGCACTGATACGTCGTGGAAGTCAATATCCCCCGTCAAACCGGTTTCGGTTGGCACACCACCAATCTGGGTAGCAACTGGCCTGATCTGAATCCGGGATGCGGGTTGATCGGTCACGGCGCGCAGGTCGATGATCCGCTGCAATGCCCCCAAACACTCTGCCATATCCATGACGGTGCCCGCACTCCCGGTGATCGGGGTGATGATCAGCATCATGTACATGAAAAACGACACCAGCGCTTCAACAGAGATGCTTCCGGCCTGCACCCTCATCACCGCGATACACACAATCACCAAGAGCGTCGCCTGCACACAAATCGTGACCACCGGGGTCATGAAGGCATGCGCTTTGGCACCCCGATTTGCCGCCTCGAGAAGCTCCCCACTCGACTTGTCCAAACGCTTCGCGGCGAATTTGTCGGCGACGAAGGCCCTCAGCGTCAGTACTGAGTCCAGCGCACGAGTCACCTCCGCAACATATGCTCCTTGGGCCTCCTGACGATCGTAGGAAAATGAGGTCAGTCTTTTTGAGATGACGATGATGAATGCCAAACACGTCACCGTCAACCCAACCGCCGAGATGGTGAGGATCGAATCGGTGACGGTCATCTGGGCCAGAGCTCCCACCACCATGACAATCCCTCCGAGGGCTTGCACGGGCCCCTGGGTGAACACCTTGCTGAGATGCTCGGAGTCGATGCTGCACCGGGCAACCAGATCAGCCGTGGGGTGCTGCACGAGCTTGTCAGCAGGAACTCGCAACGCAATCGCGGCAGACTCGTCCCGGAAAGCACGAACCGTACGATTACCAGCTTTCGCACCCACAACATTCGCGACAGCCGTCATGCCGGAAGCGAAAACAGCCAGCCCAGCCAAAATCACCCCATACGGAAGCGCAGCAAGGAACCCCTCGCTCTGCAACACTCCCACAATTGACCCCGCCAACATGGGCTGAGCCAATGAAACAAGAGATGACAACACCGTGCCAACAAATATCAGAACCAACGCCCGCGATTCCAACCGCAAAATCCTCACGAGACGGCGAAAGCGACTCTTCGGTGGCTCGGCAAGGAATACTGCGACCGACCCGTCACCCTGAGGGCGGCCGCGCGATTTCCTATTAGAAGTCGGATCCCGAGATTCCTCGGCCAATGGCATTCGAGGTTCCGGCAGGCTCTGGGGAATTTCAGGCATAGCGCGTCGGGGAACCATACCACGACCAAACGAGTCCACGCGGAATGGGTCCAGCCGCTTCGCAAAATCTGCAGTCACAGTCGCTCCCCTGCCTCTACCCATTGCTCCACCCTCAAACCGATAGGAGAATCATCAGAACACAAATCCATAAAAACATGAGTGGGTGGCGGCAAACGACTCTCGCCGCCACCCACCATGGATTTCAGATGCAGCTAGCGATCAGCACATCCAAGCGCTGTGGCTGACCGAGCAGGCACACCAGAGAATGCTGGTGTGGTCGGAGCATCCCTTGGCATCCTGCGGCAGATCGACGGTGTCAGCCTGAAGATTGAGAACATTAGCCATGATTGTCACCCCCTTTCATAGGGTTTTCAGTGTTGGGGTGGTAGCTCGCCGCATCCCCTTGTTGTTGTGAGGGGATGGGGAGCTAGTGACTCGGCACGGCCCCGATGAGGTCGTGTGTTTCCGAGCCAAGCTCTGAAGACGCCAGCTGCTGTAGCTGGCCTGCTGTGCGGGTGCTGATCGGCAGGCCAAGGTAGGGTTGCTGGGACCGGTAGGCGTGCAAGGCCAACGCGACTCCGGCAGCACCGGTACCCAGATCGGAACTGAGACGGATCAACCCATCACCGATCACCAAGGTGTGCCCGTCATGCACGAGGAGGCTGTCGAGCAGCAGACCCGCCTGCCGGTCGGCTTCCGCCCGGTATTGATCTCCGGCGGCTGTCAGTGTGACCAGGATGCCGGCACGGCCATGATCCAAGCCAGGGTAGACGTAGAAGGTGGAGGAGCAGGTCTTGATGATCCCGTCACGTTCCTGCGGGGTCAATACCGGGTCACCGGTGATGCGTTCGAGCGCCGAACCGACCAGCAGCAAACCCGCTGACCCCCAGTCGATGTAGGGAAGCACCCGGTTCTTGGAAGGGTCATCGACCATCAACTCACCAGTTGGGATGGTGACGCACGCATCCAGATCCGCACGCAACCGAACCCTGGCCCTGGCAAGCGGTTCCTCGGCACCAGTGACGGCATGGGCGACCAAGTCCGTCAACGCCACCCCGGTCAATCCCCAGAACAGTCCTCGACGACGACACAACGCAGTCCACGCCGACCCATCCGGGATGACGCAGGCATCCAGCCTGCGATACGCCGCAACCGCCCGTTCTTCCAGCGCCGAGTCCCCAGCCGTTCTCGCGACCTCCAATGCGGCCAGAATCACTCCCGCCTGACCCGCACCCAGATCCAACCGACGCCGCCCCAAGGCTCGCTCAAGCGCTGTCCCCGCAGCGGCCACGGCATCCTGGTGTGCACCCACCTCGCTGAGCGTCAACGCAACCCCGGCCAAACCATTCAACAACCCCGGCGCCTCCTGACCGGACCAGTCCTTGGCAGTCTTCCGCAACGCATCCACATCACGATCAGCAGGTTGGACACCAACACGCTGCTGGGCCAGGACCACACCAGCACGCCCGGTCGTGATCACCTCGTGACCATACGTCGCAGGCTGGCCGATATCACCAGGAAAAGAGCCGTCAGCACTGAACTGCCGTGACCACTCGATCCCACTCAACAACCCGGAAATCCCGGAATCCAGACTCAACGGCTGTGTTGGCACATCAACAGTGAAATCACTGGCTGTCACCGGACGAGTACCAGCGGCATACCGGCGCTCCACTATTTCCAGCTGCTCAGCTGCCCGTTCGCCGTAGAACTCACGAATCCTCTGACGACACCGATCCCAAAACTCCGGCGCCACCGCCTCAATCTCAAAATCAACACAGTACAACACCATGATGCAACGAGCCACTGCAAACCAATCAGCCTGCACAGCATCCGCTGACTTGTCAGCACAATACTCAAACACCCTGACACCGAGCTCACGCCTGGAATCCAGCCTACTGGCATCCTCCAGGTCAAGCATCGCCACAGTCCCATCATCAGAGACCATCACATTCCCGGGGTGAAGGTCACCAAATGCCCAACCACGCTGATGAATCTTTTCAACGATAGCGATGAGCTGCTCAACAATACCCACCGCCTGGCAGGAGTATTCCGCAGGATCATTTTCCTGCAAACGGTCATTGTATGACATCCAGGTTGTGAGGGATACGCCGGGAATATAGTCCACCTCCAAATAGCGATGCTCCCACGCCGTGAATGAACCCCGAAGCTGCTGCACACCCTTCACACCAACAAGATCACGCAACACCTCCTCCTCAGCCAGCTGACGCTGCAACGCACACCGATTCCGGCCATCCAACCCGGCATGCGGCCTGGCCTCCCGCAGAATCCTGACCTCACCGTCAGGCAACTCTGCGCGATACACTCCACCCGCATTGCTGAAACTCAAGGGCTTGATGCTCACGAAGTCATCCAACCGGGACCGGCTTGACTGCTGCGACGCCTCGTAAGCCGGTCGAAGAACTTCTGGCACCTCTACACCATCAGGAATCACGACACGCGGGTCACGATGATCAGGTATCAACCGCATACCACGAGGATCAACAATCGACTCGACCGGTTCATCATCCACATCAGGCACCCGCATACCAAGGATCGCCCCGTACCGAACGAAAACAGGAGCATCCGGGGTGTATCGAAGATCGGATAGGATATACGGCCCATCCTGCCCCCTCAACGCATCGCCCAAGGCGGTCAGCAGCCTCCCCATCTGATCGTCATCATCGGGATAGATCGTGATGAACTTACCCGCCGCTCCACGAGCCCGATTCTTCGACGACGATTCGGTCAACTCAGCCAGCGTCGGCAAAAACTTGAAAGAAACGCCAGCATCCACACATATTTTGGTGGTCCGCGCCAAGGTCTCCACAGCACACTCGGGAGTAGCCGACACATGGATCTTCCACCCTTGCATGCGCGGTTCCCAGTCGCGGGGCGTCCAGCCCTCCCAACCATTCCAGGACTGCACCAACCACCCAG
>ERZ772977.184-NODE-184-length-50790-cov-28.062876_pt1 | contig 50790 bp, 45 predicted proteins | sample MGYA00511131_ERZ772977 | MGnify/ENA primary metagenome ERZ772977 (study PRJEB29015, sample SAMEA2737935) | human oral metagenome | biome: human oral; feature: human-associated habitat; material: dental | place: China | collected 2151 ...
CCCCCTGCCAGTCGTGCGACTCGATCTGCGTGGTCAGCGGGTTCCACGTCAGGCCCAAGCCCTCAACGAAAGCGCGAGCCAGCGCCGGCCAATCCGCGCCCGGCACCGACACGACGTGCGCCGCCCACGTGCCCGTCGCGCCGTTGATCTTGCCCAGGTACTCCGTGGCCTCTACGCGCCGGATCTGGCGAGACAGGCGGTGGGCGAACACCGCCATCTCCTTGCCGACCGTCACCGGGGTCGCCGGCTGGCCGTGCGTGTGCGCCAGCATGGGAACGGTCGCCCCGGCCTCGGCCAGGGCGCGCAGGCGGTCCAGGAGCGCGCGGATCGCCGGCAGCCACACCTGCTCGGTCGCCGCCTTAATCGTCAGCGCGTACGCCAGGTTGTTGATGTCCTCGGAGGTACAGAAAATATGGACGACCTCGCGCAGTGAGGGCAGCGACGTGCCCTCACCCAGGATGGAGGACGCAGCCTCCAGGTATTCGCTGATCAGGTACTCGACGGCCTTGACGTCGTGGCGGGTCACGGCCTCGAACTCGCCCAGGCGCTTGATGTGCTCGGCACCGAAGTCGCGCGGCAGGTCGCGCAGGTAGCCGCGTTCGGCATCGGTCAGCACTGGTGCGCCCGGCAGGACCGAGTTATCGAGCAGAAAAATCAGCCACTCGATCTCGACGTGGACGCGCGCGCGGTTCAAGCCCGCCTCGGATAGGTAGTTCGCCAGGGGCGCGGCGACCGCGCGGTAGCGGCCGTCCAGGGGGCTGAGCGCTTCACCCCCGCCCGCCAGGTCCGAATAGCCGTGGGCAGTGGAGAACAGTGTCATCGTGTCGCTCATGCCTCCTATCTTCCCAGAACGGGCAACTCCTCGGGCATCGGGTCCGCGGCACGGTTCCGTGGCGTGGATAACGGGCGGCATATCCACAGGAGGGAGATCACGGCCCGGGCCGTCCACAGGAGGCGCCGAGCCGGTGGAGGAAGGATCCTGCGCGAGCGTAGCGTTCTGACCATCGCATAGTCGAACACCGACACTGTCGCTCACCGTGGGAGCCCTCATGAACCTTGACCCGCTCAGCCCCGACGCATCCCTGAGCACCGCACGCAGCCTCGTCGAATCCCTCGGGGAGGCGCTCGGCACCCACTCCTGCCCGGGCTGGTCCGGGGTGGGTGCCGACTCCTACCGCGCGAGCCTCGGCGAGGTCGCCTCCGCCACCCAGGGCATCATCGACAACATCGACGAGGCCTTGAGCGCTGCAGCCACCCTCGACGCCGAACGCGCCCACACCCTGGCCCTCGCGCTGACCGCCGTCGCCGAAGGCGCGGCACGAGGAGCGTGGTGACAGTGGCATTCGACCCTCACCGCGACGTGTCGGTGGCGTCCGGCGCGTTTCGTGTCGACGTCAACGAGCTGTGCGCCGCGCACACCCTCCTCTCCCACCAGCGGGCGCTCTTCATCGCCCCCGCTCGCTTCGCCCTCGGCACGGCGCTCACCCAGGCGGAGGCGGCCTCCACCCTCGCTCCCACGGGTTCCGCCCGCCTCGTCAGAGCGATCATCGCCGCCATGGGGGCACTCGAACACCTCGCATCTGGGATTGATTCCCTCATGTGGAAGCTCCAAGACACGGCCCTCACCTACGGGGACGCCGAGGCCTCGGCCTCCCTGTGGGAGGTGGTGCCCGGAAGCCCGATGGGACCCCCGGTGGGTCCCGGCGGCCTCGCGCCGTGGGTGCTCGCACCGGGAATCGCCGGGTTGTCGGCCACCGCGGCCCTGTTCCACGCCGTCCAAGACGCGTCCTCCCGCGCGGGGGTTCCCCCGCTGGCCTCCGCGCTCCTGCCAGGCGACGCCCATTTCGTCGCCGCCTGGGACCTGTGGAGAGTGGCGCAAGACGGCGCAGCCTTCGCCTTCCACACGGATCACGCATCCGGTGCGCGCTTCCAACGTGACCTCGGCAGGTTCGCCTTCGACGTCGACTCGCTGCCCGAAAACCCCGGTATCACCCCATTCCTTGCCGGACGCGGAGTCAGCCGGGGGCCGAGCCCAACCTCCACACGCGCGGCCTCGGGCGTGGCCGCCGTTGCCGTGGCGAGCGCCGTTGCGCTCGGCTTTCGGCACGGTCGCAGCTACGGGGTCGCGGTGAGGGGGGCCGACGGACGCGCCCACGTGCGTCCGGGCGGAGCCGCCGGTTCCCTGCCCCCGGGGGTGTTCGCCGCGCGCACCCGCGCCACGCTCGAGGCGATGCCGCAGGCCGCCCCCGACACCCACTACACCGGAGTCGCCACCAGCGCCGACACCATCGAGCACATCACGACGATGAGTGGGGGCGATGCCGACAACGGAGAGATCGCGATCGAGGAGCACGTCACCGCCCACCAGGACGGAACAACGACGAGGTCGTGGACCGTTGACATCCGAGGAACCCAGTCCTTCATGGTCGGAGAGAGCGGACCCCAGGATTCCCTGTCCAACCTCCAGGGCGTGGCCGCCATGCCCTCCGACCAGCTCGATGCCGTCAAGGAAGCAATGCGCGCGGCGGGGATCGGCCCCGGGGAAGCCGTCGAATTCGCCGGTCACTCCCAGGGAGGGATCATGGCCGCCCAGCTGGCCGCCGACCCGCAGGTGCGCGCCGACTACAACGTCGTCTCCGTGCTCACCGCCGGGTCACCTACCGCGACCGTTGCGCCAAGTGACGTCCCCGTCCTCGCTTACGAAAACTTCGGCGACATCGTTCCCGGATGCGACGGAGAGGCCACGCGCGGGGACAACGTCACAACCGTCATGTTCCGCGACTACGCCGCCGCTACCCACACCGAGGACCCGGTGCCCTCCTCCCACAGCGCGCCCCTGTACGTCGACGAAATCAGGACCACTCTCAACGCGGCCAAGGCCTCGTCCGACCCGGGCCTGAGTGCCCTCGCCGCGGCCGAGGCGCGCCGAACCCAGGCGCTCGGCCTCACCGACAACACCCACACCACCATCCACCACTACCAGACGAGGCGCATCACCCAGAAGTGATGCGCCTCGAGACGGACAACAGACGAATCAGTCCCGCTTGTCCTTCTCGTCACGCAGCAAGCCCGACACGACCGACGCCACAACCGACGTGATGATCGCCCCCGCAAGGCACGACCAGAAACCACCCGTCGACAACGGCGCACCCAGCCGCGTCGAAATCCACCCCGTCAACGCGAACAACGCCGAATTCGTCACGAGAGCAAAGAGGCCAAAGGTCAACACGTACAGGGGGAACGCCAGCGTCTTGACGACCGGCTTGATCAGCGAGTTCACCACCGTGAACACCAGGGCGACAACCGCCAGCACGATCACGGTCTCCGACGCCGACGAAGACGACACCGAGATCGACGGAACCAGGAGGGTCGACACCCACAGTCCGGCCATCGTGGCCAACAAACGAGCAATGAATTCCATCTGCCAATTCTTGCGCAATGGGACGTTGTTTGCACGCCGCACCCGACATGGGATAGGACTAGACGCATGACCAAGCTGCGCATTCGGCCCGCCGTCGCCTCCCTTCCCCGCTACGTTCCCGGTAGGAGCGCGCCCGGCGCCGACAAGATCTCCTCCAACGAGATGCCCACCCCGCCCAGCCCCGCCGTGCTCGAAGAAATGGCCCGGTCGCTGCAGGCGATCAACCGCTACCCGGACCTGACCGCAGCACCCCTGCGAGAAGCGCTCGCGGATCGCCTCCGCGTCGCCCCCGACCAGCTCTGCGTCGGCACCGGCTCGTCGGCGATCCTCCTCGCCGCCCTGTCCGCGCTCTGTCAGCCCGGCAGCCAGGTCGTCTACCCCTGGCGATCCTTCGAGTCCTACCCGATCGCCGTCACCGCCGTGGGTGGGCAGCCCGTGCCCGTCGGGCTGCTCCCCGACGCGAGCCACGACCTGGATGCCATGCGCGGTGCCATCACACCCGACACGGTCGCCGTCATCGTCTGCTCGCCCAACAACCCCACGGGACCCGCCCTCACCTTCGACCAGGTCTCCTCCTTCGTCGCGAGCGTCCCCGACTCCGTCATGGTTCTCATTGACGAGGCCTACATCGACTTCGCGACCGCGCCCGGCGTGAGTACGGCCATCCCACTCATCGCCAGCCATCCCAACGTCGTTGTCACCCGCACGTTCTCCAAGGCCCACGCCCTGGCGGGGGCGCGCGTCGGCTACGGAATCGGGGACGCCGAGGTCATTGATGCCATGCAGGCTCTCCTCGTTCCCTTCGGCGTCAACTCCGTCGCGCAGGCCGGCGCCCTGGCCTCGCTCAACGATCCAGACGAGGTCCGCCGCGCCGTGCGCGAGGTCGTCGCCGAACGCGAACGCGTCGTGCCCGCCCTGCGCTCCCTCGGCTATGACGTTCCCGACACCCAATCCAACTTCTACATGCTGCGCGGTACGGGCCCCGACCTCGTCGAGGAGTGCGCTCGAGCCGGACTCATCGTGCGCCCATTCCCCGAGGGCGTGCGCGTGTCAGTGGGCGCCCCGAGCCACAACGACCGCTTCCTCGCCGTCGCCGAGCGCCACGCGCGCCGCGGCCTACGGGAGGAGGAGCGTGGCGAATAGGAGACAAGTCCACGCCATCTCGGTCAGGCCGATGAGCCTGGGGGACAGGGGTCTCTTCCGCGCCCGGCTCAGCGCAGGCATGGCCCAGGCGCGCGCCGTGAGGGCAACCCACGCGAGCACGCACCACGGCGAGACCACCGCGAACCACCACGCGATCGCGGTTGCCGCCGTGCACGCCGCGTGATAGGCGGTCGCACCCAGGGACCAGCGAGGATCTCGACGGCCCCGGATCATCGACCGCACGAGGGGAACGGTCCCCACGTAGTACGAGGCGAAGATCGCGCACGCCGCCCACGCGTGGGCTGATACGGCCACCGGGGACCCATCGGCGCTGGCCAGCGAGAACGCCACCGGACCCATGACGCTACCCGCCAGGATCGACGCGGCTCGCGCGGCCAGGGAGCGCTCGCGGCCCTGCCACACGAGGAAGAGCGCGCAAGAGGCGAGGGGAGCGAACGCGCATCCCCACCACAGCAGCTGCGGACGGGACACGAGCAACGCGACTCCCGGGATTGCGGTCGCCATGCCGTAGGTCGCCAACGCGGGGAGGATACGTGCCCGACGCTTCGCCGGGGTCTTCACCCACAGGCACGTGGCCGAGAACAGCTGGAAGGCCATCGCCCACGCGACCAGCAGGAGAAGGACAAACCACGAAAGACGCCCGGACAGCGCCCATCCGAGCAGGGGCGGCAGCGCCATCATGGCCCATGCCCCGTGCTGGTCGGACATCCAGCCGTGACGCTGAAGAGTGCGCATCCGGTGGGCGGAGGGACGGATGCCCCGCGAGCCTCCCCGCGGCGCGGCCGGTACCTGTCGAGTCATGAGCGCCTCACTGTGCATAGCCTTAGTTTAGTAACCGCGGCCTGTGGTGCTCAATACCTACGGGCTCAGCTGGTGAGATATCCCGTGGCCCGCGGACAACATCGCGCAAACATGGAAGACATGTCCACATCACACGTGCATACATCCGATTCCCCCGCGCCCGTCCTCTCCTCCGAGGACCGCAGTGCCCGCATCGCCGTCACGGTATTCCCGCTGTTGATCCTGGCCGCCTTCGCGGCCGCCATGATCGCTCCCGCGTTCTTTCAGCCTTTGGCGCCGGGAGTCAACTGGGCCCTCGGCATCATCATGTTCGGCATGGGCCTCACACTCACGGTCCCCGACTTCGGTCTCATCATCAAGCGCCCGCTACCTGTCCTCGTTGGCGTCGCCGCCCAGTACCTCATCATGCCGCTGGTCGGATGGGCGCTGTGCTACGTCTTCCGGCTGCCCGACGCGGTTGCCGTCGGCGTGATCCTCGTCGGATGCGCGCCCGGTGGAACCGCCTCCAACGTGATCTCGTACCTCGCCAAGGCCGATGTCGCCCTGTCGGTCACCATGACCTCCATCTCGACGCTCCTGGCTCCCCTCATGACCCCGTTGCTCACCGCCTGGCTGGTCGGCTCACGCATGCCCGTTGACGGAGCAGCGATGACGAAGAACATTCTGCTCATGGTCCTCGTCCCCGTCCTGGGTGGCTTTGTCGTTCGTCTGGTTGCCAACGGGCTCGTCGAGAGGATTCTTCCTGTTCTGCCGTGGATATCGGTGCTTGGCATCTGCTACGTGCTGCTGGTTGTCGTCTCCGGATCGGTTGAGAAGATCGTGACCTCGGGCGCGCTCATCATTGCCGTGGTGATCTGTCACAATCTGCTCGGTTACTTGCTCGGCTACCTCGCCGGGCGCGTGGGCAAAGGCTCCGACAAGGCGTCGCGGACGACCTCCATCGAGGTGGGCATGCAGAACTCCGCCCTGGCGGCAACGCTGGCGAAAACCCACTTCGCTGCCACCCCCGAAACCGCCCTTCCCGCGGCCGTATTCTCCGTCTGGCACAACCTCTCGGGTGCCCTCTTGGCCGTGCTCTTCCGGCGCTGGAGGAACGGCGGTCGCGCCTGACGAGAAAACAATGGGGGGAGGCCGGATGGCCTCCCCCCATTCTCATGCCTTCGACGGACCCTCGATCACTCGCCGTCCTGGAAGCCGCACAGCGCCTGCAGTTCGTTGAGGGAGATCCCGGCCTGGTTGATGGCGGACTGCGCGTCCACGATCGCGGAGGGGCTGGGGTTCGCCACAAGGTCCTCCGCGGACTGTGCCGCCGCACCCAGGTCGGTTGCCGCGGCGCTGAGCTTCTCCTTGACCTCGGCGTTGTTGACCGACGCGACCGTCGTCTGGAGCTTGGAGCTGAGAGCCTTGAGCGCCTCGATGGCCTTCTTCGGATCCTGCGCGGCCTCCTCCTTCGAGAGGTTCAGATCCTTGGCGAGCGACTGACCGTCGGACGTAATCTTGGCGCAGGCATCGGCGACGCTCTCATCGCTCGGGGCGGCCTCGGCGGGGGCGCTGGTGGTCTGCTCGGTCGATGGGGCAGCGTCGGGGGTCTTGGACTTGCTTCCCCCGCACGCCGCCGCTCCGAGCGGCAGCAGGATGATGAGCGCGGCGGTGGCGATACGACGCTTCATGGGAATGGCTCCTTGAACTATTGGTGATGGTTACTGTTCCAGTGTAGCGACCCCACGGGCCGATTGACCTAACGGTCGGCGATCGTGGGAATAAGAAATCGCCGGGACCTCGCGGTCCCGGCGATTCACCGAGTCGGGGTGGCGGGATTTGAACCCACGGCCTCTTCGTCCCGAACGAAGCGCGCTACCAAGCTGCGCCACACCCCGGTGCCGTTCGAGTATAGCCTCACCGTGGCGCGAAACCCAAACCGAGACAAACCAAGTCCGAGAAGTGTGTCCCACGCCGCAGCCTTGGGTGGGTGGGGGCGGAGGAGGACTCGTCCTACGCCGAATGGACGTGAATCAGGGAGGCCTCCGGACGGGTCGCGATGCGGATCTTCGCGTATGGCGAGGTGCCCAGGCCGGCGGACACATGCAGCCAGGAGGAGGAACCGTCGGGCGCCTCCCAGCGGCTCAGTCCCTTGGCGTAGGCCCGCGGAATGTCACAGTTGGTGATGATCGCGCCGAACCCGGGAATCCCGATTTGTCCGCCGTGGGTGTGCCCGGCCAGTATCAGGTCCGAACCCGCCGACGTGAGGGCGGAGACGACGCGCGTGTACGGCGCGTGGGTGACACCCAGGCGCAGGACACCCGCGACGCCCCACGACGAGGCCGGGCGCGGCAAGCGATCGCGGTGAATGTGTGCGTCATCCGTGCCAAGAAGGCAGACTTGGCCCGTGGGGAGCGACAGCGTGCCCGACATATTCGACAGGTCGATCCAACCGGCCTCTCGCATCCGCCGCACCATCGGCAGATAGGGCAGGTCCGGCACCACTCGGACGGGATACGGCTTGGAGCGGTTCAGGTAACGGCTCCAGCGCTTGGGGATGGGTGAGTAGTAGTCGTTCGACCCGAGCACGAATGCCCCGGGGTAGGCCAGGAAGGGACGATAGGCCTCCATCACCATCTCGAGCGCGTCGGCCGAGCCGAAGTTGTCGCCCGTCGCGACCACGGCGTCGAAACGCTCTCGGGAGGCAACCTCGCCCAGGAAGCGAAGCAGGAACTCCTGCCCGGCGAAGAGATGAAGGTCAGCGATCTGGAGGATGCGCACCTCGGGTACGTGCGCTGCCACCGCAACCTCGTAGCGGCGCAGCACCGGCATGGTGCGCTCAACGGAGCCCCAGGCGAGCGCGGCGCCCGCCGCCGCGAGGCCCGCAGCACCAATCCCGGCGATCACGGTCGCGCCCGCACGCAGGCGAGCGTGGCCCGCGCGGGCGGAGGAAACGGTGTGAATCGCCGAGGTGGTCTCAGTGCGCATGGGGCGACGGCGACGGCGCCGGCGTCGCCCCCTTCGGTGAGGATGCGCCGATGTTGGCGTTGGATACCGACTCGACCGGGGTGCCGGCAAGAATCTGGGACATGTACGGGGCCCAAATGTTCTGGCCGACGAAGGTCTCACCGTAGATGTCACCGTAGTAGGTGCCGTTGATGGTCACGCCGCTGACTTCCTGGGAAGAGTTCGCTCCGTGACCCACCCAGGCGGAGGTGACGACCGATGGGGTGAATCCCGTCAACCACGTGTTCGCGTGTCCGTCGGTGGTGCCCGACTTCGCGGCGAAGGGGCGGCCCTCACTCAGGCGAGTGGACGTGTAGTACTGCCCGGCGGAGGCGGTCAGTAGGGCCGCGGTCTTGTTGGCGACCTCGGCGGTGACGACCTGCTTGCAGTCGGCCGAAAACTCCTTGAGAACGTTCTCGTTGCGGTCGGTGACGGATTCGATTGACTGGGGCGTGCACTGCTGGCCGGAGTTGGCGATCGCCGCGAAGACGGACGCCATCTGCATGGGAGAGGCGGACACGGAGCCCAGGATGTTCGCCGGGAAGGGGGAGGGAACCTCGCCATCCTCGGTGATGCCCATCTCATAGGCGGTGTCGAAGATCGAGCAGAAGTCCACGCGCGACGCCATGTTGACGAAGGCCTGGTTGACGGACTGCCCGGTCGCGCGAACGACGTTCATCGTTCCGGTCTTGCCGGCGAGGTCGTTCACCTGGTAGCCCTCGGTCACGATGGCTCGCCCGTCGCACTTGAAAGACCCGTTGGGGTAGTAGGTGTTCGAGGAACCCACGGTCTCGTACGCGGAGTGTCCCTCCTTGAACCACTGCAGCAGGGTGAACACTTTGAATGTCGACCCGACCTGGAAGTTGCCGTCCGCCGAGTAGTTCGACATCGTCTCCCCGCTCTCGATGCCGTACGTCGTGTTCTGGGCCATCGACAGGACTCGACCGGAGCGCGGATCCAGGGAAATGAGCGCGTCGTTGAGGCCGGAGGCGTCGCCCACGGGAATCGTGTTGGTCAGCGATGTGTAGGCGGCAGCCTGTTTCGCGGAGTCCATGGTTGTCCGGATCGTGATGCCCTGGGTCTTGAGCACTCGCTCGCGTTCGATGCGCGTCGCGCCGAACGTGGGGTCGTCGAGGAACTGCGCCAGGACGAAGTCGCAGAAGTAGGCCTTTGAGGACTCCGCGCCGGAGCAACCCTCCGAGGACACCGTTGGATTGAGCATGGCCTCAACCGTTGTCTCCACGCCCCGATCAAACTCCTCCTGCGTGATGACGCCCTGCTTGAGCATCGTCGCCAGCACCGTGTCGCGGCGGTTCTGAGCGGTGTCGGGGTGAACGAGGGGATCGTACTGGACGGGGGACTGAACGAGGCCCGCCAGGAGCGCGGACTCCAGGTAGTCCAGCTCCGAGGCCGACTTCGAAAAGTAGCGCTGGGAGGCTGCTTCCACGCCGTAGGTGATCGGACCGAAGGAGGCAATATTGAGGTAGCCGGTGAGGATCTCGTCCTTCGAGAGGGTCTTCTCCAACGCTAGCGCGTACTTGACCTCCCTCAATTTGCGCTCGGTGGTCTGTTCGGTGGCGGCGCTCACCTGGTCCGCGTCGCCCTCGAGGTAGCCGCGCTCGGCCAGAGAGTTGCGAACGTACTGCTGGGTGATGGTTGAGGCACCCTGGTGCCCCGTGTCGCCCAGGTTCGTGACGAATGCTCGCGCGATGCCCGTGGCGTCAACACCGTTGTGCTCGTAGAAGCGCTTGTCCTCGATCGCGACGATCGCCTTCTTCATGACGTCGGCGATGTGGGAGCTGGGAACCACGATGCGTTGCTTGTCGTAGAAGTGCGCGATGACGCCGCCCGACGAATCGAGGAGCTGTGACTCTTCCGCGGGAGCGACCGTCTGCAGGTCGCCGGGCAGCTCGTTGAAGACCGAGGGGACCGACTTCGCGGCAAGCGCGGTGGGGCCCGCGACGGGCACGAGCATGCCCGCACCGACAACGCCCATGAGCGCGGAGACACTCAGGAACGCCATCAGCAGCGCGAGCAGCTGGGCCGGTCGGACAGCGCGAGGGTGAGAGTGCGACATATTCCTAGCTTACGTGGCGCTCCGCCTATCCGGCGTGCAGCGCAGCTGAAAAACTGCATGATCGGTCACCCGCAGACCAATAATCGGTTGTCGCACCGTTTGCACCCGTAACGGCATGTGTGTATGGTCACAAGGAGGACTCGGAGTTGAGTGAAGTGGAGTTCGCGATGTCAACGTACGGCGATGACCAGAGCTGGGTCGCGCGCGCTCTGTGCGCGTCCGTCGAGCCGGACGTGCTGTTCGTGCAGGGTGCATCGCAGCGTCAGGTCCGCATGCGCTGCTACGAGTGCGAGGTTCGTCTCGAGTGTCTGGCGGATGCTCTCCAGTCCGAGGCGAACTACGGCGTGTGGGGAGGCCTGACGGAGAGGGAGCGTAGGGCGATACTGCGCCACTATCCGCACGCCGAGAACTGGTTGGAGTGGCTGCGCTCCTCCGATGAACCCCTCGCCCATGAGCTGCGAAGCCCTCACGTTCCGAAGGTCCTGTCTTACGTGCGACCTCAGATGGCGGGTAGGATGACACCATGACTCAATGGGAATACTCAACGATTCCGCTGCTCACGCACGCGACGAAGGCAATTCTTGACCAGTGGGGCGCCGACGGGTGGGAGCTCGTCCAGGTGGTCCCCGGTCCCACCGGCTCCGAGAACCTGGTCGCATACCTCAAGCGCCCGATCGAGGAATCCGCTCCGATTCAGAACTGATGCCAGCGCCGCGGCCCTGTGGTCGGCGCGCTGCCGCCGTTTTCTCCCGGCATCGTCGGGGACACGCGCGGATACTGCTGTGGGCCGACACCTGACGGTGTCGGCCCACAGCGCTAGAAGCGAGGGTCAGCGAGCGCGACGAGCGAGGCGATCAACATCGAGGAGGGTCACCGCGCGACCCTCCAGTCGGATCCAGCCTCGAGACACGAAGTCCGCCAGGGACTTGTTGACGGTTTCGCGCGAGGCGCCGACCAGCTGGGCCAGCTCCTCCTGCGTGAGGTCGTGAGGCACGTGCACACCCTTGTCTGTCGCCGTGCCGAAGCGGTCCGCAAGATCCAGAAGGGCCTTGGCAACGCGGCCCGGAACGTCGGAGAACACCAGATCCGACAGGGATTCGTTGGTGCGGCGCAGGCGCTGGGCGAGAGCACGCAGCATGTGCTTGGCGAGGGTGGGGTTGGTGTCGAGCACGTGCATCAGGTCCTCGTGCTCCAGGTAAAGGAGCGACGCCGGAGAGACGGCCGTCGCCGTCGTTGAGCGCGGACCCGGATCGAAGAGCGTGAGCTCGCCGATGATTTCCCCGGGACCCAGGACCGCGAGCAGCGATTCGCGGCCGTCGCTGGAGGTGTGGCCAAGCTTGACCTTGCCTTCGGTCACGATGTAGAGGCGATCGCCGAGATCCCCCTCGTCGAAGAGGGTCTCCCCGCGACGCAGGGTCGTGTGACCCATCTTCTGCTGAAGGGACACCTGCTGTGCATCATCAAGGCCACCGAACAGCGGCACCTGGCTGATGAAGTTGCCGTCACCGATCATGGTGAGAAGCTCCTTCCGCTCGTTCCCGATTGCTCGGGCGTTCGATTTGGACTGCGCGGCGAGTCCCCTGCGTTGCACCGCTCACTAGGAGGTACCGCGTGTCACACCATTATGCCCTATCTATCAGGTGAAATGCGTTTCATTCGGCGAGTTGTGTGAGCCGTCTAATGAAATATGTGGTGTCGAACCTATGCGCCGATGTGCCTTGCGAGGGCCTCGGCGACGTCTTTCGGCGCCTCCTCGGGGAGGAAATGCCCGGCCTCGCGAATGACAATCTGTGTCAGTGGAGCGTCGACAAACTGCGCGTCGGCGGCATGATCGAGCGAGGACCAGGCGCCGTCATCGTGGCCGACAAGCGAGAGGACGGGAACCCGCAGCGGCTCCGACAAGGTGCGTTTGACCGATCGGGAGAGGCGGCGAGCGGAAGTGAAGCCGCGCAACGCCGTGTGAGCGGCGAAGGGACGGCGCAGGGCGGCGCGGTAGGGGCCCGACTGGGACACCAGCGCCTCAACGCTCGCGGGCGAGGCCCACGCGCGGTACATCGTGGTCACGAGCGAGCCCTTGTGGAGCGATCGCTCCCTGCCGGTTGGGAGCGCGAGCCTCCCCCGCAGGACGCGGCCCCCCGCCCAGGGCGCACGGCCGACAATGGGCTGGATCCCGAGGGGGTGCGGGGCGGACAGGACGGCGACCGACCGCAGCTCCAGCGGGCTGAGCGCCCCGATCATCCACGCGACGGTGCCGCCGATGCCCATGCCGGCGACGGAAAAAGAGGAGACGCCCAGGGCGCGGACAACTCCGATGACGTCGCTCGCCATCTGCATCAGGTCGCACTCCCCGCGTGTCAGATCGGAGGTGCCGAAGCCGCGCAGATCCAGGGCAAAGACTCGGGGCGTGCGCCCGGCCAAAACCGGAAGGACATCGCGCCACGCCCACCAGTGCTCGGGGAACCCGTGGAGCAGGACGAGCGCATGGTCCATGTCCTCACCCATGTCCGCGACGTGGAAGGTGGCGCCGCCGGCGCTCACGTGGCGGTGAGTCCAGGGGCCCTCAAGCTCGATCGCGCTGGCGGGGATCAGCGTCGTCACTTGCGGCCGGTGTCTTTCGCAGCGCGCTTGCGGGCGCGCTTGGAGTAGAAGGCCTCCGCGGGGTTGGTGGTCTCCAGCGAGGTGCGCAGTGCCTCCTCGGCGCGACCGGCGCGGCGCGCCGAGTGAGAGACGTAGGCGACGCCCATGAGGAGCGCGCCCACCACGACGAAGCGGCCGGAGTACCCGGAGGCCTGCAGGTGGTGCATCAGGTTGGCGCCCACCGGACCGGTCTGGCTCAGTGAGGTCAGCGCGCCCAGCAGCGACGAGGCCGTGACGCCGGGTGCGAGAACCCACGGCAGCCCGGCAGCGAGCGTGAGGACCCCCATGATCCACGCGCCCAAGGACGAACGGCGCGCCAGGGCGAAGAGGATGACGCAGACGAGCACGGCGCCCGCCAGCTCGCCGAGCGCCTGGAAGGAGGCGATGCCCGTGTACATGGGGGCGGAATCGGCCAGCGTCATGCGGGCTCCGGCGTCGGCGGCCAGGAACCAAGCGACGGGTGTCAGGAGCAGGAAGCCTAGGAACGAGATCCAGTGAGTACCCGTCCGCGAGGGCATCTCCGTGACCTGCGGGGCAGCCGAAAAGAGCTCGTCGTCGAGGCGCGCCTCGCCGCCCGCGTTCGTCCCGCTGCGCCCTGCCGACGCGATGGCGGCTAGCGTCGCGGCTTCGCGGTCGCCGTCGGCAAGCACCGAGCGGCGGCGCGGGCGGGCAGCCTCGGCGGCGTCCTGATCCTCGAAGGAGTACGAGGCGGGGGCTGGGTGGGTGGGTAGCTGAGTCGTCTCGTCTGCGCCGACCGTGTCGGGCGAACCCGCGGCGTCTCGCGCGGGGAGTGGATCGGTGTCGCGTGTCAAGGAGGCCGGTGCGTCGCCCGCCGTGGATTCCTCCTGTGTGGCGGCGGTGTCGGCCGCGGGGTACGGGCGCAGGGCGGCGTTCTCGCGCACGGCGGTCGTCTCGGTCGGCGACGAGGCCAGCGGCGGGATCGAGGCTGCGGGGGGCTCGTCGCCAAAGATAATCGTGCGGCGTGAGGGCAGCGAGTGAGTGGCGGCCGCGCCGCCGATCTCGCCCGCTGCGTCTTCTGTCGGCGCCTGCGCGTCGGGGGGAGTCGCCTCGGGCCGCGTCGAGGGAGCTTCCGTCGTGGCCTTGGGTGCCTGCCGATCCTGGGCGGCATCCAGATTCAACCCCAGCATGGCGGCGGCCTGCGCGGGGGTCATCACGGGCGAATGCGTCGGCGCCGCATCGCCGGGTTCCTCCGCCGCGGCTCCTCCCGCATGGCCCGCGTCTTCGGCGGCCTCATCGGTCGACGCATCGTCCTCGCGTGTCGAGGTGTCCAGCGATGAGAAGGGAACGTCCGTGGGGGAGGCGTCCGTCGTAGCGTCCTCGGCCTGCTCCGCGGGCTCACCGGCCTGTTCTGTGGGCTCACCGGCCTGCTCCGCGGGCTTACCGGCCTGTTCTGTGGGCTCACCGGCCTGCTCCGCGGGCTTACCGGCCTGCCCGGCGGGCTCAACGGCCTTCTCTGTGGGTTCAGAGGCTTCGCGGCGTGAATCCGGTGAGGAAGCGTCGGAGGGGGCGCTCTGCGTCTCGATGGGTGATGCCGGTGTTTCCCGGACGCCGCTCGCCGGAGCCGAAGGTTCCGGGGTTGGCAGGGACGCAGTCTCTTCGATGGAGGCCTGCTCGGCGGGGGACTCCTCGACCGCTGCGGGTTCCTCGTTCGGCGAGGGGGACCCTTCCGTCACGGGCGATCCCGCGGAGGACACCGGGCTACCCGGAGTCGCCCGGGTCTCAGCGTCTTCGGCCGGGGCGTTGCCTGCGGGTTCCGGCTCTGGGCTCTCATCGGAAGCATCGGCCTCGGCGTGACCGGAAGCGTCGGCGGAGGCCTCAACGCTCGGGGCGGGCTCCTCCGAGGGCTCCGATTCGGCGGAAGGCGTGGGAGCGGGAGAGTCCGGCTCGTCTGCGGGCGAGTCCGGGGCGGGCGCATCTGCCTGCTCTCGCGCGGCCTCGGCCGCCGTCTCCGTGTCGTCGGAGGAAGCGTCGGTGGCGCCGGCTACGGGCGGGACGACGGGAAGTTCGCCCGTCGAGATACGATCCTCGATCGCGGGCTTGAGCGGAGCAGCCGCCGGAACCCGTCCGGTCAGGCCGCCGATCGCGACCGACTCGATCTCGCCCGTGTGAATGGGCGCGCTGGACTCGCCGATGATCGCCGAGGCGTCGGAGTCCTCACCCGGCAGCTCGATCTCCTCGCCGGTGAGCACCAGGTCGTCGCGCTCGTCCTGGGCGCGCTGACGCTGGACATCAAAGTCGTTCTCGGACATGCTTCCTCCTTGTTTCTGCCCACATATTACGAGCCTAGCGGACGCTCGCGCGCATTAGTTCCCGGCAGGCCCCTCATTCGCCGTCGATTCCGCCGCGGAATCCCGAATCTTTGCGGCACGTAGGCGAGCCCAGAAGACCCCCAGGGACGCGCACCCCGTCGCCATTCCGAGCGCCGCCAGCGGCGGAGACGCCAGGGCTATCCTGGTGATGATCGAGGTACCCGGAACGATCACGTTTCCCGTGAGGGACGCCCACACCGGAAGCACCACGTAGGCGGGAAGCACGAGAACGATCCACGCCGCCACCTGAGCGCCCGTAATCGACCAGCGTGCGCTCACCGCGACGAGGGCGAGGGCGAGGGCCGCGGCCAGGGCAAACCACGGGGGCGTCGTGTAGGTGGCGAGCACCCCCTCCAGGCCCATGGCCGCCACGTTCGTCGAATCGGAGGGAGCGGCGACGATCATCAAGAATCCCGCCGCGATGGCCGCGGGAATGGCAACCGTTGTCCCAAAGGCGTGGCGGTGTACGCGCGCCAGGGGCATGCGCGTTTCCTTCCCCACCCGAACACGCACCGACTTAATCGTCAGCGCGCACGCCCCGAGCATCAGCGACAGACACGCCGGATACAGGCACCAAGCGACCCCGGCGGCCATGTCACTGGAGCCCACGGATGACCTCATCAGCAGCGGGATGCGGGCGACCCCCGCAAGCTGGGCGACCCCCACCGCGATCGACCATGCGAACGTGACCACCATGCCCGCGCTGGACTCCTCACAGTTGAGTGCGATGAGCGCCAGCAACAGTGACGCCAGCGCCATGCCGATCAGGCCTTCCACGGACGCCAGCGGTTGGCCGACGGCGGCGAGGGCCTGCACGTCGACCATTGACGACCCCAGGAACACGAGGGACATCGGTGCGAAAAAGAACGCGAACAGACCCGAGCGCAGGCGCGCGGAGAAGTTTCGATGCTGCAGAAGCGTCATGCCCCTAGTGTAGAGGGGTGAGTATCGAAGCCCTCGTCGATCCGGCGCCTGGCATCCTGCGCGCCGCGGCCGCGCGCGCCGACGTCGCCTCCGCGATGGAGGAGGCTCACGCCGCCCTCGCCGACCTGCGTTTCTCCGAGGGTCTGCGTCGCGGCTGGCAGGAAGCACGCGCCGAGGCATCCATCCGCGAGGCGGCCGCCCTGGCGATCATCGAAGGAGCGCGCACGAGCGTCGACGACGTGCGAGCCGCGTCCATGAGTGATCGAGGCGGCCCCTCCTCGGACCCGGCGTCCGCCCTCGCGTGCGGCATCTGGCGCTCCCAGTGGAGCCTTGCGTCGCGCTTCCCCCCGCTCAACACCCGATCTGCCGCCCGCCCGCGCACCCCCTCTGTGCCCCTCCCGTCCCTCATCGCCGGACTGCACCGAGACGCGTGCTCGGCCTTGGTCGCGGTCGGCCTCGTGCCCACGTCCTCCGTCGCCGTCCCAACGGATCCCTCCCTCCTGGCCCCCGCCCTCGCCTACGCGCGCTGCGATGCGCCCGCGCTCGCGGTCGCGGCTGCCCTGAGCGCACACTTCCGGTTCCGGCGCGTCTTCGAGCCGGCCTCGTGCGCGGTGGGCGCGGGCGTGGCGCGGTGGATCCTCGTCACGAGGGGCGTCGACCCCACCGGCGTGTGCGTGCCGGGAGCGTACGATGCGGTGGACCCGGCTCGAGCGGGCCGCGCCCTGGCGGGGTGGGTCAGCGCGGACGAGGCAGGCCTGGCCAGGTGGATCACCCACTACTGTGCGGGCGTCGTCTACGGCGCACGGGTGGGTCGCGACGTCGCCCGGCACGTCCAGGCGGGAAGGCTCGCCTAGCGGCCCAAGCGGCGACGCACGAGCGCGCAGGCAGCCACGCCCGTGGCGACGCCCGCAGCGAAGGGAAGCGCGATCTTCGCAGCCGTGGGAACCCGCCGGGGTAGCACCCGGACCGTGGACATGAAGGTCAGGATCGGCCAGCCCTCGTTCTCAGCCATCTCCCGCAGGGCACGGTCCGGATTGACGGCGAAGGGGTGCCCGACCAGGCGTAGCAGAGGCGCGTCCGACACGGAATCCGAGTAGGCGTAGCACTGGGTGAGATCCCATCCGCGCGCTGCGGCCAGCGCCTCGCAGGCGTCCGCCTTCCCCTGCGCCTGGTTGAAGTGGGTGACCTCGCCCGTGAAGCAACCGTCCTCGTCGACGGCCGCGCACGAGGCCAGAACCTCGTCCGCTCCGAGCATCTTGGCGATGGGGCGAACCACCTGCTCGACCGACGCCGACGCGATAACGATGACGTCGCCGGCGCGCTTGTGCTGCTCGATGCGCTGCAGCGCCTGGGCGTAGCAGACGGGCGCGATCGTTTTCTCGAGGGCGTCTTCGACGGTGGCCTCCAGGAAGGCCGCGTCCCATCCGCGCGCCATGCGTCCCATCGCGTCGGCCATCTGCTGCATGCGCGACTCGTCGGCGCCCGAGAGCAGGTAGGGAAGGTGAACCAGCACGGAGGCGACGGCGGCGCGTCGGCTCATCAGGCCGGCCTCGATGAACGGCCCGGAGAGCGCCACGTTCGATGACGTATCGAGGATCGTCTTATCCAGGTCGAAAAATGCCGCGCGTGCCATCGCAATCACTCCAGCCTCGGTAGGTGTGGGCGGGCCCCCCATCGGACCTCTTCGTTCACAGCGTGACACCTTGTGTCGGCGTTGTCCACAGGGGAGGGGGTCGCGCCTGGACGGGCACGGGCGAGCGGGCGCACGGTGGACCCATGAACGCCGACCCCATGCCGATTCGAGGCCCGGTCGCCCTCGTCGGCCTCGCCCCACCCGACCTCGAATACGCGCACGACGCAGCCGTCCTCGCGGGGGTGACGACGTGCGCGGACCCCACCGACGCGGTGCTGACGCTGGCCGCTCCCGGCACCTCGGTGCCAGCGGGTGTGCCCTGCGTCCGCGTCGGGGACGCGGGGCAGGTGAGCCTCCCGCGGGACACCGCCCTCCTTGTCTCCCTCATCGCCGAGGCGTCCCGACTCGCGCGCCGGTCGGGTCCGACGTGGGTGGTGGCTGGGATCGCCGGGGGAGTGGGGGTCACCAGCGTCGTGCGCCTGCTCGCTCGTCGTCCATCGTGGTCCGGGTGGGCAAGGACGTCGCTCTTTCGCCGCGCCGCGTCGACGAATCCGGCCGACGCGGCGCCCGTCCTCGTCGACGCATCGGGGTCGGTGCCGGGTCTTGCCAAGGCCCGCGACCACTGCGTCCCGGGGGTGCGTTGGGCCGACCTCGATGCCCGCGAGGACTCCTACCTGCCCTCCCTGCGCGGCCAGCTTCCCGTGCTCAACGGAGTTGCTTGCCTCGTGGGAGATGGGCGCGGTGGCGCCCAGGCCGACGATCCCAGGGTGGAGGCGGCGTGCCGATCGATCGACGGCCCCCTCATCGTGGACGCCGGACGATGGAACAGCGCTGCGGCGCGATGCGTTCGGGCCATCGGAGCTCACGCCCTCGTCCTCGTGACCAGAGGCGACCTGGAGGGCGCCGCCGCTATGGCCGCCGCTCTCTCGGTCGCGCCTCCGCCCTGCCCGGCCATCACCCTCGTGACCGCACGTCGCGGGCGCAGCCGGGGACTGGCCCACTGCGCTCCCACACCGATCCTGCGCGCACCGAGGCGCCCGGGGAAGGACCTGCGAGCGCTGCGCCAAGCCCTCTCGGACGCTTCCGGCACCCGAGATCGGGCCGAGCGCTCCGCGCCCCGTCTCCGCCGGGGAGAGACTGCTCATGCGTAACGCGCTGCGACTCCTCGCCCGGGGCACCTCCCCTGCCCTCGCCGCCGCAACCGCCTCCCGCCCCGGATGCGGCGCGAGCGAGGCGGCCCGCGCCCTCGACACCCTACGAGCGCGGCAGCGCGGAATGACCCTTCCCCTGGCCTCGATACTGGATGACCCCTCGGTCACCGACGTGCTCATCAACGGCACGCAGGCGTGGGTGGACAGGGGAGGCGGCCTCGTGCGCACCGACGCGGGGATCGCCGAGCCTTCCGAGGCAACGCGGCTGGCGATCCGCATGGCGTCGGCGTGCGGGGTGCGCCTGGACGACGCCAGCCCGATCGCGGACGGGACCCTCCCGGGCGGGGTGCGCATGCACGCGGTGCTGGCGCCCGTCTCGGGCTCTGGAACCCTCGTGTCGCTGCGGATACTCGGTAAGTCCCGCCTGCGGATCGGCGACCTCGAGGGGCGGGGTACCCTCCCGGGGCCCGTTGGCCCGCTCGTGCGTGCCCTGGTCGCCTCCCGCTCCAACGTTCTCGTCTCCGGTGCCACCGGCAGCGGAAAGACGACGCTCCTGGGCGCCGCGCTCGCGCTGGTTCCTGCGGGCGAGAGGATCGTGTGCATCGAGGAGGTACCCGAGATCGCGCCCGCGCACCCGCACTGCGTCCACCTCATCGAACGCAAGCCAAACGTCGAGGGGCGAGGGAGCGTCACCCTCGCGGACCTGGTGCGTGCCGCGATGCGCATGCGCCCCGACCGCCTCGTCCTGGGGGAATGCCGAGGCCCGGAGGTCCGAGACGTGCTCACCGCCCTCAACACGGGCCACGACGGGGGGTGGGCAACCCTGCATGCCAACGGCGTGCGCGAGGTGCCCGCTCGGCTCGCAGCCCTCGGCGCGCTCGCGGGCATGAGCGAGTCGGCGGTTGCCGCCCAGGCGGCCAGTGCCCTCGACGCGATCCTGCACATGAAGCGTGACCAGCGCGGGCATCGGCGGGTGGTCGAGGTGGGGGTCCTCACGAAGGCGGGCGATATCCTCGAGTGCGTTCCCGCGCTCACCTCCAGCGACGACGGTACTGTCCGCGAGCACGAGGCGTGGACATCCCTGGCGGGGCGGGTGGGGCTATGAGCTGGTGGGTAGGGGCGTTGACCGCATCCACGGGTGCGGCGGTGGTTCACCGCTTCGAATCGGCCGGTTGGATCGCCGTGGCCATCTCCCTCGGGGTGTGCGTCCTGGGGTCTCTGACCGGAGCCGCGGCGAGCGCCGTGCGGGGCGCACGCGAGCGGCGCATCGTGCGCGCGTGGGCGCGTAGCGCTGCGGGAGGCGCGAAACGGGAGGTCGACGCTCAGTCGGGGGGCGCAGCGAGTGGCCGCCTGATCGGCGCGGGATCGGGGCGGCACAGGGGGCGGGCGCAGGGGCCTCCAACGCCCCGGGAGCTGTCGCTCCTGGTTGCGGAAGTCTCCACCAGGCTCCGTTCGGGATCCCCCGCGGCCGAGGCCTGGCGGCTCGCGTTGGGCAGGATCGGTGCGGGCGGCGCCGAAGAGCAGGGCCAGGACTCCTGTCCCCGCATCGTTGCACAGTGGGCGAGAACCCAGGGCGGCTGGAGCCTTCCCTCCGCGCGCTCGCGCTCCCCCGATGCCGCTCGTTCCAGCGCCTTCTCCATCGTTGTGGCCTGCCGATACAGTCACCGGCTCGGTGCGCCCCTGGCCGATGTCCTCGATGCCATCGGGGGAGCGATCGACGATGCTCAAGCGGTCTCCGAGGCGCGGCGAGTGGCCTCCGCGGGCCCCCTCATGTCCGCCCGCGTCCTGAGCGCCCTTCCCCTCGTCGGCATCGTCGCGGCATACTCGCTGGGAGCCTCCCCGTGGGCCTTCTACACGGGAGGAGGGGCCGGAAGCCTGTGTGCCGCCGTCGGGGCTGCAGCGTGGGGCGCGGGAATCGCCTCGTGCCACAGGATTCTCTCGGCGTGCGCGCGAGTTCGCGAGGAGGTGGACTCCGCCCTCGCGTGCGACCTGGCCGCCTCGGGACTGGCCAGCGGGGCGGCCATTCCCCGGGTGCTTGGCTGCCTCGCATCGGCCTGCGAGACGGAAACCCTGGCCTGGACGGCCGCCTCCCTGCGGCTCGGGGTCTCCTGGGCCGAGGCCTGGGAGGAGGCGCCCGGATGGGCTCATCCGCTGCGCGACGCCCTCGAGGCCGCGTGGACCTGCGGCGCCGCCCCCGAGTTGATGTTGGCTCGCTGCGCCGCATGGGAGCGCCGGATGCGCCTCGCCGACGCGAAGACCAAAGCCGAGGAGCTCGGCGTCCGCCTGGTCGCTCCCCTGGGGTTGTTTTTCCTGCCCGCATTCCTCGCGCTGGGGATCGGCCCCCTCCTGGCCTACCTGATGGCCGGAATCGACATGTAGACGGGCGCATCCACAGGAAGGAAGTGCTCCCACCGGATATCCACAGATCCTCCTGGCCCCATGGTGGGCAGGCGGTGGAGGGACTCACACTGGGCGTGCACGCCGAGGGGCGCGCACGAGGAAAGGACAGACCAATGACGATCATCGATCGAATCAACCTGGCGGCGCTGGGCGTCCAGCTCGCCGCGCGCGGTCGTTTCGTGGCGGCGGTGCGCCGACTGGGGGACGCCGACACCGACGAGGCCCGCTCAGGGCGGCATGATCCGGAGGCGGGGGCTACCACGGTCGAGTATGCGATCGGCACCATTGCGGCCGCTGGGTTCGCGGGACTACTCATCGTGATCCTCAAATCGGACGCGGTGCGCTCAGCCCTCGAATCTGTCATTCAGGAGGCGCTGAGGACCCGATGAGACGCGACGAGTCTGGCTATGTCACCGTCGAGCACGCCGTTGGGTTCGTTGCTGTCACCCTGATGATTGGCGTCATCGTAGCGGTTGCTCAGGCGGGAATCACCGGATCGTCCCTGTGTCAGGCGGTTCGTGAAGGAGCCAGAGCAGCATCTATCGGTGCGCAGGATCCGCAGGCGGCAGCGCGGGCGGCGTACGCGCCGGGAACCTACGCTGTGACGCGCTCGGGTGGATGGGTGAGTGTCGCCGGAAGTGCCCCCTACCGCGGCGTGTTGGGCTGGTCGGGGGGCGTGGCCCGCTGCACGGTCACCACGCTCGACGAGGGGAACCTGCCGTGAGAACCGCGGCGGCGCGCCTGCGCGCGGGCGAGGAGGGATCGGGAACCGTCAACTGCCTGGCCATGATCGTCCTGTGCATACTCCTGGCGGTGACCCTCGGTGGCGTCGGCGCGGCGCGCAGCGCCTCCGTGCGACTGCAGGCCGTCGCCGACGTGGCGTCCCTGGCGGGGGCGGAGCAGGCGGCCACCGCAGCCTGGGAAGACGTGGGGGAGCGGCCGTGCGCGTCCGCCTCCTCCGTGGCCCGGGCCAACGGGGCGGTTGTACAGTCCTGCGAGGTGAGGGGAAGCGACTGCCTGGTGGAGGTCTCCTCCAGCGTCCGAATCGTTGGAGTACCGGCGATCCTGCGCGCCAGGGCGCGGGCCGGGACCGGTGGGTGAGAAATTCACAGGGAATTGCCAGCTTCGTTCAATGCTTCCCACAGGTGGGGCCCCTACATTAGGAGTCATCAAGCCAAGGGCAACACCCACAAAGGGTGGCCAAGAAAGGGAGCGCATCGGAAGACTTGCACTGTGTTGATGGGATACTCGAAGGGGTCGGCCTCAGGGTCGGCCCCTTCGAGTCTGTGCGGCGCGCCTACCGGGGGGGTGGCCGCGCGGGCCGGTTATGCGATGGCCGACTACATGCACACCTCCCTGGTGTGCCAGGCCATTGACATGTCGGTCAGGAGATGCCCGGTCGAGGAGTGTGTGACGATCTTTCACTCCGACACGGGGAAGCAGTACACGTCCCAGAGGTTCCTGGATCGCCTCAAGTCCTATGGTATTCGCCCGTCAGTGGGGCGTACGGGGGTGTGCTGGGACAACGCTTGGGCTTCAGTCATTCAACGCTACGCGCAAGAACGAGAGGGCTCACCGAATGGTCTATCCCACGAAGGACAGGGCGATCAAGGATATCGCCTCGTGGATCGAACTGAGATACAGTCGTACTCGTCTCCACCCAACTCTAGGGTGTCGCATTCCCGACGGGGTCGAAAGCGATTTCCTGGACTTAACGAATGCAGCCTGAAACACAAACAAGCACTGTCCGAAAAACACCCAGCAGTTCAGTGTGGGCTGAACCCACGTGAAAGAAAATGGAGAGAAAATGACTCAGGCAGATGTTCTGGTGGTAGGCGGCGTGGGAGTCGATCACATTGTCCGGGTGAAATCCTTGCCCCTCCCTGTTGTGGATTCCATGATGGTTCCGCCCATCGTGACCGTCGTGGGTCACACGGGTAACGGCGTGGCCTTCGGTGTCCACACGCTTGGCCGCGCCTCCGCCATGGCGGACGTGATCGGAGATGACGCTGAAGGTCGGCTCATCCAGGACGCTTACTCAGCTGCTGGGATCCCGATAACATTCGTCACGCACATCAGCGGCACGCGACGCTCGGTGAATTTGGTGACCGAGGAAGGGCAGCGCATGTCCCTGTACGATCCACGACATCCGTTCGAGTTTATTCCCGATTCGTCGCTGTGGCGCGAAGGCATCGAGAGGTCCCGTCACGTGCACGTCTCAATCATGAACTGGGCGAGGTACGCCTTGCGGGACGCTGTTGCCGCAGGTCGGTCGACGTCGACCGACCTGCATGACTGGGATGGTGTTGCCGACTATCATAAGGATTTTGCCTATGGTGCCGACTACGTCTTTGTGTCAGCCGCGGCGCTAAGGGACGAGTCCGGCGTGGTCGCAGACGTTTTCGCCCGAGGGCGTGCCCAGTTCGTGGTGGTGATGGCCGGGAGTGAGGGTGCCCGTGTGTGGCAACGGTCGGACGAGTTGCCACTGCGGATCAGCCCGATCTCTATTCCCGGTCGTCCGGTCGTGGATAGCAACGGGGCTGGCGACAGTTTTGTGGCGGCTTTTCTGTGCCACTACTTGGACCACGGCGATGTCTTCGGGGCCGCCCGCGCGGGCGCGGTGGGTGGCGCCTGGGCGTGTGGGACCCTCGGGACACACACGAGTTTTGTCGACGCTGAGACGCTAGAGCGGCTTCTGGCTCGGTGACGGTGTGGTCCAGATGTCCCAGGATGATGTCGGATACTGGACCGCCGAGCTTCCTCAAATCGGACGCGGTGCGCTCAGCCCTCGAATCTGTCATTCAGGAGGCGCTGAGGACCCGATGAGACGCGACGAGTCTGGCTATGTCTTGTAATATCGGCGATCCTGCGCGCCAGGGTGCGGGCCGGTGCCAACCGGCGTGAGGGCGACGAACCCGCCTAGGCTCCCGGCGCCCGATCACGCAGGTAGGCGAGCAGGCGCAGGGCACCCGCCTTCGAAAGGGGTTCGTTGCCGTTGCCACACTTGGGGGACTGAACGCAGCGTGGGCATCCCGACTCGCAGTCGCAGCACGAGACGGCCTCCAGGGTCGCGGTCACCCACTCGCGCGCGCTGCGGTACCCCGCGAGCGCGTGCCCTGCCCCGCCTCGGAACGCGTCGTGAACGAAAACCGTGGGCAAACCCGTGTCGTCATGTCGCTCGGTCGATAGCCCACCCAGGTCCCACCGATCGCACGTCGTCACCACCGGCAGCATCCCGATCATCGCGTGCTCGGTCGCGTGCAGCGTTCCCGCAAGGTCGCGTGCCTCAATCCCCGCCGCTTTCAGCACGACCGGAGCGAGCGTGAACCACGTTGACTTCGTGGCAAGCGTGTGGGTGGGGAGGGATAGCTCCACGTTGCGAATGAACTCGAGTCCGGGCAATCGCAGCAGATCATAGTCGGTCACCCGCGTCGACACGTTCGTTGGGCCGTGATGCCAGGTGACGGCCCCATCCCCGCTCGCGTAGGACTCCTCAACGCCGCACACCTCGACGCTCGTGTGCGTGGAGGCGCGGGTGCGCAAGGGGGTACGCACCTCCTCGACGAGGGCGACCCGGGCGTCGCGGCCACGTGGGGGTGCGACGATGAGGGGTGCGGCCCCCTCGGACACCGCCTCCGCCCGTTCGACCCCGTGTTCCCGCTCGACGACGCCGCGCTCGAGCGGGTCGGGGCTCGCCCCGAGCGGAAGACGCGGCCATCCGCGCGCGGCGGGAGCGCAGGGCTCGGTGAGGGAGGACAAGCTGAGGACGTGAAAGGTGCGTCCCTGGTGGATGTAGATCGCCCCGGGGAACACGTGGGCATCGGCCGAGGCCTCGTCGATGGTGCCAACGACCGCTCCGGCGCGCGCCTCAACGATCTGAACGTCCCCGGAGGAGCCGCGCAGGTCCGTCAAGTCGGTGGGACGCTCGGGACGGGTGGCATCCCAGAAGTAGCCGGCCGGCCGGCGCCTGAGGTATCCGTCGGCCCTCAGGCGTTCGGCGATAGCCTCCAAATGCTCGCCAAAGTAGGCGTTGTCGGACGCCGTGATCGGTAACTCCGCCGCCGCGGCCGCCACGTGCGGGGCCAACACCCACGGATTCGCGGGGTCAATGACGCAGGCTTCGACCTGTCCGAGGATCTCCTCCGGGTGGCGCACGAGATAGGCGTCCAGGGGATTGTCCGACGCGATGAGAACCGATGTTCCCGGGGCGCCGGCGCGCCCCGCGCGGCCGATCTGCTGACGCAGGGACGCCCTCGTTCCCGGCCACCCCACCGTCAGGGTCGCATCCAGTCCCGAGATGTCCAACCCCATCTCCAGGGCCGAGGTGGTCGCCAGCGCCCGCACAGCCCCCGAACGGATCGCGTCTTCGAGGGCGCGCCGCTCCTCGGGCAGGTACCCGCCCCGGTAGGCGCCCACCCTGCCCGCCAGGGGCGAGGCATGTGATGACAGGCGGTCGCGGATCTGGGCGGCCACGGCCTCGGCGCCGGCTCGCGAGCGGACGAAGGCCAACAGGCGCGCCCCCTCCTCGACGAACGCGCAGCCGAGAGCGGCGGCCTCCGCGCCGGCGCTGCGCCGTACGAGGGGAACACTCAGCGTCGCGGTGCCGGGCGGGGCGTCGATGGCATCCAGGAACGAGGAGATGTCCACCTCGGATGCGTCGGCGGCTACTCTCCCCTGCCACAGGACCAGCTCGTGCTCGCCGGCGGGGGAACCGTCCTGGGTGACCGCGGTCGCGTCGCGCCCCGTGAGCGCCCGTCCCACCGCCCGCGCGTCGCGCACGGTCGCGCTGAGCATGAGGATCCTCGGATCCGCGCCCAGGTGGTGTGCGATGCGCAGGAGCCTGCGCACGAGGAGGGCGACGTGCGAGCCGGTCACGCCTCGCCAATGGTGCGCCTCGTCGATGACGATGAGGCGCAGCGATGCGAGGAAGCGTGACCAACGCTGGTGGGCGGGCAGCATGACGTGGTGCAAGAAATCGGGGTTCGACAGGACGAGGTCCGCGCCCGCCCGCGCCCACTCCTTGGCCTCGCGCGGCGTGTCGCCGTCCACGCACTGGGCGCGTACGCGTCTCAGGCGCTCATCGACGCCGTCGGGCTCCGGCGCGCCACGCTCGGTGGCGCGCGCCGCCTCCTGGCCGAGCAGCGCCGTCAGTGACGCCAGCTGATCAGCGGCGAGGGCCTTGGTCGGGGCCAGGTACAGGGCCGTTGGGCGACGGTGGATCGCCGAAATGCGGGAGGATTCCTCGGCCTCGACGAGGTCGGAGAGGATTGGGGTCCACGCGGCCAGCGACTTGCCGGAACCGGTGCCCGTCGCAAGCACGACGTCGGAGCCGCCGCGCAGTGCGTCGAGGGCGCGACGCTGGTGAATCCAGGGCCTCGCGACCCCCCGCCGACGCCATGCCTCCACGACTGCGGGGCAGACCCACGACGGCCACGAGGCGAACTGGGCGCAACGGCGCGGGAGGGTCACGCTGCCCAGGAGGCGATCGTCGTTGGCGCTCAAGCGCCTCAAGACGTCCAGCAGGTCTGATGGGGAGGGGCCCGAAGGGCCTTGATCAGTGCTCATCCGAGCCGGTGACCGCCCACCCCAGCGTCTCGGAGGCGGATTCTTTCACGTACCGGATGGCGGCGATCCCCGTCGAAATACCCGACGAAATCGCGTCGCGCAGCTGCACGTCGGACAGGCCGGCCTCCGTGTCCACGACGAAGTCCGCGTAGACGCCCAGCCTGCCCTCGGGAGATACCGCGGTGTACACGGTCGGGAAGTACTTCTCACGGTTCCAGTTGTCCGCCGTCGTGAACAGCGCCGACTCGGCGCTCGCGGGTTCCATGCCCGTGTCCCACACCGCCCGAATCGACAGGAAACGCCCGGCCGCGTCAAAGGAGACGAGGAACGGGATGTCATCGAAGATCGCGCCCGCGGCGCGGCCGGACTCGATCACGTCCAGCGCGTAACCCATCGAGCGCACGGCCGATACGACCCGCTCGAAGTTGGCGGGATAGGGAGTTTCCTCGTCCTCGGGAACGAGGTAGGGAACGTTCATCGCAGGGGCCTCCGATCCTGGCTGTCCCAATCCACGAAATCGGGCAATGCCACCTCAAGGTCCGCAAAGAAGCCCATGATCATCGACATCGATGTCTCGAAGAAGTTGTCCAACTGAGCCTGGGTGAGGCCCGAGAGCACGACGATGTTGCACTCGGCGATCAGGCCGTACTGCGTGCCGTCCTCGAGCGGAGCCACGTACGCCTTCGGACCCGTGCGCGTCGAATTGCAGGTCGCGACCTCGCGAGCCAGCTCGCCGAACTGCTCGGGCGTGCGGGCGATGCCCCGCCACTGCGCGCGCAGCTGAAGAATCTGAGGATTCGTTGCATTCCAAAAGAACGCCGCGTTCGGCATCAGATACGCCAGCTCGCCCTCGTTGTAGTCGCCAAAACGCACGTCCCGAGACCTGAGCAAGTCTCGGATGCGATCGGTGCTGACAGGTGAAGAAGAAGCCACTGACAACTCCCGCGTTGAACGTACAGATTTGGACACCCCCACTCTAACCGAGCCCCACGCACGGCGCGCGCCCACCTCGGTCGCCTCGTATTGGCCGCCCTGGCGGGCGTGGACCGCGGGCCGCTTCGACGACGAACCGGGTCGCGCCGGGCGGGGCCGATGCGTGCGGTGCGGTCCATGACAAGCGGAAGGCCACGCAGAAACCACCCGCTCATCCCGGTTAAATCCGCGAACACCTCTCCCGCTCCACTACAGTGGGTGGGGAACGACCATCGACGCGAACGGAGGACACCGTGGACGACCCGAATCTCGCCCTGCCCTCCGACCCCTCCGTCGACGAGTCCTACACGAAGAGTTCTCGGCCCGCGCGCCCCCGCTCCTCGTCGAGCGGCGGCGCCAACGCCCGCGGGCGCGGCGGGGCCGAGGCGGGAGACCGGAGCGTCGGCGCCGCTCAGCCCGAACCGTCCCGAGCCGCGCCGGGCGCACCCGCTTCCCCTTCCCTGACCTCCGATGCGTGGTATCGTCGCCAGCTCGCCCGGCGCCTCGGAGGCGTCGTGACCTGCCTGGTCCTGACGGCACTCATCGCGCACCTCGCCCTGGCGACCGCGCCCGGGCAGGTCGTCGACACGATCCTCATGGAGGGCACGATGCGTTCGGCCCGACACTACGAGGGCTTCTCCATGCTCATCACCGGGCTGGTGTCCGTGCCCGTCATGGTGATCGCGGGCGCCGCGGTTGCCCTGGTCGCCGCGGCTCGTCGGCGTCCCACGCTCGCGGGGCGCGCCCTCGGCGCCGTCATCGGCGCCAACATAACGACCCAGATCCTCAAGGACTACATCCTGACCCGCCCGAACCTGGGTGTCACAACCGGCGCCGGGAACTCCCTCCCGTCGGGACACACCACGGTTGCTGTCACGATCTCCCTGGCTCTCGTGGTCGTCGCGCCCAAGCTCTCGCGCAGCCCGTCCGCCTGGCTCGGGTGGGCGTGGACCGCGCTCATGGGCGTGTCCGTCATGATGGAGGGGTGGCACAGGCCCGCCGACGTCATCACGGCCGTCCTTATCGCGGGTGCGTGGGCCCTCGCCCTGTCTCCCATCGAGCGGCGCCCCCGGCACGGAGTACACGTGCAGAGAATCATGGCGTGGATCAGCCTGGGGCTTCTCGCTCTAGCCCTTGTCGCGACGGTGGCCGGGCTGTGGGGCTTCAGCATGTCTGCGGCCTCGCCCGGTTCGGGCTACGGATTCGAGGACTTCCTGCAGATTCGACCGTGGCGGTCGCTGGTCCTGGGAGTCGCTGCCGTCGCGTGGGTGAGCGCCGTGTGCGGGCTCGTCATGCACGAGGTCGACCGCCTGGCGGGCGAGTAGGCCGCCTTCTAGTGGGCTCCGCCCGCGGCAAGGACGCCGGTGGGGTCGTGTTGCGGGCCGCAGACGGTGGATAATGGGTCGTGGCGACCGGCCTGCACGGCTCTATCGGACGGGGCCGCGGTCCGGCCTCGCCGACGACCGACGCCGCCACGAGACGAAGGAATCGACATGCCTGGCCCATCTTCCGCCGTTGTGACCTCCGCTCCCGCCCGCACCCTCCTGGGCCTGATGCGCATCGCCATTGGCTTCGTCTTCCTGTGGGGTTTCCTGGACAAGACCTTCGGCCTCCACTTTCCTACCGGCCCGTCGCGCGCCTGGATCAACGGGGGCGCGCCGGCCCAGAGCTTCCTGACGGGCGCGACGGGGGGTAAGCCGCTTGCCTCTTTCTTCCAGGCCCTTGCCGTTCCGGCGGTTGACTGGGTGTTCATGGCGAGCCTGCTGGGAATCGGGGTGGCCCTCATCCTTGGGGTCTGTACGCGCCTGGCGGGAGTCGGTGGGGTCATCATGATGGGCTTCATGTACGCGGCGACCGCGCCCTGGGTGTGGGGTTCGCTCAATCCCGTGGTCAGTCAGCATCTTGTCTATGCGATGGTCCTGGCGCTCATTCCCCTCACGAGCGCCGGGGATACGCTGGGACTCGGGGCGCGGTGGAAGAAACTCTCCGTGGTGAAGAAGCTTCCCTTCCTCGTCTGACTCTTCGCCGGCGGCGCGGCCATCGCGCTCACGCGTACGTCGCGGCGTGCCCGATGCCGGTCGCCTCTCGCGCGAGGCGTGTGCGCGCTCGCCCGCCGCCCTCACGGGGCGCTGCCGCCCGTCGACGATGACAGGACGTTGGTCCTAGGAAAATGCGGGGGAGGCGTCGACGTGGCGAAGGGAACCCGCGACGCGCGGGCCGCCTCTGTACTACCCGACCGATACTAGATACAGTGGTTCATGTTCGACCCAAGCACTACATCTAGTGTTCGTGCGGGCGCCTTTCCTCCATCGAGAGGCGTCGACCCGATGGGACGGTAGCGCCGCCACCGCCCACGATGCCACGAATGCCGCGCGACGAGAAGCAACGCCGCCACGTGTCGACGCGCCGAACAAGCCGCAGCGCAACCCCAGCTCTCGGTGCTTCGCCCGCGCAAGCGAGCGCGGATCACCTCGCGCCGGGGCATACATCAGTCACAGAAGAAGCCAGACAGGAGAGGGGCCATGACCAGCGCACCCCGTTATGACGTCGATGCCATCGCAACCGTGGAGGAGTACCTGGACCGCTCCGATTGGCGTGTCAACGCCAACGCGAACCAGGGGTACTCGCTCGGGGGGCTGATCCTGAACTCGGCGGGCAAGATCGTCGCCAACTACTGGCTCGAGCACGTCTATACGCCCGAGATCGCGGCGCCGCACCGCAGCGGCGACTACCACATCCACGACCTGGACATGTTCGCCGGATACTGCGCGGGCTGGTCGCTCAAGCGCCTCATCCAGGAGGGCTTCAACGGTGTCGGCGGGGCCATCGCCTCCGCTCCTCCCCGCCACTTCTCCTCGGCGTGCGGCCAGATCGTCAACTTCCTGGGCACGCTCCAAAACGAGTGGGCGGGCGCTCAGGCATTCTCCTCCTTCGATACGTACATGGCCCCCTTCGTGCGTCTCGACGACATGACCTACGAACAGATCGTCCAGTGCATGCAGGAACTCATCTACAACCTCAACGTTCCCTCCCGCTGGGGGAGCCAGTGCCCCTTCACCAACCTCACCTTCGACTGGACGTGCCCGGATGACCTCGCCGACGAGCACCCCATGATCGGTGACGAGATCGTCGACTTCACCTACGGGGACCTGCAGCGTGAGATGGACCTCATCAACCGCGCGTTCATCGAGGTCATGACCGGTGGAGACGCCGACGGACGTGTCTTCACGTTCCCCATCCCCACCTACAACATCACCCCCGACTTCGATTGGGAGGGTGAGAACGTTGACGCCCTCTTCGAGATGACCGCCAAGTATGGGCTTCCCTACTTCCAGAACTTCATCAACTCCGACCTGGATCCGCACATGATCCGCTCCATGTGCTGCCGCCTCCAGCTGGACCTGCGCGAGCTGCTCAAACGAGGCAACGGCCTCTTCGGGTCAGCCGAGCTGACCGGATCCATCGGTGTCGTCACGCTCAACATGGCGCGCCTCGGCTACCTCTACAAGGGTGACGAGGCAGGCCTCGTTGCCCAGATGGACCGCCTCATCGACCTGGCCTCCCAGTCCCTCGAGATCAAGCGCGAGACCATCCAGTTCCACATGGACCACGGCCTCTTCCCCTACTCCAAGCGCTACCTGGGGACGCTGGACAACCACTTCTCCACCATCGGCGTCAACGGCATGAACGAGATGGTGCGCAACTTCAGCGACGACGCCTACGACCTCACGGACCCGCGGGGCTTCGACCTGTGCGTGCGAATCCTCGACCGCGTGCGCGAGCGAATGGTCGAGCTGCAAGAGGCGACCGGCCACATGTACAACCTTGAGGCCACGCCCGCCGAGGGCACCACCTATCGCTTTGCCAAGGAGGATCGCAAGCGCTTCGCCGACATTATCCAGGCCGGAACCGAGGCCGAACCCTACTACACGAACTCCTCCCAGCTTCCCGTCGCCTACACCGATGACCCCTTCCAGGCCCTCGAAGACCAGGAGATCCTCCAGGGCAAGTACACGGGCGGAACGGTCCTGCACCTGTACATGGGGGAGCGCGTCTCTTCCGGAGCGGCCTGCAAGGAGATGGTGCGCCGATCCCTCACCGCCTTCAAGGTCCCCTACATCACGATCACCCCGACTTTCTCGATCTGCCCGGTCCACGGATACCTGGCGGGAGAACACCTCACGTGCGACAAGTGTGCCGCGGCCCACCCGGGTGACGAGCCGCAGGCCTGCGAGGTGTGGACACGAGTCATGGGATACTTCCGCCCCGTTCAGTCCTTCAACATCGGTAAGAAGGGCGAGTACCACGAGCGTCGGATGTTCTCCGAACAGGCCGCCGACTCGCACGGTGAACTCGTCAGCGCATTCCCCCCGGCGGGAAGCCGCTGACGTGAGCAGGTCTGCCCAGGGCGGCTGCCCAGCATCTCCCCCGACGCCCCCCAAGGCCTCGGGCGAGGCACGCGGGGCAGCCCCCGGGAAGGCATGGGGGCCGCAGGATCTGCAGATCGCCGGCCTGGTGCCCATGTCGACCGTCGACTGGCCCGGTAAATTCGTCGCCTCCCTGTTCTTGCAGGGCTGCCCCTGGGCATGTCCGTACTGCCATAACAGCGCGATCATTGACCCGCGCATCCCCGGAGTGGTCGCGTGGTCCTCCCTCGAAGAACTTCTCGCGCGCAGGCGAGGCCTCCTCGATGGGGTCGTGTTCTCCGGCGGCGAGGCCACCCGGCAGATCGCCTTGGCCTCGGGGATGGCGCGCGTGCGCGAACTCGGCTTCGCGGTGGGCCTGCACACCGCCGGGCCCTACCCGGGGCGCCTCGCGAACCTGCTGGACGAGGGCCTCGTCGACTGGGTCGGCATCGACCTGAAGGCCATGCCCGACCACTACGAGGCGGTGGCCGGGCGCGTGGGAGCGGGAGAGAAGGCGTGGTCCTCCCTCGAGATCCTCCTTGCCCACCCCGACGTGGACCACGAGGTGAGACTCACCGTCTACCCCGACGGCCCGCGTGACGGCCTCGACGTGGCGCGCGCCGCCCGGGATCTGGGCGTTAGATGTTTCGCCCTTCAGCAGGCGCGCGAGGTCGGCACCCCGGCGGGATTTGTCTCCACCAGGCCCGGCTGGGACGACCAGGTGCGCGCGCTCGCGGAAGACATTGACAACCTCGGTTTTGACAGCTTCGTGTTTCGAGGCGGTTCATGAGTGTTTTGTCAAGTGACAGCGCCGCATGGTGGAAAATGCACAAGGTAAATTTTCGCCTGCGACGTGCGGGCGCGGTATGGTGTAACAACTGCATGACCGTTGAATCTTGGAGTAGCGATGGCAGAAGAGCTGCATTTCGACAACCCTGCGGCGGCAGCCCAGGATCCATCGACCGACGCTGAGGCGCTGCGCCAGCTGGCCTATCGCTACCCCGAGTTGCGCCCAGCCGTCGCCGCGCACCCGCACGCCTATCGCGGTCTCCTCGACTGGTTGCACCAGTTCAACGACCCGGCCGTCAACGCCGCCCTTGAGGCGCGCGACGACTACGACGGATACATCGACTCCAACGGGTACCTCGTCATGCACGGCGACGTGTCGGGTGCGGTCGCGGGTTCCTCGATCCGAACCTCCGAGTCCGGCATGTACGTCCTGGGTCAGGGCGGCGTCAACTCCTACTCCCAGGTGGAGAGGACCACGCCATACTCCGCGGTCGTCGGCTCCAGCGCGCCCGTCCCGCAGGTGGACGCCCGCGAACAGGTCGTCGCGCAGGTGCAGCGCCAGTCCATCATGGGGAGCAAAGCGCCAAACGATGCCCAGGCAACCGCGGCCTACCCAGCCGCCTCCGTCGGGAGCGCCTACCCGAGCGCATCCGGTCCCGCACGCCCCCAGAACATGCCGCAGGCGTATCCGGGGGCGGGAGCCTCCTATCAGGTCCAGCCCACGGCGCAACAGGGAACGCCGGCGGAGGAAACCGAATCGGGCGGACGCCGCGGCATCTCCGTCATGGCCATCGTCCTCACCATTCTTGGCGTGATCGCGGTGATCCTCCTCGGATTTGTCATCTACGTGTTCACGCGCGGCTACGAGGGGCCCACCCCCGGGGCCAATGCGAGTCCGTCGCCGACCTCAACGGCAACGGACGCGTCGCCCTCGCCGAGCGCCAGCTCCGAAGAACCCGCCAAGTATCCGGCCCCGGCCGGCGCGCTAGCCGTGGACTCCTTCTCCTCCCCGTCGGGCAACATCACCTGCTCCTTCAGCGCCGACGGCGTCAGCTGCGGTATCAGCGAGTCTGACTGGGCCGATGACGGCTACAGCTCGTGCCCCAGCAATCAGGTCGGCGTCCTGTCGGCGACGAAAGACAAGGCAGCCCAGTCCTGCGCGAACCGGGCGCCCTCGGGCGGCAACGCTCTCGCCTACGGGGCGGCGGCCGCCAAGGGCGACTACGCCTGCCATTCCACCCAGGACGGGATCAGCTGCTGGAACACGAAGAGCGGCCAGTCCTTCGCGCTGGCGCGCGGCGGATGGATGACCGGCTCGACGGGCGAGATCAGCCCCGATAAGTTCCGCTGGAACCAGTAGGTGGCAGTCACGCGAGGCGGGCCCCGAGGAGACTCGGAGCCCGCCTCCCTGTCTGTCCCGACGACGCCCGGGGTCGGCCGTTCCCGTCCCGCGCGGCGCCGGCTCCCCGGCCCCACCCAGCCGGTGCCTCGTCCCCGGACGCCTACTCGGCCTTCTCGATGGGGCCCAGGATCAGGTTCGCCCACGCGGCGTGGAGTGACTCCTGATCGGAGGGCTGGAAGAGGCCGGCGAGCGCGTCTCGGTACAGGCGCGAGAGTTCGTGCGAGTTGTAGTAGGCGCTGCCCCCGCACGCGCGCATGGCCTGCTCGACCGCGCGCAGCGTAGCCTCGGCCGCCGCGTTCTTCGCAGCCGACAGCTGCGGCATCCAGGACCGGCCGCGGTCGACGCCCGCGTCAACGTCGCGCGCGAGCTCGCGAATCTGGGGGCCGACCGCGTTCATCAGCAGGGCGGCTTCGGCGATGCGCCACCGGATGTCCGGGTCATTGGAGTACGTCGCCTGGTTCTTGACCGACCGCCTCGTTGCGACGTGCTCGGCCGCCACCTCGACGGCGCGCTCGCCCACGCCCTGGTAGGTGGCGGCCAGCAGGATCTCGAAGTGGGAGAAGATCCCGAAGATGACCGGGTCGGTGCTGGGGCCGGGATCCGTCACCGTGAGAATGCGCTCCGCGGGTACTTCCACGCCCTGCAGGAGGGTCGTCATGGACTGGGTGGCGCGCATCCCCAGGGTGTCCCAGTCGTCCTTGATCGTATAGCCTGGATCGCCCCGGTGGACGATTCCGAACACGGACTTGGGGCCCTCCTCGGTCTCGGCCCGCCCGAAGACGAGCAGACGCGTCCACACGGGGGACAGGGACGTGAAGATCTTGGTTCCCTCGAAGGAGTATCCTCCCGCTTCGTTCGCGGTCGCGCGCGTCGTGGAGCCGAAGAGAACGAGGTCGTTGCCGGGTTCGGAGATGCCGAAGCCGAAGACCTCGCCGGCGGCTGCGTCGCGCAGGATCTGCTCGCCTCGCGCGTTGCCGTGGGCGACCAGGTAGCGACCGAGACCCACGATGATCTGATGCATGTTGATGCCCAGTGCCGTGCCGGGAGCCGCCTTGGCCAGCGCCGTCTGCTCGGCGGCGATCTCGGCGAGCGTCAGCCCCGCGCCACCGAACTCGACTGGAACGAAAGCGCGGAGGTAGCCGGCCGCGCTCAGGTCCGCGAGGTCCTCCGCCGGGTAGGTGTTGGCGGCGTCGGCAAGGCCGGCGCGCTCGTGGATGCGGGAGCGCAGGTCGGGTGTCAGGAAGCTCAATGTCTGCCTCTTTCGGATTGGTGTGTGGGGCAACGCCTTGGTCCCGTGCGCGGACTTGGACGGGGCCGACGGGAATCAGTCGCATGTGAGGGTGCCCTTACTGTACGCCGACCTCGGCGCGTGGGCGAGATGTCACACGTGCGACGGAGCGCCCCCTGGCCGCGGAGCACCCCCATTAGCTAGGGTGGGGTTGTGAGTACTCCGAACGCGCCCCACCCCGCCCTGACTCCGCGCGAGCGTTTCCTGCGCGAGCGGCAACAGCGTCAAAACACGACGTTCTCCATCATCGGCGTCGCGATGATCGCGGCCGCGGTGTTGGCGGCTCTGGTGTTCACCGGGCTCCTACCCATTCCTTTCGGCAACGGCTTCTCGGAGAAGATCAAGTACGCGGAGGTCGGCGACGTGCCGTGCCCGACCCAGAGCGCTAAGCCGGTGCCCCCCTCCCAGATCAGCGTCACCGTCATCAACACCACGCAGCATGCGGGCCTGGCCAGCAAGGCCTCGGACATGCTGGCGACCGCGGGATTCCAGATGCAAGAACCCGACAACGCGGAGGTCGAGTACACGGGCAAGGTGCGCATCACGGCGGGAGCCTCGGCGGTCGACGCGGCATACTCGGTTGCCCGCTTCTTCCCGGGTGCGCGCGTGCGTCTCAGCGACGCGACGGACTCGTCAGTGAAGGTCGAACTCGGCACCTTCTACGACGGGGCGATGAGCGCCGAGGACGTTCAGCGCGTCTTGAAGTCCTCCGATTCGGTTGAACAGCCCACCAAGTGCCTGCCGATGTCGGGCACGCACGACAAGTAGTCCACGCGTCCAGCGCCCGGCGGGCGCGTCAGTGTGGCGTGAGGGGCCCCACCGTGCCGCGGCCTCGGATATTGTGAAGCAGCGCCTCCCCGTCGGATCCGTACCAGACGGGCACGCCCTCGGGAACGGTCCACAGGGCGTCCGGGACCATCGCCTCGAAGCTGCCGTGCGCCATGAATTGCTCGATTTCGGACAGTGAACGAATCGCGATTCCGGCGACGTTGCGCGGGAAGTCTCGCGCGAACTCGGCGTAGATCTCGGGGTCGCGCTGCCCGTCGTCGCCCACGAGGAGCCAGCGCATCTGCGGGAACATGCGCGCCAGGCGGCGCAGCTCCCGGCGCTTGTGCTCGGGGCCGGAACGGAACCATCCCGTGTTGGAGGGGCCGAAGTCCGTCATGAGGAATCCGCCCGCCGGGTAGCCGCTGCGCTCCAGGAACGAACGAACGGTGGGCACGACGTTCCACGCCCCGGTCGACAGGTACATGATGGGCGAGTGAACGCCCGGGGGGACGTCCTCGGAGGAGGCGGAGGCGGTGGTCAGCGTCGTCAGCAGGTGGGCCATGCCGGGGACCGCTTCACGGGAGGAGACGCGGTCGACGAACGCGTGCTTGGCTGCCGTCACAAGGCGCGGCAGCATCGAGACCATGACGGTGTCGTCAATGTCGGAGACGACGCCGAAGCGCTCCTGGTCGGAGACGATGCGCACGCGTACGCAGGCCGGACGCCCGGCGCGGATACGTCCCTTGCGGGGACGCTCGTGCATCGCCGAGGCGGGGGCGGGCAGGGGGGTAGCGGTACGTAAGGTGGCCGCGAGCTTGGCGGCGGTGTCCTCTGACATGCCCAGGGCGCGAACGTCACCGGCATGCAGAACCTGAATCGTCGCGTCGTGCCAGCCGGGTGTCAGGCCGTGGCCCAGGATCGTCATATCGACGAAGCCGCCGCGGTCCGCAAATGCGAGCCTGCGGGCCCGACCAACCGTGACGAGAACCGGCTGGCGGGGAACCTGCGCGTTGAAAAACTGGCGCCAGCCCCGCCGTGTTTGCAACCAGGAGCGTCCGTCGTCGCCGCGCGCCATGAGAACCCGGCCGAGGATTCGGGCGCTGCGCTGGGACCCGATCCCACCGAATCCGACGACTCCCGGGTAGTACCAGCCCTTCGACATGGCCGCGACGAGCAGCGTTGACGCCAGCTCGCCCGCGCCGGCCGTGAGGGCCAGTGCGAGCGAGGGAGATTCGTCGTCGATGAGTGGTGGTCGCAAACGCATTAGGCCAATCATAGGGCTTCCCACCCCCCGCGGCGCAAGAACCGTCGGAGGGCAGGGAAGTCAGTCGAGCGGAAGCCTGGGGGTGGGGGCGGCATCGGTCGTGCGCAGGGTACGCAGTCCGATGAGCATGAGGAGGACCATCGCCCATCCGGCTCCGGCCATGGTGTAGAGGCCGCCGCGCGCGCCCACCGCGTCGATTGCCGGACCGGCGACGGCGGTTCCCAGCGAGGTGCCCAGATTGATCGAGGTCGACATCCAGGTCAATCCCTCGGTGAGTTTTCCGGCCGGGACTGACTTCTGGATGATGACGTTGACGTTCGTCATCGTGGGCGCGCAGGTGACGCCCGTGATGAGGATGACGACCGTCATCGCCCACAGGTTGAGGGCGAAGGGGAAGGCGCTCATTCCCAGCGCCATTGCGACGACACCCATCGCGAAGAGCTGCCAGGTGGGACGTCGCCACGTGCGAGCTCCGTACACGAGTGCGGCCGCCAGCGATCCGATCGAAAAGATCGCCAGGAGGATCCCGCCGAGCGCGGGCGCGCCTCGCTCCTCGGTGAAGCTGACCATCGACACTTCCATCGCGCCAAACGTCATGCCCATGCCGATGTAGGTCGCGGCCATGACAAGGACGACGGGTTTGCGGATGACGGACTCGCGGGGTGCATCCGGGTCGTGGGGAATGATCGCGGGTTCGGAGGATCGACGCGACAGGAAGAGGGCGCCCCCGACCGCGAGGCTGGTGATCGAAATGACGAGTCCGCTGGCGGGGTGCACGGCTGTGCCGAGAACGGTGGAGAGCACGGGGCCGACGATGTAGACGAACTCGTCGACGGCGGACTCGAGGGCGTAGGCCGTCGTGAGTTGGCCGGGTTTGCGCAGGATCGTTGACCAGCGCGAGCGCACGAGCGCGCCGGGCGCTCCCCACGTGGCGCCGGCGAGGGCTGCCGGGATGAAGAGCAGCCACTCGGGTGCGTGCATGATGACGGCGGTGACGAGCGCACACATCGACAGGGTGGAGACGATCCACGCGGGGCCCATGACGCGCAGCTGTCCGTGGCGGTCCACGAGGCGCGCCAGGAGCGGTGCGCAGATCGCCATGACGACGATGTTGACGGCCGAGACGGCGCCCGCGAGGGTGTAGTTGCCGTACTCGGCGCGCACCATCAGGATGGTTGACAATCCGACCATCGACATGGGCAGACGCAGCACAAGTCCAGCCGCGGAAAATTTCCAGGCGTCCCGGTAGCGCAGAATGTCGAGATAGGTGCCGAGCATCCGCTCATTCTACCGCTGGCGCATCTGCGGGTGCGGGCTGGGAATGTGGCGTTCGCACACCGCCGCGCGGCGCCCTGCCGTCAGTCGCTCACCTCGAAGACCCCAACCTGCCCCTTCTCGGCCAGAGACAGTGCATGGTTGACGAAGGAGTAGTGCCCGGCCTCGACGGGGGTGAACTCCACGAAGCCGCCTTCAGCGGCCCCGAGGGCGAGCACCTGACCCCAACCGCCGCCGCTGCCGCCGCCCCGGATCACGTAGGCGCCCTCGCGCCAGACCGTGTCGAACTGGGTGCCCACCACGTGGAAGGTGGTTGCCAGGTTGGGGCCCGCGTCCATGACCCACACGCGCACGCGCTCACCGGTCTTGACTTCGATGGGGTGCGCCTTGTACTGGAAGGGCACGCCGTTGAACGCCATCGCATTGGGTTGCAGCGCCGACAGGAGCGAGGCGTCGGCGCTCTGCCCGTCGCCGCCCAGGTAGAGCTCGGAGGCGATCATGACGTACTCGCGGTCAACGCCATCCAGGTCGGTCGGGTCGATGATGACGGCGCCGAACATGCCGTTGGCGATGTGCATCGACATGGGGGCGGTCGAGCAGTGGTAGAGCCAGATTCCGGCGTTCTTTGCGACGAAGGTGTAGTCCAGGCTCTGCCCCGGCTCGATCGAGCGCATGACGTTGTCGGGGGCGACCAGGCCCGCGTGGAAGTCCAGAGAATGGCTCATCGTACCGTTGTTGACAAGAGTGATGTGGAAGGTGTCTCCGACGTGGCCGCGCAGGATCGGCCCCGGCGCATCACCGTTGAACGTCCACGTCTCGCGCGTCAGGGAGTCGGTCACGCGCGCGGTCTGCTCGGTGACGGTGAACGTGTAGTGGCGCTCGGTCTCGTTTGTGGCTGGCGGCAGGACCGGGTCGCGTGCGTCGATCGTCGCGGCGTAGTCGGTCAGCTCGGTTGGGCTCGCGGGACCCGACGAGGCGCCGTGGCCGTGATCGTGGGAGTGAGTGGACGGCGCGGGCGTGGAGGAGGATCCCGGCGATGAGGCGCCGACGGCCTGCACGTGGATCGTCATGCCCGCCTGGCGGTGGCCGGGCAACGAGCACCAACCCTCCATGTCCCCCGACACGATCCCCAGGTCCAGTTCCTTCGTTTCCCCGGTGGCGAGCGAACCGGAGGTGACACCCGACTCGAACACGAGGTCGTGACGCTGATCCCCGGAGTTCGTGAAGTCGACGATCAGGCGATCCCCGACGGGGACCTCGATGTGGTTCGGGGTGAAGGACATTCCCTCGACGCCCACAGCGACGCGCGTCGTGTGCCCGGTCGCGGTCACGGACGAGGCGCCCGGTACCGTCGCTCCCTCCTGGGCGGTGGTGGCCGAGGGCGAGGACAGGAAGACCGCCAGCGCGAGGGCAACGACCGAGACGACGCCGACGATCGCCCCGGCTGTCCTGTTCACGGGCGCGTGGTCGCCCGTAGGGCTGACGCGCGCCTTGAGGGTCGGTCTTGCGGAAGACTCCTTCGGGGCATCGCCGCGGGGCGACGGAGACGAGGAGAGGGTGAGGTCAGCCACGGCGGACTCCTTGCTGTGAGGGGGATGAGGCGGCCCGCTTGGCGCGCGCCTGGGCCACGCCGCAGCGGGCCATGAGGACGATATCGATGACGTAGGTGGAGAGCAGGACAACCCACGCGGCTATTGTCAGGCGCAGCGCCTGCGCGCCGGCCAGGGATGCGACGGACAACGCGAAGACTGCGGCGATGTTGCGGCTTGCCTCGCGGATGGGGGCTCCGGCCTCGAGAACCGCGATGCCGACCCGAACCGCGGAGGGGCCGCCGCCGATGACGACGGGCATCATGTAGGCCAGCGCGCCCACGAACACCTGGCCGAGGCCCGCCGCACCCAGGATCGGCAGCCACGGCAGGAATGCGGCGCGCAACGCGGATGCGTCCCCCGCTTCAAAGGCGTGCAGGCAGGCGCCCGCTCCTGCGACGAGAATCCACGCGCCGCCCAGGACGAGAGACCAAGCCCCGTACTCCGAGGGGCCCTTGGCACAGGCGGCGCGTCCCAGTGGAACACCCACGCCGAGCGCTGCCGCACCGATCACGATCAGCAGACCCAGGGAGGCAATCCTCATGGATCCGATGAGGGCTCCCACCTCCGAGGTAACCAGGCCTGCGACCCACAGGGGCAGTGCGGTTGTCGCGAAGGAGACCGCCGCCGGGTCCATGCGCGTGCGCATGGCGGTGGGGCCGAGCGTGACCATGGTTCCGCCCATTGTCAGGCCGACCCACCCCGCGACTCCCGCCATCGCGTGCGCAACCGTCAACCGGTCGCGCGCGGACGTGAGCCAGTCGGGTGCCCCGGGGTCAAACATCGCCACCGTGACGAGGCCCGCGAGGATGGCTCCGACAACGAGGAAGAACGCGGCCGCGATGTAGTAGCGGATGATCACCGCAAAGCGGGAGGCCAGACGCTCGCGCGATGCGCTCAGCAGCGCGTATCCGTGCCAGGATGCAACGATACCTATCGCGCTCGCTCCGGCGACCGTTACCACCCATGCTCCCGCCCACATCCCGGCGATCAGGGCAACGAGAGAGGCGTTGAAGATCGCGATGCGCACGGTGTTATCGCGCCCTGCCCTGCTCTCCGTCGGGCCCAGGTGAGCCAGGGCCCGCACGAAGTACCAGGACCACTGGAAGATCCCGTTGGAGAGCACTCCCAGCGTCACGAGGTGAATCGTGGTCCACAGGTTCTGAGGGATGAGGCCGCGCGCGACGATCGTCACCGCAGCAGCGCCGGTCGCGAGGCACAGCCACACCGTGGTCAGGCGATCCGTGCGGGCCACACGAGGTTTCTTCACGCTTCCTCCCCGGGGGCGGAGCTGGGAGCGGAGGAGAGGGCTTCGCGGGCGAGGCGGAGCTCCCGCGACGCCGCCCGGGCGCGACGAATGGTGAGCGCGAGCGTGGTTCCCACGAAGAGCAGCATCCCCATGACGGCGAGGGTGCCGCCCAGGCGCCACGGGAAATCCGCCTTGCGTGCGCCCGCCAGCAGCCGCAGGGCCAGCGATAGCTGCAGGAACACGAAGGGTACCCACATCGCCCAGTGGTAGGGGACCTCGCGGCGTGCAACCGCGGGGATGATCACGGGAGCGTGAGCCAGAAGCATCGAGACCACGAAGCCGATCGTGATCGCGTGGACCGAGGCGTCGTAGCCGTAGCCGTCGAAGGCGGGCGGTGCGACCACCCACAGGATGGATGGAACGAGCGCCCACCCGTAGCCGCTGAGCATGCACGCCCCCGCCAGTCGGGGGAGCCCCGACGTGCGCACGGTGCCCCTGGCCACGTCGTGCCACGCGGTGTCCGCGACGAGGATGCCCAGGGACGCGCCGATCAACGGGTAGCCCAGAAAGGGCGCGAAGAGGGCGAGCGCAAGGCCGACCATGAGCGCCGCGCACTCGACCGTGATGCGACGCTGCGTCGAGCCCGTGGCGAACGCGAGGCGCGCCAACTCGACGCGTTCGCCGACGATGGTGACGACGAGGAACGCGAGCCACCACGTGACCACCCGAGGGGTGTCGACCCCGCGCCACCACAGCAGTATGCCCCCCAGACCGATGAGCGCCCCCAGCAACTGGATGAGCACGGCGTGGCTCGCCTGCCTGCGCGACCACACGTAGCAGTAGATGCTCGCCAGGGTCGTCATTCCCGCCGTCATGAGGAATCCCGGCATCATTCGTTCCGGCGCGAATCCGGCCAGGTGTGCGGCTGCGAGGCGCGGGATCGGAAGGCCCGACAGGGCATTCCTGACCGCTGGGTTCAGCGCGACGACGATCGCGCTCACGCCGCCGGCTCCCGTCAGCAGGGGGGCCGCGTACGCCCAGATGCGTCGCCCGTCCGACTGCAACGCAACCGCGCGCTCCAGGCCTATCGCAGTACCCAGGAAGCCGTAGATCATGAGGAGCCCGTGGATCGACCCGAGAGAGGTCGAGGGGACCGGCGCCAGGGCGCCCAGGCGCACGAGGGAGGCGTCCAGGCCGGCGAGCAGGGCTGCTCCGGCCAGGGCGAGGAAGGCCAGGCGTCCGGCGGGCAGGGCCGGGATCGCGGGCGCCGTGCGCGGCGCATGTGCCGCGGGGGTCGCGGGGGTTTCATCGGGGCGCGTGGCCTTATTGGGGGGCCGAGTCGACTCGCTCATGTCGGGTCTCCTGGGGGTTGGCGGGCTGCCGGTGTGAGGTCCACCCGGGGGATAGTGCCACGTTATCTGCCCGGGCGGGACTTTTCTAGGGGTGGGTTCAGTGAAATTGTGTTGCGGGGCGCATTGTCAAGGGGGGCGTCGCTGGTCGGACGTCTGGATGCTCAAAACATGTCCATCCGGTAACATTACGCGAGCCGTCAGTCGAGAGTTTCGAACAATTGGAGTGAATGATGAGCGACCTGTCATTCGTCGCGGGCGAGTTCCCAGGCCTTGCCTCGACTTCCCGGGAGGCGGCCGAGGCCGTCCGCTCGGCGCGACCAGAGGGGGGAGGTAGCGCATTCGCCTCCGCGATGCCCGGCACGCCGCTGTCCTCCGACATGCAGGGGGCCGAGGAGAAGATCGCCGACCGGAGCATGGACAATGCGAAAGATCTCGATCAGGCGGCCGACTCCCTGGAGTCTTCCGAGCGTGACTTCATCGCTGCCGAGGAGGAGAATGGGCAGCTCATCGGCTCCATCATGTCCGAGCAGGGCGGTGCCAGCACTGCGACGGGACACAGCTACGGCAGGGCGAGGGTCGGCTCCGGCGGCGATGAAGTGAGCTTTGGGAGCCCCGGAGTGGGACACAGCTACGGCAAGGGTGGCTCCGCGGGTGACGATGTGAGCTTTGGAAGTCCCGGAGTGGGACATAGCTACGGTAGGGTCGGCTCCGCGGGTGACGATGTGAGCTTTGGGAGTCCCGGAGTGGGACATAGCTATGGTAAGGGCGGGTCCGCCGATGGTAGCCGCCCCTACGACGGGGGCGGCGGCGTCCAAGCAAAGCCCTATACCGGGGGAGCAAAGGTTGAGGCGAAGCCCTTTAGCGAAGAACTCGGCGGGGTGGTCAACCTATGAACTGGTCAGATCTTCTCCAGTGGGAGGGTAACCCGCTGTCCCAGCAGGCCCAAGTGTATGAGCAGCAAGCACGGGCCGTGACAAACGCGAGCGAAGACCTGAGCGACCGGGCAAACGGCCTGTCAGGTTCCGGCCAGACGGTGACCGCCGCCCAGCAGGCGCTGCGCAAGAACGTCGAGGAGATGAGAAAGCAGGCGGAGAGCCTGCATTCGCTCGCCACCATCTCCGGTGACGCCGCTAAGGGAGCCGACGAGATAGGCAAAGCTGCCAGGAAGCTCGACCAAGACGCGGCCGACAAGTCGATCAAGATCGGAGCCGACGGATCCGTTGACTACGTCGGGAAGAAGGCGGGGTCACTTATCGGTGGTACCCAGATCATGACGAACATGGCGGCCGTTGCTGACACTGTCTCCCTGATCAAGTTTGAGGCCGACGAGCTCGTCAAGGACATTCAGAAGAACATCGCCGCGGTGGAATCGGGTGGGAAGCCTCAGACTAGTGGGGGCGGGGGTTCTCGGCTCGACCGTATGAAGCTGCCCCCCAAGGGGGCCAGCCCGGACGAGGTCGCCAAGTGGTGGTCCTCGCTCACCGACGCCGAGAAGAAGGAGATGGTCAGACGCCACTCGAGGGAGATCGGGAACCTGAACGGCGTAGAGGCAACCTGGCGGGATAAGGCAAACCGCAACAACCTGGCCGAGGATCTCAAGGCAGAGCGACAGAAGCTCAAAGATCAAGAAGAGGATGCTCGGCGTTTCCCAACTCCCCAGAAGCTTCTGGACATAAGACAGACGCGGAAACGCATCACTCAGATGGAGAACGTCGAAAAGGTTCTTGATAAGTCAGGTAAAGACGGTATCCAGCGGCAGCTCGTCTGCTTCGATTCCTCCGAGCGAGATGTTCTTGCAGCCGTCACGCAGGGCAACATTGACACGGCCGACCATGTCGCGGTGAACGTCCCGGGCATGCGTTCGAACCTCGCCGATAACCTGGACTACTACGACTCGGTGTCGGGACTTATGCGTGAGAACGCCGAGAAGCACTCCAACGGGCAAAGCGTTGCGGTCGTTACCTACATGGACTATCGAGCCCCCCAGGGGGTCGAGGAGGTTGTGGATATCAACTATGCGAAGACCGGGTCAGACCGGCTGGCCGGATTCCTCACCGGCCTGGACGCCTCCCGCGAGCACGGTGCCGGCGACGCGCACATTACCCCCGTCGGTCACTCCTTTGGGTCGACGACGGTGGGTATGGCGTTGACGAAGACCCCGCCGGGCGTCGCCGACGACAGCGTTCAAATCGGTTCTCCAGGATCGGGCGTCCAGGATGTCTCGGAGTTCAACATTCCGAAGGGGCACGCCTATGTCGGTGCAGCGCGTTACTGGGACGATATGGTCCAGGGGTTTGGTGACGACGGTAGGTTCGGAAAGAATCCCGACACGATGCCGGGTTACAAGCACATCTCTGGAGATGTCGGTCAAGACGGCTATTACGGTCCTATTGGGCGCCACTCTGGGTACTTCAACGAGGGCAGTCCGGCTCTCGATGACATCTCGCGAGTCATCGCGGGTAAGGAACCGAAGTAGGCCACCCGACGGCCGCTATCCCTGCGGCCGTCGCCGCGATGATGGCAGCATTCTGTGTGCCCTCAGAAGGAGGAAGGAGTATGAACCCGGAAGAGAAGGAAAGGCTGGAGCTGGCTGCTTCGCTGGAGTCGATCGAGGTCTTCCAGCGGGATGTGGAGCCCGTGATCGTTCGCGCGCGCGACCAGCTGCTGACGCGCGACAACTACCGTGCGTACAGCATGAACGACTCGATTAGTCGCATGACCCTGGGACAGGAGTGCCTGTACACCATGGTCTCGCGCACCCACCGCTTCGACGAGCACGACCCTGCCCGCGTGCGCGCTGTCTTCGACGCGGCCCTGTCCCCCCTCGGCTTCGAGTGCCGACAGGATGCCTACGAGGGTGAGGGCGGAACCACGGACACGGTCCTGGCGTGGACGAGCGAGCGCTACGGCGTCACCGTCCACTTCCTGGTGTCGCAGTCCTGGCTCACGTCCTTCAACTACTACACGGGTGAGCTGCGCAGCGACGGATCCGGCGCGGATCCGACGGTGCTGGCGGACCTGCCGGACCGCGTGCCCGCCTGGTTCACCGCGGCGTGCTCGAGTGCCCGCAGCAGCTAAGCCGGAGGCTCTCGGATCCCCGTGACAAGCGGGGCCGACACGCTCAGGGGGGTGATGCTCGATCGAGCACCACCCCCCTCGTGCAACCGGCTTGAGGGGGCGCTGACGCCGCCGCGGATGATCGCCGTGTCGAGGAGGCGAGGCATCCGGTAGGTGTGGGGTCGTGGGCGTCGTGAGGGGACGTCGTTGGGAGGTCCGTGGCGGTCATGGTAGGGGTGGAGCCAGTGTCGTAAGGCCGTGAGACGGGGGAGGTATGGCGTCGATGTAGTGGCCGCCCCGAACGTGTCCATCCGGTAACATTGTGCCTGTCCCGGCAAGTATTCACGTAAACCAATGGAGTCGATGATGAGCGACCTGTCATTCGTTGCGGGCGAGTTCCCTCGCCTCGCAGCGACTTCCCGAGAGGCGGCCGAGGCCGTCCGCTCGGCGCGCCCGGAGGGGGGCGCCAAGGCTTTTGCGTCCGCCATGCCTGGCACGCCGTTGTCGTCCGTCATGCAGGGCGCCGAGGAGAAGATCGCCGACGAGGCCATGCACAACGCGAGAGGCCTTGAGGAAGCAGCCGACTCCCTGGAGGCAGCCGAGCGTGACTTCGTCGCCGCCGAGGACGAGAACGGCCAGCTCATTGGGTCCATCATGGCGGGGCACTATGGTCGCGCCAACCGGGTGGCTGTCGGCCACAGCCGCGGCGGTGTTGCCGACGGCGGCTGGGAGTACATCGGTCCCTTCCGCCTGAGAAAACGCGGAGACGGACGGGGGCTGAGGGATTCGAATCCCGTTCAGCATCCGCCGCGCTCCGAGCCCGAGCCTGACAAGCCGTGGGTTCCTCGACCGTTCACGCTCACCCCAACCTTCCCCCCGGTGGGAGGCAAGGGAATCAAGGCGGTGCCCAAGCCATTTAGCTCCGAGTTGGGAGGGGTGGCGAAGCGATGAGGTGGTCTGACCTTCTTCAGTGGGAGGGTTCTGCGCTCTCCGAGCAGTCCCAGAACTACGAGCGCGACGCGAAGTCCTTGACAAGCGCGAGCGAGCAGCTTGAGGCGCAGGCCAACGGCCTGTCGGGTTCCGGCAAGACCGTGACCGCCGCCCAGCAGGCGCTGCGTCGAAACGTTGCTGCGATGAGGAAACAGGCAAGCAACCTGAAGGCGCTCGCATCGATCGTTGGCGAAGCAGCCGGGGGAACCAACCAGATCGGCGAGTCGGCCAGGAGCCTTGACGGCGCCGCCGCCAACCACTCGCTGCATATCGAAGCGGACGGGTCTGTTCACTATGTCGGTCCGCGGCGAGTTTCGCCAACGGAGGCGGCCACGATCAAGAAGAACATGAAGGCCGTGGCCGACAGGGTGTCGTCGATCATGAAGAGTGCAGACGAACTCGTCCAGGCGACGCAGAGCAAGATCTCCGCCTTGAGTTCCGGCGGGCAGGCACATGCCAACGGCACGGCGAGTGCGGCGCGCGCTCCGCGTAAGAATCTGAAGCTGCCGCCCGCCAACGCCACCGAGAAGGAAGTTGCCGAGTGGTGGTCCTCGCTCAGCGACGCCGAAAAAGATCAGATGATCAAGGCCCACCCGAAGGAAATCGGGAACCTGAACGGCGTGGATGGCACGTCGCGCGACAAGGCGAACCGAATTTACCTGGATGATGCCACCAAGAGGGAACAGAAGAAGCTTGAGCGTCTCAAGCAGCGTTACGGCCCGCACCCGTCGCGGCGCGAGCGTCAGGAGCTCGAGCTCGTTCAAGAGCGCGTGACGGCGCTCGAGAACATTAGTAAAACGCTCGAAATGGAGAGTCCCGAGCCGAAGGGAGACGGAACACAACGCCAGCTCTTGAGCCTGGACACCTCGGGCAAGCACGTCACCGCTGCCGTCGCCCGGGGCAACGTCGATACGGCTGACCACATCGGTGTTCTCGTTCCCGGTCTGTACACGAACGTCGCGACAAACCTGGACAAGTATGACCGCGATGCTGGGGTTATGGCTGAAGCTGCCGAGAGGTACGCCAGGGGCGAGAGTGTTGCGATGGTGTCATACCTCGGATACGAGGCACCGCAGGACCTTGCCGAGGTTACGAACATTAGCTACGCGGAGAAAGGAGCAAAGAATCTATCCGGCTTCCTCAACGGCCTCGGTGCGTCGCGCGAGCGTGGAGCGGGTGACGCGCACATCAGCGTCGCTGGGCACTCCTATGGGTCGACGACCGCTGGCATCGCGCTCAAGCAGGTCAATCCGGGCGTCGTTGATGAGCTCATCCAGTTCGGCTCGCCGGGCTCCGGCGCCCAGGATGTGTCTGAGTTCAGGGTTCTCGAGGGGCACGCTTGGGTGAGCGCCACGGACTACAAGCAGGACATGGTACAGGGCGTGGGCGACGACTGGCGCTTCGGAAAGAACCCTGCCACGATGAAGGGCTACAATCACCTCTCCGGCGACGTCGGCGAGAATGGGGTTGACAAATCGATGATCTACCCCTTCCAGAAGCACAATGGATACTTCGCCCAGTTCAGCGAAGCCAATGAAGATATCTCCCGAGTCATTGCGGGGCGGGGTAAGAAGTGAGGCGCTCATTGATCGGAGCCCTTGCAGTTGTTCTAGCAGCTGTGTGCGCCGCGTGCGTACCGTTTGGAGGAGGAAGCGGTTTGAATCCGGAACAGAGATCAGATCTGGCGCGAGCCAAATCCCTCGAGTCAATCGAGGTGTTCAAGCGCGACGTGGAGCCGGCAATCATTCGTGCTCGTAATGAGCTGTTGACGCGTGATAACTACAGGAATTACAGAGGCAATGATTTCATTTATGAGCATCCCGTCGGAGACCAAAAACTCTACTCATTGATGTCGCGGGCCTACGATTTCGACGAGCATGATTCTGTTCGCGTCCGTGCTGTATTTGCTGGCGAGCTTGAGCCTCTTGGTTTCGTATGCCGGGAACGTACGTACACAGACAATGATGGAACGACAGATCTTCTCTTCCTTTGGACGAGTGAGCGTTACGGTGCCGTCGTAAAAGTGATGGTCGCTGAAAACTGGCTGACCTCGACTAGCTACTACACGGGTTACCTGCGCAGCGATAGCACGTCGTCTGATCCGCAGGCCCTGGCGGAGATCCCTGGACGCGCGCCCGAGTGGTTGGCTGACGTCGCGGCGGGGAAGCAGTCCTGACGGACGTTCTCTCACGCGGCTGCTAGACGAGGGGGGCGGCGCTCGTATGAGCGCCGCCCCCTTCGCGCAGCCCGCGTGAGCGGGCAGCGCCGAAGCGTCAGCCGTTCAGGGCGTCGGACACGACCTGCTTGGCGGCCTCCTGGACCTCGGCCAGGTGCTCGGCTCCCTTGAAGGACTCGGCGTAGATCTTGTACACGTCCTCCGTGCCCGACGGGCGCGCGGCGAACCACGCGGACTCCGTCGTCACCTTCAGGCCACCGATGGGCGCGTCGTTACCGGGAGCGCGCACCAGCTTCGCGACGATAGGATCCCCCGCCAGCTCGGTCGCGCTCACGTCGTTGGCGGACAGGGCAGCGAGCTTCGCCTTCTCCTCGCGCGAGGCAGCCGCGTCGATGCGGGCGTAGGCGGAGGCGCCGAAGCGCTCCACCTGCTCGGCGTGCAGCTGCGACGGCGTCTTGCCGGTCACCGCGAGGATCTCCGAGGCGAGCAGCGCCAGGATGATGCCGTCCTTGTCGGTCGACCACACCGTGCCGTCCGTGCGCAGGAACGAGGCTCCCGCGCTCTCCTCGCCGCCGAAGCCGACGGTGCCGGAGAGCAGGCCGGGGACGAAGTACTTGAAGCCCACCGGCACCTCGATCAGGTCGCGTCCCATGGCGGCCACGACGCGGTCGATGAGCGCGGAGGAGACCAGGGTCTTACCGACGGCAGCCTCGGAGCCCCAGCCCGGGCGGTGCGTGAACAGATACTCGATGGCGACGGCCAGGAAGTGATTCGGGTTCATCAGCCCGTCGGGCGTGACGATGCCGTGCCGATCGGAGTCCGCGTCGTTGCCGGTTGCGATGTCGTAGGGCGTGTTGCCCTGCGCGTCCGGGGTCATCGCCTCGCGCAGGGACGCCATCGCGTACGGGGAGGAACAGTCCATGCGGATCTTGCCGTCCCAGTCGAGCGTCATGAACGGCCACGCCGGATCGACCTCGGGGTTGACGACCGTCAGATCCAGGCCGTAGCGCTCACCGATGGCCGCCCAGTAGTCGATGGACGCGCCGCCCAGCGGATCGGCGCCGATGCGCACGCCGGCGGCGCGGATCGCGTCAATGTCGATGACCTGGTCCAGCTGCGACACGT
>ERZ772977.185-NODE-185-length-50784-cov-3.933805_pt1 | contig 50784 bp, 45 predicted proteins | sample MGYA00511131_ERZ772977 | MGnify/ENA primary metagenome ERZ772977 (study PRJEB29015, sample SAMEA2737935) | human oral metagenome | biome: human oral; feature: human-associated habitat; material: dental | place: China | collected 2151 ...
CCCTACTACGCCGACACCATGTTCCCGCCCATGGTCGTCGACGAGGAGACCGGCGACCTGGTCGCCCGTGACACCGACATTGACGACGACACCCTCCACGCTCTCCACAAAACCATCGACGCCGTCAACAGGGACTACGAGGCACTGTCGTTCAACACCGCCATCGCGCGCCTCACGGAGTACAACACCGTCCTGACCGCCCTCACGACGGTGCCAAGGGCCGCGGTGGAGCCGCTGGTGCTGATGGTCGCGCCCCTGGCCCCGCACATCGCGGAAGAACTGTGGCACCGGCTGGGACACGACCAGTCGCTGGCCCACGAACCTTTCCCCGTCGCTGATCCCGCGCTGGTGGCCGAGGACACCATCACCGCCGTCGTGCAGGTCCGTGGCAAACTACGTGCCCAGCTGGAAGTGCCCGCCTCGATCACCGAGGACGAACTGCGCGAACTCGCCCTGGCCCATCCGCGCATCACCAAGGAGATCCCCAACGGCGTCAGGAAGGTGATCGTCAAGGCCCCCAAACTGGTCAACGTCGTCCCGGCCTGACGCTGCGGGGGTTCGCGAACCCCCGCAGCCAGGAACCGGTGTCATTCCGCGGTCGCGCGTGGATCGCAACGGGAGATCCCACGGACCAGGAGTTCCACACCGTGGTTGAAGTCCGCCTTCGATGCGTCCTCGTCAAAAGCGTCGAGGACCCCCAGGGCGACCAGCTGGGTGCGAGTCTGCTCCGCCATGACGTGGCCCAGGATGAAGTGCAGGAAAGCGGCGGCCGTGGCCTCCGGTTCGGGGCAGGCCCGCTCGGCCAGCACATCCCTGGCGGCTGCAGTCGCGTCCACGCTGCCCATTCCCAGGGCCGTTGTCGAGGCAACCAGTTCGGCGCCGTCGCGGTGTGTCAGCAGCGCCCCGCGCAGGCTGTGGGACCAGCTCCTCAGCCATTCCTCCGTCACCGCCGAATCGGGAACGGCGACGGGGCTCAGTATCACGTCGGCGATCCCGGCCAGCAGCGACTGTTTGTTCGGCATGTGGTAGTACAACGCCCCGGCCTTGACGCCGAGCTCGTCAGCGATGCGCCGCATGGACAGGTCACCGAGTCCCCAGGAATCCAGGATCCGCAGTCCTGCTTCGACTATCCGCCCTCTGGTCAGCACGGTGTGAATGGTACAGCCGGTATTCGGGATCGCCACCACGATGACCTCTGGGTCGATTAAGTTGGGTTGCTTCTTCGATCGGAGGTACCGATGAACGAGCAGACCTACCAGGCGATCTCGATGATCATCTACTTCGTCGCGATGATCGTGATCGGGCTCTGGGCCTATCAACGCACCGACGACATGGATGACTACATGCTGGCCGGGAGAAACCTCGGTCCCCTCTCCACGGCCCTGTCCGCCGGGGCCTCCGACATGTCCGGGTGGCTGCTCATGGGCCTCCCCGGAGCCTTCTATCTGTCGGGAATGTCCGCGATGTGGCTCCCCATAGGGTTGACCGTGGGTGCCTGGCTGAACTGGAAGTACACCGCGCCACGGCTGCGCACCTACACGGAGGTGGCGGACAACTCACTGACCATCCCCACCTTCCTGAGCGCCCGGCTGCACGACGGCTCCCGTCTGATCCAGATCGGCGCGGGCGTGATCATCCTGGTGTTCTTCACCTTCTACGTCTCCAGTGGCATGGTGGCGGGCGGCAGGTTCTTCGAGGCCTCCTTCGGGGTGGACTACCGCCTGGGCATGATTCTCGTGGCGGGCATCACGGTGCTCTACACCCTGGTCGGCGGTTTCCTCGCGGTCGCCTACACCGACGTGGTGCAGGGGCTCATGATGGTGACCGCCCTGGTTGCGGTTCCGGTGGCCGGTCTACTCGGGCTCGGTGGCCCCGACCCGCTGATCTCGACCATCAATGAACTCGACCCGGGAACGTGGGCGCTGTGGGGTGCCTCCACCTCACTGATGAGCATCGTCTCGGCAGCCGCGTGGGGGCTCGGGTATTTCGGGCAGCCACACATCATCGTGCGGTTCATGGCCCTGGAAACCCCGCAGCAGGCGAAGGCGGGACGGCGCATCGGCATCGGCTGGATGGCGCTGGCCTGTCTGGGCGCCGCCGCCACCGCGCTGGTCGGCATAGCCACCTACCGCCGCGACACCGGGCGGTTGCCCGATCCGGAGACCGTGTTCATCTCGCTGGGCCAGCTGCTGTTCCACCCGTTTGTCGCAGGATTCATGCTGGCGGCGATCCTCGCCGCGATCATGTCCACCATCAGTTCCCAGCTGCTGGTCTCCTCTTCCGCCCTCGTGGAGGATCTCTACCACGCCTTCAACCGCAAGGAACTGGGCGAGAAGAGCTCCGTCCTGCTGGGTCGGGTTGCGGTGATGATCGTCTCCGTGGTCGCGGCCCTCATGGCGTGGCAGGCCGACGACAGCATCCTCAAACTGGTCTCGTTCGCCTGGGCCGGTTTCGGGGCCTCCTTCGGGCCCGTGGTGCTGCTGGCCCTCTACTGGCGGCGGCTGACCCGCTGGGGCGCACTGGCGGGTATGACGACCGGTGCTGTCGTGGCGGCGGTCTGGGCGAACCTGTCCGGGGGCATCTTCGACCTCTACGAGTTGCTTCCCGGGTTCGTGGCGAACCTGATCGTGACCATCGTCGTTTCCCTGGTCACCGAGGTGGCTCCGGGCGTGGATGCTGAGTTCGACGAGGCAGTTGCCCTGGTGACCGACTTCAGGAAGGGCGAGCTGACCACCAGCGTCGAGAACTGACCGGGGACCCGCGAGAACCTCAGCGGAGGACCACGGGGCAGCTGGCCCAGCCCCCGAGTGGGAACTCGGCCCGGACCGCCCGTGGCTCCTCCGGCAGCTCAATCCCGGAAATCCTTGGCAGCAGTTCCTCCAACAGGACACGCAGCTCCAGGGTCGCCAGCCCTCGCCCCGGGCAGACGTGGGTGCCCCTGCCGTAGACAAGGTTCTCGGGAGCGTTCTCCTCGGGCCGGAAGGCGTCAGGATCCGGGAACACCCCGGGATCGCGGTTGGCGCGGGTCCAGTCCACCACCAGGCGCTGCCCGGCCTCGATGTTCTCCCCCGCCAGCTCGGTCTCGCGGGTGGTGATCCGCCGGTTGGAGACGAAGGGGTCGTCGATGCGCAGGAGTTCGTCGATGGCCCGGTTGGTCGCCTCTGCGTCTCCCAGCCGGCTGCACATTTCCCGGAGCAGAGTGGGAAGCGCCGCCAGTTGATGGATGATCACCCCGACGCACAGGGCAAGCGACCCGAGGTCGCCTCCGGTCCAGTTCCGCAGGATCGAGACCAGTTCGGGGTGTTGAAGAGTGCGGCCCTGAACCTGCTGCCGCAGCAGCTGGTCGGTGACGTCCCGGGCGGGTTCGTCGAGACGCTCCAAACGAGGCCGGAGCACGCGGACGATGATCGCGTCGAAGTGCTCAGCGACGGTGCGGGTGCGTTCGATCTCACCGGAGCGGGTCGCGGCGGCGTTGTCGGCGACCCATCTGACGAGTTCCTCCTCCAGGCCCGGGTCCCAGCCGAGCCAGGCAAGCATCGCCTGGACGGCGTAGCGGGTGCCCATGCCGCCGACCACGTCGATAACCTCCTCGCGGGGAAGTCCCGTCACGAGCCGACGGGCCACCTCCCGGAGGCGCGGTTCCAGCTCCGTGAGCGCCTCGGCGGTGAAGAACCGGTCGATCACGGCCCGGAAGGCAGCGTGTTCCTCGCCGTCGAGGCCGTTCGGGACCTGCAGGAACCGGGAAACCCCGCTCGAGAAGGTCTCGGGATCGGTCACGACCGCGACCACCTCCGGGTGCCCCACCACCCTCAGGTGTCCCCTCTCGTGCCGGACCGGGCATTCTCCAGGTGATTGTGAGGTGATCATCTTTCCTCCTTCATGCCGGGTCAGACCCGCTGCGTGGCTCCGAACCGTTCGACCGCCACCGCGACTGCCGCGTCACGGGCCGCCGCGGCCTCGGCGTCGGTCAGTGTGCGCGCGGCCCGGAAACGTAGCCCGAAGGCCAGGGACTTTCGGCCCTCCGGCACCTGGTCCCCGTGGTAGACGTCGAACAGGTTGACGCTCTCCAGCAACTCACCCGCCCCCTCGACGAGGGCCTTCCGTACGTCCTCCGCGGGCGTGTCCTCGTCGACGATCAGGGCGACATCCTCTTTGGCGAGGGGGAAACCCGAGAGCACCCCGATGCGCGGAATCTTCGCGTGGGCGCCCAGCAGAGCCCCCAGGTCGAGTTCCATCGCACAGGTCCGGGAAGGCAGCCCAAAGGCCCGGATGACCTCGGGGTGCAGTTCACCGGCGTACCCGACCGTCCGTCCTGCGAGCAGGAGTTCGGCGCAGCGTCCCGGATGCCAGGGTGCGACCTCCGCGTTACGGCGTTCCAGTGCATGCCCGGTGGCACGGGCCACGGATTCGGCGAGCGCGACGACATGACGCCAGTCAGCGGCCACCGCCGGGCTGTCCCAGCCGGCGGGACGCCACGCCCCTGTCAATACGCCGGCCAACAGCTCTGGCTGCTCCGGAAGGGCTGCCTGCAGGGCAGCGATCTCCTCATCATCGGGACGCTCCCCCACTCCGGGGCGCGGTGCCGCAGGGGTGTCCCCGTCGAGATAGACCAGGCCTCGTTCAAAGATCGCCAGGTCCGTCAGGGAGCGGGAGGTGTTCCTCGTCACTGCCGCGAACAGGCCAGGGAGCAGTGTGGTACGCAGGTAGGGGCTGGTCTCGGCGAGCGGATTCGCCAACCGCACTACGGCCCGCCGCGGATCCTCGACGTCCAGGCCCATCCGGTCCAGGTCCGATTCGGAGACGAACGGCAGGCTGAGTACCTCGGTGAAACCGGATGCGGCCGCGGCATGCATGGCAGCACGGCGGGCCCGCTGGGCCCTCGTCAGGCCCCTGCCCGCGGGCGCGGCCGGGAGGCGGCTCCCGATGCGGTGGTAGCCGATCTTGCGTCCAACCTCCTCGACGATGTCGTAGGGGTCACGCAGATCGGGGCGCCAGGTCGGGGCCTCGATGGTGAGGGAGTCGCCGAGCGCGGTCACCCGACAGCCACCGGCCTCGAGCACGCGGAGGATCTCCTCAAGTTCCACCTCGGTGCCCAGGATCGCGGAGACCAGTCCGGCACGCAGATCGACCCGGGTCGGCACCGGCGCCTGACCGACGACCGTGACGTCACCGCGAACCTGGCCGCCCCCGTGTTCCACGAGCAGGTCAGCGGCGCGGCGCGCGGCGGCGTAGGCGAGACCCGGATCGACGGTGCGTTCGAAACGTTTGGACGCCTCTGATGGCAATCCGTGCCGCCGGAAGGTGTGCGAGACACTGGTCGGAGCGAATGCCGCGGCCTCCAGCACGATGGCCGTGGTGTCGGCCGATACCTCGGTGGTCTCCCCGCCCATGACGCCGGCGATCCCGATCGGACCGGAGTCGTCGGTAATCAGCAGGTCATCGGCCGTGAGTGTGCGCTGGACACCGTCGAGGGTGGTGATTTTCTCCCCTTCGGTGGCGAGCCGCACCCGGATCGGTCCTTGCAGCTTGGCCGCATCGTATGCGTGCAGCGGCTGCCCAGACTCGAGCATCACGTAGTTGGTGACGTCCACGGGAAGGGAGATGGAACGCACCCCGCAGGCGCGCAGCCGGTCCGCCATGAACCTGGGTGTCGGGGCACCCGGGTCGAAACCCTCGATGGTGAATGCGACGAACACACTGCAACGATCCGATTCCAGGACCACGGGGTACCCGTCGGCGATCGGGGCCGGCAGCGGCAGGCCGTAGGGATCGCTGAACGGGACCCCGTTCACCACGGCAAGTTCGCGGCCCAGTCCCCGCAGCGACAGGCCGTGGGACAGGTCAGGAGTCACGTCGATGTCGAACACCTCGTCGCGCGCCCACAAGGCGGTCAGGGCGTCGTCGCCGGGGTGCAACCCCGATGACTCGGGAAGCACGATGATCCCGGTGTGGTCCTCGCCCAGCCCTATCTCGTCCTCAGCGCAGATCATGCCGTCGGAGACGTGCCCGTAGGTCTTGCGGGCGGAGATCCGGAAGTCGCCCGGCAGCACCGCACCGGGAAGCGCCACGACCACGAGGTCGTCGACGACGAAGTTCGAGGCGCCGCACACGATTCCCCGGGATGCGGGGTACTGCTCGTCGGCAGGGTCGTTGTGGGACCCCACGTCGACGCGGCAGTACCGGATTGTCTTTCCGTTCTTCTGCGGTTCCTCGGTGAAGCTGATGACACGGCCGATCACGAGCGGACCCGTCACCTGCGGACCAGTCGACTCAACGTGCTCGACGGTGAGACCAAGAGCCGTGAAGGCGTCAGCGATCTCCTTGGTTCCGACCCCCTCGGGCAGGTTCACCAGCTCACGCAGCCACGAGATCGGGGCTTTCATCGGATACCTCCATCGGCGAAAAGGGAGAAACGGACATCGCCCTCGACGAAGTCGCGCAGGTCAGGGGCCCCGGTACGGAACATGACGGTGCGGTCGACCCCCATGCCGAATGCGAAACCCGAATATGTCTCGGGGTCGATCCCGCAGGCCCGCAGCACGCGCGGGTTGACCACCCCGCAGCCGCACCACTCGATCCATCCCTCGGAGCGGCAGGTCCGGCACGGGCGATCGGGGTTACCGACGGATTCGCCGTGGCAGACGACGCACTGGATGTCGACCTCGGCCGAAGGCTCCGTGAACGGGAAGTAGTGGGGGCGCATCCTCGTGGTGACGTCGCCGAACATGGCCCGGGCGAAATGGTCGAGGACACCACGCAGGTCGGCCATGGAGATCCCCTTGTCCACCACGAGTCCCTCGAGCTGGTGGAAGACCGGCAGGTGGGTGGCGTCGTACTCGTCGGCGCGAAACACCTTGCCGGGGCTGACAATGTAGAGGGGCAGGTCACGTTCCAGCATGGCGCGGACCTGCACGGGGGAGGTCTGGGTGCGCAGCAGCTTGCCGGAGGTCGCTGGCTCCACCCAGAGGGTGTCCTGCTCACCGCGGGCGGGATGGTCCACACCCAGGTTGAGGGCGTCGAAGTTGTACCACTCGGCCTCCAGCTCGGGGCCCTCGGCCACCTCCCAGCCCATGGCGACGAACACGTCGCACATGTCGTCGATCAGGGTCGTGATCGGGTGCAGGGCACCCCGGGGAGCCAGTTCCACGGGCAGGGTCATGTCAATGCGCTCGGCGACGAGGGCCCGCGCCAACTCCTCAGCGGCCAGTTCCTCCTGCCGCTCCGCGACGGCCTGGTTCACCTGACCGCGTGCCCTGCCGACACGTGCCCCGGCCTCCTTGCGCTCCGCAGGCGGCAGCGCACCGATCCCCCGGTTGGCCAGCGCCAGCGGCGAGCGATCACCCGCGTGATCGATGCGCACCTGCTTCAGCTCGGCCGTCGAGGAGGCGGCAACGACGGCGGCCAAGGCGTTGGCCACATAGCCCTCCACGGAGGCAGCGTCAAGAGCCACCGGCTGTTTTGGATCAACGTTGTCGTTCGGGCCTGCCATGGATCTCCCCTTCCAGATACAGCAACTGAGTCTAGTAAGACCCCTGCTGGCGGGGGCAACCGCACCGCCGCCGTTGAGATCCTTGAACAGAAATCAGGATGGCGTGTAAGGAGGGCGACGATCGCCGGATGGTCAACGGACCCGGACGCCCTTGGTTCCTGGAGTCACCACGCGCGCAAGCGCACAGAAACGTTGTTCATTGTCGGTCCTGGCTGTGCCGGGCGAATCCGGGGGCGGTTCTCCTGAGGGCTTCCGCCGGACGGTAGGTTTTCGCAAGTCCGTCACGGACGGACCCGGCCGGCCCGGGACTGCGGTACGGGTGGAGCGGGGAACGGGGCGGTTCAGCGGCGCTGGGCGGAGGCCGTCTGGTACAGGCAGATGGCGGCTGCGGACGACAGGTTGAGGCTCTCCGCGGCACCCCACATCGGGATGGCGACCACGTGGTCGGCCATGGCCGCGTCCTGAGCGGGTAAGCCCCACGCCTCGTTGCCCATCAACCAGGCCGACGGTTTTGCCAGCCCGCCGGATGCGGCGAGTAGGTCCAGGGGTTCACCGTCGCCGTCGGCCGCGAGCACCTGCATGCCCCGGGAACGCACGTGAGCGATGGCGTCGGCGAGACCAATTCCTGTGAGAATCGGCAGGTGGAACAGCGATCCGACGGAGGATCGCACGGTCTTGGGGTTCCAGACCTCCACGGAGCCCGAGGTGAGGATGACGCCGTCCGCCCCGAAGGCGTCTGCGCAACGGATCACGGTGCCCGCGTTCCCGGGGTCACGTACCTGGGCGCAGATCACGAGCAGACGTGCGCCGTCGACATCCTCCCAGCCGAACCGGGGTTGCCGGCACATCGCAACGATGCCCTGCGGGGTCACGGTGTCGGACAGCTGCCGCATCGCGGCCTCAGAACCCAGCCAAACGGGAACGTCAAGGCCTTTGAGGAGGTCGGCGTGACGGCTCGGGTCGGCGACTATGACCCCGGTCACGAGACCTTTCGCCACGAGCGCCTCCCGCACCGCCTGGCGTCCCTCGGCGAGGAACTCTCCCGCCAGCTCACGGCCGCGCCGGTTCCTCAGCCGACGAACCGAACGCAGCACGGAGCCAGGAAGCTCACGTGCTGCGTTCGGGTTGCGTTCCGGGGCCACGCTCAGGCGGCGACCGGGGTCTGGTTCTCGCGGGCGACGGCGACCAGGGCGTTGAATGCCTCGGCGTCGGTGACGGCCAGGTCGGCGAGGATCTTGCGATCCACCTGAATCCCGGCGTTCTTCAGGCCGTTGATGAAGCGGTTGTAGGTCAGGCCCTCCGCACGGGCGGCGGCGTTGATGCGCTGGATCCACAGGGCACGGAAATCACCCTTCCTGGCCCGGCGGTCACGGTAGGCGTAGGTGGCGGAGTGGAGGATCTGCTCCTTCGCCTTGCGGTACAGACGCGAACGCTGCCCGCGGTAGCCGGAGGCCAGCTCCAGCACCTCACGGCGCTTCTTCTTCGCATTCACAGAACGCTTGACGCGTGCCATGGTTACTCCTTGTTCTTCGGCCGGTCACTCCCGGCCCACGGGTGTACTGGGATTCGGGTGGGACTCAGCGGCCGGGGTGACCGGCGAGGAGCGCCTTGGCCTGCTTGAGGTCGGAGCCGGCCATCTCGGTGTTGCCCTTGAGGCGACGCAGCCGCTTGGAGGACTTGTGGGCGTTGAGGTGACCCAGGTTCGCCTGACGGTGCATCAGTTTGCCCGATCCGGTTACCTTGACACGTTTCTTGGTTCCCGAATGCGATTTCATCTTCGGCATGGTTGGCTCGCTTTCTGATTGGTGACCGGCCCGGGTCACAGGTCAATGTCGGGGTCCATGTTGTCGGCGGGGCCGCGCTTCTTCCTGGACGGCCGGGCCGCGGCCCTGAGCCGGGCCTCCTCGGCCTTCTCCGCCTCGGCGTTCGCCCTGCGCTGCTCCATGCGACGGTCCCGCTCCTCGGCCTGTTCGGCCCTGGCCTCGGTCTTTTTCTTGGTGGGGCCGAGGACCATCAGCATGTTCCGGCCGTCCTGCCTGGGTGCGGACTCGACGAAACCGTGCTCGGCGACATCGTCGGCGAGCCGCTTCAGCAGGTCGATGCCCAGTTCCGGACGGGACTGCTCGCGCCCACGGAACATGATGGTGATCTTCACCTTGTCGCCGGCCTTCAGGAACCGGACGACATGGCCCTTCTTGGTCTCGTAATCGTGGTTGTCGATCTTGAGACGAAGCTTCATTTCCTTGGTGATGGTGTTCGACTGGTTCCGACGGGCGTCCCGCGCCTTCTGCGCCGCCTCGTACTTGAATTTGCCGTAATCCATCAGCTTTGCAACCGGGGGGCGCGCCTGGGGCGCCACCTCGACGAGGTCGAGGTCGCTCTCAACTGCGAGGCGAAGGGCGTCCTCGAGACGCACGATGCCGACCTGCTCGCCTTTCGGGCCTACGAGCCGGACCTCGGGTACTCGGATGCGTTCGTTGATCCGCGGTTCAGTGCTGATGAGTTCCTCCAAGATTGTCGTTATCTGGCCTCAACGACGAGAAAGGCCTTCGCGCACGCACGAAGGCCTGACGACACGCCATGGCGTGTGTTCCAACCCGGCCGCCACTGCAACCTGGGTGGGAGGTCAGGCCTCCACTTCGTGAGCGAACGCTTCCGCATCGCTGTCAACGGCCAGAGAGAATACCCCGCCCACTCCGGGGAAACAAATGTTCCTCAGCCTATGGTTTCGATCACGTTGCCGTCGCTGTCGGTGATCTCGGTGCGTTCCACGTTCCAGATCACCCCGTCGGGTGCCATGTACTGGCCAGCCCGGGCCCTGAGGGTGGCGGCCAACCGGGAGAGGTCGGCCGGGTCGAGGGTCAGGGTGGCTTCCTTGTCCCCCAGCTGGATCCCGGTGCGGCCGCCGGGCAGGAAGAGCAGTTCTGCATCGGGACTGTGGAGAAGGAACTCTCGGCCGTGGGGCAGGCGGCTGTTGAGCCTCTCCCCGAGGACCCCGGCGACACGGGCCCCGATGGTCAGCATCGGCATTCCGCCTTCGGATGTGATCCTGAGCACATCGATGAAGACCTGTCCCATCTGTGACCCGTCCTTCTTACGGCCCTCCGTGATCCGTGTCGCGATCTCCGGGTTGGTTCGCAACGACACGCCCCGCAGTTCGGTCACGCCCTTCGGCCGGGAGCCGGTCAGGAGGGAAAAGAACTTCTCCGCATCCCAGTTGTTGACGTCATCGAGGTCCTCGGCGGTCAACCCGACGAGCTGCACGAACTGCACGGAACCGCTGGGGGTCTTGATGTCGCCCAGATCCGGGTCCTCTATGAAACCGAGGGCAGTCTGGGTGGTCTCCTCGTCCGGGACGATCGGACCGTTGGCGTCGATGTGCTGATTGGGCGCAAACCCGTTGTCGGTGCGGAAAACGTAGCGCGCCAGGTTCTGGAGCAGACTCAACGGCCAGGTGGGCGGCTCCTTGGCCTTCATGGCCTCGTCGTCGGCGAGCCGGAAGGTCAACTCGAAGCCGTATCCGGAAACCCCGGACTCGCCGGGCCCGTCCTGCCTCCCGTAGAGGTCCGTCAACCCGTAGGTGATGTAGTGCCAGTGCGGACGCGGCTCGTCCGCGCGGTAGACGGAGATGCCCTCCAACGGGTCGACGCCCCCCAGAAAGCTAGAGACCAAGGTGCCTATGTGGAACGGCTCGGGCTGATCCGGGTAGAGCTGCTCGCAGGCCACCGTGATGGCGTCCCAGCCGGGGCGTTCCCTCGTCTCCGCCCCGGCCTTCCGACCACTCCCCGACTCCCGGCCGAACAGTCCGTTCAAGATTCCCATTCCGCCACCATAGCGAGCGCGGGCGACAAAGTTCTCGGTGATCCCGAACGAGCCCGGGCCACACTTCCCTGCAGATCCCCGATTCCCACCGGCCCGGGACCGGCTGCTTTCCCCGGCCGCGAGGAGAATCCATCTTCAAAGTCTCCGGGAGAGGCTGAGCCGATGACGGCTCCCCCACTTCTCACACCCAGCACGAATTCCAGCCCCGGAACCACGTCACCGCCCCGGTGTCCCGGTGACCGGGAGCCGCCGACAAAAGAAGACCACGGCGACGCAGGAGATGGAAGGAAGGCCGGCCAGAACAAGCCAGGGCACGGGCGCAAGCGGTTGCGGGATTCTCGCCAGGGGCAGGAGAAGGCCGATCCCGGTACTGCCCAGCAGCACGGCCAGCCCACCGACGGATGCGAGCATCCCGAGGTGGCTGCCCAGCCGTTGTCCCCCGGACAGGTCCGCGACAACACCGCGCGCCGCGGGCATGACGAGGACCTGCCCGACATGGAGCCCGATCACGAACAGCACCGAGGGCAGGAAGGCCAGCACCCCGGACAGGGGCGGCAGTGCCGCGAATGCGGCCACCCCCAGGAGGCCGGCGGCCATCAGGGCGTATCCCCATCCCAGGATGCGAGCGGTCGGCCAGTGGGCGACCATGCGCGTGACGGGCAGCTGCAGCGCCACGGTGAGCACGGCTGCCAGCCCGAACAGCCATGTGATGTCGGCGTCTGGAACGCCGATCCGGTCCAGTTCGACGGGGATGGCCAGGTAGAATTGGTTGTAGGCAATCAGGCAGGTGCAGTGGATCAGCGCGAAGAGCAGGAACCGGCGATTGGCCAGCACGTGGCCCACGGATTCCCGGACCGGGGTGGACTGCCCGATGCGGCTTCCCCGGGGAAGCCAGATGACCTGGGCCAGCATGATCAGGGTGAAAACACCCGCGGCCAGCAGGCATGTCAGCCGGAACGGGATGAGCAGGAGAACACCTCCCAGCACGGGCCCGACGACGGATCCCAGCTGGGAGGCCATCATCTCGAGCCCGATGATCTCCTCCCGAGTCGTCACACCGTCGGCCTCGGCCTCACCGGCCCAGGCGACGATAGCGGATTCCACCGCGGGCGAGAACAACGCCGCCGCGAACCCGATCAGGATCACGCCCAGCATCACCCCGAAGATCTCGTCGGCGATGGCGAGAGCCAGGAACCCGAAGATGCGGATGGCGCATCCGACGAGGATGGCGCTCTTGATTCCGAAACGGTCGGCAAGCGCCCCACCCAGGAAGAACATGCCCTGCTGCGAGAACGTCCGCAGCCCGAGCAGCAGCCCGATGATCCATTCGGCGAGCAGGAGGTCCTTGGCCAGGTGCGCCGCGATGAAGGGCACCACCAGGTAGAAGCCAACGTTGAAGGCGAATTGGGTGATGATGACGAGTCGCAGCGGAACGGGCAAGGTGACCAGCATCGCGAGCGATCCACGGCGTCCGCCTGGCGGACGGGAGGTCCTCCGTTTCCTCATCCTCCTGCTCTGAGAGGAACCGGGGGCGGATTCCGCCCCCTCGGAGCCGTTTGCGCCCTGGCCACGGGCGATGGATGTTGACACGGATACTTCCCTGTGGAACCTGGGCGCGAGGCTCTTCCGGGGACCGGCCAGGTTCTCGGACTCGTGGACCGCCTCCATATGAGACGTCCACCCACCGTTGCGCGTCAGTCCCGGGATTTGACCGGGTTCCCCTGTGCATCGTCGTGAATGCCGCCAGCCCGGCGGAACGTTGCTCGCCCCGCCGGGAACACCCTAAACTCCACGAAACTGGTTCCACAAGTCACCCACCGCGGCAACCGGGAATGTGGAATGCTTGACCACATGGGTACGTCGCTGTTTGTCACCATCGCCGTCATGACCGTCATCGTGGCCATCACAGCAGGATTGTTCGCCCACGGCCGCAGTCCGCGGACCCTGCTCGCTGGCATCGGTTTTGCACTGCTGCCGCTGGGGCTCCTCCTGACGGGCATGTCGGATCTGCTGGTGAGCGGTGTCGAGAGTCTGATCGCCTGGGTGGAGCGTACCGGGTGGACGAACACGATGAGCTGGGGTGCCGGCATCGGTGGCCTGGGAATCCTGTTGATCGTAGTGGCCCGTTTCCTGCCGGGTGCGAAACCACGCCAAGCACAGGAGGACGGCGCCCCCCGCGAAAGACCCGCGGCCAAGCAGCCCCGAACCAAACCCACGGTCACGAAGGGAGATCAGCAAACTGCCCAGCCCTCCCGATCAACCCCGCAGACCGGTGTCACGCCCAAAAAAGGCGCCGCTGCAGCCGGTGACGACGATCTCGACGAAATCGAGGCCATTCTCAAGAAACGCGGAATAGTCTGAGCGGATGTCCCGCCCCCTGTAATTCAGAGCCTGACCGCACTCAGCTCGGTCAGGATGATGCCGCGGGCCCCCGCCTCGAACAGCCGATCCATCAGCAGATGAACTCCGCGGCGCGGAACTAGAACCCGCACCGCCATCCAGCCGGGTTCGGCCAGGCGGGAGACGGTCGGACCGTTCACACCAGAGGCCAAGGCGGTGGTCGCCGCGAGATCCGTCTCCGCAACGTTGTAGTCCATCATCAGGTAGTTCTGCGCCACCAGCACCGACTCGAGTCGTGTGCGCAGCGGAGCCAGTCCCTCCGGTTCGTTGTCCTCGTCACGGCGGATGAGGATCGCCTCGGAGGTACAGATGGGTTCTCCGAAGACCTCGAGTCCCGCCCGCTGGAGGGTGGTTCCGGTGTCGACGACATCGGCCACCACATCGGCCACCCCCAGCCGGATGGCTGATTCCACGGCCCCGTCGAGCTTCACGAGAGCGGCCTCGATGCCCTGCTCCTCCAGCCAGCGGCCCAGCAGCCCCGGATAGGAGGTCGCGATGCGCTTGCCCACCAGGTCCGCGACGTCGTGGAACCGGCCCGCCGGGGCGGCGAACCGGAACCGGCTACCGCCGAACCCGAGGGGCAGGATCTCCGTGGCGCGGGCACCCGAGTCGAATAGCATGTCCCGGCCGGTGATCCCGACGTCCAGGTGCCCCTCCCCCACGTACACGGCTATGTCACGGGGACGCAGGTAGTAGAACTCGACATCGTGGACTGAATCCACCAAGGTTAGGTCCTTGGGGTCGGTACGCTGCCGATAACCTGCTGCCCGGAGCATGTTGGTGGCAGCCTCGGCCAGGGAACCCTTGTTGGGCACGGCAATCTTCAGCATCTTCACTCCTACGACTCACAGGTGCCGGTAGACGTCCTCGAGGTCCAGGTCCAGTGCGATCATCATCACCTGGAGGTGGTACAGCAACTGGCTGATCTCCAGCGCGGCGTCATCGGTGCTCTCGTGCTCGGCGGCCATCCAGACCTCGGCGGCCTCCTCCACCACCTTCTTTCCGATGTGATGCACCCCCGCGTCCAGACGGGCGACGGTCGACGACCCCTCCGGCCGGGTTCGGGCCGTCTCGCGGAGCTGCTCGAAGAGCTGTTCAAAGGATTTCATGATTCGCCACCCTAATGGGTCACAACTCGACCCCGAGCAGCGCATCCACGGCGGCGGCCATCCTGCCGTATCCACCAGTCTCCTCGCCCTCGGATCCCCGGCTCGCGGCGGCCCATTCATCGACGATGTCCAGTGCCAGGGGGGCGTCGAGGTCGTTGCGCAGGGCCCTCCGCATCTCGGCGATGACCTCCCCCGTGGCGCGGGTGGCTTTCAGGCCGCGGAGGGAACGCCACGTGGTGAGGCGCTGCGTGGCGCGTTCCAGCAACTGTGGGCTCCACTCCCAGTCGCTGCGGTAGTGCTGGCCGAGCAGCGCCAACCGGATCGCCATCGGGTCTGCCCCACGCTGCCTCAATCCGCTGACCAGTTCCAGGTTGCCCCTCGACTTGCTCATCTTCTCCCCACCCAAGGCGACCATCCCGGAGTGGACGTAGGCCCCGGCCATCGGCACACCCGTCACGGCCCGCGCCTCGGCAGCACACATCTCGTGGTGCGGGAAGACCAGGTCGGTTCCGCCGCCCTGCACGTCGAAGCAGGGTCCGAGATGGCGCAGGGAGATAGCGGTGCACTCGATGTGCCAGCCTGGCCGGCCATCGCCGAGCGCCGAGGTCCAGCTCGGCTCACCCGAACGGGCGAACCGCCACAACAGGCAGTCCAGCGGGTGACGTTTCCCGGACCGTTCGGGATCCCCGCCACGCTCGGCGAAGATCTTGAGCATGCGCTCCTCGTCGTAGTGGCTGACCTCCCCGAAACCAGGCGCGCCTGCGGTGTTGAAGTACCAGTCGGGATGCTCGGGATCCTCCACCTGATAGACCAGCCCGGTGGGCAGCAGTTTCTCGATCAGTTCCACCACGCACGGAATGGATTCGACCGCCCCGACGTACTGGTCGGGTGGGATGACACGCAGGGCGGTCATGTCGGAGCGGAACAGTTCGATCTGGTCCTCGGCCAGTTCCTCCCAGCCCTGCCCCGTGGCAGCGGCGCGTTCCAGCAGCGGATCGTCCACATCCGTGACGTTCTGGACGTAGTTGACGCCCAGACCGAGGTCCCGCCAGACCCGGTTCACCAGATCGAAGGTGAGGTAGGTGTTGGCGTGCCCCAGGTGCGTGGCGTCGTAGGGGGTGATGCCGCACACGTACATCCGGGCCTCGCCCTCCGCGGGGCCGACGGGAATGGTGCGGGCGGAGGAGGAGTCGTGCAGCCTGAGCTGCCTGGGTGCATCCTGCGACGGCGGGATGTTGGGAATCTCGACTGGGGCCCACGAATACATGACCACAAAACTACTGCCTCCGACCGTCCCCCCGGAATCAGCAGGGGCGTCGGGGTCAGAAAAGTGGCGCGCGATACCCGTTGCTACGGGGGCAGATGTGCCCGGCGGCGTGCACCGGCTGGGAGCAGAACGGACAGCTGGGATCGGCGGTCGCGACGATGATCCGGGCGCGCGCGGCGAACTGTCTGGCCACCCCGGGATACAGCCACACCTGCACCAGGGAGGCCATCCCCTGCACGTCCTGGTCGTCCGGGTAGAACTCAAGCTGGATGGCTCCTCTCCTGGTGTCAAGGGCCCATCCGATGGCACCGACGTTGAACAGCACGTCGACGGGGGCGTCCAGCGGACCAAGCTCGGGATCGGTCTCCGGCGGCCTCCCCAGCCACCCGAGGGCCGTCGCCTCCCGCAGCAGGGAATCGATGCGACGGGCGATCGACAGCGCCGCCTCGCGTTGAACGCCAACGGCAACCATGTGCTCCCCCTGACGGATCTGGATGACGAATCTCCGTTCCCCAACAGGGCCGAGAGCCCCGACGACCACACGATCGGGATTGGGAAATTCGTACATCATTCACCCCACCCTACGGGGCTGCGAACCTGTGCGCACCGAGAGCTCGGGCGGTCCGTGTCTCCCGGCCGGGGTCTTCCCACGGCCATCGCAGCCCCGTCGCTCACCGGCGTGCTTCAAGCATCCCGAGGAAGCCGCGACCTAGACTGCCCGGATGGAATATCGGGCACTCGGCGGATCTGGGCTGCACGTCTCCAGGATCGGCCTGGGAACGATGGCCTGGGGCAGGGACGTCGAGTGGCCGGTGGTTCGTGAGCTGGTCCACGACTTCGTCGAGGGCGGCGGAAACCTGATCGACACGGCCCCCGCCTACGGCGGAGGGGTCGCCGAGCGGATGATCGGGAAGCTGTTGGCGACGGGGATCCCACGCGACTCGCTGGCCATCGCCACCAAGGCCGGTTTCATCATCCGAGGCGGGAGAAGGATCATCGACACCTCCCGTGCCGCCCTGCTGAACGACCTCGAGGGGTCGCTGCGCAGACTCCGCACCGATCACGTCGACCTGTGGCAGGTGCACGCCTGGGGTGAGGCACCCATCGAGGAAACCCTGTCCGCGCTCGATTCCGCCGTCTCACGCGGGCTGGCCCGCTACGTCGGTGTGAGCAACTTCATCGGGTGGCAGACCGCGACGGCCGCCACATGGCAGGAGGCGATTTCGGGACGCACGAAGCTGGCATCGGTGCAGGTGGAGTACTCACTGCTGGCCCGTCGCGCGGAAGTGGAGGTGATCGGTGCCGCGCAGTACCACAACCTCGGCCTGCTGGCGTGGTCGGCGATGGGCCGGGGCGCGTTGACGGGCCGATACCGCCGAGGCGTCCCTAAGGACTCTCGGGCCGCCTCGGAGCATTTCGGCTGGTTCCTGGAACCGTACCTCCAGCCACGGAGCCGGGCCGTGATCGATGCCGTCGCCAAGGCCGCCGACGGACTGGTGCTCACCCCCGCACAGGTGGCGCTGATGTGGGTTCGTGACGCCCCCCAGGTGGCGAGCGCCCTGGTCGGCCCCAGAACCCCGGAACACCTGGCAGAGCTCATCGACGCCGAGACCAAGCAGCTGGTCCCGCCCATCGTCGCGGCCCTCGACGACATCTCCGGCGGCCCGAATCAGTTCCGAATCACCGACTGAACCTGGTCGTGGTTGCGATTCCCGCCGGCCGACTGCTATCGTTTCTCGTCGCGCCCACCGATGTGGGGGCGGCCCGGGTCCGGGTGGCGGAATAGGTAGACGCGCTAGCTTGAGGTGCTAGTGCCCGTTTTAGGGCGTGGAGGTTCAAGTCCTCTCTCGGACACGTTGTGATGAGGTCTGTTCGTGGAATCGAGCGGACCTTTTCGTTCACCGGCCTTTGCGAACCCTGGGCATGGCCCTCGCGGCCAGCACCCCCTCCGACATCTCGCCGTCGGCGTTGATCGGGGTCCAGCGTTCGGCCGGTGTCCATTCCGAACGACACCCGTTGCACCGGAACAACGGCAACCCGTCGTGGAGCTCCCCGGCGTCGCGCCAGTCGCACAAACCCCGGCAATCGTTGTGAATCAGAGCCATGAGGAGCAGGTTAGTCGCTCAAGGACTCAGTCCTCCTCGTCCTCTCCGGACTTCGCAGCCACCACTTTTCTGAGAGTGAAGGCGATCACCATGACAGCCAGCACCACGATCCCGGCCGCCGTCAACCCCGCCATCCGCGAGGCATCCCCGAAAGCTGCCAATGCCGCCTCCCGCACCGAAGCGTCCGTCCCCGCGTCGGAGAGGGTCGCGGTGAATGAGCCATCGGCCATCCCGGGCATTGAACGACGAAGGGACACGGCGTACTGGCTCGCCAGCACAGCTCCCAGCACGGCAATCCCGAGGGCGGTTCCGATCTCCTGGACCGTGTCGTTCATGGAGGAGATCAACCCAGACCGGCTCGTGGGCCCCGATGACATGAGAAGGTCATTGGCCACCACCATCACACCCCCGTTGCCCATGCCGAGCAGGATCAGGACGATCAGGGACGGCAGATAACCGCGGATCGGCTGCGCCATGCCGTACACGGCAGCGGCCCCAGCAATCAGCGCCAGGCCAAGCAGGATGAGGGTCCGCGCTGTGAGCCGTTTCACGAGCAGCGGGACCAACAGGGAAGCGATCACGGCGCCACCCGCCATCGGCAGCACCGCAACCCCGGCCAGCAACGCCGCGAAACCATCGACGAGCTGGAACTGCTGGGTGATCATGAACAGCAGACCAGCCATCGTGAACATGGTGGCCGCCGCGGCGAGGGCCGCCCCCAGAAACGCAGGGTTCCTCGCGACATCGAGGTCGAACATGCTCACCTCTCCCCTGCTCGAACGCAACCAGAACAGCACCAGCGCCGCGGCACCGATACCCGCCGCGGCCAGCACCACGGTGTCGGTGACACCGTCGGAGGAGGAGTGAATGACGGCGTAACTGACCCCGAACAGACCGACACCCGCGAGAAGAGCCCCGGGAATGTCCAGGCGGCGCGGGTGTGGGTCGCGCGACTCCGGCACCAGTGCCGCCGCTCCGGTGAAGGCGATGGCCGCCATCACCACGTTCAGGATGAAGATTCCGCGCCAGTGCCAGATCTGCAACACGGCCCCGGAGATCAGTGGCCCGATGATCACCCCGAGAGATGTCACGGCACCCCAGATCCCGATCGCGGTCGGGCGGGTGTCACGGTCGAAGACGTGGGTGATGATCGAGAGGGTGCCGGGCATGAACATCGCCCCGCCGACTCCCATGACGGCCCGGCCAGCGATGACGACGTTCGTGTCGGGAGCGAGCGCCCCGATCAGGGAACCCGCCGCGAGTACCGCGATTCCGAGCAGGAACACCTTACGGCGCCCGTAGCGGTCCGAGACAGCCCCCGCGGTGAGCACCACCGAGGCCAGGGCCAGCGAGTAGGCGTCCATCACCCACTGCAGCTGCTGGGTGGTGGCCCCGAGCTCCACTTGGACGTGTGGCAAGGCCAGAGTCATGCCGGACTGGTCGAACTGAACGATGGTCGTCGCCAACGACAGTGCCACCAGGATCCACCATCGCCCAGGTGACGCGACAGCCGCCGCTCCCGCGTCCCCGCTCAGCGGGTTCTGGTTCTGTTCCTCGGTCACCGATCTGCCTCCAGTGTTGTATAACGATGTTATATAACACTGTTATAGCAGATCTGTAGTTACGCTTCTTCCATGCCACGACCACGGCCCCACGACGACCACCTGCGCGAGCAGCTGCTCGGCATCGCGACCGAAACGATTGCCCGCACCGGCATCGAGGGCCTCTCCCTACGCACCCTCGCCACGGACGCCGGCACCTCGACCAGCGCGGTTTACCAGCTCTTCGGTAGCCGGGCGGCGCTGTTGGACGCGGTCTATCTGAGGGTCCTGGAGGAGTTCAATCGCGCCCAGGCCGACGCCCCGATGCACGAGGACCCGGCCGAGGACCTCCTGGAACTGGCCCGCGCCTACCGGCGCTGGGCCCTTGAGAACAGAAACCAGTTCCTCGTCCTGGTGGAACGGATCACCCCGAGCCCGGAGGCCGTCGCGGGGGTGGTGGGCCGCGCGGTCCCCGTCGAGGACCGCGTCAGAAGGGCAATGGACAGGGGCGCCCTGTCAGGCCCCCTGGAACAGGTCGTGCTGTCGCTGTGGGCGACGGTGCACGGCTACACCGCTCTCGAGGTCGCGGGAGTGATCACCGGCTCCGAGGCCGACTTCGAGGCCATCGCCAGGGCCACCCAGCGCGGATGGTCCCCGGATGCGGGGAAACGAACCTAGTCTTGGCGCATGTGCAACACGACGACCCCCTAAGAGCCCCCGTCTGAGGCCGCACCTCAGTCGGCCTTCACCTTCTCCTGCGCGATGATCTGCTGGAAGGTCTCCAGGGGCTGGGCTCCGGAAACCACCTGGGTGCCCATGAAGAAGAAAGTCGCGACGCGACCATCCACGTTCACTCCGGACGACGACGCCCGACCCACCAGATCAACACACCGGCGACAGATGCTCCCACAACCATCACCACCAGGTCCGGGATACCCGTACCCCACCCGCGAAGCAGGTTCTCGAAATCAGCCTGTTGCCGGGCATCGAGCAGCCCACCAATGGCCGACGTGGCGTCGGTGACCAGGAAGAGAACTCCGATTCCAGCCATCAGCAATCCACTCAGCAAGGCCCACCACGTGGTGTGTAGTGACCCGATCCGAAGTTCGCGCGGACGCAGTAGGCGAGCGATATCGAATCCATCCCACAACCAGGCCAGCACGAGCAGCGGGGCAACCATGCCTGCTGCGAAACAGGCCAGTAGCAGAGCACCATAGGGCGGCGACCCACCGACCGCCGCCATGGTGAGGACGGCCCCCAGTAACGGGCCGGTACAGGCCCCGGCCAAACCGTAAACCGCCCCCATCACGATGACCGCAACGACGCTGGTGCCACCGGAACTACGCGGCCCGGGCACGGAAACCCGGATGTCGAGAGCGGTCATCAACCCGAGCAGGATCAACACCACCCCGCCTCCAAGGGCCAGGCTCTGACGGTGCGTGATCAACAGCGCCCCCAACGCCCCGGCCCCCAGACCCATGGGCACGAGCGTCAGCAACATGCCCAGATAGAAAGCACCGGTACGGGCCACGAGCCGACGTTTCGTGTCGCCGAAGGCACAGGCGAAGAACGAGGGCAGCAGCAACGCCGCGCACGGGCTGAGCAGGGCCGCGAGTCCTCCGAGGAAGGCGCCCGCAAAACCGACCCCCATCAGCTGGCCTTCGCCTTCTCCTGGGCAATGGAAGGTTTCCAGCGGCTGGGCGCCGGAGATCGGACGGGCCCCGACGAAGAAGAAAGGAGTCCCGTTGATACCCATCCGGCGGCCCTCGTCGGTTTCGTTCCTAACCGCGGTCCGGGTCTCCTCGGAACGATAGTCGGCCTCGAAGGCAGCCATGTCCGGCACCCCGACCTGAGCGGCAATCTCCATGACGAGGTCGTCCTTGACATCGGGATGCCCCTGGTTGGGGAGTTTTCTGTAGAGGGCGTCCTGGAACTCCCAGAACAGGCCCTGCTTCCCCGCGGCCCGGGCAGCCGCGGCGGCGCCGACGGAGTCCTCACCGAAGACCGCCATGTCACGGAACTCGACCCGCAGGGTGCCGTCGTCGATCAGAGGTTGAAGCTTTGGGAGCGTGTCCTCGGCAAACACGGAGCAGAACGGGCACCGGTAGTCGGAATACTCGATCATCACCACGGGGGCGTCGACCCTCCCCTTGGCCGTCGGGTCGTTCTCCTGACGCCTGGCCAGCTTTGCGATCCCGGCTTCCTGTTCCGTCTTCTGCGACGAACTCGCCGCGGGCTGGGAGGATCCGGATGCCGTCGTCACCACATCCGAGGGAACCTCCGCGGTACCGTTCTGCGATCCGCCGTTCTGCATGTTCTGGCTCAGCACCCCCAGGCAGAACACGAGCGCAACGGCCAACACCCCCGTCGCAATCCTCCAGGGAAGCACCGGATCCTTGCTCCCGGATTCCGTTCGTCGCTTCATGGCCATCGTTCTCCCCCTCAAAGTCCTCGGATCATGCAGGGAAAGAGATTACGGCCTGTACACCGTTAACCCCAAGCAGCCGTTCAGAGCCTCCCCGCACCAGACGGAGTAGAGTGGAGCGTCCATCCCAGGAGTGAGGATTACCGCCCTTGAGCACTTCCCGAGGCGATCTACAGCACGAAATCGCGTTGGAGCAGGCACACGTTGACCGGGTCTACGAAAACCTCGCGGCCTCCACGGCCAGCGCCCGGACACTCGCCCGCAGCGGCGCGGAGATTTACAAAACGGACCGGAACGACTACCTGCGGGAGGAGTCAGGAACCGCCCTTTTCGAACGCGACGCCTTCGCCTACCAGGCGGCGAAACGTCTCGCGATCCTCGACGCGGAACACGAGGGACTGGTTTTCGGCCGGCTCGATCTGAACTTCCCCGAGACCCGTTACATCGGCCGGCTCGGCGTCCGCGACGCCGAGTACGAGCCTCTGGTGATCGACTGGCGGGCCCCCGCGGCCGAACCGTTCTACCGCGCCACCCAGGCGTCTCCTATGAACGTGATCCGGCGCCGCGTGCTGCGCTGCCGCGACGACAACGTCATCGGCCTGGAGGACGACCTGCTGGACACCAGCGCCGAAACCGACCTGCCGATCCTCGGGGAGGGCGCGTTGATGGCGGCCCTGACCCGGGCTCGGGGCCGCACCATGCGCGACATCGTCGCCACCATCCAGGCGGAGCAGGACGAGGCCATCCGCGCCCCCTATCAGGGGGTGACGATCATCGGCGGCGGTCCCGGAACCGGCAAGACCGTCGTGGCCCTGCACCGCGCCGCCTATCTGCTGTACACCAACCGGGCCCGCCTCGAGAAGGGTGGGGTGCTCGTCGTGGGACCCAGCTCGGTGTTCATGAACTACATCGAACGGGTGCTGCCGAGCCTGGGTGAGGAGTCCGTGACGCTGCGCGCGGTCGGGGCCGTTGCCAGTGACGTGCTGGGCATGGTCTCGGAGCGGATCGACGCGGCACCGGCGGCAACCCCGAAGGGGTCGCTGCGAATGCTGAAGGTGCTTCGCCGACTGGTTCGCCGTCCCCCGAAACCCGCTGCGGAAGAAGTGCGGGTCAGTGTCAAGGGTGAGGTCCTGAAACTGGACGCAGTGGAGCTGGCCGGAATCCGGGAGTCGGTGCTGTCCAACTACAAGATGAACCGCGGTCGCGCCGCGGCAACGACGTCGGTGGCCCGAGCGCTCGCCGGGAAACTGACGGTCGACGTGGAGCTCGACCCCGCGGAGATCGACGAGCGGATCCGCGACCACCAGCAGTTCAGGGAGTTCATGGATTGCTGGTGGCCACTACTGGACGCCCCCACCGTGCTGGCCCGCCTGGCGGATCGGGAGCTGCTCGACGAGCTGGCACCGAATCTCACAGCCCGGGAACGTGAAGCCTTGGCGGAGTCCTATCAGTGGCTGCAGACCGACGACATCGAGATCACCGGATGGTCGGTGGCCGACATGGCCCTGCTGGACGAGCTGCTGGAGATGCTGGGCCCCGTACCCGCCGAGTCACACGAGGAATCGGTCTTCATCGACTTCGGCAGCATCGCGGAACTGGTGACCACCTCCGACCTGCTGCGCCGCGAACATGTCGTGGATCCTGACGACGACCCGCAGACCACCTACGCTCACATCCTCGTCGACGAGGCCCAGGACGTCACCCCCATGCAGTGGCGGATGCTGCGGCGCCGGGGCCCGCAGGCGTCGTGGACACTCGTCGGCGACCCGGCGCAGAGTTCCTATCCGGATACCGCCGAAGCGGAGCGGGCCGTCAATGACCTCGTGGGCCGCGCCCCGTTGCGCCGTTTCACGCTGTCCACGAACTATCGCTCCCCCTCCGAGGTCTTCGACCTGGCGGCCAAGGTCATCACTCGGGTGTTCCCCGAGGCCAGCCTGCCGCGCGCGGTGCGCAACACCGGTCTGGTCCCGAGGCTCGCGGAAACCGATGAGGCCGGTCTGGCGGAGGCGATCATCGCCCTGACCCTCGGCCTGGCCGGGCACGTCAGCGGAACGGTGGGCATCATCGTGCCGCCCTCACGGCTGGGGACCACGACGCGCCTGGCGATGTCCGATCCGCGACTGGTGGCCCTGGAGGAACGCCTCATCGTGGTCACCGCCCTGCAGGCAAAGGGCCTGGAATACGACGGTGTGCTGGTGGTCTGTCCCGACGAGATCGTCACCGAGGCCCCCGGCGCGGAGCGGGTGCTCTACGTCGCCCTGACCCGCGCCACCCAGCGCATGACGATCCTCGACGTCGGAACCTCGGCCTGGCGAGCGGCCCTCAGCTGAGCCGGTTCCCCCAGCCGATGGCGTCGAGGACCTCCGAGGTGGCCTTCCACCGGTTCTGGGTGAAGAACTGGAGCCCGGGAGCCCCGGCCGCCAGGAGTTCCCGGCACAGGTTGATGGCGCGGGACAGCCCGATGCTGCGCACCTCGGCGGGATTCCTGGCGGCCCGGAGGGCGGCAACGAAGTCCTCGGGGAGGGGGCAATCTGCCAGCGAGGCGAACCTCTCGATCTGGGTGATCACCGTCAGCGGCGCGATGCCGGGGATGATGGGGATCTCGCTGCCACGTTCGCGGACCCGGTTGACCAGCTCCACGTAGCGGTGCGACTCGAAGAACAGCTGGGTGATGGCGTAGTCCGCACCCGCCGCGGCCTTCTCCGCGACGATCCGGGCGTCCAGTTCGGGATCATTGTCGGGTTGGTGGACGTTCGGGAAAGCGGCCACGCCGACGCAGAAATCGCCGTGAGCCTTGATGAGCCGCACCAGGTCGGTGGCGTTGCCGAGCCCGTCGGGGTGCTTTTCCCAAGGTTGCTGCGGCCCGCCGGGCATGTCCCCACGGATGGCCAGGATGTCGCGGACCCCGGCCTCGGCGAAGGCATCGAGGGTGCGCAGCAGGTCGTCGGTGGACTGCGACACGCAGGTCAGGTGGCCGACAACGGTGGCGTGTTGGACGGCGCCCAGGGCGGCGGTCGCGGCCACCGTGCGATCACGGGTGGATCCGGAAGCACCGTAGGTAACCGACAGGAAGGCCGGGTGGAACCGACTCAGTTTCGCAACGGATGCATCGAAGCGTGGCTGTTCCTCGGGACTGCGGGGAGGGAAGAACTCGAAGCTCAGCGTCGGGGCAGCGGCGTCGCGGAGCAGCTCGGCAACGGTCGGGGGCATGGGGACAAGGATAGGAGATCCCGAGAAATTTGGGCCGAACCACGATACTGATCTCCCCGGCCGGCTCGACCGACTTCCACTTCTCCAAACCGGTTGAGCCGGATCGGGAACGACGGTGATGCCCACCTCCATCTTCCTTCCCGTGCACGAATCGCGGAGGTTCGACGGTTCAACGTCGCCACACTGCGTTGAACCGGTTTTCTCCTGCGATTCGTGCACAGGAAGAGGGTTAGGGCTTCGACACGGGATTTTCCTTCGTCACGGCCCGGCCCAACCAGCTTCGATCAAGTTGCGTCGGGGCCTGATTGAATCGGCCTCTAAGCTGGGGCGCATGCTGATTCCCCCCGCCCACGACCCGATGAGTTTGGTTTTCATCTCGGCGGTGGGGAAGGCACTCGCGGAGTTCCTCGACGGGCAGGCCGGTCTCGCGGACCGAACGGGCGCGACGACGGTGCTGGACGCCGCCCACACCTGCGTCGCGGGCGGGAAACGGCTGCGTCCCACCTTCTGCTACTGGGGGTACGTTGCGGCCGCCGGACGGCCCACCGACCCGGGCCCGCTGCTGCGCGCCGCCGCCTCCCTCGACCTGCTGCACGCCTCCCTGCTGGTCCACGACGACCTGCTGGACGGCTCCGACACCCGGCGCGGTGCACCATCGGCCCACCGCCGTTTCGAGGCTCTCCTCCAGGGGCCCCGGGCCGCCCGTTTCGGGGAGGCAGCCGCGATCCTGCTGGGCGATGTCCTGTTCTCCTGGAGCGCGGAGATGTTCGAGAAAGCCGGCCTTTCCCCGGAGGCCGTTCGCCGCGCCGCCCCGGTGCTCGCGACAATGCGCAGCGAGGTGCTGCTCGGCCAATACCTCGACGTCGCGGCCGCGTTCGGGACCACCGACCGCTCCACCCCGCGAGCCCAGGCCGACACCGCCGACAAGGTGCTGGAGTTCAAGTCCGCCCGCTACTCGGTGCGGCGCCCCGCCGAACTCGGCGCGACGCTCGGCGAGGCCCCGCCGGACCTGCTCGCGGCTCTCGGCACCTACGGTTCCCTGCTGGGAAGGGCCTTCCAGCTGCGCGACGACGTCCTCGGGGTCTTCGGGGATCCCGGGGCCACGGGCAAACCCGCGGGCGACGACATCCGGGAGGGCAAACGCACGGTGCTGGTGCTGACGGCCCTGGAGAACGGCGACGCCCACCAGCGCGACACCTTGACTTCCCTCCTCGGCACCCCCGGGCTCACCGAGGAGGATCTCACGACCGCCCGGGAGATCATCGAGACCACCGGGGCACGGGACTCGTGCGAGGAACTCATCGCACGTTCCACCACGGATGCCCTGACCGCTCTGGAAGGAGCCGACATGGACGCAGAGGGACGCTCGGCCCTCATCACACTCGCAGGACTGGCCACCGATCGTGACCGGTGAGCTGCAGGGCCTGACCGCCGGCCAGGTGGCGGAGCGGGTCAGAGAGGGAAAGGTCAACACGCTGCCGGAACGCTCGGGGCGTACCACTTGGCAGATCGTCCGCGACAACGTCTTCACGCGCGTCAACGCGATGTTGGCGGTGCTGTTCGTGATCGTCGCCGCGACCATGCAGTTCGCGCAGGGGGCGTTCGCGATCCTGATCGTCGCCAACTCGATCATCGGCATGGTTCAGGAGCTGCGCGCCAAACGCACCCTCGACAACCTGGCCGTGATCGGGGAGGCCCATCCCGTCGTGCTGCGCGACGGGCAACGGGTCTCCCTGCCGCGGGACCAGGTGGTGGCCGACGACCTCATCGCACTGTCCCCGGGCGACCAGGTGGTCGTCGACGGCGAGGTGGTGTCCGCCGACTACCTGGAGGTCGACGAGTCGATGCTGACCGGTGAGGCCGATCCGGTGGCCAAATCCGTGGGCGACGAGCTCATGTCGGGCGCCTTCATCGTCTCCGGTTCCGGCGTGTACCGGGCCACGAAGGTCGGTGCCGAGGCATACGCCGCGCAGCTGACCGCGCAGGCCGCCAAGTTCACGCTGGTCAACTCCGAGCTGCGAGCGGGCATCGACCGCATCCTGAAGTTCGTGACCTGGCTGCTGATCCCGGCGGGGTTGCTCACCATCTGGGTGCAGTTCCGCCAGCCGGGCGCCACCTGGCAGGAGTCAGCGCTGCGGATGGTGGGTGCCCTGGTGCCGATGATCCCCGAGGGTCTGGTGCTGCTCACCTCGATGGCCTTCGCGCTGGGTGTGATCCGGCTGGGGCGCCGCAAGTGCCTGGTGCAGGAGCTGCCGGCCATCGAGGGGCTTGCCCGGGTGAGCGTGGTGTGCGCGGACAAGACCGGCACCCTGACCCAGAACGCCATGACCCTGGGCGAGGTGATTCCCCTGGCGGGCAACACCGACGAGATCACCGAGGTGCTGACGCAGCTCGTCGCCGCCGACCCGGCGCCCAACGCGTCGATGGCGGCGATCGCCGAGGCCACCCCCCCGACCGGCTCGCCGTGGGAGGTCACTGCCCGGGCGCCATTCACCTCGGCCAAGAAGTGGTCGGGGGTTTCCTTTGGTTCGCACGGCGACTGGGTGCTGGGTGCGCCCGACGTGCTGGCCCCGGCCGACGTGTCCGCCCGCGCGGAGGAGATCGGCTCCACGGGCCGCCGGGTGCTGCTGCTGGGTCGCGCCTCCGAGCCCGTCGACTCCCCCGGCGCGCCGGGGATGGTCACGCCGGTCGCGTTGCTGGTGCTGGACCAGCTGGTTCGTCCTGACGCCGCCGACACCCTCGCCTATTTCAACGACCAGCACGTGGCCGTGAAGGTGATCTCGGGTGACAACGCGGCCTCCGTCGGTGCGGTCACCCGTTCCCTGGGGGTGTCCGTGGCCGAGGCCGTGGATGCCCGCACCCTGCCCGCCGAAGGCGAGGAGTTCACGGAGAGAATCGCCGAAGCCGATGTGTTCGGACGCGTCACCCCGCAACAGAAACGCGCCATGGTCTCAGCCCTGCAGTCCCGGGGTCACACCGTCGCCATGACCGGTGACGGCGTCAACGACGTGCTCGCCCTGAAGGACGCCGACCTGGGGGTCGCGATGGGGTCGGGTTCCCCCGCCACCCGGGCAGTCGCGCAGATCGTGCTGCTCGACGACCGGTTCGCCACCCTCCCACACGTGGTGGCTGAGGGCCGCCGGGTGATCGGCAACATCGAGCGGGTCGCGAAACTGTTCCTCAGCAAAACGGTCTACGCAGTCTTCCTGGCCCTGGTGATCGGGTTGATGGGCCTACCCAACCCATTCATCCCGCTCCAGATGACCGTGGTCGGCTGGTTCACCATCGGCATTCCTGCCTTCCTGCTGTCGCTGCCCCCCAACAAGGAACGCGCCAGGCCGGGTTTCGTGCGCCGCGTATTGTCGCTGGCGGTGCCCTCGGGCGTGATCATCGGGGCGGTCTCCACCATCACCTACGTGGCCACCCGCGGTTTCGGGGCGGTGTCGGCCGTCGTGCAGGCGCAGGCCTCGACGGCAACCCTGGCGGCCCTGATCATCACCTCCGTCTGGGTGCTGGCCGTGGTGGCGCGCCCGTGGGTGTGGTGGCGGCTCGGCCTGGTGGTCGTCTCCTACGCCTTCTACCTGGCCATGTTCCTGATTCCGTGGGCGTGGCTGCGGGCCCAGTTGCTGCTGGACCTCGACAACCCGTCGACGATCCTGTTCGGGGTCGTGGCCGGGCTGATCGGGGCCGGACTGGTGGAGGTCGTGTGGTGGTTGACCGCCAGGCACCGGGGCGAACCGGCGCGGATCTGGCGCGGCTCAGACGAGGGCTGACAGGCCCGACAGCAGGCCGTGCCGCCACCAGGAGAGGTCATGGCCGCCGCGGAACTCCTCCGCTGACACCAACCGACCGGTTCTCTCCGCGATCCCGGCCAGCCGCCGGGCGCCGTGGATCAGGCCGCGTTCGTCGGTGCCGGCCTGGACCACCACCGGCACCCCCAGCGTTCTCGTGCCCGCGGTGAGATCGCGCAGCAGGGTGCCCTCCGCCTCCGGATCCGGGACGGGATCGCCCGCGAACCACAGCGACGCCGACTGCGCGATCACCGCGGTGACCAGATCCGGCCGGTGGGTCGCGAGCTCCACGCACGCCAGGCCCCCGAACGACTGCCCGGCGGCGATCACCTCGCGGCCCGCCCCGGCCAGTTCCCGGGCGCGTTCCACCAGCGGGGCGCAGCCCCGCGCCGTGGTCAGCCACGCGGCCCGCTGTTCCCCCTCCCCGGTGTCGATGGCGACGACGGTGTGCCCGAACCCTGTGGCCCGCAGCGCGGAGGCCACCCCTGCCAGGCGCCAGCGAAGCCCGTCGAACAGCACCAAGGTCCGGTCGTCCCCGGGCAGCACCGCGAATCTTCCGTCGTCGTGCACCCGCCACCACTGCTCGGCCTCGCCGGCCGGGGCCCACGGGGCGGGATGGAAGTCGGGTCCGCGCCACACCGACTGTTCCCGCAGGTCGAAGGCGGGCAGGGTCTCGGGGTTGAGCGGATCCGGTTCGCCCTCCCGGTGCACCCGCAGCCAGCCCTCCCGGGTCGCACCGATGTCGCGGGGTATTTCGTCGCTGCGCCAGTAGCGGTAGGAGTAGCAGCCGTCGGCGGGAAGCCACCAGGACAATGTCTGGATCCCGGTGTCCCCGAGCGGGGTCATGACGGCGGGATCCAGCCGGGTGCGGATCGCATCGGTGAAGCTGTTGAGGTGAACCAGCACCTCACGCCCCCGAGGTTCGTGGGCGACAAAGGTGACCTCCACCATCTTCACGCCATCGATCACACACCGTTTCCCCATGATCGGGGAGTGGTCCAGCTGGTCCGGCAGCACCGGATCCGCAGGGTGCGGGGCGCCCGTGGCGGACAGGGGCGTGGGTGGCAGGTGCATGGTCATCGCGGCACCACCATCGGGGTCCCGGCGACCGGATCTGGTATGACAAGCACCGGGAGCCCGAAGACGCTCTCAACCAGTTCCACGGTCAACACCTCGGTGGGCGGTCCCGCGGCCACGACCGCCCCGTCCTTCATGACCACCAGGTTGGTGGCGAACCGGGCGGCCTGGTTCAGATCGTGCACCACCACGACGACGGTGCGTCCGGCGTCGCGGAACCCGCGCACCAGTTTCAGGACCTCGTACTGATGGGCGATGTCCAGGAAGGTGGTGGGTTCGTCGAGCAGCAGCAGCGGTGTGTCCTGGGCCAGCACCGTCGCCAGCCACACCCGTTGCACCTGCCCGCCGGAGAGTTCGTCGACGTCGGCCCGCTGCAGATCGGTCAGTCCGGTGACCTCGAGTGCCGAGGCCACGGCCTTCTCGTCCTCCTGCGACCACCTGGACCAGAACTTCTGATGGGCGAACCGTCCTCGGCTCACCATGTCCAGTACCTTGATGCCCGGCGGCACCGACTGGCGCTGCGGCAGGAACCCGAGCCTGCGGGCGACGGCGGTGGTCCGCAGCTGGTGGATGTCGGTTCCCCCCAGGTACACGTACCCGGCCTTGGGGGCGAGCACCCGGGCCAGGGCCCTCAGCAGCGTCGACTTGCCGCATCCGTTGGGTCCGATGAGCATCGTCAGCTCCCCCTCGGGCACCTCCAGCGTGATGTCCTCGATCACGATCTTCCGGTCGTAGCCGAGCCGCACCGACGAGGCCTTCAGCGGGAACTCCTGGGCGATTCCGGTCATTTCTTCCCTTCCTGTCCGTTCAGGAGCAGCAGCAGATAGGCGCCACCCAGCAGACCGGCCGTCACCCCCACCGGGAGCTGCAGACCACCCGGCAGGTTCGCCCCCACCAGGTCCGCCGCCACCAGCAGCGCCGCCCCCGTGCCCGCCGCGACACCCGCGGGGGCGGTTGGTCCCTTCAGGAGCCGGCGGGCCACGTGCGGACCCGCGAGCGCGATGAACGAGATGGGTCCGGCAACTGCGACCGCGGCCGCGGTCAGCGCGACCCCGACGCCGGTCGCCGTCCACTGCGTGAAACGACGGGAGACCCCCAGCCCGGCGGCTAGGTCCTCTCCCGGGGCGGCGGCGTCGAGGTGCCGCGAGATAAGCAGGGCGAACGGCAGGATCACCGCGAACAGCACGGCGCCGACCGCGGCGTGGCTCCAGTTGCGGGCGTTGAGGGTGCCGGTCAGCCACAGCCGGGCCGAGGTCGCGGAGTCGCTGTCGGCCCGGGTGAGCAGCAGCACCGTCACCGGCTGGATCAGGGAGGCGACCCCGAGACCGATGAGGATGAGGCGGTTGCCGCCGCCGAATCCCCGGGGCGAGAGCACCCAGGTGAGCAGGGCGGCCCCCAGGCAACCGATGATCGCCCCGACCGCCGTGCCCCACCCGAAGGACCTGAAAACTATGACGGAGGCTACGGCCCCCAGCGCGGCGCCGCCGGTCAGGCCGATGATCTCCGGGGATCCCAGGGCGTTGCGCGACAACGCCTGGAACAGGCAGCCCGCCGTGCCCAGACATGCCCCGACCACCAGGCCGGCGACTGCCCTGGGCATCCGGAACTCCCACAGCAGGAGCATGTCGGCGCGTTCCCCCACCCCGGCCAAGGCCGCCCAGAACTGTTCCGGGGTCATGTTCACGGAACCGGAGAACAGCACTGCGACCGCCCCGACCAGGGCAATGCCCCAGGCCAGGGCCGCGACCAGCCAGGTTCGTGGGCGGGCACGGAAACTGACGGGCCCGAGCCGCACGGACCGCACCTGCAGGCTCACAGCTGCACCCCTCGTCGCGCCCGGGCCAGCCCGATGAACAACGGCGCCCCGAGCAGGGCGCACATCAGGGCGGCCTGCACCTCGGCGGGCGGGTTCACCACCCGGCCCAGCACGTCGGCGGCCAGCAACGTCACCCCACCCAGCAGGGCCGAGAACCAGATCAGCGAGCGATGCCTCGGGCCGACGACCAGCCGTGCTGCGAAGGGCGCGATCAACCCGAGGAAGGAGACCGGGCCCACCAGGGCCGTCGCCGCTGCGCAGAGCACCAGGCAGGTGAGGGCCACCAGCATCCGGGCCCGCCCGGCCGCGAGGCCGAGTCCTTTGGCGAACTCCTCCCCCAGGGCCAGGGCATCCATGGATCTCGCCAGCAGCAGCGCGGCCAGCAGCCCGGCCCCAAGCGTTCCCGCCGCGGCGATCACCAGGTCCAGTGGCCGCGGCATCACGGCCCCCGCATCCCAGAAACGGAACTCTGCGTAGATCCTGGGGTCGCTGAGCAGCATGACCGTGGTGATGGCCGAGACGACCGCGCTCCAGGCAGCCCCCACCAGCACGATACGAATCGGGTCGTGACGTCCTCGCCAGGCCCCCGCTGCCCCGGTCACCACCAGTCCGCTGACAAGCGCACCGGCCAAGGAGACCAGCATCATCATCGCGATCGGCAGGGACCGGGCGAGACCGAGGCCGATGGCCACGGCGCAGGCAGCGCCCGCATTGACCCCCAGCAGGCCCGGCTCCGCCAGCGGGTTGCGGGTCAGCGCCTGCACCAGCACCCCAGCGATCCCGAGAGCGGCGCCGGCGACCAGCGCTATCAGGGTCCGGGAGCCACGCATCCCGAGAACGATGAGGCGCTGCTGCCCGGTACCGCCGCCGGAGAGCACCGCCATCACCTGTTCGGCGGGCACCTCGCCGGACCCGAACAGGAACGATGCCATGGCCAGGCAGGGTAGGAGGATCACCAACCCGAGCAGCACCCAGGCCGACCTGCTCACCCCGAGTAGGCGGCCGCCAAGGTCTCGGCCATGGCGAGCGCGCTGTAGTAGTCCAGTTTGAAGCTGGAGATCCCCAGCGGCACCAGCTTGCCGTTGCTCACGGTTTGGGTGGTGTTGTAGTTGGAGTCTGCCTTCAGCTGTTCGACGGTTTTGTCGTCTCCAGAGACAAGCAGAAGGGTCTCGGAGGTCAGGGCCTGCACGCTCTGCTCCACCGTCGCGAACACGAAGTCCTTACGGTTCGCACCTTCCTCACCACTGCTGGCAGGTGCCTCGGCGAGTTTGAAACCGAGCGCCGAGAAGATCTCGTCGTGGGGGCCGCCCGGTTTCGCGAAGGACAGGCCGTTGGACGGGGTGTAGACGATGGCCTGCACCGCCTCGGTGGGGACCCCGCTCATTCCGGCCTTGAGTTCCGTGACCCTCGAATTGAAGGTGTTGGTGAGTTCCTCGGCCCTGGCCTGCGTACCGGTGACGTCGGCCACCTTCCGGGTGACGGTCTGCCAGCTAGCGGAGTTGTAGTTGATGGCGACGGTCGGAGCGATCCTGGACAGCGAGTCGTAGTCGTCCTTGGTGCTGTCCCCTCCCGTGGATGCGATGATGATCAGGTCCGGTTTCTCCGCGGTCACGGCCTCGATGTCGAGTTTGCTGTTCGCGTACAGGGCTTTGACACCGCGCTCCTTGGCGGTGGCCGACCAGTGGGAGAAGAAACCGACGTCGTCGAATCCCTCGGCACCCGGCTTCGACGCCCCGGAACCGACCACGGGCGCGTCCAGGGCCAGGAGGGCGCCGGTCAGCACCACCGATGTGGACACGATCCGTTTCGGGGTGCCGTTGATGACGGTCTCGCCGAGGTCGTGGGTGACGGTGCGGGCGCTCGCGGGAGACGAGCCGTCCCCTCCCCCGGAGGTTCCCCCGGATCCGCAGCCGGTGAGCCCCAGCGTCAGCAGGACCGGGACCAAACCGGAGAACGTGCGCCTGGATATCGGGTTGAACAGTGGATTGGTCATGTGATGAAACCTCTTTACCTGTAAGGATAGGCAGGCCTCACAGTACCAATTCGCGGCTGGTCGACCCGGGGAGTTCACGCCCGGACCGCGAAGCCCAGGTAGTCCTCGTACGCTGGGTCCTCACCCCACGCCCGACGCAGGATCTCGTCGATCTGTTCCACCTCCTCCACGGTTCCACCCTCGGTGAGCCAGACGCGCCGGACCCCTGTCTCCGCCAGGGCCTGAACCGATCCGGCGTCGAGCCCGCCCGCGGCGAACCAAGGAACCGAATCCTGCCGCAGCGGAGGCTGGTTCTCCAGTGCGGCGCGCAGCAGCGGCGAACCGAGGGGCGTTCCGGGAACCGCCAGGAACTGGAAGGCGCCGTCCGGTTCGACGATCTGACCTCGCTCCTGAACAACCTGCCCGAGCAACGCCCACTGATGCGGACGTGACCTGTCCCGCTCGCCCGGGAAGAGAACCCGCACGTCCGCCACGATCTCCGGGGTGTCGACGGCCAGCAGCAGCCGCTGGCCGAGGTAGCGTTCCAGGTCCCGCAGGATCTTCAGGTCCCTCCTTCGGTCGACGGCGCCGCCGGTGGTCAGCACCGCCACGTCGGCCCCTCCTATGACCAGCCCCGGCAGCCGGTCCCCGGCCTCTGCCAAGGGAAGCTGCACCGCCACACGCGCCAACAGGATCCGTGAACGTAGACTGTGCATTACCGTCATGCGGGAAGCCTACGCGGCGCGCCCAGAACTCCCCCGTCCCGGTATCGGCCTACACTCATTACTGGCCGAGCCCATCGCCCAGCCCAGATCCCCTACCTTCCCCAGGAGACCGCGGTGAACAAGAGCAGTACCTACGACCCGATGGTCGGAAGCGTGCTGGACGATCGCTACGAAATTCTCGCGAAACTCGCACGGGGCGGCATGGCGACGGTCTACCGGGCACGCGACAGGCGCCTCCAGCGAACCGTCGCGGTGAAGATCATGCGAACCGATCTCGGCGAGGACGACGAGTTCGCCGCCAAGTTCGACCGGGAGGCGCGCTCCGCCGCCCTGATCAACCATCCCGCGGTGGTCAGCATCTTCGACCAGGGTGTCTCCCAGGGGCAGCCATACATTGTCATGGAGTTCATCGACGGCGAGACCTTGCGCAGACTCATCGCCCGTGACGCCCCCCTCGAACCGGTGCTGGCCCTCGACTACCTGGAACCCATAGCCTCGGCATTGGCGGCGGCTCACGACGCGGGGATCGTCCACCGCGACATCAAACCTGAGAACGTCATGATCTCGACCCGAGGCCACGTCAAGGTCGCCGACTTCGGTCTGGCCCGCCAGACCGAGTCCCCGCAGATGACCGCCACCGGGGTCCTGGTCGGCACCGCCTCGTACCTGCCCCCCGAGCTGGTCACCCACGCCCGCCCGGATTCACGCAGCGACATCTACTCGACCGGCATCGTCCTGTTCGAGCTGCTGACGGGCAAGAAACCACACGTCGGTGAGAACAACTACCAGATCGCCTACGCGCACGTGAACATAGACGTGCCCGCCCCTTCCGCGAAGCTGCGCGAACTGGGATTCCCGGGTTTCATCCCCGACTACCTCGATGCTCTGGTGGCGGCCTGCACCGCACGCGACCCGAAGGCCCGCATCGCGGATGGGCGCGAACTCATGGACAAGCTGCGCCTGGTCCGCACCGAACTGTTGAGCGGTCCGGAACAGCACAACCCGGCGCTGGCCGCTCAGCTGCGCCCCCTGCCCGGCGACAGCGACGCCGCCGCCCAGCAGATCTCTCCGCGCCCCGAGCCACGCCCGCGCCCCCTCAAGGAGTTGCCGCCGACTCCAGTCCGTCCCCAATCCGCCGGGACACCCGACCCGGTCGTGGAAGAGGTCTCACCCGACGCGGTGACGGCCATCGTGCAACCGCAGTCCCTCCGGTCACCGGTCCCGGCGTCCTCGCCGCGGTCCGCGACCCCGGCCCGGTCGGCGTCCTCCGCTGAGGAGCCGCCCCGGGCCACACTTCCCGGTTCCGGTAGGAGCGGCTCCCCGAGTTCCCACCGCACGCCGATCTTCCCCCAGTTCTCCCAGGACCCGATCTACCGGCGCCGCCGGGGCATCATGCTGTTCGTCCTGGTGCTGGTCGTCACTGCGATCATCGTCTCCGTCTCGTGGTGGTGGGCCGAAGGAAGGTTCACCACCACCCCCGAGGTGACCAACATCCCCCAGGAGCAGGCGCTCCAGGCTCTCAAGGCCAACGGCCTCGAGTACACCACCCAAGAGGCCTTCTCCGAGGACGTGGCGGTGGGTTCGGTGATCAGCACCGACCCGGCCGGGAATGCCAGGACCCTCCGGGGCACGAAGGTCGCAGTGACCATTTCCAAGGGCCCGGAGCGCTACGCGATGCCCGACGTGGTGGGGCAGGAACTCTCCCAGGCCCGTTCTGCCATTGAATCGACGCATCTGGCCGTCGGGCAGGTGAAGGAGGACTGGTCGGAGTCCGTAGAGGCGGGGCAGATCATCTCCGTCAGCAAATCGGCGGGGGATCTTCTGCCTCCCGGCACCAGAATCGATCTGGTGGTCAGCAAGGGACGCCAGCCCATCACCATAAAGGATCACCGGGGAACTGACGCCGACCAGGCCGGCAGGGAACTCAAGAAGCAGGGCTTCACGGTCGAGGTCTCCGAGGAGCACTCGGACACCGTCGCGGCCGGGCAGGTGATCTCCCAGGATCCCGCCAGCGGCACCGGTCATCACGGTGACACCGTGAAACTGGTCAAGTCCCTCGGCCCGGAGATGGTGACCGTGCCGGACGTCGCCCGCAAACGCACCGATGAGGCCCAGAAGGAGCTGGAGGCTGCCGGGTTCAAGGTGGAGGTCCAGAACACCTCCATTTTCCCCGCACCGCTCGGGTTCGCCTCGGGGACCAACCCTGCGGCCAGTTCAACAGCTCCCAAGGGCAGCACCGTAATCCTCTATGTGACATGATCCCGAGGTCCTCCCCGTTCCCGAAAAACACGACGTTCTCCCGGGCCGGGTGCGGTAGTTCCCTGTTCCCGGGAAACGCAGCTGATACTGCACCGGTGAGAACGGCATCAACCAGGGAATGCCTATAGTCTGTCGGCGTGGATTCGAACCGCCGGTTTCTTCCGTCATTTGCCCTGCTGCTGGCAGCGGCCGCCTGGGGATCGACGGTCGTGGTGGCCAAGGGCGCATACGAGTCCTCCATGACACCCGCCCACCTTCTGATCTCCCGGCTCACCCTCACCGCCCTGTGCCTGCTGCCCGCCTTCCTGCCCCATCTCAGGATGAAACGCGAAACCTGTGTGCGAGGCACCATCCTCGGCCTGATCTTCAACACGGGCCTGGTGCTCCAAATGGTGGGGCTGGAACACACCCCACCCTCGCTCTCAGGGTTCATCACGGCGAGTTACGTGGTCTTCACCGCGATCCTCACCCCCTTCATCATGAAACAACCCACCCCGGGGCGCACCTGGATAGCGGTGTCCCTGACGCTGGCCGGGATCGGCATCCTGGCTCTCGGGAATGGCGGTAGCGGGAATGCCGGGTTCGGGTTCGGCACGGCCATCACGCTGCTGGGGGCGGTGCTCTTCGCCCTCCACATCATCTTCCTGGGACGCTGGGTGGAACCTGAGACGGTGCAGTCGCTCACCCTGATGCAAGCCCTGACCGGAGCAGCGGGGATGCTGTGTTTCCTGCCCTTCGCCGACTACCAGCTGCCCGCCACCTGGGATCTGTGGTGGCCGGTGCTCTACCTGGGTATCTTCTGCGGGGCCGTGACGCTGTTCCTGCAGAGCTGGGCGCAGAGCTACGTGCCCGCCACCACGTCGGCGGTGATCATGTGCTCGGAGCCGATGTGGGCCGCCGTGTTCGCCATCGGGTTCGGCATGGAGGAACTCACCTGGCAGGTTCTCCTGGGCGGGGGTCTGGTGGTGGCGGCGCTCCTGCTGACCGCCTGGCCCGGGCGTCGTGCCAAGTTCTTGGAGACGCTCGTCGAGGAGCTGCGTTCGCGACGCACCCGCCGTAGAAGTTGAGTCGCTTCTGCGGTAAGACTTCTACCCATGGACTTTCAGATCCTGTTCTGGGTGATCGTCGTGGGTGTCATCGGTTTCCTCGTGACACGCAGCATTCTCCGCGGCCTCGCCCTGAAACGCCTCGGCTGGAAGTGGGTGAATCACCCTGATCTCAGGATCACCGTCGGGTTGAACCACTCGCCGTTCGGTCTCGGGCTCAACAGGACGGTCAAGGACCAGGTGGTGGGCAGGTCCCACGGAGGTGTCCCCTTCCAGGCTTTCCGGTACGGCAGCGACTCCTGGAAGGACCGGCACCACATAGTCTGCGTCTCCCTCCCCCACTCGATGCCGCCCTTCTACCGGTTCACCGCGACGTCTCCACTGCCTGGGGTCGGCGGCCCACTGTCGTCCGATGGCACACAGACGATGCTCTTCTTGGAACAGGACTACGGCGAGGCGGTGGCGGCGGCCATCGGCCCCCTCCTTCCGGAGCTGGGGGCCAGGCAACTCACGATAGACCACGACCAGCTGGTGATGTTCGGGGTCAAGAGCGACCTGAAATCGCTGGAGGCCGCGGTCGAGCTGCTGGTCCGGATCCAGACAGCCATCGCATCCTCCCCCGCGGTGGATCACGACTACGAGTGCGCACCCCTGTACGTCTCCTTCACGGATCACCCAGACTGGCAGTACATGGACTGCAACAATTCGCTGCTGAACCTCCTGCCCCTGGAGCAGGGCGGCTACGACCACGAGGTGGTCAACGTCGTGCAGTCCCTGGGAGGGCCCATCACCTTCATCCGGGCCACCCACAACTGGAAAACCCGGAACGCGAAGAACGAGTGGAGCAGCACCAGGGAACACACCGAGCACGTCTGCAGTTTCGGGATCGGTTTCAGGTTCGTCCCGATCTCGGTGAACATGGGGCGGGGTAGGGCGCAGAAGTTCGAGTCCATCGAGTTCAACGAACGCTTCAAGGTGCGCTGCCCGAGCGCGCGGTTCGCCTCCGACGTGTTCAACCCAAGGCAGCTCGAGTTCCTCCTGCGTTTCCCGGAGCTGTCCTTCGGCATCGATCAGAACGGGGTGATCACCGCCCACGACCCCGAGTGGCCGCTGGAGCGGGTGGAGATGATGTTGTTCCTCCTCCACGGTTTCTTCGGCCGGATACCGGACTTCGTATGGCGCGAGCTCGGCATCTGGCCCAGGCCGGTTCCAGAGATCGACGCCCTGTCACCAGGGCTCTGAGGGACGCGATGAGGAGCCGTCACAGTTCCTTGGCCCGGAAATCCAGCACCGCATTGCCCCGGTTCCGGCGTCCCTTGCGGAGCCTGGTGGCGACGGTGAAAGCCAGTTCCAGGCTCTGGTTGCGGTTCAGCCTGGGATCACACACCGTCTCGTAGCGGTCGGCCAGGTCGGTTTCCTCGAGTTTCAGGGCGCCACCGACGCACTCGGTGACATCGCCGCCGGTCAGTTCGACGTGAAGGCCTCCCGGCCAGGTTCCGAGGGAGTCGTGGACATCGAAGAAACCGCGGACTTCCTCCACCACGTCGTTGAAGGAACGGGTCTTGTAACCGTTGGCGGCCTCGAAGGTGTTGCCGTGCATCGGGTCGCACACCCACGCGACCTTGCGTCCGGTCTCCTCCACCCCCTCGATCACCCGCGGAAGCACCTCGCGCACCCGGTCGGCACCCATCCGGGTGATGAAGGTGATCCTGCCCGGTTCCCGGTCGGGGTCGAGGCGGTCGGCCAGTTCGATGGCCTCCCGGGGTGTGGTGGTGGGCCCCAGCTTGATCCCCAGCGGGTTCCGGACCCGCCGCAGCAGCTCCACGTGGGCCCCGTCGAGCTGGCGGGTGCGTTCCCCGATCCACAGCATGTGACCCGAACAACCGTAGATCTGCTGCGAACGTGAGTCGACCCGGGTCATGGCCCGTTCATACTCCAGCAGCAGCGCCTCGTGCGAGGCGTAGAAGTCGATGGTGGACAGCGCCCGGTCATCCACCCCGCAGGCAACCATGAAGGTCAGCGCCCGGTCGATCTCCGCCGCCAGTTCCTCGTATGCCGCTTCCACCTCGGGGTTGCCGACGAAATCACGGTTCCAGGTGTGCACCCCGCGCAGATCAGCGAAACCACCCGTCACGAAGGCGCGCACCAGGTTGAGGGTGGCCGCGGAGGCGTTGTAGAGACGGATCAGGCGTTCCGGATCGTGGGCCCGGGCCTGTTCGGTGAAGTCGAACCCGTTGATGGCATCACCCCGGTAGCTGGGCAGGGTGGTTTCCCCCCGGGTTTCCGTCGGCTTGCTGCGGGGTTTGGCGTACTGCCCGGCGATCCGCCCGACCTTCACCACCGGAACCTGGGCGGCGTAGGTCATCACGACGGCCATGGACAGCTGTACCAGCAGCTTGTCCTTGATGTGCTGCGCCGTGACCGCGTCGAAGGACTCGGCGCAGTCCCCGCCCTGCAGCAGGAATGCCCGCCCCTCCGCGACCTCCGCGAGCTTGGCTCGCAGGCCGTCGCACTCCCCGGCGAACACCAGCGGTGGCAGTTTCTCCACGGCGTCGATCACGCTGTCCAGCGCGGCCTCGTCCGGATAGCTGGGCTGCTGGAGCATCGGCAGGGATCTCAACTCGGCCCGGGACATGATCGACGACATGGCGGGAAGACTACTCCACTTCACTCGTTCGGGTCGTGGAGTCCTTGGTCGATGGCGTAGAGGGTCAGCTCCACGCGGTTGTGGAGCTGGAGCTTGCGCAGCACGTTCTGCACGTGGTTCTGGACGGTGCGGTGGGAGACGAACAACTCCTCCGCGATCTCCCGGTAGGCCAGGCCCTTCGCCACCTGCCGCAGCACCTCCACCTCGCGGGTGGTCAGCACCGGGCCGTCGTCGTCGTGGCTGTGGGCGACGTTGACCATCCGCCGGAACTCACCCAGCACCAACCCGGCCAGACCGGGGGTGAACACCGCATCCCCCGCGGCGGTGCGCCGCACCCCCTCGATCAGCTCGGCCTTGGAGGCTGATTTCACCAAGTACCCCCGGGCCCCGGACTTCATGGCCCGCAGCACGTCCTCCCGTTCGCCGCTGGCCGACATCACCAGCACCTGAATGTCCGGGAACTCCTGCACCAGCAGTTCGGTGCAGGTCGCCCCGTCCGGGGCGGGAATCTGCAAATCCATCACCACCACGTCGGGACGGGTGGCGCGCGCCCGCTGCAGGCACTCCGTTCCGTTCTTGGCGACGGCCACGATCTCGAAGCCCTCCTCGGTGAGGTCCTCACCCAGCGCCTCGATCCACATGGGGTGATCGTCCACCAGCATCACGCGGTTCCGAGTGATCTCGTTCACACCTCTCCCACCTTCACCGGGAATCGCAATTCCCATTCGGTGCCCTCTCCCAGAGTGGACTTGACCACGGCGGTTCCTCCGAGCGCCGTCATCCTGCCCACGATCGAATCCTTGATCCCGAGGCGTCCCCGCTTCCCGGCGGAGGCAGCCTCGGAGAGATCCATTCCGACACCATTGTCGCGCACCCAGAGGATCACCTCCGAATCCTCCTGGTCCAACAGCACCCAGGCCTTCGCTCCGGGCCCCGCATGTTTCTCCACGTTCTTCAACGCCTCCACCAGGGCGGCCTCCACCTCCTCGGCGATGAGCCTGGGAACCAGGACCTGCCCGGCCATGGTCGAGACAACAACCTTGGTGCTCTGGAACCGGTCGAGGGCAGCCGCCAGGTCCACCTGCCGGGTAGCGTTCTCGTTGAGGATCTCCTTGTCGCGGATGAGGTTGCGCAACTGGGTCTCGGATTCGTGGGCCAGCTCCGCCAGCCGCAGCCCGCGCGGCCCCAGCTCAGGTCCTTCCCGTTCGACAAGGGCCAGCACCTGCAGAGCGCCGTCGTGCACGATCCTCGCCAGGCGTTCCCGCTCCCCCAACGCCACGGAACGGATCCGGGCCCGTTCCTGCTCCGTGATGGTGTGCTTGAACTGGGTGATCAACACCCCCACGCAGATGCTCATCAACAGGATGGCGAGCACCAGGTCGATCCGCAGGATGGTGACCCGCGGCGGAATCATCAGCAGAGGCATCGCAGTTGCCAGGGTGGCGGTGATTCCCGCCGCGGTTCCCCGCAGCACAGCCGCGTACAGGCAGCACCCCACCATCCAGTACCCGGCCAGGGAGGTCTGTCCGTAGGGCTGGGTCGTCACCAAGGGGGTGGCGAAGATCAGGGAACACGTCACAGCGCCGTCGGCCAGGTGCACCCACAGGTTCCGGTCGGTGGGACGGCGCAGCAGGAAGGTGACGAAGAACGTCCACAGCAGGATGACGGCCATGGAAACCAGCAAGCCAGACTGGCTCCTGGCCGTCGGGTAGACGAACCACAGTGAGGCGATCACCGTGTGAACCGCCAGCACAAATCGCACCGTGGCAGTAACGACGAAAACCCGTCCCAGTACGTCGTAGTCCTTGCGGAACCAGGAGGAAGCGGCCTGGACCCAGCCCAGGCGCGCCGACGTCGGGGGCGTCCCGGGCATCACCCTTCGCTCGCCGCAGGCCTGGGCCCGCCTCCAGGACGGGGCCGCAAGAATTCGTCGGAACCCTTTTCCTTGAGATCACCGTATTTGACCCGCGTGGCGTAGATGTCGGCGTATTCCTGACCGGTGAGTCCTTGGATGGCGGCCAACACCTCCTCGGTGACCCAGCGCAGGGTGCGGGTCTCGGATTCACGTCCCTTGAGGTCGGAGAAGTCCAGCGGTTCACCAACCACGACGACGGGGCGTCGCACCCAAGGAATGCCGAGGAATCCCCTGACGGTCTGGGTGCCTATCAAGCCGACGGGAAGCACCGGAGCGCCGGAGGCCAACACCATGCGCGCCATCCCCGTCTTGCCCTTGTAGAGCCTGCCGTCCGGGGAACGGGTCCCCTCCGGGAAAATGCCGATCACCTTGCCGGCATCGAGTACGTCGAAGATGGCCTTCAGGGACGCGGCCGAGGCCCGGCCGCCGCCACGGTCCATTGGGACCATCCCGATGGCCCTCAGGAACCAGGCCACGACGGCGCGGCCAAGATTCTTGCTCCCATCGAACAACTCCGCCTTCGCGGGAAAGGTGACCTTCCGGGGCAGCATCGCGGGGATGATCACGGGATCCATCGTCGCGATGTGGTTGCTCACCAAGATCGCCCCGCCCCTCGCAGGCACGTTCTCGGCGCCGTGGATCCGGGCGCGGAACCCGAACCGGACCAGCGGGCGGAAAATGAAGATTTTGAAGAATTTGTACCACATGGGGCGGTCTCAGGATACGCGTCGCGCCCCCTGGTAGGGCATCGAGTTCACGCCGGCGGTGACCACGCCACTGCGCGGGTTGGCTGCGTGCACGATCTGGCCGTTGCCGATGTACATACCAACGTGCGTGATGCCGCCGTAGTAGAAGATCAGGTCACCGGGCTGCAGGTCCCCTTTGGACACGGATGTGCCTGCCGAGAACTGGGACTGGGAAGTGCGGGGCAGGGAGATGCCGACCTGCTTGTAGGCGGCGTACATCAGCCCGGAGCAGTCGAAGGTCGAGGGCCCGGTGGTTCCCATGACGTACCCCTTGCCGACCTGGGCCAAGGCGTAGTTGACGGCCTGCTGGGCGCGCTCGGAACCACCACCACCGGGGGATGGGGTGGAGGGAGGATCGGACTTTTCGCCCCCACCGGGGGAGGGAGTGGGACTGGGGCTGGGACTGGGACTGGGATTCTCGCGGGCCGCCCGCTCGCGCTCCGCCTCCTCCTCCAGTTTCTTGAGGCGTTCCTGTTCCTCGGCGCTCAGCCGTTCGTAGACTTGCTTGGCCTCCGCTTCCTTGGTTTCGTACTCCTTGGCGAGCTTCTCCTTGGCCTCCCGGTCCGCCTTCAGCGACTCGGTGATGGTTTCCTGCTGACCACGGAGCGTGTCCAGCCGACCCTGCTCCACCTGGAGGGTCTGCAGGTCAGTCACGCTCCGGTCGGTCTCGTTCTGGATGGTGGCCAACCCGGAAAGGAAGGTGGTGTCGTCGGTGCTGCCGAGCAGCTGGCCGGTGATGTCAACACCGCCGCCCAAGCCACCACCGTTGAGCTGCATCATCGCCAGGTCACCGAGGTTGGTGCCCAGCTGGGAAACCCTCGATTCCTGGGTGGACAGGTCCTGTTTGAGGGTCTCGAGCTTGCTCTCCGACTCCTCGGCTCGGGTGATCGTCTCTATGAGCTGGGCGTCCAGGTTCGCGGATTCCTCGTGAATGCGATCCAGTTTCTCCTTCGCGGCGGCGACGGCGTCGGGATCGGCTGATGCCGTGGGCATGAAGACGACACTGGCTGCGACGAGAAGACCAACCAATCCTCTGCGGAACAACTTCACTCGGAACTCCAGACGCTCGGGGACGAAGCTGAGAAAATCCTAAACTACCTTCAGGACATTCCCAAACTGTATCGGCCTCCGGGGCACATGATCAATGCCGGAGGAAACCGCTTTTTGTCACCGCCGCCGGGTAGGTTGCCGGCCATGTTCTCCATCCACGCCCCCAAATCGTCCCAACCGAGTTTCGAGGACCTGGGACGTCACCTGCGCATGACCACCCTCTGTGTCGTGGACCTGGAGACCACGGGAGCGGGCACCGACTCGGAGATCACCGAGATCGGAGCGGTCAAAGTGCGTGGCGGCGAACTGCTCGGCGAGTTCCAGACCCTGGTGCGCCCCTCGGTTCCCATTCCGGCGATGATCCAGGTACTCACGGGGATCACGGATGCCATGGTGGCCACGGCTCCCTCCCCCGCGGAAGCGGTCCCGGAGTTCATACGGTTTGCCGACGAGTGCGTGCTGGTGGCCCACAACGCCCCCTTCGACGTCGGTTTCCTCAAACGTGCCTGCGGGCAGCACGGCATCCGGTGGCCCAACCCCGTCGTGGTGGACACGGTGGCCCTGGCCCGGCGGATGCTGCCCAAGGGGGAGGTGCCCAACTGCAAGCTGGGGACGCTCGCCACCCATTTCCGCGTCACCACCCGGCCCGACCACCGGGCCCTGAGCGACGCACACGCAACCGCCGAGGTGCTGCACGCCCTCCTGGAAAGAACCGGTCGGCTCGGCATCGACACCGTTGAGGACCTGCGGGAGCTGCTGTGGCGTGTCCCCCCGGAGCGCCGCGCCAAACGGGTCTGGGCCAAGCGGCTACCACCGGCCCCGGGAATCTACTGGTTCGAACACGAGAGCCAGGACGCGAACGGGGCTCCCCACACGGAGGTGCTCTACGTCGGCAAGTCACGCAACCTGCGGAAAAGGGTTGCCTCGTACTTCTCCGCGGCGGAGCAGCGCACCCGGATCCACGAGATGATCCGGATGGCCACCGGGGTCAGGGGGATCGAGTGCGCCACGGACCTGGAGGCGCAAGTGCGGGAGCTCCGGATGATCGCCGCCCGCTCCCCGCGGTACAACCGGCGTTCCAGGAACCAGCATCGTCTGTGGTGGCTGAAACTGACCGACGGTTCCCTTCCCCGGCTGGTGGCCACGAGGACCCCGTCCCCGGGAGACCTGTTCTGGGGTCCGTTTCCCGGTCTGGCGGCCGCCCGGGAGGCGGTACGGGTGTTCCGCGACGCCTTCGGGGTGCTGGAACGCGGACACCACCGTTCATTGAGCGAATCGTGGGTGGTTCCGGAACCGGAGGGATACGAAACGCGGGTGGAGCGCCTGCGCAACGTCTGGCGGGGAGACATCAGGGAGCTGCTGGCCTCGGCCTCCCCCCGGCTGGCCGAGCTGGTGGTGCAGGAACGTTTCGAGGACGCGGGAGAGCTCACCGATCGCTTCCTCGCCGCCCACCAGACCTCCAGACGCTTCCACAGGGTGCGTTCCCTGGCGGGTTGTCCTGAACTGGTGGTGGCCGCCCCGGAACACGACGAATGGGCCATTCACGTGATCCGTTTCGGGAAACTCGCCGGTGCCGCCCGGGCCCGCACCGCGCAGGTCCCGAAAATCGCCGAGGCCACCCGGGAATTGTCCGAGACGGTACGCGAAGCTCCCGGCGGGCTGCCCGCCGGGAGCTTCGAGGAGGCCGAACGCATCGCGGACTGGCTGGAGTCACCCGGGGTCAGGTTCCTTGACACCGTCGGCGACTGGGCCTGGCCCGCGCACTGCGCGCTGGATCAGGAAAGGGTCACCGAGTTGATCACCACAGGGGTGGTGGGGCGGTCCCGGTGATCGGTTTCCGTGGCGGCGATGGCGTCCACCACGGCCTGGCTGGCGGGATCCTTGACCTCACCGAAGATGGTGTGACGACGGTTCAGGTGCGGGGTGGGAGCCACCGTGATGAAGAACTGGGAACCGTTGGTCCCGGGCCCGGCGTTGGCCATGGCCAGCAGGTAGGGGCGGTTGAAGGAGAGCTCCGGGTGGAACTCGTCGGCGAAACGGTACCCGGGCCCGCCGGTTCCGGTACCCAGCGGACAACCGCCCTGGATCATGAACCCGCCGATGACGCGGTGGAAACCAAGTCCGTCGTAGAACTTCCCGGTTCTGGTCTCGCCCGTGGTGGGGTCGCGGTATTCCTTGGTGCCTCCCGCGAGGCCGACGAAGTTCGCCACCGTGTCCGGGGCCTCGTCGTCAAAGAGTTCGATGACGATGTCGCCCTTGGTGGTGTGGAGAGTAGCAGTGCTCATGGGACCCAACCTACAGTCGGCGGCAGAGCCGCGTCAGAGAGTTTCCCGATGTGTCGCGTCACCGGATTGAAACGATGTCGCGGGTTTCCCTATTCCCTGCTCCTCGGACCCGGTAGCGTTGGGGATGCTCGATCACGAGCCAACCATTGGAGGAAGCAGTGAAGAAGTCACGACTGACCAAGGCCGCCGCGGAATCTGCCGCCGCCGCCACGGAAGCTGGCCGCAACATCTGGGACGACGCCGTAGAGAGGGCCGCCGCGATTCTCGCGGACGCCCAGCGCAAGGCCGCTCCCCTGGCACGCAAAGCGGGAAAACGCACGGCGGATTTCGCCTCGAAACGCCTCGACACCTGGGAGCCGCACATCAGGGGCGCCCTCGACCGGGTTCCCCCCGCCGTTGACGCGGCCCACGAGAAGGTCACATCCGAGTTGCTGCCCAACCTGCAGCAGGCCCTGCACAAGGCCGCTGGTCACAAACCCGCGCCCGTGAAGAAACAGAAACGCAAGGGCGGCAAGTTCAAGAAGTTCGCGAAATTCGTGTTCATCAGTTCCCTCGTAGCGGGCGCTGTTGCTGCCGTGAGGCATTTCCTGACTCCCAAGGACGACGGCTGGACCGCTCACGAACCGTCACGCGCCTACATCAACAACAACGACACCTTCGCCACCGCCGCGAAATTCAACGAGCCCGTCACCCCCACTCCCCAGGCCACCACCCCCACCCCGGACGCCCCGAAGGAAAGTTTCGGTGAAGGTTCCTACGTTGGCCCCAACCCGCCCGAGGGTTACATCTTCAAGGGCAACGAACGCTCGAAGAAGTACCACGTTCCCGGCACCCGGGGTTACGAACTGACGATCGCCGAGGTCTGGTTCAACTCCGAAGAAGCCGCCGAGGCGGCCGGGTTCACAAAGGCCCAGCGCTGACCCTGATCCTGTTCGCACTGGCGTTGGCCAGCGCGTCGGCAGCCGCGGCCCACCTGATTCTGGTGGTGCCGCGGCTGTCTCGTGTTGCACTCGACCCGGACGATCCTCCGCCCGACTACCCCTCCCTGGCGAGGCCACGGGACGCCATCGTGCTGGGGCTGGTGGTTCTGGGGTGCGCCTGCGCCCTCTGGCGGGTGCCCACCGTGCAGCTGCCGTTGTGGTTCGGCTACCTCGGCGCGGGAGGGGCGCTGGTGTGGGTGGATTTCAGGACCACGTGGCTACCGAAACGCCTGCACTGGATCGCCGCCGCCCAGGTGGCGGCAGGCCTGGCGGTGGTCGCCCTCCACTCCCCGGGTGTACTCGTACCGGCCCTGGCGGGGGCGTGTGCGGCCTCGGGCTTTTTCTGGTTGGTGTGGCGGTTCTCCAGCAGTTTCGGTTTCGGTGATGTCAGGCTCGGTTTACTGGTGGGTGTGGTGTCTGGGTCGATGGGGCTCCAAGGATGGACAACAGCATTGCTGGCGGGAACCCTCATCGGGGCGGTCTGGGCAATCCTCCACATGCTGCGGGGGCGGACCTCAGAGCCATTTCCCTACGGCCCGGCACTGTGGCTGGGCCCCGTAGCGGCGGCTGCGCTGACGGGTGGTGGTTGATCCCTCAGGTCCCGGTGGCCTCGATCCAGGCATTGAGTTTCCGCTGGGCGCTGCCGTCGTCCAGGACCCGGTTGGCGTCGGCGAGGGTCGCCGCCAGCTGCTCAGCGAGCGGCACCACGGAACTCACCCCGCGGTAGGCCAGCAGGGCGGCCGCCGCGTTCAGGACCACGATGTCCCGGACCGGACCGGTCCTGCCCGCCACCAGGTCCCGCACCACCTGGGCGTTGTGCCGCGCGTCCCCGCCCCTCAGGTCCGAGGGAGCGGCGGGCGGCAGCCCGAGATCTGCCGGATCCAGGGTGGTGCGGTGCACCCGCCCGTCGGCCAGCAACCACACGTCTGAGGCGGAGGTGGTGGTCAGCTCATCGAGTCCGTCGAAGCCACGGAAAACCAGGCCCCGCACCCCGCGCCTCGCCAGCACTCGAGCCACGACGGGCGCGATGTCGTCGTTGGCCACGCCGAGCGCCATCGCCTGGGGGCGGGCGGGATTCGACAGGGGACCGAGGAAGTTGAACGTGGTCTGGATCGCCAGCTGTTTCCGCACCCCTGCGACGTGTTTCATCGCGGGATGGTAGAACTGCGCGAACAGGAAGGTGATGCCCACCTCCCCCAGGACCTCCGCTTGCCGTTCCGGTTCCAGCTCGATGTTGATGCCGAGCTCCTCCAAGGTGTCGGCGGTGCCGGCCTGTGAGGAAGCCGCCCGCGAACCGTGCTTCACCACCTTCGCGCCAGCCGCGGCCGCCACCAAGGCCGCCATGGTGGAGACGTTGACGGTGTTGGCCCGGTCCCCCCCCGTGCCCACCACGTCCACGGCCTCCCTGTCGAGGGCGACCTGGATCGCGTTGTCGAGCATCGCGGAGCTGAGGCCCTCGATCTCGTCCTCCGTCTCCCCCTTCGCCCGCAGGGCCACCAGCAGGGCCGCGAGCTGCACCTCGCTGGCGCGGCCCGAGAGAATCTCGTTGAGTGCCCACCGCGCGGCCCCGGTCTCCAGGCCCTCGCGGCGCACCAGCCCCGTCAGGATGTCCGGCCAGGTGTGGGTCATGCCACCTTCTCCCGCAGCAGCTCGGCCACCTGGGCGGGCAGCCGGATCGGATCCACGGGATAGGCGGAGATCGCCTCGGCCCGCGACCACGTGCCGAGCCACGCGTCGGCCACGCGGGCCACCAGCAGCAGCACCGGCGGACAGGGGGCGTACTCCTCCTTGACCTGATGGGCCAAGCCGATCCCCCCTTCCGGCTGGGCCTCGCCGTCCAGGATCAGAAGGTCGAAACCGGGATCGGCATCCAGCAGCTTCAGCATGGCCTGCCCGGTGGCCACCTCCTCCACCTCGATGGGAGGCAGATCGGAGGCCACCTTGCGTCCGAGGGCGAGCCGCACCTGCTCCCGCACCGTACGGTCACTGGAATACAGCAGCACCCTGAGTGTCTCGTCGCTCATAGTCTCTCCTTGGCCACGTGTGACTTCGCAACATCGTAGCCCTCCCGTGGTGGGCTCGGGCGGCTGAGCCGGCCAACAGGACATAGGCTGCATGTGTGCGTTTCCTGAATGAGAGGCCCACGACGGACCTTACCTATTCCGATGTGTTCATGGTTCCGAACCGCTCCAACGTCGCATCCCGGCTGGATGTCGACCTGACCTCCACCGACGGGCTGGCTACGCCGCTGCCCCTGGTAGCCGCGAACATGACCGCGGTCTCGGGCAGGCGCATGGCCGAGACCATGGCCCGTCGGGGTGGGCTCGCGATCTTCCCGCAGGACATTCCGGTGGATGTGGTGGCACGTTCCATCGCAAAGGTGAAGCAGTCCCATCCCGTTTTCGACACCGCCGTGACGGTCTCCCTCGACACCACCGTCGGGGAGACCGTCAGCCTGATGGCCAAACGCTCGCACGGGGTGGCCGTCGTGGTTGAATCCGGCCGGGTCGTGGGGCTTGTTCATCCCCAGGACACGGCGACCGCCGACCGTTTCGCCCAGGCCCGTGACGTGATGACCAGCGACATCATCACCGTCTCGCCGGACACCGAGCCGAAACAGGTCTTCGACTCCCTCGCGGAACGCCACCAGAAGGTGGCCCTGGCCGTCGACCCGGAGGGACTGCTGGTGGGGATCATGACCAGCAGGGAGGTGCCGCGCGCCATCAGGTCCCCCACGCCCACGACGAGCTCGAGGCCGGGCACGATGACGGCCCCGCCGCCCACTCCCACCAGCCCCGACAGGATCCCGGCCAGCAGGCCGACCCCGGCCAGCGCGGCGCCGCGGGGCGCGTCGAGGACGAGGGCGGCCTCCCGCACGGGCGCGTGCAGCTGCTGGGAGACGACGACGAAGCCGACGAAGGCGACGAAGATCCACGGCAGCGCCGCGGCCGGCAGCCGCCGCAGGAGCCGGGTGCCGATCTGCGCCCCCACCAGCGAGCCCGCCACCAGAACGGCGGCGGCGAGCGGGTGGACCTGCCCGCGCAGGCCGTAGGAGACGGAGCCGACGGCGGCGGTGAGCACGATGGCGGCCAGGGAGGTCGCCGCGG
>ERZ772977.187-NODE-187-length-50741-cov-60.364795_pt1 | contig 50741 bp, 36 predicted proteins | sample MGYA00511131_ERZ772977 | MGnify/ENA primary metagenome ERZ772977 (study PRJEB29015, sample SAMEA2737935) | human oral metagenome | biome: human oral; feature: human-associated habitat; material: dental | place: China | collected 2151 ...
CGGACAGGATGAAAGAGGGGGTCACGCCATGGGGCGCGGCCGTCAGAAGGCTAAAGCAACAAGGCAGGCTCGGGAGATGAAGTACTTCAGCCCCGAGACCGACTACAGCGCACTCGAGCGCGAGCTCAGTAGCGCGAAGAATACGAAGTCCTCCGATTCGTCCCGCCGTCGCTATGACGACGAGGACGACTACTCGGCATACGCAGAAAAGTACGCGTCCTACGAGGATGAGGCATAAAGAATACGCGGAATGATTCGGTGCATATCGACCGAACGTATTCGACAGATGATGAACCGGCTTGAGACCCCGCACGGGGTGCTCAGCCGGTTTTTTCGTGCCCGCAGTTTGTGTGGATGTACTCAGGCGGATGCGGCTAGGCGTGTGCGCGAGGACGGGCAGCTCATGGTGGTTGTAACTGTGCGGAGCACAAAGCCAATACACATGTTTATACATAGATGTGCATAACTCCATTTGGTAATAGAACATAGTCAGTAATAAAAAAAGTTTGAAATGAATAAGCATACATAGCTTCTGCACAGCTTAGTCATGCTTGGCACAGAGACTAGCCCGGCATTCTAGAGACATGAACAACGAACAGAACATGACTCAGAACATTGACTAGGCCACCCAGACCGCGGCAGAACAAGCTAACGCAGCGCAAACCTCCGCAGAGCAGAAGCTAGCCAAGAAGAAGCTCACCCGTCGAATCTTCATCGGCGGCGGCATCGGCGCACTCGCAGTAGTCGGAGGCGGCGCAGGCTGGGCGTACAACCGCTACCTGGCAGAGCACACCGAAATTGAAGACACCACCGCCTACGAGGCGGCAGCAGCCCAGGCAAACGCAAGCGCCTCCGGCTCCGCCACCGCAGACCCCACCGAACTGACCGGCGTGAAGGTCAACGGTCAGAGCCTCACCGCTCACGAAGGCTCGATCACCATCACCTCCAACACCACCGGCAGCGGCTCGGATGCGGTCGTCTCCTTCGTGGCAGACATCAAGCTCGACAACGCAACCCTGCTGCGAAGCGCCTTCGCCAACAACAAGTTCGGCCAGAACATCATCGACACCCCCTCGAACATTGCCTCCGAACACAACGGCATCTGGGCGATCAACGGTGACTACTACGGCTTCCGTACCACCGGCATCGTGATCCGAAACGGTGTTGTCTACCGTGACTCCGGCGCTCGCGAGGGTCTCGCATTCTACCGCGACGGCTCCGTCAAGCTCTACGACGAAACCGCCACCAATGCCCAGACCCTCGTCAGCGAGGGCGTGTGGAACACCCTCTCCTTCGGCCCGGCACTGGTCAAGGACTCCGCAGTCGTCGACGGCATCGACAGCGTCGAGGTGGATACCAACTTCGGTAACCACTCCATCCAGGGCAACCAGCCGCGAACCGGCGTGGGCGTGCTCGGCACCAACCACCTGGTCTTCATCGTGGTCGACGGGCGCTCCACCAACTACTCGCGCGGCGTGACCATGCCCGAGTTCGCCCAGATGTTCAAGGACCTCGGCTGCGTGAGCGCCTACAACCTGGACGGTGGTGGCTCCTCCGCCATGGTCTTCAACAATCAGCTGGTCAACCGCCCGCAGGGTGGCACCAAGGAACGCGGCACCAGCGACATTCTCTACATTGCAGGGAGCGCATCGTGATTATCCTGATACCCGCCTACAAGCCGGACCAATCGCTGGTCCGCCTTGCTCGGGCCCTGCGCGAACAGGACCCCGGCGCCGAAATCCTCGTCATTGACGATGGATCCGGCAGCACCTACGCACCAATCTTTACCGAACTGCGCATCGACGGCGTGACCGTGCAGACCCACCCCGCCAATAGGGGCAAGGGTGCGGCACTGCGCCCCGGCATCGCCTGGGCGAAAGCAAACCGCCCCGGCGAGGTCATCGTCACCGCCGACGCGGACGGCCAGCACCTACCTCGGGACATCTTCCGTGTGGGTGTGCGCACCGAAACCGCAGCGGCGGCAGATCAGAGGAGCATCATCCTCGGCGTGCGCACCAAGCCCGACCCGAACGCCGGCGAAGAAGGCACTAAGGTGCCGCTACGTTCCAAGATTGGCAATAGCGCAACCGTAGGCTTCTTCGCCCTGGCGACCGGTGCCCGCGTGGCAGACACCCAGACCGGTCTGCGCGGCTTCACCCCGCAGATTCTGGACTGGCTGCTACAGATCCCCGGCGATAAGTACGAGTACGAGTTCTCCATGCTGCTGCGCGCAACCCGTGCAGACGTGGAGCTGGTGCAGGTACCCATCGTGAAGGTCTACGAGCCGGGCAACCCGACCAGCCACTTTAGGCCTCTGCGGGACTCGGCGCTGATTTACGCACCGCTGCTTGCCTTCCTGGCTTCCTCTCTCCTGACAGGCTTCCTCGTGGACGCTATCGCCCTCTTCGTCCTGGTGGGCATGGGCGTTCCGCTACTGGCGGCCGTGGTCGGCGCCCGCATCATCTCGGCGCTGACGAACTTCACCGTCAACCGAATGCTCATGCACGACGGAGGCGCACGCCCCTCCGCGTCCTCCTCGCTGGTACGTTACACCGTGCTGGCGGTGGGCATCCTCGCAGCCAACGCGGCTCTGATGGAAGCTCTGACCGGCCTGGGCGCGTCCCTGCTGGTCGCCAAGATCCTGACCGAACTGTTCCTGATTCCTGTCAGTTTCGCGGTTCAGCGCCGCTGGGTCTTTCTACCCACTCGGTGGCAGGAAAATACGCGAGAGAAGGCAGTGGCAACTCACGCACCCTCGGGTTTGCGTGCGGTGAGCTACGAGTCCGCTCGCATGGAGGCTGCTGGTATCCGTACCGGCGCGCGCGCCTCCCAGGTACGCCCCTAGTTCACCTACCCTGGCTACCAGTTCACTAGTGGCTAGTTTTATAGGGGCTACCTACAAAACTTCTCCCACCCGTCAGTCGTGAGGGTGGGTGGGAGATGCAAGCTGTCGCACCACAAGCGGCAGCATTCTGTTCACGAAAAGCCCCCGCTGAGAAAACTCAACGGGGGCATTTCGTATGTGGCATCCTTCAGAAACCTATTGGCTCACCGGCTCCCAAAGGATAACGCGCCGATTACTGGCCGGGAATCAGGCCGTGAGCAGTAATCAGGAACGGCGGGTTGTGGTTGACCGCCGGGTTGGTCACGTAACCAACACGTGCCGCACGGGTTGGGTGCTTGGGGGCACGCTTCGGCCAGGGCTTCGCAGCAGGGGTCGGGTCCTTCTTGCCCTGCACCATAGCCAGTGCGCTCGCCGCGTTCACAATGCCGGAGCCGCAAGCGTTCACATCGCAGGTGAGCGGCTTGGAGGTCTGCTTCAGAATCTGCTTTGCGCGCTCAGCGGTCAGTGAGGGATCCACCGACTTCATCAGCGCAATCACGCCAGCAACCTGAGGTGCCGCCATGGAAGTGCCGTCGTACTCGGTGTAGCCTGCGCCGGTGGACACGGTGGTACCCAGATCCACGGTGGACATGATGCCGCTACCGGGGGCGCTCACATCAACGAGCTTGCCGTAGTTGGAGAAGTCGCTACGCTTACCCTCCTGGTCGGTAGCGCCCACCACGATCGAGCCGCCGCAGTTAGCCGGAGCGACCTTGGAGGTGTCCTGACCGTCGTTACCAGCTGCAACGACGAGAATCGCGCCGCGCTTGTTCACCTCAGCAATAGCCTTGGAGTAGGTTGCGGGGCAGGTGCCCTCGCCGCCGAGGGAGAGGTTAATGATCTTGGCGGGGTTGGAGTTCGCGGGAACACCCTCAACGGTGCCGCCAGCTGCCCAGACCATTGCGTCCGCAATGTCGGAGTCGTAGCCGCCGCACATGCCCAGGGCACGCACGGGCAGGATCTTGGTGGAGGGCGCCACGCCGACAATACCGCGCTTATTGTTCATAATTGCGGCGATGGAACCGGCAACGTGGGTGCCGTGCCAGTTCGACTCGCTTGCCTCGGAGTCAGCATCGCAGACGCCCGCTTCTTCCCAGTTGCCCTGGTCGGTCGGGTCGGAGTCGCGGCCGTTGCCGTCACGGGCGATGGAGGGCTCGGTGATGAAGTCGTAGCCGGGCAGAACGTTCGCGTCCAGGTCGGGGTGCTTGACGATGCCGGAGTCAATCACAGCAACGGTCACGCCAGCGCCCTGGGTGGTCTTCCACGCCTCGGGCGCGGCCAGGCCCTTGGTACCGTGCAGGTTCCACTGCTGCGGGTAGAGGGTATCGTTGGGCGCTACAACCTGGTTCGACGCCTGAGCTACCTGAGCCACCTTGGAGGTGGTGGCGGTACGAGTGCGCGCGGTGGAGCGGCGCAACAGGTCGGGCTCAACCGATGCGACGGAGGGGTTGGAGCTCAGGGTTGCCATGTACTTCTCCGCCTGCTCTGCGGTGAGCTTGGAGGAGACGGTCACCACGGTTGCCTTCTGGGCGGTGGTGCGCACGTAGTTGGTCTTGATTTTGAAGAGGTCGTCGACGCTCTTCACCTCGGAGGTGATGCCCTGGTAGAGGGCGTCGTTCCAGGTGGCGACCTGGGTGCCTGCGGGGCTTGCCCAGTTGACGCCGCCCGCGTTCAGTGCGCTATCGGTGTAGGTGATAACGAAGCGGTTGAAGCCTGCCTTCTGCTGCTCGGAGCTGAGGGAGGAGATGGTGGTGTGCGCCTTGGTACGTTCGGCGCTGTTAGCCTTTGCGGGTGCCGCGAAGGATGCGGGTGCGCCCAGGGTTGCGACGAGTGTTGCAGCAGTACCCAGGCTCAGCGCGGTGCGTGTGATGCCGCGTGCTGAGGGGTGAGTGGTAAAAGACATCGGGGTCCTTTGCGTATGTGAGTGCCGGAAGCGGCAAGTGGGTTGGTTATTCACTCACATAAATGCACCTTCGAGAAAATATCTGCATTCTTTTGTGTATTTGCTTGTGAGGAGCGAATAGAAAAAGAAAATGCACATCACTGCATTGATGTGTATTTTTCTCTAAAACCCCCGTGCGGGAGTTCTTCGGAAGTAGTTTATGTGGTGAGATATCGCTATCCTAGCATCTTTTTCCAGGTATATAGCGGCTAAAGCTCGATAGTGTGGCGTAAATAATGAGATTTTTCCTTCATGCAAATGCAGATAAAGAAATGCCTAGTCGAACTATTCTCATGGACTTAAGGTAAAGATTTAAGTTTCACTCATCCCTACATAAAATGAGCTTCATCACAAAGGTTATTTTATTCATAAAGTAACCCGGAAAGGGTGCTAGAGTATCTCACGGTGCGTACCCGTGCATGCATATTGTGGAGCTACCCTCAACAGCTCCACAAGCCACAACGCAGGCACCACGCACCGCAGCGCCGTGTATCAACCACCCCGCACAACGATATCTGCCTGTAGAGACATGTGTCTACTGACCTGTCCACAGAGGTATCTGCCCAGCAGATACGTGCGATGAAAACACCGCACAGCGCTAACACCCCACTCTATCCGTATTCACTCGTACCGAGCACACACCCTCAACGCGAATGGCAACGCCACGTCGCATCGTGCGCACCCGGTACCACTCACCTCAAGGACGTCCATGCTTCGCATTGCTCGCCCCTCGCAGGCACGCTCCTCACAGCGTTCCCTGCTGAGCTTCGTCACCGCAACCTGCCTGCTTTCGGCAAGCGTGATCCCCGCCGTGGCGGCACCCACCGCGCAGGCCACCCAGCCGAAGGCAACCCAGACTTCTGCGGCGGCACAGGCTTCTCATACCGCCCAGATCTCCAATACCGCGCAGGCTACGCCCGTGGCGTACAACCGCTTCATCATCACCTACACCGATGAGGCGAAAAACGCCGCCTCCGCTGACGCCACCGCAGACCAGATTGACTGGTCCGCAGCCGCCGGCACCCAGCAGGCAACCTGGACCGACGCACTCTACGCGGGCATCACCTCCGAGGTGCAGAGCATTGACGAGCTGCTGAACATTAAGACCAGCTACGTCCGCTCCACCGCGCTGGATGCCAGCGTGGTCACCACCTCCGCAGAGCTCACCCCCGCGCAGGCGCAGCAGTACATGAACGCCCTGAGCGCAAACTCCAAGGTCGCCTCCGTCTCGCCCGATATGCGCCGCTACGCCACCGTGGACAACACCTCGGACCCCGTCAAGATCAACGACCCGAAGATGAACCGCATGTGGTCCCTCACCGGCGAGAAGGGCGTCTCCGCACTGGAAGCGTGGGGCACCACCCGCGGCAAGGGCGTGACCGTGGCGGTGCTGGACTCCGGCATTACCGCACACCCGGACCTGGACGCTAACGTGCTGCCCGGCTACGACTTCATCGCCGAGTCGGCGTTCTCCAATGACGGCAACGGCCGCGACTCCGACCCGACCGATGCCGGCAACTGGACCGTAGACAACCAGTGCTTCACCGGTTCGAAGGCGACCGCCTCCGACTGGCACGGCACCCACGTGGCGGGCACTATCGCCGCTATCGCGAATAACAATGAGGGCATTGCCGGTGTGGCACCCGAGGCGAAGATCGTGCCCGTGCGCGTTCTGGGCGCCTGCGGCGGCTTCGACTCGGACATCACCGACGGCATTATTTGGGCTGCCGGCGGTAACGTGCGCGGCGTTCCGACAAACCAGAACCCCGCCCAGGTCATTAACATGTCCATCGGTAGCGAGGGCACTTGCACCACCCCGTACCGCCAGGCGATTGCTCAGGCGAATAAGCGCGGCTCCATCGTGGTCGTCGCGGCGGGCAACAACAACTTTGATGCCTCGAAGTCCAGCCCCGGCAACTGTGAGGACGTCATCACCGTGGGCGCAACCGATAAGAACGGCAAGCGCTCCTACTTCTCCAACTACGGCTCCCGCGTGGACGTGAGCGCGCCCGGTGGCGACCGCCGCTACTGGGGTGGCGGTATTCTCTCCACCCTAAACGCCGGTAAGACCGCTCCCGGTAAGGCTGACTACGCCGAGTACCAGGGCACTTCCATGGCGGCACCGCATGTTGCCGGTATTGTGGCGCTCATGAAGGCGGTCGACCCGAAGCTGACCTACGCTCAGGCGAAGAAGGCTCTGCAGTCCACCTCTCAGGGCGTTGAGTGCGACCAGTCCGCGTGCGGTTCCGGCATTGTGAATGCGGCGCGTGCGGTTCAGCAGGTCCGCTCCGACCGCGAGGCTGCCGATGCTGCTGCGGCTGAGGCGGCACGCAAGAAGGCGGCTGAAGAGGCAGCCCGCAAGAAGGCAGAAGAGGACGCCAAGCGTCAGCAGACCCCCGCACCTAAGGCGACCCCGGCTCCGAAGGCTAGCCGCCCGGTGACTCGCCCGTCCCGCCCGGTGACCCGCCCGTCCCGCCCGGTGACTCGCCCCTCGTACCCGTCGCGTCCGCGTTACGGCCACACTCCGCGTTACCGCTCCTGGTACGGTGCTTCTGCGAACACCTACCCGAATAGCGGCTATCCGAACAGCGGCTACCTGGGTTTCGCGACCGGTAATCACCGCTAGTCACCTCCGCCTAGTTATCTCCACTAGTCGAGTTAGAGTTTAGATACGAAAAGCCCCCGATGATTTCTTTCATCGGGGGCTTCGCTATGCGCTGTCGGATGGGCCTGGTGCGGCGTCCGTAGCGGATAGCTTATTGTTCATTGACCTCGCGGGGCTTCTGCGCGGGGTTGGTGACCAGCGGTTCGTCCTGGGTGATGGGTTCGGCGTCACCGTTCAGGTCATAGACCTGGGCATCTTCGGGGATTTCCATCGCGGGGGCGCCGGGAATCCGGTCGTCAGGAATCTGGCTGTGGGCATCGGTGCGGTTTTCCTCGGTGGTGGCTACGGCTCCGGTGTCGTCCGCAATCTTGGTGTTAGACGCGCCAGCGCTCAGACCCTTAGAAATGACCTTGCGCGGTCGCAGGAAGGTCACCTTGCCGTTTGCGTCCAGGTTTCCCGCCTTTTTAGCCAGGTTGAAGCTGTTGATAATGCCTCGGCTACAGAAATACTTATCGCACTTGATGCGGTTTCCCCCCGCGAGGGTGAACGCCTCCTCAACCTGCTTGGTGGTTATGGAAGTGCCGTTGACCAGCTGCTGCGCCAGCAGAGCGGAGACGTGCGGTGCCGACATGGAAGTGCCGCTCTCGTAGTCGTAGCTGAACTTAGTGTAATCCGGGCGGTTGAGGCTCTTCATGGACAGGGTGAGAATGTCCTCACCCGGCGCCGAGATGTTAACCCTCGTGCCGTAGTTTGAGAACGACGCTCGCGTGCCAGCCTTAGTGGTTGCGCCAACCGTGATAACGCCCATGCAGTTGGCGGGCGCGTACTTGGAGGCCTCCGTGTTGCCGTTACCTGCCGCGGCGACCACGAGTGCGCCCTTGGAGCGGGCAATGTTGATCGCGCGCTGGTAAGCGGCGGGGCAGCGGGTCACAGTGCCGATAGACATGTTGATGATCTTGGCGGGGTAGGTGTTATCCGGTACGCCGTCAACGTGTCCGCCGGCAGCCCAGATGATGGCGTCGGCAATGTCGGAGGTGCGGCCACCACATCGGCCCAGCACGCGCACGGGCTGCACGCGGGCGAGGTCAGCGGCACCAACCATGCCCATGCCGTTGTTGCCGCGGGCACCGATGATGCCGGCAACACTGGTGCCGTGCCAGGTGGAGATGTGGGCGTTCGCCTGGTCCTTGCAGAGGTTGTAGGGCGCGTAGTCGCCTTCATCCTTGGGGTTGGGGTCGCGGCCGTCGCCGTCGCGGGCGCTGAGGGGGTCGCTGACGAAGTCGTAGCCGTTCGCCATGCCGGTGACCAGGTCGGGGTGCGGTACGTAGCCGGTGTCGAGTACGGCGACTTTCACGGTTGCGCCGCGGCGCAGGCGTGCGTTACCGGTGTTCTGAACGCCGGTGGTGGGGTTGGTGAGGTTCCACTGCTTGCTGTACTGCGGGTCGTTGTACTGGAAGGTGATGTCGCCTTCTGCGGCGGGGTAGTTGATGTAGTCGGGTTCGACGGAGGCTACGTCCGGGTCGGAGGCGACCTTCGCCATGAACTCCTTCGCCTCGTTTTTGTTGAGGGTTTTGGAGGTCTGGATGACGGCGTCATTGGTGGAGGTAGTGCGCAGGATTTGGGTGTCGATGTTCAGAGATTCACTGGCAACATCAACGGTGTCTTTAACGTCATTAGCAATGTCTTGGATTGCATCCCGATTGCCTTCGTTCTGCTGCATACGCTGCTTGGCTTCGTCGGTGTAGGTGACGATGAAGCGGTCGAACTTCTGCTGGGGGAGCGTACCTGGAGCAGGCGCGGTGGGGGTGTTAGGGCGTGCTGCGCCATTGCGCATCAGATTGAGGGGGCTGACGGGCCCTTCGATCTGGGGTGCCGCCTGGGCTGCTGCCAGGATGGCTTCGTCGCTGGGTGCCTGCGCGAGGACGGCGGGCAGGTCGCCTCCGAAGAGGAGTGCGCCGGCGGTGAGCAAGCTCATGGCTGCGCGTGCGGGGCGCTGGTGGCGGCGGTTATCGGGGCAGCGGCGAGGAGGTGTTTCGGTGCGCTGCGCGCCGAAGTATGGAAGCCTCATCTGGTTCTCCTGATGTAGGTGTGTTGGTGTGGACTGTGTGAAGTGTACGGGGGCGTTCCGTCCATGTTTGGTTTGTTGTTACGGGGCGGCAATGGGGCCTGTTTTTGGGCGCGCTGAAGTAATGAATGGGGTGAGGGAATAGCGTTTATTTGACCCTTTTTCGTCCCGGAAGAACTCATTTTGGACGGTGTGTAACGTACATTTCTAAGGTATCACTTCAGGGTGAGCTTTAGGGATTTTTAAGGCAGTTTTCTTGGGTTAATGTGCATAAAATCAACCCGTACAGGCTGAATAGTGCCTAATCATTAAGGGTTTATGTAAGTTAAACTTGAAGGCTTAGGTATGCGAGGTGAGCTACGTGGTGCCCCTTGGGGGTCGGGGGGTAAGTAAATGTTTTAACACTGTGGTGTAAGCACTGAAATGCATTAAAAATGCGGTTGATATTAAAAGATAAAAACCAACCGAAATATACGTGAAAATAAATAAAAAACCTGGTGGTACTCATAGTTGGCAGCGCTGACAGCACACCCTGCCTGCAGGCACACTCTACCGGCAGGCACACAAAAGACCGGGGCGGCCACCGCATGGTGACCGCCCCGGCCTATAGACTCATCAGCACCAGCAAACTGGTGCTCGCTGTCTACTGGAGAAAGCGTCCTTAGGAAGCGTAGGAGCCCAGCAGGCGAACCGCGCCGCCGTCCACGCCCTTAGCGCCCTGAACGTAATCGGGGTTGTTAGCCTCGGGCTCGCCGGCGGCAACAACGTCACCCATAATCCAGGAGGGGATGCCGCGGTCGTTCAGGCGCTTGGTAGCAGCCTCAGCCACGGAGGGGTCAACGATAGCAATCATGCCCACGCCCAGGTTCAGGGTGCGCTCCAGGTCGGCCAGGGGCACGTTGCCCAGCGAACCGATCAGGGAGAAGATTGCGGGAATCTGCCAGGTGGAGCGGTCCACGCGGCCCTCCAGACCCTGGGGCAGAACGCGAGCCAGGTTAGCGGCCAGTCCGCCGCCGGTCACGTGGGAGAAGCCGCGCACACCGCTGCCGGTGGTGCCGTCTTCGCCGTTGACGGGGAATGCTGCCGCCAAATCCAGGCAGTCTGCCGCGTACACGCGGGTGGGTTCGAGCAGCTCTTCACCGATGGTGCGGCCCAGCTCGTCCACCTGACGCTCCAGACCCCAGCCGGCAACGTTCAGGACCTTGCGGACCAGGGAGTAGCCGTTGGAGTGAATACCGGAGGAAGCCATAGCAATCAGCACGTCGCCCTCACGCACGCGCTCGGGGCCGAGCAGTTCGTCTGCCTCGACCAGGCCGGTTGCCGCGCCTGCAACGTCGTACTCGTCCTCTGCGAGCAGGCCGGGGTGCTCGGCGGTTTCGCCGCCAACCAGGGCGGTACCAGCCTGTGCACATGCGCCAGCGATACCGCGCACAATGTCAGCGATACGTTCGGGAACGACCTTGCCGGTGGCAATGTAGTCGGTCATGAACAGCGGCTTCGCACCGCACACGACGATGTCGTCCACGACCATGCCAACCAGGTCGTAACCGATGGTGTCGTGAATATCGAGTGCCTGCGCGATAGCGACCTTGGTGCCCACACCGTCGGTGGAGGTAGCCAGGTAGGGCTTGCGGTACTTGACGAGCTCGGAGACGTCGTACAGGCCCGCGAAGCCGCCCACGCCACCAACGACGGAGGAGTTGTGGGTCGCCTTGATAGCGCCCTTCATCAGCTCAACGGCGCGATCGCCAGCCTCTACGTCAACACCTGCGCTTGCGTAGGTTACGGTAGTGGTGTTCTCGCTCATTAGGATTCCTTCGGGGTAGTGGTAGCGGAGGAGTTTGCGGGGATGCGGTCCTGCTCGGTGAGCAGTGCCTCGAGGTCGGCGTCGGGGCCGGGGTTACACATGCCCATGCCGGCGTCGTCTGCGGCAACCTGTACTGCGGAGGGGTCGAACTTCGTTTCGAGAGTGTCGGTGCCTTCGCGGGTATCGATGGAGACTGCCTCAGCATGCTCAGGCTTGGAGGGGACGGGGCGCTCCACGGTTACCTCAGCTGCCTTGCCGGCGAGGGGTCCGCCCTTGCCCTTCTCCGCGGAGTCGAAGAGGGACTTGCCGCGTCGTTCCTCACTCGGCAACTCAATCGGGTATTTGCCGGTGAAGCATGCGGTGCACATGTTTTCGGCGGGCTGCTCGGTGGCTGCCATCATGCCGTCCTGAGAGATGAAGCCGAGCGAATCGGCACCCAGGGAGGAAGCGATTTCGTCCACGGACAGGCCGTTAGCGATCAGCTCCGCGCGGGAGGCGAAGTCAATACCGTAGAAGCAAGGCCACTTCACGGGCGGGGAGGAGATGCGCACGTGCACTTCCTTCGCGCCTGCTTCGCGGAGCATACGCACGAGGGCACGCTGGGTGTTACCGCGAACGATGGAGTCGTCAATGACGACGAGGCGCTTACCTGCAACCACAGACTTGAGCGGGTTCAGCTTGAGTCGAATACCGAGCTGGCGGATAGTCTGCGAGGGCTGAATGAAGGTTCGACCCACGTAGGCGTTCTTGACCAGACCGTTACCGTAGGGAATGCCGGACTCTTCGGCGTAACCAATAGCAGCCGGAACACCGGATTCGGGAGTGGGCATGACCAGGTCAGCTTCAACAGCGTGTTCGCGGGCAAGCTGACGGCCCATTTCTACGCGGGATTCGTAGACGCTACGACCGGAGATGGTGGTGTCCGGGCGAGCGAGGTAAACGTACTCAAAGACGCAACCTGCGGGCTTAGCCTCAGCGAAACGCTGGGAACGCAGGCCGTTCTCGTCAATGGTGAGGAATTCGCCGGGCTCAACTTCACGCACGAAGGACGCGCCGACAATATCAAGTGCCGCGGTTTCGGATGCGACAACCCAGCCACGCTCCAGACGACCGAGTACGAGGGGACGAACACCCTGCGGGTCGCGTGCGGCGTAGAGGGTGTGCTCATCCATGAAGGTGAAGCAGAAAGCACCGCGTAGGGTCGGCAGCAGGTCGAGTGCTGCTTCTTCGAGGGAGTCGAAGTCGTGTTCCGCCAGCAGGGCGGTGACGAGTGCGGTGTCGGTGGTGTTGCCCTGGGCGAGTTCGCCGTGCTTGGGGGGCTTGCCGCCGTTCTTTTCAATCAGACGCTCGTAGAGATCAGCCGAGTTGGTGAGGTTACCGTTGTGCGCCAGACAGAGCGTGCCGTGCGGGGTGGTACCGAGGGTGGGCTGTGCGTTAGCCCAGTGGGATGCGCCGGTGGTGGAGTATCGGGCGTGACCGATAGCGTGGTCGCCGGGCATGGAGCTGAGGGTGGATTCGTCAAAGACCTGGGAGACGAGTCCCATATCTTTGTACACGTGGATACGTTTGCCGTTACTGGTTGCGATACCTGCTGATTCCTGGCCGCGGTGCTGGAGTGCGTACAGGCCGTAGTAGGTTAGCTTTGCCACGTCCTCGCCGGGTGCCCAGACACCGAAGACGCCGCAGGCGTCCTTGGGGCCGTGGTCAATCGGATCGAGGTCGTGAGTGAGTTTTCCGTCGGGGCGAATCAATTCACTTCTTTTCGACGTTGGGACTGCGGATGCGTCTGCGCAGGCGCAAGATTAGGGCGTGTTGCCGCACTCACACCTGCCTGTGTGTGCCGTAGCATACACCAGACCTTTAAAAGTGTACCGGGTTTCGGAGCCGATGCGGTGAAGGATACGCTAAATACCTCAGGATGGACCACTAGAACAGGCACCAAACACGCCAAATCACGCAAACTGCGTGGACCTGTAGGCTCGTAGCGAATTCTAGAAGAGCGGCAACAAACCCGAAAGGTCACTACGCTCGCCCGAAGCATCCAGCGCACCGGCACCCACCGCCTGCGCCCACGAACAGGCACCCAGAACCAGTGCCGCCCACACGAGCGGGCGCGCCTCCACCACGGACGGCGGGGTGCCGCGAGTATGGCGAGGACCCGCCACGCACTGGGTCACGCCCAGCGGGGGCACACGTACCTCCACACTATTGCCGGGGGCGAGGGTCGCCAGCTCTTCAAGAGTGAAGCGAACGAAGGTCGCGCGCACCGAACGGGGGAGCGCGGCAAACGCCTGCGCCACCTCGGGGCTGTTCAGCAGGTACCCGCCTCGGGCATGTAAATCCGCAGGCTCACCGGCTGCCGTACGCTGCGCCTCAAAGAAAGCACGCACTTCGCGTACCGCCGCCATGCCGTCTGCTTCGGAAGTTTTACGTCGAATCGCCACGATTAGTCCTCTTCCGGGGCGCCGGGAACCAGACCCTCGCGGGTGAAAAGCTCCTCGTGTACGCGCAGCTCGCCCACCTCAACCGGCTTGCCGTCCACGTAGCCGCCGGTCACCGGACGCACCACCAGCGCGAGCAGGCGCTCGCATTCCTCGGCGCTCAGGTAGCCGCCAGCTTGCAGAGCACGCAGAGCCACGGCGTACATGGCGCGGTGCGAACCGTCGCTCATCTTCACCACCACGGACGCGCCCGAACGCAGACCAATGCAGAGCACGCCCTCCGCGCCGCCCTTGACGATTGCGTCCAGTTCTTCGCTGAGCACGGTGTCGGGGGAGCCGGGTGCCTGAATCAGTTCGGGGTAGTCCACCATGGCGGTGGCGACCGTGGAGGCGCGCGCATCCGCCCCGAGGTTGCGGATTGCTGAGCCGAGGGTCGAGTAGGCGCGTGCGGCACCGGCAAGGGAGACGGCGTGCACGGGTGCGCCGCAACCGTCAACGCCGATGGTGGCTACCGGCTCGCCGGTGAACGCCTCAATTTCTTCGGTGATGACCTGCTGCAGCGGGTGCGCGGGGTCAAGGTAGTTGTGCAGAGTCCAGTTCTGCGAGCCCTCTTCAAGGTCACCGCGCTCAAGCTTGGCGGTGCACGCCCACAGGAACGCGGCGTGCTTGCCGGAGCAGGGGTGCGCCAGGGCGGTAGCGGCAAGGTTCGCCTGGGTCATTGCCTGGTGTGCCTGCTTGTCGGAGGGGAGCGTGGGCTTGAGTGCCAGGTTCGCCGGGGTGAGCGGGTTGGTTTCGGTGCTGCCCTGGGTGAGTACGTCCTGTACGGCTCGCATCTGCTCGAAGGTGCCGCGGTGCGAGCCGCAGGCGATGGCGACCTGGGAGCCGCGCAGGGGTGCGCCCGCTTTCATGGATCCGATGGCCTGCAGGGGTTTGGCTGCGGAGCGCAGGTAGAAGGGCTCGTGAATATCGCCGAGGGCTAGCTGCACATCGCCGTCGGGGCCCAGTAGGATGAGGCGGCCGCGGTGGCGTGCTTCAACAAGGTTGTTGCGGGTGAGCTGCGCGAGTTCTACGTCGAAGGCGCTGCTCTGGTGGCTGGTGTGAGTGGTTGCCTGTGGGGTGGTGCTGTTGGTCATGCTTCTAGTTTAAGCGGGGTGTGCGGCTTGACCCTATTCGCGCTCGGTGGCGCGGAGGTGAGCGTGGGGCTGGCATGCCCCGATATGCAGTCTGAGAACGGGCGTAATGCATCCGGTAGGAAATTGCTGCAGCCCAGGGCCCCTATATCTATGCGAAACTAGTTAGACGCGACCCGGTACGAGTATGCATCCTTGGTGCCTCTCACCATCTCAACTCACTCTTGATCGGTGAGCGGTAAACCACGTAAAGGAGTACATCCATGGCAGAGCAGAACAACACCTCCGCAAACACCTCCGCACAGAACACCTCCTCCAAGGGCGGTGTGGGCGTGGATTCTGAATTCCACGCAAAGTTCTTCCCCATCCTGGCCCGCGTTGCTTCTGTGACCGCAGTGCTCATGTATGTGTTCTACTTCCCGCAGATTATCGGTAACCTGAACGGTCACAAGGGTGACTGGATTCAGCCTCTGGTTGCTGCCGTAAACTGCACCCTATGGTTGCTGTACGGCCTGTGGCGTCCCAAGAAGGACATTCCGATTATCATCGCGAACGCTCCCGGTATTGTCTTCGGTAGCCTGGCTGCTATTACCGCCCTCATCTAAGGTTTAGCTTGATTCGGTAGCTTTGGTTACCGATCTGTGCGGCTCTTCTCTAGCGTGCATTCGTGCGAACGTGCCGCTACATGAGAAGAGCCGCATTTTTAGTGTGCCCAGCTCACAGTTTTAGTGTGATAGCGGGTACCCTGAATAGCATGAAGGTTTTGGTACTGGGCCCCGGCGGCCGCGAACACGCAATTATTCGAGCGCTTCTGCGCGACCCTGAGGTAACCGAGGTGCACAGCGCCCCCGGCAACGCCGGCATTGCCCAGGATGTTCCCGTCCACGCAATTGATGCGAATGACCCCGCCCAGGCAACCGCCCTGGCACGCGAACTGAACGCCGACCTGGTCGTTATTGGCCCGGAGGCGCCCCTCGTCGCAGGTGTCTCCGACGCGTTGCGTGAGGCGGGCTTTGACGTTTTCGGACCCTCCGCAGCTGCCGCACAGCTGGAAGGTTCCAAGGCTTTCGCTAAGCAGGTCATGAAAGAGGCTTCCGTGCCGACCGCCCGCGCCTACGTGGCAACGAACGCCGCTGAGGCGCAGGCGGCACTGGACGAGTTCGGTGCACCCTACGTGGTGAAGGACGACGGCCTGGCTGCCGGTAAGGGCGTTGTGGTGACCGAGGACCGCACCGCGGCACTGGAGCACGCTCAGGCTTGCTTCAACGCTGGCGGCACCGTGGTTATCGAAGAGTTCCTGGACGGCCCCGAGGTGTCCCTCTTCGTCATCTCTGACGGTAAGAATGTTCTGCCGCTGTCCCCGGCTCAGGACTTCAAGCGCATTTTCGACAATGATGAGGGCCCGAACACCGGCGGTATGGGCGCCTACACCCCGCTTCCCTGGCTGCCCGAGGGCTTCGTGCAGGAGGTCGTGGAGAAGGTGGCACGCCCGACCGTGGCTCGTATGGCTGAGCGCGGCACCCCGTTCGTGGGCGTGCTCTTCTGCGGCCTGGCGGTGACCAGCCGCGGCGTGCGCGTTATCGAGTTCAACGCCCGCTTTGGCGACCCGGAAACCCAGGCGGTTCTGGCGCGTCTGCGCACCCCGCTGGGCCAGCTGCTGCGTGCGGCTGCTCGCGGTGAAATTTCTGAGGGTACCGAGCTGGATTGGGATCCCCGCACCGCAGTGGACGTGGTCATGGCTGCCGAGAACTACCCGGACACTCCCCGCAAGGGTGACGTCATCTCCGGTCTGGACGAGGCGAACGCTCTGGAGGGCGTGCACGTGATTCACGCGGGCACTGTCGCATCCGAGGAGGGTGTGCTGACTGCTGGCGGTCGTGTGCTGGCTGTTGTTGCTCTCGGTGACGACCTGGCTGCCGCCCGCAACGCCGCCTACGAGGGTGTTCGTGCTATCTCCTGGGCTGGCGCGCAGTACCGTACCGACATTGCGCTGAAGGCTGTGGAGAACCGCATCCAGATTCCCGCCCCGCGCGGCTAAAACCTTAGTGTGACCGGCTTCCCCGCTTGAGGGTGGGGGAGCCGGTCGCTTCTTTGCCTCAAGATTGTGCTGTATTGGTGACTGCTTGGCACTATCGGGAGCCGTGCTTGTCGCGGTATTGTAATTACACAGACTTTTTGCATCCACATCACACCACCTCATCAGGAGAAATTCTCATGACTTCTCGTTCTACCCCCCTGGAAATCCCGGGCTGGACTCACATTTATTCCGGTAAGGTCCGCGACCTGTACGTTCCGAATGAGGAACGTTTTGACGCTACCGGCTTGACCGTCAATGATGACGCTGAGCTACGTGCCGGTTCGGTCATGGTTGTTGCCTCGGACCGTATTAGCGCTTTTGACCGTATTCTGCCCACCGAGATTCCGGATAAGGGCAAGATTCTGACTCAGATGTCCCTGTGGTGGTTTGAGCAGCTCAAGCAGGTTCCGAACCACGTGCTGTCCACCGACGTTCCGGATGTTGTGGCTGGTCGCGCAATGATTTGCCGTTCGCTGAACATGTTCCCGGTGGAGTGCATTGTGCGCGGTTACCTGACCGGTTCGGGCTTGGCAGCGTATAACGAGACCGGTGAGATTGCTGGTGTGAAGCTGCCTGCGGGTCTGGTGGATGGTTCCCGCCTGGACACCCCGATTTTCACTCCGACCGGTAAGGCTGAGGTCGGTGAGCATGATGAGCTGGTGACCCGTGAGGAGCTGTACGCTGAGGTGGGTCAGCCGGTGGGCGAGCGCCTGGAGGAGCTGAGCCTGAGCCTGTACACCACCGCGGAGAAGATTGCTCGCGAGCAGGGCATTATCCTGGCGGATACCAAGATGGAGTTCGGTACCGATTCGTACCGTGGCGAGATCACCCTGGGCGATGAGGTGCTGACCCCGGACTCTTCGCGTTTCTGGGACGCGACCCAGTACGAGCCGGGTCGTGCGCAGCCGAGCTTCGATAAGCAGTATGTGCGTGACTGGCTGCGTTCCCCGGAGGCGGGCTGGGACGGTTCGGATAACGTGCCGCACCTGCCTGAAGAGGTTGTGGAGAAGACTCGTGCCCGTTACGTTGAGGCGTATGAGCGTCTGACCGGCACGAAGTTCTAAACTCAATATTTCGGGCTGAATAAGTCTTTGCGATAGCTAAAGGGCGGTGCCCCGGAAGGTCATTCTTCCGGGGTACCGCCCTTTAGTGCTGGGCACTTATTGCAGGAGCTCAAGCGGCTGAACCTTCGTTGCCGCGTAGGCGGGCAATGCACCCGCCACGATACCCACAGCCAAGCCGAGGAAAGGAATCCCTAGGATAAGGGGTGGCAGAGATAGCGCCCATCCGTTGAGAAGGCACACAACCCAGGAACCGAGGACACCGAGGGTGAAGCCTCCAAGAGCGCCTAGGGCCCCGAGGAGGGCTGCCTCCGCCAGGAAGCTCACCGCTACATCTCGCCGTCCCAGCCCTAATGCACGGTTGATGCCGATTTCCCGGCGGCGTTCCCAGACCGAAATCTGCATGGTCATCACAATGCCGAAGCTTGTCGAGACGATAAGAACCACCAGGATGATGGTCGTAAGAGCTCGACTGTCCTTCGTCAAGGAAGCACGAAGAGTCACCGGTGAAGGTGGAATCTCAATATTTGTATCAACGGGGGTGCGTTGCGGATCGAGCACCTGCTTGAGCTGTTCCGCGACCGTATCTGCGCTTCCTGGATTCACGATGACGTCCATACCGCGTTGCAGGGTGTGGGCTTGCGGCAAGAAAGTGGAGGTGGTCGGCAGAATAAGAGCGCTACTGAGAGCAGCGTTTTTGCCACCGTCACGGATAATACCGAGCACATAGGCTCGCATTCCGTTGACCTCAATTATGTTCCGCCCGGGCTCAGTACTGACCCCCAGCTCCTTCGCGAGGGCAACACCCAGATAGACGGTAGGCTCACCGGGGCGCTCGCGGGCAGGCTCCGAAAAGTGCCCTTCGACAATGTGTGCACCTCGTGCTTTCAAACCTGCCTCTGAAACGACTGCAAGGGGCGTTTGCTGGCTCTCATACCCCGGCCTGTTCACTTGTGGACGCGTCGTCTGCGTATCGACGGTGACTGTACCGGCAGCTTTAACCTCTGGAATTTGGTTAACGCGCCAGAGTAGTTCCTCCTCCGATATATCCCAGGTCTGCGGCTGGAGGCGCACACCGAGCCGGGTGGAATCGTAACTGGTCAGCTGAGAGCTCGTATTGAGCGCTGACGACTCGCTGACGCCCACCAGCATGATGATGGTGGTTGTTCCCGCGAGCATCGCCAATACTGTGAGCAGGTTGCGGCGCCAACGGCGGACAACTGCAAGGAGAGCGTAGTGAAGGTTGTTCCTTAGCATCTATCCTCCCCTGACAACGGGTTCTTTGAGCGTTTGGTGGGCAGGCTCTTCGGGACTAGCGAGTTCGGGGCTAACGAGCATCCCATCGACCATGTGTAGCTGCCGGTCGCAGCGAGCCGCGATATCGGGCTCATGGGTGATGATGACCAGGCTTTGCTTTTCCGCACGGCCTGCGAGGAGCAAATCCAACACCTTGTGAGAGTTTTCAGTGTCGAGGTTTCCTGTAGGCTCATCGCACAGCAGGATACGCGGGGCGCAGGCTAACGCACGCGCAACCGCGACTCTTTGCTGTTCACCACCGGACATATTGCGTGGAAGAACCTCCAGGCGGTGCCCCAAACCCACCTGTTCGAGTGCCTGCAACGCACGCTGATGCGCTTGACGGCCCGGTACGCCGCGCATCCGGAGGGTGTGGGCAATGTTCTCGGTGGCGTTCAGATGAGCAATGAGGTGGTACGCCTGGAAAACGAAGGCAATATGCTCACGGCGCGCCACAGTTCGTTCGGTATCGCTGGCGGTGCCCATGTTTTGGCCCAATATTTTCAGCTCACCCTCAGAGGGCTGATCGAGTAGCCCGATGATAGAGAGGAGCGTAGATTTTCCGCTTCCGGAGGCGCCGGTAATGGCCACAGATTCACCTTCATGAATGCTGAGGGTCGCGTTTTTGAGCGCCCAGGTGGCGGGCGGGAAGAAACGCGCAATATTGTGGCACTCGATATTAGGTTTTGCGGCGGTAGCGCTCACTGGGAGGGCACGTTCTGTCTCGTGATGAGGCATTTTAGCGCTCCTTCAGCTTCACAACGGTACCTGCCTTGAGTTCTGCAACGGGGTTAACGAGCTCGCAGACTCCGGCGGAGCACACACCGAGGGTGACGGGAACGCTCTGACCGTTCTCCAGGGTGATGGAGTGCGTTCCGTTTTCTTCGGATTTGACGGCTGCTTCGAGCACCGCGAGGGCGTTTTCAGCGCCTCGGTTGAGGGTGACGGTTGCTTGAAAACGTGTTGATGCCGTCGTGTTTTCCGGCACGTCGATTGTGATGGGATAGCGTTTCCGTGCGGTAGCTCCCGGTGCGGAGGTATCGCTGTTAGATCGCGCGCTGTTCTGCGCACCGTTGGAGGCACCTGCGTTAGCGCCGCCGTCAGCGTTAGTTGAGCCTTCGGGTGTGAGGGCTGCGCCCAGGGTGCCTTCGAGCGGGCTTCCGTTATCGCTAAGAATCTGGACCTTCTGTCCCTCAGCGAGTTCATTACTGAGAGCGCTACCGTCCGCGGAGAGTACCAGACGGTACCCACCCGCAGATAGGGTGCACAGTGCCGGAGTTGAGGTTTGGCCTTTGGTGCCGCAGCTGTTGTCTACGGTGTATTCGTTACCTTCAGCGAAGAGGTATTCAGAAAGCGGCAGGGCGGTGTTGTAGCGTCCTTCTTCGCTTCGGTCAGTATCCCCGGGAGGGTAGTAGCCTCGGTCGAGGTAGAAACGGTAGACAGCGTTGGCGGTTGCTTCGCCGTAGTTTCCTTCCTCGTCCCAGATGCTGTAGCCGAGCGATTCTAGAGCTTCTTGGAGCTGTTTAACGTCATCGCCGCGTGCGCCTACGGCGAGGTCGCGGTAGGCGGGGATGCTACCTTTGAACGCAATGATGGGACGTTCGTTGATAGTGGTGATAATTGAGCCGTTACTCAGCTGGGTGCCCGCTTTGGCGCCGTCCCTGGTCACCACTCCTTGAGGGGTTCCTACGGTGTAGCTTCGGGCAGACGACACGCTGACTTCTCCCGAGTATGTGCGGGTAACAGTCTGCGTGCTGATGCGGGTTGTTAGTTGCGCGGCTCGGGATGGCTGCGCGTTGGATTCAACATTGGTGCGTAGCCCCGTGTTGAGTGCGTAGATGGAGAACCCGCCGGTGATGACGAGCAGAATGACGAGCACCGGAACCAGGTAGGCGCGTATGGTTGCCGTCGTGGCGGCGCGGCGGGGGTTTTCTGAACTCTGCTGCGTGTTCATGGGTTCACCTTTCTACGGTGAAATATGGGGCGGGACTAGGGGTAATTGCTGAGGGTAACAACGTGGCGGGGGTTGAATAAAGGGGTGTATCCTCTGCTCTCATCCGCGGGTGAACGCGGTTGAGAGCAGAGGACCGGTAGAAAAATCTCGCTAGAAAATGTCCAACGAGGAATCAGCGTTTACTGGTTGCCGTCGGCTAGTTGCCGTTGAGTAGAGCTGCGGCACGCTCCTGGGCCTGACGTTCGATATCGCGTACTTCAAGGATGAGCGGTTCATGCTCATTGAGCCAGGTCGCCGCCTTTTCGTAGTAGATATTCTGTGCTTTAGTCAGGATTCCAGTGGACTTTTGGCAGCTGTAGTCGGCGTGAGCTAAGGCCTGCTCTTCCGCATTGGCGGCGGCATTGGCTGCCTTGTACTTACCCCAGGTTTTCTCTGCGTAGCTGGGAGCATCTCCGAAGTGCTGGATATCGGCGTATCCGCTTTCTTTCATGCATGCACCGTAGGTGGTGTCATTACGGTAGTATTTCCCCATTTCTTCTACTGCGTTGTTTTTGGATCCGCCCGTGTTGAGTTCGTTAACGAAGTTGGTGTATTTGAGGTAGTTTTCTGCTGAGCCGAAGACAGCTTCTGCCGCACGTCCGAGGCATGAATCTGTTGCCATGCTGGTCTGGGCACCGTTACTCATCGTGATGGTGACAGTTTTGCTGTCTGGGGCTTGAGGGTCGCCTAGGAACGCCTTCTGATATGCCGGGTTTTCCATCGCGGGTGCATTGCTGGAGCTAGCGTTGCCCTGCCGGGTGGACCAGTATCCCTGGGTGGCCGCTTCTTCGTTGGCGAAGTGGGCGCCACTCATCGCAAGTTCATGAACGGAGGCGCCGCCAATAATGTTCTGGCTACCGGAGTAGGTGAAGGACTTCTCGCTCATGCACTTTTTGACTTCGTTAACGAGGGCCACGTTAATATCCGGGGAGGGATTCTCGTAGCTTGCCAGGACATTGCGAATGTCTTGCTTAACTTCAACGGTGGTGGAGCAACTCGATACGCCCAGACAGCAAGCAATACCGATAAGGGCGAGGGGTGTGAAGGGCTTCTTTGCCATGGACTTCACCTTTCTCAAACATCATTGATGGGCGAGAATCGGCAGTGATACGGGCGTATCGTGGATGCTACCTACAGACCTGCTATATGGTGTGAACCTGCATTTTGTGGAGTAGAAGCGTAGTGAGCCGATTACTAACATGATAGAGTGCTACCTCCCCCCCCGTACAACAGATACACAACATATATTTATGACGTATAGCACCTATAAGAATGCATGTAATAGGGCTTATGAGTTAAAGGGCGGTGCCCCGGAAGGTCAATCTTCCGGGGCACCGCCCTTTAGCTATGCGGGGTTATGCGGTTGAGGGGCGCGCCTTAGCCGCTGTGAGCGTCTTCATCGTGTACGTTCGCGTGGCACAAATCCTCGTGCAGAATATCCCGCGCCGGATGCAACCGCGCCCGCTCCTCCGCAGCACGGTCAGACAGCGAATAAAACCACGTAATATGCTCGCACACCCGCTCATAGGCCGCCTGCTCATCGTGAGAAGCAATCGCCTCAATAATGCCGTAATGCTGCTGCTGCAACGTGCGCTTGACCGCCTCCCAATCCTTCAAGAAAGGAACTGCCTCCTGCACATAACTCATTGTCGCCATGTGCAGAGAGTCAATCACCGTATCAAGCACAATATTGCCGCCAAGCTTCGACAGCTCATAGTGAAAACGCGTATCGCAGAAATGGAAGCGCTCATCGCTGATCTGCTCATCCATCTCCGCCAGATGCACGCGCGCCCGCTCCAGCGCTGCTTCACGCTCCGGGGTGTCCGGCGCTGCCGCTGCCGCACGGGCGGCGGGGCCCTCCAACAGCAGGCGGGTTGAGACAACATCCTTCACCGGCAGGCTACGGGTCGCAATGTGCATGCGCAACGCCCAGCTGAGCGCATCCGACGGCTCCGAAATGATAATTGCACCCGACTTCGGTCCCGAACCGGTGCTGGAACGAATCAGACCCAGCGCGTTCAAAACCCTCAAACCCTCACGGACCGAGGGGCGGGAAATGCCGTGTCGTGCGGCAAGCTCACGTTCGGAAGGGAGCTTATCGCCCACACGCAACTCACCCAGGCGCAGGCGCCGCTCAAAGGTCTCCAGGATGATGCTGTAGCTGCGGTCCGCCAGAATCGGCTGGCGCTCAACCGCAGGGGGCGCCTCAGCAGGCTGGGTGTCGTCATGAGAACGAGGCATAGTCTCTCCTGATAACGAGGCTGATAACGAAAAGAAATACCCTGTGTTTGAGCTAGCTCAGAGATATTTCGGGCTATTCGTTGAGTGGTCAGGGCATATTGGGTGGTCAGGGCATAAAAAGCGGGGCGGCAGAACCGATAAGGTTCGCCGCCCCGCCGTGGCCTCCGGAAAATACCGGGGCGAATGTCCTACGGCCCTTGAGGCTTTCGCCTCAAGAAATCTCTAAGGGGTGAGCCTCAGATTAGGGAACCAGGAAGGACAGAACGTTGGTCTGCAGGAAGACCAGGACGCAGACGACCAGGAGCATACCGAAGGACCAGGGGAGGACAGCCTTGAGGATGTCGGATTCCTTGCCTTCCATGTCCACGGAGGTAGCAGCAATAGCCAGCGACTGCGGGGAGATCATCTTACCGACCACACCACCGGTGGTGTTAGCAGCCAGCATGAGCTCGGGGGTTGCGCCGTGGATACCTGCGTGCTGCAGGTTCTCAGCAGCAGACACCTGCAACTTGGAGAACAGTGCGTTCGCGCTGGTGTCCGAACCGGTCACAGCGGTACCGATCCAGCCCAGAGCCGGTGCGAGGAACGCGTAGACGGTACCCAGACCAGCCAGGAAGGTACCCATAGCAATGGTCTGACCGGAGAAGTTCATGACGTATGCCAGTGCCAGAACCGAAGCAATGGTCAGGATGGACCAACGCATGCGGTAGACAACGGAACCGAACTCGGTGAAGATTGCCGGGAACTTGAAGGCGTAGCGGCCCTTCTCGTTGAAGAAGAAGTAGACGACAGCAACAACCAGACCGGAGATGATCAGCAGGGTGCCGGGGTTGGACATCCACGCGAAGTTGTAGACAGCGTCCTTGACGGGCTTGCCGTCAGCGGTGACGAGGCGGGAGCTCAGAGCCTGGATATCAATCTTGATGACGAAGCTCTTCAGCCATGCCTTCAGGCCAGCGTGCAGGTTAGCAACACCGAAGATTGCAACGACGATGACGTAGGGCAGCAGTGCCATCCAGACGCGAACGGCGGGCAGAGCTTCCTTCTCTTCAGCCTGTGCGGGCAGACCGTAGCGTTCACGAACGCCTGCGACGCCGCGCGGCTTCCAGAACTGCAGGAAGACAACAGCAACACCCATGGAGACGATGCAAGCAACAACGTCGGTCAGGTTGTATGCGGGGGTAGCAGCGGTGACCCACTGTGCAATTGCGAAGGAAACGCCGATGACCAGTGCGGGCAGCCAAGCGTCCTTCAGGCCCTGCATGCCGTCGAGGATGACGAGCAGGATGAGGGGAACGAGCATTGCCAGGAACGGAGCCTGGTGACCAACGATGGTTGCGATAACGTGTGGGTCCTTGCCGCCAACGTCAGCTGCGGTGGTAATCGGGACAGCAACTGCGCCGAATGCCACGGGTGCGGTGTTAGCGATCAGAACGGTGACAGCAGCCTTAAGGGGCTTAACGCCCAGGGAGAGAATCATGGTTGCGGTAATTGCAACGGGAGCGCCGAAGCCAGCCAGTGCCTCGAGCAGACCGCCGAAGCAGAATGCGATGAGGATAGCCTGGATGCGCAGGTCGCCGCCGCCGAGGCGGTCGAAGACGCGGCGCAGATCTTCAAAGCGGCCGGAGAGAACGGTGAGCTGGTAGAACCAGATTGCACCGAGGATAACCCAGCAGATGACCAGGCCGTAGATGCCACCGCGAACGGCGCCCAGACCGGCGAGGTCAGCGGGCATGTGGAAGCCCAGGACTGCTACGAGGATAGATGCTGCCAGTGCCACGAGTGCGGACCAGTGAGCGCGTGCCTTAACGCCCAGTAGCATCACAAAGAAGGTGAGGAGGGGAATGGTTGCCACGAGTGCGCTGAGGCCGAGGCTACCTCCCACTGCATTGGTTACAGCGGTATAAGTTTCCACTGGAACTCCTTTGGTTCAGGGTATGTTTTGTGTGTGGTCAGACCATAGATAATTCTGTGGGGAACGAGTCATTGTTCCCTGCATGGGGATGTGGTCAGACCATTGATCGCATGTTTAGAAGAGTACCGGATAATGTGGTGTTTCACCAAAAGTGACCTGACTCATTTTTGTGGAAGGCGACCGGAACCTGGGCTCGCTTCCAGTGAAACTGCCGAAATATTGCGGTTCTGATAGTTAATTCCAGGTTCTGAAACTCGAATATTTTCAGATACATCACGAGTTGGGTGTATGGGTCATTGGTTTACCCAGGGGAGAGTCTTCATTTGGACGCATATACCCGAAAAGAATGTTGTTTTAAAAAGGAAAAGCCCCATAAAACAACCATAAAATCTTCAGAACGGCGGATTTCTAGGGGGTTTATGGTCCACTTCTGTGTGTTTGATAAATGTTCAATCTGCGAAAAGAATATAGGGGTCTTACGGGGGGTGCATGGGAGATGAGGTCACATGTACCGGAAGGTAGGGAAATATACCTTAAGGTCAGGTCGACCTAACCGGTTATTTAACAAGGAAAGTATGTGCTATTCCAACTAGAGAAAAGCCGCCCAACGGTGTTAAATGGCTAGAAAGATAAAAGACATCACCACGGTTTCTGATCCCACCGCATCCCACCTCCACTTGGGGCGCGCACATTAGCCGGAACCATCCGGCCCAGCTTCCCCGACTCAATACATCTGAGTCGCTTCTTTGGAAGACCGAACTTGTTCGGACTGTGCCCCGCCTGCCCCAGACGCAGGCGGTGAGACCGAGAAACTCTGAACACAGAGGAAAGGACGGACAAGTCATGCGCATTGCACTCTTCTCCACGTGCATCGTTGACGGCATGTACCCCCGCGTAGCACGCGCCACCGTCGAAATTCTTGAGCGCCTGGGCCACGAGGTTGTCTTCCCCCCGAACCAGACCTGCTGCTCTCAGATGCACGTCAACTCCGGCTACTTCGATGACGGTTACGAAGTCATCAAGAACCACGTTGAAGCTTTCGACTCCTGGGACTGGGACGTAGCTGTTGCACCCTCCGGCTCCTGCGTTGCTTCCCTGCGTCACCAGCAGGCAATGGTCGCACGTAGCCGCGGCGACGAAGCGCTGGCTCTGAAGGCAGAGCAGATTGCTTCCCGCACCTTCGAGCTTTCCCAGCTGCTAATCGACATCCTGGGCATCACCAACGCTGCCGAGCAGCTCGGCTCCTACTTCCCCGAGCACGTCACCTACCACAGCTCCTGCCACGGTATGCGTATGCTCGGCCTGGGCACCCGCCAGCAGGACCTGGTCCGCACCGTCGAAGGCATCAAGTACACCCAGCTCGAGGGCATGGACCAGTGCTGCGGCTTCGGTGGTACCTTCTCCTTCAAGAACGCTGACGTCTCCGGCGCAATGGTCAACGACAAGGCAGACAACGTTGAAGCAACCGGTGCTTCCGTCTGCACCGGCGGCGACTGCTCCTGCCTGATGAACATCGGCGGTGCGCTGATGCGTCGCGGCTCGGACGTTCAGACCATCCACTTCGCTGAGATCCTCGCATCCACCAAGGAAAACCCGCTCAAGATTAACTCCGAGCGTGTTGAGCTCTCGATCGGCTAAGGAAAGATAAGACCTCATGACCGCTATTCAGCTTGGTATGCCCAAGGTCGTTCACTACGGCGAGGGCAACATTTTCGAAGAAACCCCCTTCCCCAAGTACGCGAAGGAAGAGCTCAAGAACGAGCAGCTACGCGCCAACCTGCGCTTCGTGACCCACGCGATCCGTAACAAGCGCGCACGCGTCACCGCAGAGGTGCCCGACTGGCAGGACCTGCGTAACACCGGTGAGTCCGTCAAGAACTACGTTCTGGCGAACCTGCCCGAGCTGCTCGAACAGTTCGAGCGTAACTTCACCGCCGCAGGCGGCCACGTGCACTGGGCACGCAACGCCACCGAGGCGAACCAGATTGCTCTGGACCTGATTCGCGAGCAGGGCGTGGACGAAATCATCAAGATTAAGTCCATGGCAACCGCAGAGACCGGCCTGAACGAATTCCTCGAGGAAAACGGCATCAACGCTATTGAGACCGACCTCGCGGAAGAAATCGTCCAGCTCGGCCACGACCGCCCCTCCCACATTCTGGTGCCCGCAATTCACCGCAACCGCCGCGAAATCCGCGACATCTTCCTGCGCGAAATTGAGGGTATTAACCCGGACATCACCGATGAGCCGGCAGAACTGGCAGAGGCATCGCGTAACCGTCTGCGTAACAAGTTCCTGAACACCACCGTGGCAGTCTCCGGCACCAACTTCGGTATTGCTGAGACCGGTACCCTGACCATCGTGGAGTCCGAAGGTAACGGCCGTATGTGCCTGACCCTGCCCGACACCCTCATTACCTTCATGGGTATTGAGAAGATTCTGCCCACCTTCCAGGACTACGAGGCATTCCTGCAGCTGCTGCCCCGTTCCTCCACCGGTGAGCGCATGAACCCCTACACCTCCATGTGGACCGGTGTGACCCCCGGTGACGGCCCGCAGAACATGCACGTCATCCTCATCGACAACGGCCGTACCGCCGTTCTGTCCGACGAGCTGGGTCGCCAGGCACTGCGTTGCATCCGCTGCTCCGCTTGCATGAACGTGTGCCCCGTGTACGAGCGCGCAGGCGGTCACGCCTACGGCTCCACCTACCCGGGCCCCATCGGCGCGATTCTGTCCCCGCAGCTCTCCGGTATCGAGGCTGCAGAGAACAACTCCCTGCCGTACGCATCCTCTCTCTGTGGCGCTTGCTACGAGGTTTGCCCCGTGAAGATTAACTTCCCTGAGGTCCTCGTGCATCTGCGCGCTAAGGATGTTGAGTCCCAGCACGCTGTCCGCGAGTTCGAGGGCAACAAGAAGGCTCCCTTCTCGCAGATGGACGGCATGATGCTCGGCGCGAAGAAGCTCTTCACCTCCGGCAAGATGATGTCGATTGCAGAGCGTGGTCTGCCCATGTCCCGCCTTATCAGCGGCCGCAAGCACAAGATCACCGCTGTTCCCGGTATCGTCAGCGGCTGGACCGCTTACCGCGACATCCCCGAGCCCCCCAAGGAATCCTTCCGCAACTGGTGGAAGAAGGAGAAGGGTCAGGCTCCGGCACGCGATAACGCACAGCGCGTTGACATTCAGGCCCTCATCGAGGCAAACAAGGGTAAGGTCGCTGAGGCGGCAGCAAACGCCAAGGCAGCTATGGACGCCCAGGCAGCCCGTGAAGCTAAGGAGAACAACTAATGTCCTCTGCTAAGGAAGATATCCTCGCACGTATCCGCTCGTCCCTGGCTGACGCACCCGTCGCCCCCGAGCCCGTACGTAACTACCGCCGCGTCAGCGAGCTGAACGAAGAGCAGACCATTGAGATGCTCGTCGACCGCCTCATTGACTACAAGGCAAACGTGTTCCACGCGAACAAGGAGAACATCTCCAAGGTCATCGCAGAGCGACTGGGTGAAAAGTCCACCTACGTGGTTCCCGAGGGCCTGAACATGGAGTGGCTACCGGCTGACACCGCTGACCGCAAGCGCGTCACCGACTCCGGTAGCACCCTCAAACCCGGCTGCCTGTCCCTGAAGGAACTGGACGCAGTTGACGCTGTGGTGACCGGTTCGACCGTCTCCTGCGCAGAGACCGGCACGATCTTCTTGAACACCAACCCCGATGAGGGTCGCCGCGCCATCACCCTGGTGCCCGACCACCACATCTGCGTGGTGCCCCGTTCCACCGTGGTGGAGCTGGTTCCCGAGTCGATCGAGCGTATCACCTACACCCGCCCCGTGACCATGATTTCCGGTCCGTCGGCAACCAGTGATATCGAGCTGATCCGCGTGGAGGGCGTGCACGGCCCCCGTACCCTGGACGTCATCATCTACGACGCCTAAGGTATAGCGCCAGACGGCAAACCTCTAAAGAAACCGCCCGAGAGCTAAGGCTCCCGGGCGGTTTCTTTGTACCCTCTTCTTGATGTTCTTATGCCCTCGCAGCTCTAGTTTTCAGAAGCGCAGGCGCTAGTTGTGAGGGCACAAAAACGGTGGCGGGCCCATGTTCCCGCCACCGTTCTGTGGAGTAGTATCTTGTGGTGTATCGACGGTTAGCGTCGTAGCGCCCCGTGTGGGTGCTTAGGCGCGTGCGTCGAAGTGCTGCAGACCGGAGTCCTCGCGGCTACCGCCCTGGCCATCGCCAACATCGCGGTAATCCTTGATCCACTCAATCTTCTGAACCCACTTGACCATCTTGTAGCCGTGCATGGAGTCCGCACGCAGACGGAGCGGGCCACCGTACACATCGGGCAGAGGCTTGTCGTTCATGCCCCACGCCAGGATGGTCTCATCTTCCATTGCCATGGAGATGTCCAGGCATTCGTAGTAGGGTTCGGTCGGGCGGCCGTTGTAGGTGTGGCCCACGTGGCCGAAGGAGGTCACCATGACGTAGCGAGCGTCGTCGGTCTTCTCGACCAGTGCGAGGACGTCACGCAGGCGCACACCCTCCCACTTGGCGATGCCGGTCCAACCCTGCATGCAGGTGTGCATGGTGATGTTAACTTCCTTGCCCAGCTTCTTGAGGTCATCAATGCTCAGGGACTTGGATTCCTTCACCAGACCACCCAGCTCCAGGCGGTAGTCAACGAACTCGTGCTCCTTCAGGCGGTTCCACTCGGTGCTCTCACGCTCGCTCGGCGGGCGAGTGTTAACCCAGTGGAAGGGCGAAATATCGGCGTCGGTGAAGACCTTCTTCTGCACCTGACGGGAGGTGATACGGTCCAGCAGGACGTTACGAATCGGCTGGGTCAGACCCCAAATGAAGGTCTGAGTGAAGCGCAGGTCGCGCAGGGACCAGTACGAAGCGAAAATCCACAGAGCCACAGCGAAGACAATGCCGCCAATGAGCATGGTGACTGCCTGAGCGAACTGTGCTGCGTCCACCTCGTTGTAGGGCTTGTTCAGCATCATGTGAGCGATGTTGTACTGGGGGTGAACCACGAATACCAGCGCCACGTGAATGACGGTGAAGACGCAGTAGAACGCCATGCCCAGGAAGTGGATGGAACGCGCGGTCTGGCGGTTACGGAAGAGACGCACGTAGCCGGGGAAGCGGCCGCAGAATGCCGGGCTCATGATCGGGCCGGTTGCAATCATCAGCGGTGCCACGATGAACACCACGGTGAAGTACATAATCTGCTGCAGAGCGTCGTACGGCTGGAAATGCTCAATCGAGGGAATCTGGAAACCAGCGTAAATCTGGATGGATTCCCACGCCTGGGGGATGATGTCCCAGCTGGTCGGGACGATACGGCGCCACTGACCGGTCAGGAACAGCAAGGAGACGTAGACGAGACCGTTAACGATCCAGATGACGGTCACCAGCGCGTGCCATGCGCGGCCCAGACCAATCTGGGCCTTGCCGGGCAGAGAAATCAGGGGAGACAGGGTGCGCTGGTCGTCGCGCGCAGTAAATGCGCCGGGGGTGGTAGGAACCTTGTCCTTGGTGAACTTGAGCCACTCAGAACCCGGGGTGCAGTGGTTGTTCCAGTACAGGCGGGGGTGAGAGGCGAGAACTTCCCAACCTGAACGAATCAGGAAGCCCATCATAATGAAATTGATAAAGTGCGTAATTCGGAGCCAGGACGGGAAGTCCAGCTCTACGCCACCAGTGCTCGCGGTGAGGAGTAGTTGGTGCATGATATTTCCTTCGGAAATGACTGTGTGTGCAGACAATCGTTAGGATTCAGTGCGAGGCCTTGAGATGTGAGGTTAGAAATAATTACCTTTCTGACCCATATAATCCTCCTCCGTGGTTGGGAGCCGCCGGGGTATCGTCGCGGATACTCCCGAAAGGAGCACCTCCCGTGTGTGAGAGGGGAGGTGCGCCAGCTCCCGCTGGGGCGGAAGCGACTCTGTGTATGTATGTTGGTTTATGTGTGTTTCAGGGAAATTCCCTGTCCGCTTTCAATTTTATAGGACAAGGTGTCAATCGAGAAAGCTAAGACACGTCATGTTCTGTAATATTTGCATTAAAAATCCGAATTTAAGGAAGATTCTCATTTTCCCCCGATTTATCGGGGCATTCGGGCGCAAAAACCCGCCGCAGCCTCTAGAGAGGACGCGGCGGGCTTTGACTCTATATGTGGGATGTATGTTGGTTTGCGGGGCTGTGACTGTCTGGCATTGTGTGTGGTTTTGTAAACCCAATCCCACATAGGGTTGAGGTGACTGTAAGCGGGATACCCCCTCAAAACAGCTTATTGACCCGCCCATGGAAGGCCGAAAAACCACAGCCTAGCCGCAGCTACTTCTGCGCAGAACCCCCTGCCGAGCCCTTATCCTTCTTCGCCTCGGCGGCAGTCTCAGATGATTCAGGGGCGGTAGCGGCATTGGAGGCAGCATCAGCCTGCGACTTTAGACGAACCACCGGAACCACGCCCGTGGCAAGCTTTGTCTGAGCATTACGCTGAGCCTTCAGCGCATTCATCTGCTCCTTACGGCTCGGCGCCTGCGCAGACGGTTCAGTAGAACCAAACGCCTGACGAATACCCAACGCCCACAGCGGGAACAGCAGAACCGTCAGTGCGCCACCGGCAACCAGCAGCGACGCTGTGGACTTCTCGAGAAGACCCGAACTGGTCGCAACCTCCGTCACCGCCACAATAATCGGCAGACCCGCCGCCGAATACAACGCCAACTGCACCTTCTGCGCGCGAGTGGCCAACCCCGAACGGGTATCGAAGAAATGCTCCGCCAACAGCACCGGAACACCGCGGCACAGCAGAATACCCACCACCACGGCAAGCAGACCCAAAGGATTAGCCACCACGGCAGACACATCAATACCCATACCGCTGACCACAAAGAACAGCGGAATCATGAACGTAAAACCAACCACCTCAAGGCGGCGAGTCATCATATGCAAAGCCGCCGGAGGGGTCAACGTACGCAGAATCAGGCCCGCCGCAAAGGCGCCCAGCACCGCATCCAAATCAAAAAGGGCAGTGCACATGATCAGGGTCGCCAGCAGGAACATCGCAAGACGCAGAACCGTCTGACCGGTCGTATTCGCCTCCGCAGCCATAATCTGACGCAGACCCGGCACATGCGCAAACAGACGATGCGGAATCAGCGCCGTAACAACCGCAACCACCATAAACGCCAGCAGTACCACAAACGCCATGCCCGGCGAACGCGAAGACAACAACAGCGAAATAGCGAAAATCGGCAGAAGCTCACCCACGGCACCGTGCACCAGCACCGCATTACCCACCGGCGTACCGGCAGCACCATGAGACTTCAACATCGGCAGCAGAGTACCCAACGCCGTGGAACTCAGCGCTACGCCCACCGCAATATACGTATTCATCTCACGCGAGAACGACGTAATCACCGCCGCACCCGTCATACCCAACGCAAAGCACACCACCCATGTGGCAATCGCGCTATAACCCTGGCGGCTACGCAGCGACGACACATTAATCTCAAAGCCCGCAATCAAAAAGAGCATGCCCAAGCCCAGCTCCTTCAACAGCGGGATACCACCCTCACTGCTAGCAAGGTTGAGCATATTCGGGCCAATGAGCAGACCAAAAATGAGCAGGAAAACCACATCAGGGATCTTCTTACCCGTCAGGCGCGAAAGAATCGGCGACAGCAACGCAACCAACGTAATCCAGAAAATGGACACAAACTGGCCGCTATCGTGGCTCGACCCATCCGAAAGAGTCGTGCCCGAAGCCAGAAGAGCACCAGAAGTCCCCCAATCCGTCAGAAAAAGAGGGGAAAAAGTCGAAAACATAAAACCTCAACGTGGTGTATGTGCAGGTGGAGGCACGTACAGAAAAGTAATCCGGGGCGAAGCACCCGCGGGATGACCCCACCGTATAAGAACGTACCAATGGTACACACCCAACCTCGTGCAACAACACTTGAACAGCACTCACTAGGGGCAAGAGGTACCCGCCAACGGCCGGGACAGAAGCGGCATGAGAGCAAAACCTCCGCGCCACCGCCCGAGCAGACTCAGCTTCCACCGTTACACTTAACACCTACGCCAGAGCATCCGGCACACACCACCGGGTGCGGCAGATACCCTGGCAGGGCCACACCCCCTGGCAGAGTACACCCCTGGCACGCGCACAGACTCTCAAACACGGCACTACAAGGAGCGAGGACATGGCAGCAGGGCGCACTCAACCTATCCCCACCGCCAGCAGCGGGACACGCGCCGCCTCCCTCGGAGGCACCCGACGCGACCTCGGGCTCGACCTCGCCCGTGCCTTCGCCGTGCTCAGCCTGCTCATCCCCTTCGGATACTGGCTGCAGCTGATCCCGGTCTCCTGGAAGTTCTGGATTCCGCAGACCCTCGTACCCGCCGAACCGCTCTTCGCCGCGATCCTGGGCGCAGCCGCCTGGCGGTACGCACGCACCGCGAACTTCCCGCAACTCTTCGCCGGAACCATAGTGCGATTCCTGGCGCTACTGCTACTGGGCGTGGCGCTCATGCAGGGCATCACCTACCTGCCGCAAGTCGGAGTAACCGTACCGGCGCAGGGCTTCAGCTACACGCTGCCCTTCGACATGCTCGTGCACCTGGCGCTACTCACCCTGCTCACCCTATTCGTCGTGCACCTGCCCCTGTGGGCGGTCGCCGCGCTGGCGGTCGTCACCAGCCCCTTCATCACCTGGACCTACACCCTCCTCATGGACGTAGCCGCCCAGTCTGACCAGTGGACTGCCGTGCAGCTGCCCTTCCTGGCAACCCACGGCGTCAACCACGCGCAGAGTGCACAGCTCATCTGGGTCATGTGCCTGGGCATCGTGCTCGTGCGCCTCTACGACAACCTGCAGGCGAAGCTCGCAATCCCCGTGGTACTCGCCGTGCTGGCGCTCGCCGTTTACCGCACCTTCAACTCCTACACCGAGCTGGGATTCCTCAACAGCCCGCAGGTGCTGCTGACCCTGAACCTGGCGGCAACCCTGTACTTCTGGGCAGAATGCGCGCGCCTGCTCTCCGCGCAGGCGGGAATGCTCACCCCGATTGCTCGCCTGGGCCAGATGTCGCTGAGCGCCTCCATTGTGCTGAGCGGAATCATCATCTACGCAGGTCCCACCGTTAAGGCTCTCACCGCGGGTGAGCACTACGTCGCCACCGGAGGCTGGGGCACCGCCGTGTACTGGAGCGTCTTCCTGCTGCTTGGCGCCGCAATCGCTCTGGGCTTTTGCACGCTCTGGTCGCGCGTGGCGCGCTCCGTTGCCGGACGCGGCCCCCTGGAGGCGATTCTCGCGCTCATCTCCGGGCGCGGCTAAGCGGGCTGAAGAACATAACCTAGAGCCACAACCTAGAACCACAACCTAGAAAGCGACCCTCTACCTGCGTATCTGCGCGGGTAGAGGGTCGCTTCTATGTACTCAGCATCTGCAGCAGAATATGCGCCGGGGATTTGCTGAGGAATCTGGGCAGAAATACCGTGGCAGACATACTGCGGGTACGATAAAGCCCCGGTCCAATGGACCGGGGCTAGTTGTCGGGATGACAGGATTTGAACCTGCGACCTCGTCGTCCCGAACGACGCGCGCTACCAAGCTGCGCCACATCCCGATGTTGACCTATCAGCGAATACCGTAGGCAACTCACCTAGGATAACCCAAAAAAATTTAGAACGCAACACAGCGGCATGCCACCGGTCGGGGAGAGGCAAATAAAGGTTCTAGGCTTCAGCCTCCTGAACCTGATTCAGCTCATCCCAGGAGGCGTACATCGCCGCAAAACGACCACCGGAGGCAATCAGCTGCTGCGGGGAACCATCCTCCACCACGGAGCCCTCATGGATCACCAGCACACGATCAGCGCCCAGAACCGTCGAGAGGCGATGCGCAATCACCAGTGCCGTACGCCCCGCCAACACGGTTCGTAGCGCCGCCTGCACCGCGCGCTCACTCGGAATGTCCAGCGAAGCCGTCGCCTCATCCAGAATCAGCACCCGCGGATTCGCCAAGAACACGCGAGCAAAGGACACCAGCTGACGCTGACCCGCAGACAGGGTAATACCGCCGCGACCCAGCTGCGACTCGTAGCCGTCACGCAGACGCTCAATGAACGCATCAGCACCCACCGCCTTCGCGGCAGCCTTCACCTGCTCATCGGTCGCCTGCGGGTTACCCATACGGATATTCTCCAGAATCGACGCGGAGAATAAGAACACCTCCTGGGTCAGCATGAGCACCTCACGGCGTAGCTGCACATCCGCCAGCTGGCGAATATCCACGCCGTCAATACGCACCTGACCGGCTGAAACATCGTAGAAACGAGCCACCAGCTTAGCGATCGTCGACTTGCCGGCACCCGTAGCACCCACCAGCGCCACGGTCGTACCCGGCTCAATGCGCAGGCTCGTCTCCTTCAGAGCGTGACGATCCGAGGTGTACCCAAAGACCGCCGAATCCAGCTCCACCAGGGCGCCGCGAACCGTGCCGGTCACGCCGCCAGTAGCAGATTCAGCGGCAGGCTCGGTTGCGGGCTTTACAGCGCGCTCATGCGGATGCTCCGGCTCGGCAACCTCCGGCTCCTCAGCCAAGAACGACGATAGCTTCTCCAGCGCAGACATCGCCGACTGGAACATGTTGTAGAACTCAGAGAGCTGCATGACCGGCTCAAACACGCGGTTCGCGTAAATCACCAGCGCCAGCAGGGTACCGATCTGCATGGTGCCGCCCAGCACCGCATAACCACCCAGCACCAGTGCACCGGCAATAAATAGATTGCCCAATAACGTTAGGGTTGGGGCATAAACACCGAAAATCTTAATCGAATCCATCACCGCCAGGCGGTAACGCTCCGACGCCTGAGCGTACTCGGTGCGCATCCGCGCCTCCGCACCAAACGCCTTCACCGCGCGGATACCCGTAAAGGTCTCCACAAAACGGCTCGTCAAATGCGCAGACTCGGTACGCATCGTACGGAAAACCGGCACCGCCGCCTTCTGGAACCAGCGCGTCAAAAAGTAAATCGGCACGCCCATCGCCAGCATAAGCAAACCAATACGCCAATCCAGAAGGAAAATAGCGACCGCAGAAATCACCATGGACAGCAACGTGATCGCCAACTGGCTGATGCCGCTATCCAAGAAGCTGCGGACCGTATCAATATCGCTCGTCAGGCGCGAAATGACCTTGCCCGAGGTGTACCGCTCATGGAACGACACGCTCAGCGACTGCGCGTGACGAAACACCCGCTTACGCAGGTACACCACCACACCCAGCGACACGCGCACCGTGTACGCCACGTTGACCCACGAGAAAATCGCGGTCACCGCGGTAGCCGCCACGAAGAACGCCAGCAAAGTGAGCAGGGGAGAGGCGTCACCCTGCTTGAGCGGCTCAATGGAACTATCCAAAACGCGGGCAATCAGAATCGGCGCAATCGCTGAGGAACCCGACACCAAAAGCACCGAAATAATCGACAGAGCCAACGCCCCACGGTGCGGGCGCAACATCTGGCGTAGCAGAGCCATCGAACGTTCACGAGTCTCCGCGCGCTCCTGCGGGCTCAACTCCTCCCGCCGCTCCGCCGGACCATGATGGGCCATTAGCCCTCCTCCATCGTCATCAGCTGACGGTACTGCTCCGAAGAGTCCGTCAGCTCAGAGTGAGTGCCCTCAGCAACCACGGCACCATCAACCATCAGCAGCACGCGGTCCGCCAACGCGACGGTGGAGGGGCGGTGCGCCGTCAGCAGGGTCGTAGCGCCGCCCAGACCGTCCAGGCCCTCACGCAGGCCCGTAATAATACGTTCCTCGGTGTTCACGTCCAGAGCGGAGAACGGGTCATCCAGCAGCAGCACGGAGGGGCGCTTCGCCAGGGCGCGCGCCAACGACAGACGCTGACGCTGACCACCCGAAAGGCTCATGCCCTCCTCACCAATGACGGTATCCAGACCCTGCGGAAGCTCCGCCACGAAATCGCAGGCAGCCAGCTGTAGCGCCGTCTGGAGGGTCGCCTCCAGCTCTTCTGCGGCGGGGTAGTCCTCATCCTCGGTGCCGTGCTCGTACTGCTCAGCAACGCCCATCAGCACGTTCTCACGGACCGTGCCGGAGAAGAGCACCGCCTCCTCAAAGACGAACGCGGTCTGGGCGCGCACCTCCTCAATAGACATGTCAGCGGTATCTCGGGTGCCAAAACGCAGGGAACCGGAGGTCGGCTCGTAGAAACGCGGAACCAGCGACAGCACGGTCGACTTGCCGCTACCGGTTGCACCGACCAGCGCCAGAATCTCACCCGGGAAGACCTTGAAGTTTACGTCCTTCAGCACGGAAACCTCGGGTGCCTTCACCTCAGAGTTTGCGCCGGTATCCTCAGCCGAAACAGGTGCTTCGGCAGCATCGTAGCTGAACTGAACGTGATCGAAAGTGACAGATACTGCGCCACCGCTGGGGTACTGCATAGTTTCCTTCCCGGAGCCGCCCTCGGCAGACACTCCAGCTACTGTTGACGAATCAGAAGCACCCTGCGGATGCTCGGGCGCAGACATAGCCGCGGAGCCACGAACCAGCGGCACAGCCTCAAAGCCGGGCTCGTCCATAACCTCGTTGTGGCGTTCCAACGCCACCTTATAGCTCAAATAGGCAGACATCAGCGCGGTCGATCGCGTCACGTGGCTGAGTACGGTTGTCTGCACCGCAAAGTAGGCGGTCATCGCGCCCAGGCTCAAGGTGCCCGCCGCAACCTGTGAAGCGCCCACAGCCAGTGCCACCGCCGTGGAGACACCCACAATCAGACCCTGATACAGGGCAACACGAGCCACCAGCATCGACCTGCCGTACTCACGCACCTGCAGGGCATCCACCGACTCGGAATATTCCTGAATCTGCTCGGGGGAGCGGCCCAGCGCCTTAATCACGCGGATGCCGCGCACCGACTCCTCAATACGGGTGGACAGATCGCCCGTCATCTGCTGAATCTCATGCGAGGCGCGGTAGTACTTGCGGGTGAAGTTCACCAGCGACAGCACCAGAATCGGCACGGTCACCACGAACACCAGCGCCAGGGACGGCGAAGAACGCAGCATGAAGAAGCCACCGACCAGGAACATCACCGCAACAGTCAGCATCTGCACAATACCGAAGGACAGCCAACGGCGAATCGTACTCAAATCGCTCATGGAACGGGTCAATAACTGACCGGAGGGCCAACGATCCAGCAGAGAAAGCGGGGCGCTGAGCAGTCGGTCAAAGAAGTTCATGCGCATGGACAGCTCAATCGTGGAGGTCGGGTCCACAATCAGCCAGCGCCTCCAATACATGAAGGAGGCGTGCGCAATACCCAGCAGAAGCACCAGGCCGCCGGCAGTCCAGATGGCGCTTTCGGTGGTGCTCTGCGAGAGATGGTCCACAATAATCTGCAGTACCTGCGGGATGGAAATCTCAAGGGCACCGGCACCGAATGCCACGAGCAGACCCACACCCCAGCGCACACGAATCGGACGCGCATAGGCGGCGAGGGTGCGCGGGGCACGCTGACCGTGCGCGTAGTCAATCGGATCGGGGGTCGGTTCGCTCGCCGTCTCCAAGAAGGGATTGCGGCGGCGCTTAGTCGTGCGCGCTGTAGAAGCCTCAGACATTAGAGACGACCACCCGCCGATGCAGCGGAGGTGCCCTGCTCCTTATCGCGAGCCGTGAGGGTCACCAGGATAGCTTCCGGCGGGCAGAACAGACGCACCGGCGCAAAACGAGAGGTACCCAAACCGGCAGAAACCTGAACCGGAATACCGGACTGCTCACTGACACCCTTCGCACGCGAAGGCGGCAAATCGCAGTTGCTGACCAGCGCATGACCGCCGGGCAGGCAGACCTGACCGCCGTGCGTATGACCGGCAAAAATAGCCTGCGCACCGTCCTGCACGAAGCGGTGCAGAGTACGCATGTAGGGGGCGTGCGCCACGCCGATACGGATGCTCGGCTCCTCACCCTCGTCGAAGGCACCGGGGGCGAATCCGGGGTGCTCATCGTAACGCAGGTGCGGGTCATCCACACCGGAGAACTCCAGGCGCAGACCCTTGAGGTTCAGCGTGTCGTAGCGGTTAATCAGGCCCGTCCAGCCGCGTGACTCGAAGGCGTCGTGCATCCGCTCAATGGGCAGGGCTACGCGCGAGCCTTCCTCAATCATCTGCGGGGTGCGCGGCTGCCACAGGTAGCGTGCCGGGTTCTTAAAAACTGGCGCGAAATAGCAATTGGAGCCGGGCACAAACACGCCGGGGAAGTCCATGAGCGGGTCGAGCGCCTCCAACAGCGGACCCATACCGTCCACGTGGGATAGGTTATCGCCCGTGTTCATCACCAAATCCGGTTCCAGAGCAGCCAGCGAGTGCATAAAGTCAATCTTCTTCTGCTGACCCGGAATCATGTGCATATCCGAAATATGCAGAATCCTAAAGTCGGGGCTACCGGCGGGCAACACCGGCAGGGACTCGGTGCGGAGCTGAAAATTATTCAGCTCAATAAAGTGCCCATACGCCGCCGTGGCGGCCCCCAAGGCTGCAGTGGCGGCTACCGCCCCCGCTACCTTCTTCAGGAGAGGGGAGGAGCCGCGTGCGCCGGGGACCGCCACGGGGACGCGGGCGTTGACTGCGTTTTCACACATCATCAATCGCCTTTCAGACTTCAGCTGATGAGCTGTGATTCTAGCTGTACGACAGAATCTTATCGCTGGGGGTGGTGAAGTCCTTCGTGTTGTACTTCGGTGCGATGGTCTTCATGAACGACTGCCACTGTGCACCTGCGTAGGTTGCACCATCGACGTACTCGAGGACTCGACCATTAATACCCACACCGTTCAGGGAGCGGAAGCCGAGGTTGTTCGAACCAACCCAAGACGCGGTGGACAGGCCACGAGTGTAGCCAACCTGCCAGGTCTGGGAGGAGTTATCGTTCGTACCGGTCTTCGCAGCCGAACCGTTCGGCAGACCAATGCCGCGCTGAGATGCGGAACCGCCGGGCTGGATAACGCCCTTCAGAACCCAGCTGACACCGTTTGCAATGTCCGGATCCAGAACCTGCTCACACTGGTTCTGGTATTCCTTGAGGGTCTCACCGTTGGTCTTGGTGATCTTCTCAACGGGGCGGGGGGTGCAGTACTTACCTTCAGACGCGAAGATAGCGTACATGGATGCGCTGGTCAGCGGGGAGATACCGTGCGTGGTACCACCAATGTTGGTACCCAGGTTGGGGATGCTGTGTAGCGGTTCGCCGGTACCGTCCAGAGCGTGCATCTTGATTGACAGGTCGTGCACATCGCACAGGTCAATCTGGGAGAGCATACCGTACAGGTAAGAGTTCAAGGACTGGCGAATACCGTATGCAGCGGTACCGTAGGTCAGACCGCCGTTGACTGCGTTCTTGTAGGACCAGCCGTTTGGCTGACCGGTGTAGTAGTACTTGCCGCCCTCGTAGCACTTGGCATTCCAGCCGAAGCTGGTGGGCCAGAATAGCTGGGTACCGTTCACGGTAGCGTTAGCGCCGCGGCCGCTGATGAGCCACTGTGCCAGAATAATCGGCTTGAATGTCGAACCAGGCTGGAAACCAGGGGTACCACCGTACGCTGCATCAACGTTGTAGTTGTACTCGGTCTTGGAGTGGTCGTTTGCGTCTGCGGGGCTACCGAGATCGGTGTTCTGTGCCATGGCGATGACGCGGCCGGTGCCGGGCTCAACACTGGTCAGTGCGGAGTTGACATCGTTCCAGTTGGTTGCAGCCGGCTGGGTGGAGTCAACTGCCTGCTTTGCCGCGGTCTGAGCCTCGGGGTTCAGGGTGGTGATCACCTTCAGGCCGCCACGCTTGATGGCGGTGTTACGCAGCTCAGCGGTTGCGCCGAGGGATTCATCCTGCAGCAGGTAGTTGACCACGTAGCGGCAGAAGAACGCCTTATCACCTGCCAGGGAGCAACCCTGGGACTTGGGGTGGACGTTGAGCTTAATGTCGCTGGCGATAGCGTCGCTGTATTCCTTGTCGGAAATCTTGCCGTCACGCAGCATGGTGCCCAGAACGATGTCGCGGCGTTCACGGGCGAGTTCGGGGTTCACGGTCGGGTCGTACACGTTCGGTGCCTGCACCAGACCAGCCAAAAGGGCGGACTGTGCCACGTTCAGGTCCTTAGCGGAAATACCCCAGTAGTACTGTGCAGCAGCCTCAACACCGTAGTTCGAACCACCCAGGTTCACGATGTTCAGGTAGCCTTCGAGGATTTCGTCCTTGGACTTGTTCTGCTCCATAGAAATCGCAAGCTTCATTTCGCGAATCTTTGCAGCGTAAGTCTTGTTACCGTTCAGGGTTGCGGTAGCGTCCTCGCCACGAGCCACAGCGGAGTCAACAATGAGGTTGTTGACGTACTGCTGGGTCAGGGTGGATGCACCCTGGCGGCGGCCGCTGTTGGAGTTAATGATGTTGTTCAGGAACGCACGACCGATACCGATAGCGGAGACAGCACCGTGGTTGTAGAAGTCACGGTCCTCCACCGAGACGATAGCGTCCTTCATGTGCTGAGAAATCTGATCCAGCTTGACCGGTTCACGGTTCTCTTCGAAGAAGGTCGCGATTTCGGTCTTGCCGTCAGCAGCGTAAATAGTAGAAGGACGGGAGGAGATGCCATCGGCAATGTCGTCAGGAAGGTCCTGGAACCATGACATCGACGCGTTCGCGACCATACCGGCACTCACTGCCGGGGGTACGACAATAATTGCCGCGAGGAAACCGGCAATCACGCTGAACGCGAGGAACTGCAAAAAATCTCCCGGACGGCGACGCGCACGGGTTTTCTTAGATGAAGCCATTCATTCAGTTTATCCCATGAAACTGTGAGAGAAAGCCCGTCTCGGCAACCCACCGGGACGCGGGTTTCTCAGCCCTAAGAATAAAGTCCCCAAAAGCGCCGGATATTGACCAAAACCATAGTGAATCCCTTTTACTTATTGAACACCGGGCGATAGTCTAGAGGGTATGAAGAAATGGGAATACGCAACTGTACCGCTGATGATCCACACGACCAAGGCAATCCTCGACAACTGGGGTGAAGACGGCTGGGAGCTCGTAACTGTTCTCCCCGGCGCATCCGCACCTGCCGGCGCAACCCCCGCGTCGAACATGGTCGCTCCGACTCAGGGCAACCCTATCGCCTACTTTAAGCGCGAGAAGGCTGACTAAGAGCAGCGTACCCGGCGGTCACCTCAACCCCACTTTCCCCTACCTATAGGGGAGGGCGGGAATAGATGAGGCAGGCCGCCGGTTAGCCGTTTAACAGCTGCTTGAATATCAGTAGCGTTTAGGTTTACGGCATTTCCCCTATCACCGTTTGGGTGCCCGCACCCGCCATCCTTCTGGAGTAATCATGACTGAATCCCGTATTGAAGCACGTATCCGCGAACTCGGTTACGAACTGCCCGTAGCACCCGCCCCCGTTGCCGCTTATGTTCCCGCGGTAACCTCCGGCTCCTACGTGTACACCTCCGGTCAGCTGCCCTTCGTTGACGGTGCACTGCCCAAAACCGGTAAGGTGTCCGACTCCGGCGCTGAAGGCTTCGTGACCCCCGAGGACGCTAAGAAGTACGCGGGTATCTGCCTGCTCAATGCCCTGGCAGCAGTCAAGTTCGTTATTGGCGATCTGGACCGCGTGCAGCGCGCCGTGAAGGTTGTTGGTTTCGTAGCATCCGAGGTGAACTTCACCGCTCAGCCCGCCGTCATTAACGGCGCCTCCGAACTGCTCGGCGAAATCTTCGGCGAGGCAGGCCAGCACGCCCGCTCCGCCGTGGGTGTTCCCGTTCTTCCCCTGGATTCGCCCGTAGAGGTCGAAATCATCGTTGAGTATGTCTAAGCTGTACACCGGCGCTCTGCCGCTGTCTGCTATTCGTGCTGCCCAGGCTCAGCGGGCAGCGCAGGACGCTCCTGAGAAGACTGCACCCACCGAATCCGTACAGGACAACGGCACCGCCCAAAACATCAAGACTCTACCCCTGCCGGTGCAGGAACGCCGCTTCGGCACTCCCACCCCGGCTAAGGGCGTGGAGCGCCCCCGCATGTTTACCGGTCGCCAGTCAGGTCCGCGCACCGCAGCCATTCAGCGTCTCTACACCATTCCTGAGTTTATGCGCACCGCCGCCGAAAGCTGGTGTGAAGGCGGTAACGAAGGTGCGACCGGTTGCACGATGCGTCAGGCTGCCTCCGTAATTTTTGTGCGCGACGGCGAGAACGGTCTCGAAACAATTCTGACCTACCGTCCCGGCACCTCTCCGCTGGGCGTGGTGGCTTTCCCCGGCGGTACGGCTCTTCCCGGTGATGATGAGTCCGCCTCCTGCGTCGGCCCCGGCGCCGACTACTGGCAGGACCAATTCCACTTCTCCGATATTGCGCAGGCACGCCGCAGCGTCATGGCTGCCGTGCGTGAATCCTTCGAAGAGACCGGCATTCTGCTCGCTGGCGAGGACGAACAGGACGTGGTGGAGCGCTCCAGCACGCCTGAGTTCATGGCGTGGCGTGAGGCGGTTGCGGCCCAAGACAAGAGCTTCTCGCACTTCTTGACCTCCAGCGGTTTGAGCGTGCGCGCTGACCTGCTACGCCCGGTCGCGCGTTGGCAGTCCCCGGACTTCTTCCTCAAGCGCTACGATATCGCCTACTTCACCGCGGCTCTACCCGTGGGCCAGGACCCGAAGCTACTACTCGGTAAGGGCGTGTGGGGTGACTGGCTGAACGTGCATGAACTGCTCGAAGCCAAGGACACCAGCGAACTGGGTGATCGCATCGGCCAGCCCAATACGGTCGGCCGCACCTTGGAACAGCTCATCACCCCCGGCGTGATGAGCTTGCTCGAATCTTTGGCGAAGGCACAGACTTCCGTGGCGTGGCTGTCCAAGCGCCGCAATATTGAGGTGAAGAAGCCCGTGCTCGTGACCCACAATGGCGCGTGCATGCTCTCCTTCACCGAGGTGGTTCCGGCAACCACCGGTAGCGTGTACACCGGCGCAATGGGTGTGCACTAACAGGCGTGCTCTAACGAGCTGCCGCAATGCTCGCCCGTACGATGAAGCGTTAAAGAAATCAGGAGCCGTTTCCCCATGCAGAGGGAAACGGCTCCTGATCTATTTAAGTCGTGTGTCTTTCAGTGAGGGCGCCCTAGAATGCCCTAACTCAAAGAGGCTTTAGCGGGAACGCTGGCGCAGGCGGGGCAGATCCAGAATGACAACTGCGCGTGCCTCCAGGCGGATCCAGCCGCGGGAAACGAACTCGGCAAGAGCCTTGTTCACGGTCTCGCGGGATGCACCAACCAGCTGTGCCAGCTCTTCCTGAGTCAGTTCGTGAGCAACGAGCACGCCGTCGGTCGCGGGGCGGCCGAAGCGGTCAGCCAGGTCCAGCAGTGCCTTAGCGAGGCGGCCGGGAACGTCGGAGAAGACCAGGTCAGCCAGTGCCTCGTTAGCGTGGCGCAGGCGGCGAGCCAGAGTCTTAATGACCTGATCGGAGATCGTGGGATCCAGCTGCTGTGCACGCTTGAAGGACTCGTGCTTGATGGCAGCCAGGCGAGTCTCAGAGACAGCCACAGCATTGGTCGAACGGGGCGAAGGATCGAAGAGAGCCATCTCGCCGAAGACGTCACCGGGACCCATGATTGCAACCATGTTCTCGCGGCCGTCAGCGGCGGTGCGACCCAGCTTGACCTTACCGGAGAGCACAGCGAAGAGCTGGTCGTCCTGGTCGCCCTCGTAGAAGAGGACAGCGTTGCGGGAGAGGTCAATCTCCTGAATATCATCGGTCAGCAGAGCGAAAGCTGCGTCGTCGAGGTTCGCAAAGAGAGGGGTACGACGGAGGATCTCGAGATCCATAAAGTTCTCCTAGATATGAGGTGATGAGCCGAAACTCGTAAATGTTCAGTGAGTGAGCCCGAACCGGTGTCATGCATCTCAACATCTGAAATGTGAGAAGGCTCAAGCTAGTGTGACATATTCAACTGATATGAGCGTACCCTAAAAAAGCGCTTTATGCATTCCGATACAGCGAGCTTTACAACAAAAGTTATTTCTTTCGAGTAAATTCAAAGCTTACCCACAGGTTCACCGCCTAATATCAGGCATTCAGGTGTGTACTTTATCGGCCCAACATACGCCACCATACTCACCGGGCATAGCTCACCGGGCACAGCCCGCACCAACCACAATGGGCACACCGTGACCACTTCTACCCACCAAGGAGGCAATTAGTCGTGACGACTGGCATCAACCTGCTTGATATTGCTATCCCCATCATTCTGCTGCTCTACTTCCTCGCCGGAGTCCGCAGCGGATTCTTCACCACCCTCGGAACCTTCCTCGGCCTTGGCCTGGGCGTCTGCGCCGCAGCCTGGCTCGTGCCCCTCGCCGTAGCATCCGTGGGATCCCAGTGGAGCCTCATTACCGCCGTCGGCGTGCTCATCATCTGCCTGACCATCGGACAGTGGCTCGGCCTCCTTGCCGGACGCACCATCCGCCGTGTCACCGACATCACCCCGCTCAAGGGCATTGAACGCTTCTTCGGCGGCGTGCTGAACCTCGCCGCCTGCGCCCTGGTCATGGTCGTGCTGACCATCTCCATGCGCACCGTACCCATCCCGCAGCTCAACACTGCGCTCAGCGACTCCAAGACCCTCTCATGGATGGTCGCTGCCACCCCCGAGGTCGTCAAGGACCGCATCAACACGGTACGCAATGACGTGCTCGCCTTCGGAACCATTCCGGAAGTCAGCCAGCTCATCGCCCCCGAAACCAGCGCCCCCACCCAGACCGTAGAATCCGCGGCACTGGACCGGGCGGCAGCCTCCGTGGTTGAGATTCTGGGCGCCGCAGAGCAGTGCGGCTACACCTCCACCGGCTCCGGCTTCGTGGCGGATAACGGCCTGGTCGTCACCAACGCCCACGTGGTCGCCGGTGTGACCTCCCCGGTCGTGCAGGACTCCCGCGGCCGCACCTGGCCCGGCACCGTCGTCTACATGGACAGCGAACAGGACATTGCCTTCATCAGCGTTCCCAAGCTGCCGCTTGAACCGCTGAACATCGGCACCAACGCTGCCGCAGGTAGCCTTGTAACCTTCATGGGCTACCCCAAGGGCGGCCCGTTCAAGGCACTGCCCGCCACCGTGCAGGGCATCGGCAACACCCAGACCATCGACGCCGACACCGGCCGTGCCAACGCCATGCGCCAGGTCTACCAGCTGGCAGCCGACGTGCAGCACGGCAACTCCGGCGGCCCCGTCCTCGACGAAAACGGCAACGTGGTCGGCGTGATCTTCGGTAAGGAAACCAGCGGCCAGACCGGCTACGCCGTCACCGCAAGCACCCTCAAGCAGGCGCTGGCTGAAGGCGGCGACAACACCGCCGCAGTCTCCACCGGCTCCTGCCGCAAGTAACTAGCCGCTAGATAGCGATAAAAGTTCAGGCTCCCGCCCTCAAGTAAGGAACGGGAGCCTGAACTATTTAACGGAAGGATGCAGGGCTGGGCTATTCCGTTAAGTGCTGAGCTGGGCTAATCGGCAAGATGCTGAGCTGTTATTCCGCGAGATGCTGAGCCAGGAAATCAACCGCCATGACATAACCGTACGCACCCGCACCGGCAATCACCGCAGTAGCCTGCGGCGACACAAACGAATGATGACGGAATTCCTCACGGCGATGCACATTCGACAGATGCACCTCAACCACCGGAAGCTCAGCCGCCTCCAGCGCATCGTGCAGCGCCACCGAGGTGTGCGTGTACGCCGCCGGGTTGATAATAATCGCCGCACCACGAGTACGAGCACGCTGAATCTCATCCACCAGCGCCCCCTCATGATTCGACTGCATAAACTCAACATCAAAACCATGATCCGCCGCGCGCTCACGCACCATACGCTCAATATCGTGCAGAGTGGTGTAGCCGTACACCTCGGGGCGGCGCTGCCCAAGCAGGTTCAAATTCGGTCCATTAAGCACAAAAATCGTATCTGACATAAAACCAGTGTGGCACAGCGGGCGCCCACCAAGCGCTAGGCGGCGCGAACTGCCCAGAAAATGATGAGATACAGAAAATGATGCGGTACAGAAAATGATGCGGTACAGAAAATGATGCGGTACAGAAAATGATGGGGGAGCGCGCCAAGTACGGTGAACCTCGCTACCGCCCACACGCCCAAGCCCGGTACCCTCGCGCTATGACCGAGAACGCCACCCAGCCCGCAGCAGACGCACAAAATAGTACGGCAGAGAACACCGAATCGCTCCTGCAGATCCGATCCGTTCCCGAATTCAAAGCCGCTGCCGCCGCACGCCGCCTCAACGCACGCGCACCCGAAAGCCACCTCGCCACCGTGCGCCGCGCCCGCAAAATCAACCGCATCCTCGGCGAAACCTACCCCTACGCCGTCGCAGAACTCGACTTCAACAACCCCTTCGAGCTGCTCATCGCCACCGTGCTCTCGGCACAAACCACCGACGTGCGCGTCAACTCCGTCACCGGGGCACTCTTCGCACGCTACCCGGACGCCGCCGCGCTCGCCTCCGCACGCGCTGAAGAGGTCGAACCCTACATTCAGTCCCTCGGCTTCTACCGCGCCAAGGCACGCTCCATCGTCACGCTCTCCCAGCAGCTCGTCGAACGCCACAACGGGCAGGTTCCCTCAACCCTCGAAGAGCTCGTAGAACTCGCTGGAGTTGGCCGCAAAACTGCGAACGTGGTCCTCGGAAATGCCTTCGACGTGCCCGGACTGACCGTAGATACCCACTTTGGCCGCCTCGCCCGCCGCATGGGATTCACCACCGCAGACGCGCCCGAATCAGTCGAAAAAGACGTTGCCGAACTCATCGAACGCAAAGACTGGACGCTCTTCTCACACCGTATGGTCTACCACGGCCGCCGCATCTGCCACGCCAAAAAGCCCGCCTGCGGCGTATGCCCCGTCGCCGACCTCTGCCCGTCCTATGGAGCCGGGGAGACGAACGAACAAGCAGCACGTAAACTCATGAAATACGAAATGGCACCCGGCCGAGAAGACCTGCACCTGCGATTCCTGCAGGGCGCAACCCGCCGCGAACTCATGGCAGAAGGCTACCCGCTCAGCGCCTAACGGTGCCCGAACCAAACCGGAATGTAGCCGCACAGAAGAGAGGTACACAGATGAGCGCACCCGAGCAGTCGGTACACCCTGAGCAGGCGGGGCAGGATGCACAGCACCCCGCCCAGCAGGCACTGGCGGCTCTCGCAGCAGGCGGCGTGGAATTCGACGTGCAAGCCCTGCTACGCAGCGCACCCGCCAGCCCCCTGAGCAAAGAAGCCGCCGTGCTGATTCTCTTCGGCGTGCTCGACAACTCGCCCTCCACCGGCGAATTTGAAGGCTGCCCCGAAAACGTCAGCGCCGACCTGGACGTACTGCTCCTCGTGCGTGCCGCAACCCTACGCTCACACGCCGGTCAGCCCGCCTTCCCCGGCGGCAAAATCGACCCCGAAGACTACGCGCTCGCCGAAACCACCGGCGAACCCGTCGCCTACATCGCCGCCCTACGCGAGGCGGTCGAAGAAACCGGGCTCGACCCCGCCGGTGTGCAGATCCTCGGCCAGCTGCACACCCTGCCGCTACCCATCAGCAACTTCATGGTCACCCCCGTCATCGGCTGGTGGAACAGCCCCGTGCCCGTCGAAGTCGTCGACCACAACGAGTCCGCGCTCATCGCCCGCGTGCCCGTGCGTGACCTACTCAACCCCGCCAACCGGCACACCGCCTACGTCAAACGCGGCCGCACCTCACACCGCACCCCAGCCTTCGAGGTGCGCATGCCCGGCGGCGAAGAATTCACCGTGTGGGGATTCACCGCGATTCTGCTCGACCGGATCTTCGACTCGCTCGGCTGGACCGTGCCCTGGGATACGAAAAAGATGCGCCCGGCACCCGGCTACGGGGAATAACTACGAGGAATAAAAACCAACCGGAATAAGTGCCCGACCAGCGGATATAGGGCGCAGAATAGTGCGCAGATGGGGGCGGCAGGTAGCTTGAATGAAGCTACCTGCCGCCCCTATTTTCGCTAGTGCACGGTTATGTGTCGCTGACGTGCCGTTTACTTGCCGCTGATTATTTACCGCCGATTATTTGCCGTCCGCGTAGTTGCGCACCCGCGCCACCGACACCGGAAAATCAACCGGAACCCGACCGAAAAGCAGGCGCGCCGCCTCCGCAGCGCCCTCACGCACAATACGCTCCACGCGATCCGCCTCCAGTTCGGGACCGCACAGCAGAAGCTCATCGTGCAAAAAATACACAATGCGGGTGCGCATCGGCATACCAAAAATCCGCTCCGACAACAGACGAGAACGCACCGCGCCCATCCAACACAGAGCCCACTCCGCCGCCGTACCCTGCACAATAAAATTGCGGGTCATACGCCCGTGCGCACGCGCAGTCGACACCGCACGCGACTCAGCCGCCGGCGAAGACCGATCAGCCACAATCTCACGGAAACGCTCATCCACCGGCGGGGACGTACGACCCAAAAAAGTCGTCACCTGACCGCCCGCCTCACCAATACGAGCCGCACGCTCCGTAAACTCCATCGCCTGCGGAAAAAGCGCCGCCACATGCGGCAACAGGGCACCAATCTCACCGCTTCGGCCGCCATACATAATCGCCAGCATGCCCACCTTTGCGTGGGAACGCTCCGTCAAACCCACACCCTTCAGGCGCGCCAGCTCGGCAATACCCGCATACAGGTCAGCGCCACGACCCGCCGAAGCGAGCGCCTCATCACGGCTCAACGCCGCCAGAATGCGCGGCTCAATCTGCGAGCCGTCCGTCACCGTCAGCACCTGACCCTCCGGCGCCTGCACCGCCTGACGAATCTCCGCCGGAAGCTGCAACGCGCCACCGCCGGAAGCGCCCCAGCGCCCCGTCGCGGCGCCGCCCACCTCAAGATGCGGGCGGAACGCACCCTCAGAAACCCACGTATCAGCCCACGTCCAGCCGTTAGCAGTCCAAATGCGGTACAGCTTCTTATAACGCAGAATCGGGTCAATCAGCGCCCAACGCTTCTGCCGCTGAGCCGGAATCGCATCCGCCCAACTCTTCAACTCCCACGAACGCGTAGACTTCACCGAAACCCCCGCAGACTGCAGAGCACGCAAAAGATCCTGCGGCGAATCCGGGTTCAACGACGGCATAAACAGCATGCGCTGAATCTGCTCCGCCAACTCTTGCATCTTCTGCGGGCGCTCC
>ERZ772977.189-NODE-189-length-50706-cov-4.061065_pt1 | contig 50706 bp, 65 predicted proteins | sample MGYA00511131_ERZ772977 | MGnify/ENA primary metagenome ERZ772977 (study PRJEB29015, sample SAMEA2737935) | human oral metagenome | biome: human oral; feature: human-associated habitat; material: dental | place: China | collected 2151 ...
CACCAACAGTAACCACCCAGGAAAGAGAAATCCCATCAAGCATTTTACCTATTTTCTGATGTTCAAAAGCAGAATCTTCACCAAGCTCATTCATACTTCCAATAACTGCAATCTTCGAAGGTGCAGAAAGAGAATAAAGTGTTTGGATTGCAGCTTCTAATGCGGCCGGACTCGAGTTATAAGTATCATCAATTAAAACAGAGTCTTTAACGCCTCGCATAAAATTCATTCTACCAGGAACTGGTTTCAAACTTGCCAACCCACCTACAATTTCTTGCGGGCTCAAGCCAAGCTTAATAGAGACCGCTACCGCACCAGCAATTGGCCTAAGAGAATGTTCGCCAAAAACTTTTACTCGAACATTAATTTCACCATATTCTGGAGTTTGAATTTTACCGCTAAAGCCATCAAGCAAAGAGAAATTATTAGCTATAAAATTATAGTTAGCTCCACCAACCGAGCTATAAGTTGCAATATTCGAATTTCGAATATATTTAAAAAAATCTGGCGAGATATCATCTTGATTTAAAATTGCCATTTCAGCAAAATTCCCAGCTTCAAGTTCTTCTTGCGCAACAGCATCGATACTTCCAAAAAACTCCATATGTTCAGGAGTGACAGATGTAATTACTGCTATATTTGGAGCAAGATATTTGCTAAACCGTTCAATATCACCGGGGTGGTCAGTTCCAAGTTCTTGAATGATAATTTGCGGCTCTTGATCACTAGGTGATTTAATCCGCTTTCTTGCAGCTTTAAAAACTCTATGCCATTCCCAAAAATTACGAGGATTTCCAGGAAAATTTATTCCTAAAATCGCTAAAGGGGCACTCAAATGTGTATTGTGGTTTCCTTCGTGTAGTCGTACACGATATTTTTGACTCAAGATAGTTGCAATTGCAAGTTTTGTACTAGTTTTTCCAACAGAACCAGCAACCGTAATTAATTTAATATCTGGATGAGTTTCGAAATATTTTCGAACATATTTTTCAAGTTTTCTTTGAATTCCTTTTTTAAACATAATCTTATTCATTATAATATAAAATCACCACTTTTTCAAGCAGTGATTTGTTTGTTGATGTGTGCCCACCCTGGGCGGTTTTTGTTATTTATTTTTATTTATAAGTGTTATTTAGGGGAGAAAACAAACATCGCCCTTGATAACACATCAACTGTAATAGAATTATAGCAAAACGTTTAAGCTTTGTCAATAACTATTTTAAAAAAGGTTTATTTTCATTAATTTGAGCTAATAATTCATCATTCAAAAATTCTCGGCGAATATCAAATTCTTCCCAATCTCCATATTTTCCGTCAGCTTCACCTAAATTCAAAACCCTCCGCCAAGCAAAATTTTCACGAACATCACTCGCATTCATTGGATTGATTCTTGAATACTCAATTGCTCCCAAATTTGGTACATCGTAAGTATCTCGTATTCGATTATCATTCCAATGTTCAGGCAAAAACCCCTCAATTAAATAACAAGCAGACTGAATCAACTGTTTATGAGAAACAATCAAAACATTCTGGTTTGACTCATCTCTCTTTAGACGCTCACAAAAACTTCGAAAACGCAAATAAACATCAAAAATACTCTCGCCGCCATCAAGCCGCATAAAAAATGGATCATTATAGAGGTATCTCATTGTAATTGGAAAATTATCAACTCGCTCATTCATATCTACACGACCAAAAATCCCCCAGTTTCGTTCTGAGAGTAAATCATCAATCTTCCAAAAATGACAATTTTCTCCACTTAAAATTGCAGCAGTTTCTCTTGCTCGAATAAAAGGTGAAGTATATTTCGAATCAAAAAAATCCAAACTTCCATAAATTTTCGAAAGTTCTCTCCCTGCCTTCTCGGCCTGCTCTCTACCTTTCGGCGAGAGCCGCTGCCGCCAATCTGCACGCGCCTCAACCTTTTTTTCTAGATCAATTTTTCGCCCGAGCTTTTGCGCATGCTGAACAATATTAGCCTCACTTTGCCCGTGACGAATCATCACTAGTCGCAGTGGATTTGCCATTTTTTCCTTTCTTTTTATTTAAAAATTCTTAAGCTTTAGATATATTATATCACAGCTTATACTTTTTCGAAAGTGCATTTTGTAATTAGGCCTCAAAAATGGTATAATTATATAATGAATCTAAAATCTTGGCGAAGAGAGCTAAAAAATGAATTTATCGATATTGACGGTAATAAAATTTCAATATATAAAAATTTAGAAGAAAGTAAACCAATTGCCGTTCTTTTTCATGGTTTTGGTGGAAACTATTTTGGATTAACTCCACTTGGATTTGAGCTTTCAAAAAAATATTCAATTATTATTTGTGAATTACCAGCTCATGGTAAAAGTTCACTTAATACCTTTCAAAATATCGATATTTTTCGAATTTTCTACCAGAAGATGATTTCAAAACTTAGTAATTTTGGTAAAATTCATCTTATTATTGGCCACTCTTTTAGTTCTTATTTTATCAGCGATGATGAGATTTCGAAAAAAATTCCAACCATTATTATAAATCCAGTTTTTGAGCCTAGCGATTCATTTTTAGCTGGAATGAAATTATTAAATAAATCTAGATTTTTAATGATTTTTTCAAATCTACCAGTTTTCTCACCTTTCAAAGCAGCTACTCTCCAAAAAACTTGGTCGCTTGAAGCAAATAAAAATATTTATCAAAACATGTTTTTATGTCAAAACTCAGCAAGGAATTTACTCGCGCAAAAATCAACAATCCCAATCGCACTTGATAAAAAAGTGTTTGAAACCAAGAATTATATCAAAATTGCTATTATTGGCGATAAAGATGGAACGGTTCAGCCTTTTAATGAAGAGGAATTTCGCAAAAACTTCCCTAAATCAGATTTTCATATCCTTGAAAATTCTGGCCATTTGTCGCCAATGGAAAAACCGCGAGAAATTGCTAAAATTATTTTCGAAAATATTAAATAAACTCCGTTTGTCGCGGAGCTTATTTTTACATTTTCTCAATTTCTTGTAGTGAATTTTTAAGGCGTTTTACACTTTCGTCCTTACCGATTACTCGTAGAGTTTGATTCAAAGCTGGTGAAAATGGCGCCCAAGTTAATGAGATACGAATGATCTGGAATAGAATCCCCGGTTTCTGGCCAGTCTTTTCAAGCAACCTGTTTAACAATTCTTGAATTTTATCATCATTCCACTCATCAAGCTGTTCCAACTCAAGAATCATCAAACTCAAAAGCTCCATAATTTGCGATTTTTCAAGTTTTTTAAGCTGCTTATTTTTCGAAATCATCTCTAAATCAGCTTGTTGTTCAGCAAAAAAGTATTCGCTAGCAAGCGGGAGATCTTTAAGTGTTTTTAAGCGATCAAAAACTAGACCAAGAACTTCTCTTTTGTATTCTTCGCTAGCATTCTTAGCATTTTCTCCCCAAAAATCTTGCACACGCTCAAATAAATCTTCAAGAGGAATTTTGCGAATCCATTGACCATTAAGCCACAAAAGTCGTTGTTCGTCAAACCTTGCTCCAGATTTTTGCACACGATCAAGAGAGAATTTTTCGATTAACTCTTCTTTAGTAAAGATTTCTTGTTCAGTACCATCATTCCAGCCAAGTTGAGCCAAAAAATTCAGCATCGCCTCTGGTAAAATTCCATCTGCTCGATATTCGCTAACACTTTTTGCACCATCGCGCTTACCAAGTTTTTTATTGCCTTCCGGCGCTAAGATGTGCGGTAAATGAGCTAAAATTGGCGGCTTAATTTCTAATGCCTCATACAACGAAAGATATTTTGGAGTGCTGGCAACATACTCCGAACCACGAATTACATGCGTAACTTTCATTTCAAAATCGTCAACAATATGTGCAAAATTATAAGTTGGAAGACCATCCGCTTTAATCAAAATAAAATCATCTAAAGCCTCAGGACCAGCTGAGAGTTCACCCATTACAGCGTCATGCCAAGTATAACGTTTAATTTCTGGTGTCTTAAAACGAAGTGGCATTCCAAGCTTCCATTCTGGTGGATTTTCCGGGCGATGGTTACGGTATAAAAATGCACGTTTTTCAGATTTAGCTTTTTTTCGAAATTCCTCAACTTCCTCTGGTGAATATGGGTCGGCATAAGCTAGGCCTTTTTCGATCATTTTTTGCGCCCATTCAAGATATTTTTCGCGGCGCTTAGTTTGATGATATGGCCCAAAATCACCTTTTTCTTCATTTTTTTTGCTATAAATTGGACCTTCATCCCAATCTAGACCGAGCCATTTTAGAGTATCAAGAATTAAATCCTCCGCACCATCGACAAATCGAGCTTGGTCAGTATCTTCAATTCGCAGAATAAAATCTCCGCCGGTTTGCTTGGCGATCAAATAGGGGTAAAGTGCGCTTCGAACATTTCCAACATGAATATAACCAGTTGGACTTGGCGCAAAACGAGTTCTTACTTTCATAATTATCTATTATACTTTAATTTTTATTTTTTCTCAACCCAAAACAAAAAGTAGCCAAAAGCTACTTTTTATGCTCTAAGGCTGGTTGCAATTTTTCGAATTTCTTCATCTGAAATCTTATTGCCAGAAACCTCAATTTTATAAAGTTTTCCATTGTTAACCCAAACAGATCCCCCGCGACGATTCGAATAAATCGTTAAGCCATTACTATAGGTTGTTGAATAATCTTCACTCCATTTTTTTGTAACATAATTTTGCAATAACGCTGAACTATCCCAGCCACTTTGCGATTGTTGAACCTTATAATTAGAATCACCTTTTTTATATTCGAAATTAACATTTTTTCCATCAAAATAAGCTAGGCCTTTTGGAGAGTATCCATTTGCAATATAAGCAGGAGTTTCGACTGCTATACCAGATTGGAAAGCTGTAATCCTACTTGCAATATCCGGTAAGTTAACATAAGTTAGATATCCAACGCCAAAAATTGCAACAGCAAAACCCATCGAGAAACTAATAAACTTCTTGCGCGCAAAAAAACTCTTTCGATGAATTCCACGGCTTTTTTTGCTTTCTTCGCGAGACTTTTCAATTGCTTGACTAATTGCAAATTCTTTAACTTCTTGGTTTGAAATTTCTTGTTTTTGAGATTTTTTCGCTCTAAGTTCTTCATTAGCTTTTTTAGCAAGTGGATGCTCTTCGAAAGGCGCAATCTTCTCAGCTTCTTTAATTTGTTCTTTCGTAATTGGCGAGATTGTTTTAGAATTTTTTGAAAAACGTGAAATTAAAATTCGGTCTTGTTGAGTCTCTTTTGCTTCACGTGCGCGTAAAATCGCCTCTTGATAATCGTGGTGACGCTTAAACTGGCTAATCATTTCATCTTGGCGAAGAGAAACTCCTTGTCTCTTTGGAATTGTAACATATTTACGGTTTAAAGTGCTTGAACGCTGCAAATTATTATGAATTTTCGAAATATCTTTGTTTTTAATATCATAATTATTTTTTGGAGCACTTAAAAGTTTACCCGTAATTGCATCATATTTTTTTCCATTTATGATAATTTCGTCTCTCATTTTATTCCCTATTTAGCTTATGTATATTTTACTTTATTTTTACTAAATTTTCAAGGGTTTTAAAAAAATAAATCGCTCAAGTTTAAATTTGAGCGATTTATTATCTTAATCCCATTTCCAACTAAATAATCTTTCAAAAAATGTTAGAGAATTCCTAGGAAGCGTTACTTCTTTATTCTCAGAATTCTCCTGGCTAGCTGGTTTTTCAGCTTTGGTTGGATCTGGAGAAACCTGTTCGGCAAAAACGAGCAAACGCTTTTCAGCAGTTCCAAGAGGAACGCAAGTAATTAAAGTCAGCATTGGTTTATCTGTCCCAATTTGAACTCTATTTACTTGATTTGGCATTACGACCTCTGTTTTTGTTACATTATAAGTGTATCGTTTGCCATTATAATTAGCATAAATTACATCACCTTGTTTAAGTTTATCAAGTTGAGCGAAGATAAATTTATAATCGCCTGTGTCAAACAGATCATTGCTTGAATGTCCGCTCAAAACAGTATTTCCATTTTGCCCCGGAACCGCATTTGCGCCTGGAATTGAAAAATGTGCAACACCCTTTTCCATTGCTTTCAATTGAGATGCGTTATCATTTCCAACACCATAAACAACTGGAACATCAACATTAATTTTTGGAATAATCAATTTCGGCTCTTGCCCAACCGAGTTAGAAGAATTCGGGCTATAAATTGTTTGAGTAGCATTCGAATTTCCCGGCGCAACATAAGCTTCAACTGAAGCAAAAATCAATCTATTATATTGCAAAAATAGAAACAAAGCTACCACAACAATTGCTGAAAAAATTGGTACAAAATGACGGGATTTTCGAATTTTCTCAGTTTTCTGACGCGCTTTTTCTGAAATATCTTTTCGAAGCTTCGCCAAAGCTCGCTCTTTTTTCTGGCTTTCCGTTAAATCTTCCACAACTTCTGATTGAATATTTGCCGTTTGCTTTTTTTGCTGCTTCAAGGCCGCCGAATAATAGGTTTCGTAATACTTTTGATAATAATTCTGCCAAGCCGCGTGGTATCGTTTCCATTGCTCACTTGGCTGATTTTCTTGCTGGATATTATATAAATTTTGAACAGCTTGCTGAGGCTTATATTTTATCGCTCCTAAATTATGTGAGTTTTCATCAACTTTTACAATATCTTGCTTATTCTGGAGCGGTTGAATAACTTTTTGACGAGTCTTAAATTCGTCAGTCTCTTGACCAACACCAGAATTAAAACTAGCTTTTGGTTGCGGTTGAAATGGTTTCGAAACTTCCTCAATTGAGTTTTTAATTAATTCTTCTCGCCGCCCATCAACTTTTTTAGAGTTATTTTGATTTTTTAAATATTCTGCCAAGTTAATTTTCTCTGGCTGATTTTCTTTTTTGCTTTGCTGAATTTCTAAAATTTGTTCAGTATTAGCTTTTTGATAAAGCTGTTGAACTTTTTGCCTTCGAAATTCAATCGCAGCACGATTTCTATCATTTGAAAAAGTACTCTGCAATTGCCTCTCAGGTATATTCAATCCATTGTTTTGATTTTTTGTATTATTATCATTCATTTCTCTTGATTTTTCCCTACTCTTAGTATACAATAGATAATGAGCTATGTAAATAGTCAAAACCATAATAAGCCGCGATGGTGGAATTGGTAGACACGCTAGACTCAAAATCTGGTGAGCATTACGCTCGTGCCGGTTCAAGTCCGGCTCGCGGTACCAAAAAAGGAACAGCTACTTGATGGGTAGCTGCTTCTTTTAGTTTATAGAAGGATTAGACCTACGGGGTCAGATGGCCGTAGGTCTATTTTGTTGCTCCAATTGAGGCGATTCCATGTAAATCACCTCTGAGGACTAGCAAAACCTTCAAATGTGAAACTTAACAATCTGGCAATTATGAATTAAAAATAAACTGAGAACGAAAACCACAAAAATAGTAAAGATTAAAGATTGCGAGCCAATAGTTCAAAGTTTATTCATTCATTAGCTCTGTCGGGCTGATAGGTTGCCCACCTTTGCTATCGGCCTAGCTGAGCTAATGAAGAAAGATTTTTATGAAAAATATTAATGAAACCGAGTTTGAAAAAGAGTTCGAAAAAATCAAGGGCTCTAAAATTAAACTCAAATCAACAAAACAAAAACAAGGAGAAAATAAAATGAAAAATATTAAGAAATTTAACTACAAGAAATTAATCGAAACAACTAAAACAATTGTAATTTATACTGCCGTAATCGCAGGCTTGGCTTTCTACTTTGGTATGAAGCAAGGCGAAGCTAATACAAAAGTAAATAACGATAAATTAGTTGAGACTATTCGAAATTTAAACCAAAACAAGTAAGTCCAAATATGGCGAATTCGCCACAATTAAAACCGAAAATCGAAACTGCGCCAACAAGTTCAAGTGTTGAAGTTGTGGAGACTTCCGCGCCCCAGCCCCAAAATGCGCTGGTTCACAGAACTGTTGGTGGTTGCGAAGAGTTTCGAAGTTTGGTTGAACAATACCCGTGGAGCTCAAAAATCATGCTAGCGATTATGCGCGCCGAAAGCGGTTGTAATCCAAATTCAGATAATACTGGGTTAAATCGCGATGGCTCGAATGATAAAGGATTATTCCAAATCAACTCGATTCATGGTTTCTCGGATGCGGAAAGATTAGACCCGATCCGGAATATCGAGATTGCGTTCAAGATTTGGCGGAATCAAGGCTACCGAGCGTGGGCGGCGTATAACAACGGAGCTTACTTGAAGTTTATATAATTAATAATTAAGGAGCTTTTTATGGAGAAACTTGAAAAAGACGCAAAGAAATTAGCGAATAAAAAGCGTCGTGAATTATATGGTGAAGTCGTGCCATATGCGAACGATCTCTTCGAAGGAGATTTGACTACTGCTTTCAAAGAGCGATTGCTTGCGTCAATCCATGTATCGATACTCGGGCTAACCAAGACAGGACAAGCTCGACCGATTGAAGATTTAAAACGGTTTATGATCATCTCAAGTCAGTTCGGCGTTAATCCGTTCAAAAATGAGATTTATGCGACATATATCTGGAACAAAAGCACTGAGCGCGAAGAGCTCACACCAATCATATCAATTCATGGCCTTCGAAAACTCGCTCGAAGAGGCGGTAAATACTCTCACACTGGAACTGCTGAAATTACTAAGAGCGCCGATGGACAGCTCGAAAGCGTAACTGTGCCGGTTTTTGGACTAGTTAACGGTGAGCCGAAAGAATTCACGAAATATACTGCTTTTTATGAAGAATTCGTCCAGAAAAATAAGGATGGTAAGCCGAAATCAACTTGGGCAAAAATGCCAATCGTAATGCTCACAAAATGTGCTGAAGCTAATGCAATTCGCCAAGCGTTCGACATTTCTGGAATTTATATTGAAGAAGAAATTTCACGCGAAGATGAACAAATTATTAACCAAACCGAGGAGAAAATCAATGAATAGAGTTGATCACTTAAGCTATTCCGCTCTTGTAACCTTTCTGCGAAATCAGGTTGAATTTCAAAAGCGTTACATTGCGAAGGTTTATGATAATCCTTCGAGCCCATCGATGGTAGTTGGTAAAGCTTTTCACAAAGCTCTTGAGATTTACTACAAAGGCGGAACTTTTGACGAAGCTGCTGCGGCTGGTTTAGATGAAATAAATTCAACCAGTGATTACGAAATCGACTACGGAAAAACTGGCAGCCGTGAAAAAATGATTAAAGAATTTAACGATTCACTCAATATTTATTTTGAGGAAGCACCAAAATTCGAAGTTATTGATGCCGAAAAACGGCTCGAAGCTGAAATTTCTAAAGTGCCAATGGTTGGGATTATCGACTTAATCATTAAAGGCTCGAGCGAAGATAAAATTAAGCTCAAAGATTACAAGACAGTTTCGTTTTACTCTTCTGCTACTAACGATCCACTCGATCCGGAGTATCAAGAAAACTATAAATATCTACTTCAAGGCTCAATTTATCTAGTTTTGGCTGAAAAAGTTCTCAAAAAAGAAATTGAAAGCGTTGGTTTTATCGAAATTAAGAAGACTAAAAATCGAGATGGTTCGCCACAAATTCGCGAGTTCGAGTATTCCCGAAACGACCTGCTCGAGTTCTTACCAACTACCGAAAAACTCATCACGAACGTTTTCGATTATGTCAACAACGATAATGCTAAATTCTTCCCTAACCCAAGTGATATTTTAAACGGACAAGAATCAATGGAAGTTCTTGCGAATATCGAAACTGGATTTGATAAAGCTAAAATTAAGCGCAAGATGAATGTGGCGGAAAAATTCAGCGAGAAGAATACGACCGTTGACTTGCTCGAAACTGATGGCGAAACTAATGAGAATCTAATCATTAAAAAATTCTTGGAATTCGGAATTGGTGGTGCAATTGGCGAAACCTTCACCGGTGCAAGCGTGATTCGCTACACTTTCAGGCCAAACCGTGGAGTCGCAATGAAGAATATCGGCTCTCGTGCTGATGACTTGGCAATCGCTCTTCAAGCAAAATCGGTTCGCGTACTTGCACCAATTTACGGCACAAACCTCATCGGTGTGGAAATTCCAAATCCTGAACGTAAAGTTCTAGATTTCGACGATTCTCTGCTTAAAAAAGGCACTTTCGAAATTCCGCTCGGCCAAGACATTTTCGGCGAAACTCACTACGGCGACCTCACCAAAATGCCTCACCTTTTGATCGCTGGACAGACTGGCTCTGGTAAATCGGTAATGCTAAATGTAATTCTCGAATCGCTCACTAAACAGCTTTCGACAGAAGAGCTCAAGCTTGTGCTGATCGATCCAAAGCAAGTTGAACTTGGATTTTATGAAGATAGCAAACATTTATTAAAACCGATTGTTACTAATCCAATTCATGCACAAGAAACACTCGCAGATTTAGTGGAAAAAATGGAATCTCGCTATAAAACTTTGCGAAAAGCTGGTGTGCGAAAGATTGAAGATTACAAAGGTAAAATGCCACGAATCGTTTGCGTAATTGATGAATTCGCCGACTTAATGATGACATCTGGTAATAAGCGTGAAGAGTTTAAATTGAATATTAAAGGTATGATTGAAACGATTTTGCATTTTAATAAAGATTTTGATTTATCAGAAGTAAAATCTCTGGAAGATCTGAAAATTAACCCAAAAATGTCAGAGCTTGAAAAAGAAACGATTAAGGAACAGAAAAAAGCGATGAAAGACTTTGAAAAAGCAATCCTTGAAGCTTCAGATTTAGGAATACCAAGCGCAGAAAGTTCGATTATTCGAATCGCGCAAAAAGCTCGAGCAGTAGGAATTCACTTGATTCTCGCAACTCAGCGACCTTCTGCTGACGTAGTGACAGGTTTAATCAAGGCGAATATTCCAACCAAAATTGCATTTAGCGTGACAAATTCGTTAAACTCAAAAATCATTCTTGATGAAACTGGCGCAGAAATGCTCACTGGAAACGGCGATATGCTCTACCAAGACCCACGTGCTAATCATCTGGAACGACTACAAGGATTCTATCTATGACAAAACCTGAGTATCTATTAGTTAAACAATTGGCGTATCAATTTTATAAAGAAAATCATTCAGCAAAAGCATGGGCGGATTACGTCGCCGCCTATCGCTCAAAGCTGATAGAAATGAAAGATGAACACCAAGTGGCAGAAGTCTTCGAAGAGTTCGAAATCGACGAAATACGAGAATTTGTGACTAAGTATTATGAAAAAATGCCGCCTCAAACAAGACAAGAAATTAAAAAAGTAATTGCAGCTCGTGTGCAAAGAATGACTCAAAATCGCCAACGAACATTTTTTACAAAGGATCAAAAATGAATTTCAGAACAGTAATTAGTCAAATTTTTAATAAATATTCAACTGCAGATATCACAGAATTAAAGGAAATTTTCAGTTCAAAACTCGCTCTCCCTTTAAAAGCGGAAATGCTGCAATATGTAATGGACTGTGAAGATCGGCAAATTTGTGAAGATTTCTTGCGAAGGAATAGCGAAAAATTAATAAAGGAGTTAAGCTATGAATTTTGACCAAAAATTAATCCGTGACTTTCTGGAAAATATTATTTTAGAAAATCGCAATCTTTATGAAGATGGTTTTGAAGATATGGATTTTGACGAATTTTGCAGATATTACGAAATTGGTAATGGCCTTGCCGAGAAAATGGATATTAAAGACTTCCCTTTCGAAGATTGGCAAAACGATTATTATAATGAATATCTCAAAGAATGTAAAGAAAATAGTATAGAGCGTTCACAGCAGTTTGATGATTATAAACGAGTAACAGGATTTTAAAAAATAAGTTCAATTATGAAAATTCCAATTAATGATATTTCGAAAATAGTTAAAGTCAAAGTTAATATTATTTCACCAGAATGGCAAAGATACGAGGAGTTAAGGTATGCTAATGAGAAAAACTGAAGAAAATCTGCACCTTAAAATTTGCGATTACCTTCGCAAGAACTACCCCGATGTATTGTTTCGCACAGATTTTTCAAGCGGAATGAAAATGAGCCCAGGCCAAGCTGCCAAGCACAAGAAATTTCAGAAATCCCGAGCTTGGCCGGATCTGTTCATTGCTGAAAGTAATACCTTAGCGAGCGGCCTATTTCTCGAAATTAAAGCTGAAAATGTTATTGTTTTCAAGAAGAATGGTGAAATTAGGCAGAATAAACATTTAATCGAGCAAGATAAAATGCTTAAAGAGCTAAGAAGTAAAGGTTATCGCGCAAGATTCGTGATTGGATATGATCAAGCAATTTTTGAAATTCAGCAGTATCTCGGCAAACCAAAACCAAAGAAAGTCGAATTTTAATAATTATAAATGAAAGGATAAATTATGAAACAACCTAATATTCAACATTTGATTATGCAAGACTTGAAATTTAAAATGTCGGCTTGGCGCGCGATTGCGATCATCGCCCTAATACTCTTTTCGGGCGCGGTTGGGCTATTTATTAGCTCAGAAAATGAGCTCAAAAACGCTAAAGCTAAACTAAACGCTACAGTTAATTGCCAAAAGTAAATTAAAACCATTTTCCCGATTTCAGGAATATGGTTTTAAGGTTAATAAATAAGGAGGAGATATGAAAAAAGATTTGTCGGAAACTATTGGAACGATTATTGGAATATTGATTTCCCTGGCGATAATAATTGGACTATTTCGAATGATAATGTGGATGATTGGACTTTAAGATGAAGATCGAAGTTATCGATAAGTCTAATAATAAGCAGAAGATATCAGTTGAGATAATCCCTGCTCTATGAAAGTGTTATATACAAATTTAACGCATACGCTCGGTTGGCTGAATAGATTAGGCAGGCAGCTTCTAACTGTCGAGGTAGGGCTCTTCTCAATGTCCTACGATGCGGGTTCGAATCCTGCACCGAGTACCATTAATATTTAGAAAAAATGATTTCAAAAAATGAAAGGAAGACTATGGCAGGAACAAAAGCTGGCGGACTAAAAGCCGCCACTACAAATAAAGCAAAATTCGGCAAAGATTTTTACGCCCGAATCGGCAAAAAGGGCGGGCAAAACGGCAAAACTGGCGGATTTTATAATAATCCAGAGCTAGCTAAGCGTGCTGGCCGGAAAGGTGGCAAAATCGGTGGTCTAAAATCTAAGCGTGGCAAAGCTAAAACTGCTTTGTTAGTGGCTTAGCCCTACCCTACAAAACATACCCCCGAAGTCAAGAAAATTACAGGAGGATATTTAATTTATGAACAAGAAGCAGTATAAGCGAGAAAAGAATTGTTATTGTCATACTTGCGAAAAAGACTTCCATTATCTTGGCATTAACCGACACCGAGCTATGCACAGAGATAAAAAAGAACGTTGCAAGATAACATTTACTCACGGCAACACTGTGATTTATAAATTTGATGAAAAATAAGGAGCGAAGAAATGAAACCACAAGAACGAAACCTCTCGGGAATTTATGCACGAATTAAACGCGACGGAAAATTTCAATCAGTCGACTTAGCAGATATGACACCCGAAGAATTAGAGGAATTTCTCAACAAAGAAGGTTTGACAATCGAATATTTCAGACGACTAACCCAAAATTTAATCGAAGTAATCCAAGAAATCGCCGACAAATTCGACATTGAAGTAGACGAGGAAGAATAAATGAAACGCTATAAATTGTTCAAAGATTTACCTTTTGCGAAAGCTGGTGAAGAACTTTACCTTAAATTTAGTGAAGACAGTGAATTTTTCTTAGTATATAAAGGTACAGATAAAGCATATACTGCTGAATTAAACCCAGAATTTATTGATAACTTCGATGAATGGTTTGAAGAAATTAAAGAAGCTGAAAAACCAAAAAAATACTTTTACATTGGAAGTATGGGACATATTGAGAGTGATGAACCTCGTGGCTGGGAGTTGTCTTTAAGGCTTCGAAAAATGATAGGTAACCATTTCGAGACCGAAGAAGAAACTGAGGCATATCTTACTTACCTAAAAGCAAAAGCAATTATCAAGCAAGATACAAAAGGGTTTAAACCAGATTGGAACGATGAGGAAGAAGATAAATTTTTTGGTTATTGGGATTTTAAACAAGAAAAAGTTGATTATAGTCTTGTATTTTACATTAAAAGAGCGGATATATACTTTAAAACTCTTAAAGATATTAGAGAAAGCTTAGAAAAGCATCCTATCGAATGGAGAACATATCTGACCTATGAGCAATAATGAATGTCTTAACCCTGACTTTGCCTATATCGTAGTTGAATATGAGAATGGCGTGGTTAAAACCAAGTATGAGTTTCCGACAAAGAATTTAGCTAAAACATTTGTTAAAACAATGGGTAAAAATTTTAGATATAAGGGACAAAATAAAAAAGCCTCATAATTCTCCGCCCTACCATATGGCGTTAAACTGGGCAAATGCAAAAAATCTAAAACTCTTTTGCGAAGTGTTCTAAAAATATAGCAGACCAATGGCGAAGTTCTACTTCGCCACCTCGAACCTGAGCATGACTAAAATTATAAATAGTAATGTGGTAGTTATGATAATAGTTTTGGCGTGGTTTGTCTCAACGCGCAAAGTTATGTTCAGATTTGAGGGATTAGGCAGAAATAAGCACCTTTAACACGATCATAAGCAATTTTCAAGTGTTTCTGCCCTACCTCAATAATATTAAAGGAGAAAAAAGATGAATAAGCAAGAACCAACTAACAAAGAGCTTTTAGAAATAGTGGCAATCCTTGCAGAACTATCACTACAAATCGTGACTGAAAATCGCACATATTGGAACAACTTTAAGAATCCCCCAGAAACAAGGGGAGAAATGTGGGAACAAGAAGATAAACTCGAAGAGATAAGTAAAAGAGTTAATTTTCTTTGCGAGAAATCGCAAGACCTTGTATTGGAACATAAGGATTTGCTGAGTTTAGAAATACTAGGAGAATAAAAAAAGGACTAAAATATGCTAAACAAAGCAGACCCAGATTTTACAATTATTCTTAATGAATATGATGAGAACGGAGAAAAAATAGTCGAGCATAGGTTTAAATCAAGAAAAACTTATTGGGAGTATTACGAACTACTTCAAGCAATTAAAAGAATGAACCGACCGAAGATTTCAGAAGAAGAATATCAAAAGTGGTTTAAAGAACAATGCGAAGTTTGGTCTAAAATAGAAAATCTTGAAGAAAAACTCGAGGAGCTATCATAAAATGAAAGCCTTTAAATGGAACTTTAAGGAACAAAAATACGAAGATTATGAATTACCCCAGAATTGCCCTTTAGTTTGCCGCAATATGGAGAAAATCATAAATTGTGCAAATTGTAGAAAGAAATTCAAATTTGGAGATGGCTATTGTAGTAGAACAATTCATAACGAATCAGGTTTTGGTTATTCAGTCTGTGAAAAATGTTATAAAAAGGAGTTGGAAAATGAGAGATTTTATACATTGCAATAGAAGAACGATAGTAAATATCTTAATATTTATTTTCTTCTTTTTACCAGTAATTATTGCTTTATATTTGGCTCTATTTAATTTTAAATTTAGTGACGACCAGATAAATTCTTTGTTATGTATGTTTGGCATATCACTACCCTTACTTTTAATAAATAATATACCAGAATTATAAAATAATAAAAAATGAAAAAGAAGTTTACCGAAGATGAAGAGAAAGATTGGTTTTCTATTGTACTCTTGTTAAATAAAAGAACCCAGAACGGGTTCTTTTTATTCTCTCAACTTTCACTATTCTCTTTAAGCCAACTCTCCTGTCGCGATCATCGAAACAGTAACATCAAGCTCTTGACTAATTCTAGATAAAGATGCTATTGTAAATTCAACATAAGTCGTAGTCACGACTGTGCTAAATACAGTCAGCGGGTTTATTCCTGCATTCAAAATCTGAACCGCCACAGCTGGTGGATTTTTGAACGCTTTAGGAAACTCAATTCTTGTTTTTTCATTTCTTTGACGGAAGAAATTAGGATTCCAATATGTCTGGTCGAACCACTGCGTGTGAACTTGCTGCGTTTTATATTGAGTAGCTAAATTTCCAGATTGAATGATTTGAACGTTAGATTGTTTGAGTTTAATCGGTTCAATAGAACCAACTTTCATTCCAGTACCATCATGCAAAGATTCAAGATTATTAGCTATTTTATTCATCTTAGCCGCGGTTAAAGTTTCACCTGGCGTAAATGTCAAATTTTCGTAAGCCATTATTTCTTAGCCCCTAGCTTAAAGATTGGCTTAAGTCCAGCAAACGCAGTAGCAACCGCTCCGCTGATCGCCAAAATCTCTTTCGTTGCGTTTGGAATTAGAATCACGCAAATTGTGGCAACTAACATATTTACTAAAATTCCAAGGTCGGCAATGAAATAAACTGTAGTTTTAGCTTTCTCACTAATTCGCGGTTCATACTCCGTGTTAGCAATATTTTCATTTGTCGTTTTCTGTAAATCTTCCAACATTTTCAACTCCTCTTTTGTTAATGGTCTTGCATTGATTTGGATCAACTGCTTTTTCTCTACTTTTTTAAAATTTTCAGCATTTCCGCTATTTTCTAAATTGTGCGACATATCTTTTCTCTCCTCTTTTTGAACTGTTAACCCTTGGTTTTCTGCCGGTTTTTCTTCAGTGGTTTGCAATTCTTGATTTTCTACCACTTCCAGTTCTTCCTTAACTTCTGGTTCAGCTGGTGGCGTTGGTTGTGGAGCTGGCTGTGGGCGATAATCAGTTTTTGTGCCGTATTCGCTAGCTGGTATTTCAGTTACCGGCGTGAGTTCCACCCACACATCAATTCCATCTCGGTTGATTTTAGCGAACCATAGACCATCATTCTGAACTACCTCGAGAGCAACAAATGCACCGTTGATTTTCACCCAGTCTCCTGCGTTAATTTCACCTTCGACTTTGTAGCCGTCGTTGTCCACTTTAGTTGCCCAGTTAGCTGGAAGTCCATTTTCTTCCCAAGTAAAGCCTCGAGGACAAAGTGCATCTATCTTCAACTCTCTGCATCCATCGTTGATATTGACTTCTGCCACTTGTAGGGCTTGTGGGAATTTAAAATGCGAGCCAATATTGATTACATCGTCAATAACCTCATTCTGCGGTGCTGGCGTTGGTTGTGGTGCTGGTTGTGATTGTCCAGTATAACGGAAGATTGTTAGGTCTTGCACACCGTTGATACCTGCGAGCCAGTCGTGGTTGTCCGTATGAATACCGTTATAACCATATGAACAGTGAATGATATTGTCGTTATCAAGGTAAATTCCAGTATGTCCCCCTGCTCCATTTGTGTAGCCTTGTTTGCCCCAGATGAAGATGTCGCCCCTTTGAGTTGGAATATAGCCATTTGCGTCTGCTTCAATTCTCTGAAAACCGAATTTTGGCAAATCTACGAATTCAGTTTCAGTGTTGCCAATACGGAAGCCTTGCGGTAAAATTCCTGCATAAATTAGGGCGTGGTAGATTGAAGATGAACAGTCGTAAGAATTCGGTCCATTTCTATAGTCCATCGAGTAACTAACTCTGCCCTGCCTTTGCTGAAACCATTCAATTACTTTGTTCATTATTTCTTCTCCTTTCTTTTAAGCCTTTCTTTTATCATTTTCTTGCCGTATTCTTCTCGCCAAGTTTCAATCAAACTGTCGATATAACCATTACCTCCTAACGCCTTATAATCCTCATACGACCGCTCAATCTCATCAACTTTTTCAGGTTGAGTGTTTATCATCAGTAAGATTTCATTCCGTTTGCCATTTCTAGCATTATTATGTCCAATATCACGAATTTCGCTAACATCTTCTTTAATTTCTGCTATCTGGTCATTAACACCTTGAAACTCCCCTTTAAGCATCTCTTTCAATCCATTTTTAGCGTATTTGATAAGTGTTATTATGCCACCAATCAGTCCACTCAAGAAAGCTACTATTCCACCAATTTCACCAATTGTTATATGCTCCACATTATTTATCCTTTTCTCTAATTAATCTTAGCGCTCAAAAGAAAAAAACGGCCTCTTTCAAGTGCCGTTTATTATATTTTCATTATAACACATTTTTCATCTCTAACCAAGAATTTCTCCAGAATCCAAGCGCGAATAGTCAAGAATAAATAGCTTCACATTTGGCAATGCCTGCAGATACAAACCTTGTCTAAAATTTGCATCCACTCCACCTTCAAGACCAATTCCTAATATTGCACAATTATATCGTTCACCTAAGTCGCGAATTTCCAGCTCCACGCTATCAGCTAACTGTAAGTGTGGCGCCATGAAGTTTTTAATAGTAAATTGCATATTTGGCTCACTCATATTTCGCAAAATTCCATCACCTATTTCCGCCATTGCACCGCCAACGCCTCTTTCAGCAAGCTGAGGATTATCACCGTATCTATCACTTATTTTTATTTCATAATCCATAGAGTTTCCAGCAAGTCCTGTATTTTCTTCAGGGTTAAGCCCATATTTTTCGATACTCGGAATATTCTGAACAACAACTGGTGATTCATTGATCTCTTGAATAATTCGCCCAGGAATCATAAAATCATGCAAGTAAGCGCGTGTTTTTAGTGGATTTTCAACTTCAAGCTTGTATTTCGTACCAAAGCTATAACCGGTTACTTTTAAGCCATTTAAAATCGCCCCATTTTCATCTTTTGAATTTTTAAAAACAACTGTCGGCTCAATATTTTTGCCAATCAAGCCATATTTTGCTTTTTCAATTAAATTTAGCCAAAAGGTTGCTTTCGATTTAGCACCGACTGAATTCTCTTCACCTTCAAGTTTAAAAGGTGTGCCAAAACCAACTTCTTTTAAATACGAGCTTTTAACTTTTACGGAGTTAATAATTTTTGAATCAGCAATTTCTAATTCTGTCATATTTGAGTAGCTAAAATTCCAAGATGAGATTTTATTTTTAGCGAGTTTTTCGCTTGGCAAAAAGTTTAAAATACCGTTTTCATCAGCATAAATCAAAGCGTTTTCGTTTTGAGCAATTTCTTTAAAAAGTTCACCCATTGTTTTTTCGCTAGTTAGTAAAAACGGATAAACTCTAGTCAAGCTATCATCAATTTTAAACTGCTTTTCACTAAAACCACGCCCAGTTAAAATTTCTTTTAGTATATCTTTAATTTTCTGATTCTCAAAATAGCTTTGTTGAATTTCTTGGGTTTCAAAATAGCTCATCGCATCAAATGCTTCAAGCTCCACTGTTGATGAAACAATGTTTACTTTTGGCCGACCGATAAATCCGGTAAAAACGCAAATCATTTCGCCATTATAGCCAACAAATATCTTCACCGGTCGCCCAGCCTTAAAATTAGCCCCAATCTCTGGGCTATTTGGCAAAAACCGCCTCGTCTGATTATTTAGAGTAATTTTCGCATTCGCCGAAACTACGCCCCAAGCATATTGGGATATTTTTCTAGAAATAGAAAAATTCTTAACAAATTTTGACTCATCATTATATTCAAAAGTGTCAAATAGCGTAATGATATCTTCCGAGCCTTTCAAAAAATTATTATTATCTAATTTACTTGAATCTAATGCAAAGAAACCTGCATCTTTTCGAATTTCCTTATTCCAGCCAATTTTAACCACAAATTCAGTTCTTTTTTGAGGTTGTTTGAGAGTTTTTATAAAATTATCGCTTACATTTTGGCTCATTTAAAACTCCCGAATCGTTACATCTATTTCAGTTAATAAATCACCGCCCCTTCGATATTCGCTAACACTAAAATCGGTGATTAATCCCGTAAAACTAAGCAAGCCCCAAACACTTTCATTGTTCTCAAAAGTAATTTGAGCTTGATTTTCTAGGTCTTTAAAATACCTTACCAATTCAGGAGTTGCACGATCATAACTAAGTTTTACACGCTTTTTATCGGGGTACTTTTGCCGTTCAATCGTGCCGTCAATCGCAAAACTATCTGTTTTAATAGTTTCAGGATCGTCATTATAGCTAGTTGGTTGTTTTAAAATCTCATTTCCATTTATTTTTATCATCGCAAAGCTCCCATCTGATCAAAACTTAAACCTTGGCTTTTAAGAGCGGTATTAATCTTTTTGGCAATATTGATAGCATCCGCTTCTTCAAAATCTCCACCTTTAGTCTCAACATTCACGCTAATATTCACAGTGTTTCCACCACCAGCTCCGCCACGTTCAGCAAGCTGTCCAGCCAAGTTGGTAATCCAGCCAGTATTATTTTCAAGCGGCATCACTGCCTCTTTACCGGATTCACCGATGATTGCCATTGTGGCACTATCTACCACGCCACCCTTGGCAAGCATTGGAAACATCGGGAAAGTTGGGTGAGCGCCGCCAAGCCCTGGAACCCAAGATGGTACGGTAACTCCATTCAAAGTGCGGAAAATAGAGTTAATGCCACCAATAACAGCATTAATTGGTGCTTTAATAATTGCAACAATAGAACTAAATACGGTTTTGATACCAGCCGCCAACCCGTTTACTCCTTGAACAATCCCATTCCATAGTCCTGAGAAAAAGCGTGAAACAGGTTGGATAATATTAGAATTTATCCAATTAGTTATTGGTGAAATTACGTTCATTACGCCCTGAATAAACCCACTTACTCCCTGCACGATCCCGTTCCATAATCCTGAAAAGAAATTAGCAATCGGCTGAATAATATTATCATTTATCCAGTTAACGATTGGTGAAATAACTGTCATAATGGCATTTACTATAGTTGATATGATTGCGTTCATAGTATCTATATAAGCAGTAACTACTCCGACAATCATATTCCAAATTGTCGAAACGAAACCGCAAATATTATTCCACACTGTTTGCCAATTCTGAAATAGCCAAATAAAAGGCTGGGCAATGCTTTCAATCGCGGTCGCCACTAAAGCAACAATTAAAATAAATATGCTTGAAACAATTTGCCAAAGAGTATTAAAGATTGGCGAAACGAATGCTAGAAAATTCTGAAAAGGCACTATAATTGCATTAGCCACTATTGAAATAACACTAACAATATTTCCAAAAACTCCGCTCACAAACTTCACAAATTCCCCAAAAATCTGTTTACCGATTTCTGTTTGCGTGAAAAACCAAACCAATCCGGCAACAACCGCGGCGATTGCCAGAACAATTAAGCCAATTGGGTTTGCCGCCATTGCCACGTTAAACGCTATTTGCGCCACAGTTGCAATATTTGTTGCTGCAGTCTGAAGTCCTACCGCTATTGCATGAGCTTTTGCACTAATTGAGCTTGCAATCTGAGCTTTATTCAAATCTTGATACAATGTTACTGCCTTCTTTACTCCGTCGCCCATTTTACCGACTGCATCACTAATTTTTGTTATAGTATCAACAATTTGGCTAGTGACTACAATTGCTTTAAAGCTCGCCCATAAAGCTGTAAGCGTAATCATTGCTGGCTGAATATTATTAATGATAATCTGGGCAACATCTTTAATCTTTTCTTTATTCTCTTCAAGCCATTTGGTCGCTTTTTCAACTTTTTCACTCATTTGAGCAAAAATTCCATTTGGGTCAATTTCACCTGTCGCTTTATTAACACCAATTAGTTCCAAACCAACATTACTGATCGTTTCTTGCAGGTTACTCATTCGTCCATCAAAAGTTTGAGCTTGTTTTGCTGCACCGTTAAAAGCAAAACCACCCTCACTGGCAGCAGTTTTTAAGGCTGTTTCCAAAATCTCCGCCGAAACTTTACCTTTCGATAAAGCAGTCATAACATCGCCAAGGCCACGTTTATTTAGCTCATTCTGTAAGACTTCACGCACTTTTCCAGCACCACTGTTCAGAATCTGGTAAAAATCTTGAGTATCAAGCTTGCCTTTAGCTAAGGCCTGTGATACCGGCAAAACTAGCTGTCCTAAATTTGCACCAGTCGCTCCGGCAATATCGCCAAGCCACTTCATTCGTGAGCCAAGTTTGTCAACGCTAACACCAGCACCAAGCAAAGTTCGAGCCGCTGCATTAATATCGTCAGCGCTAAAAGCTGTTTCCAAACTAAATTTATTAAGCTGAGCCATCACCTTTCGAGCACCTTCGGCCGATCCGGTCAAGCTCTCAAAACTAGCCCGTACCGATTGCAAAGTTGAGGCTTCTTTCACGAAAGCATTCAAACCAAAACTTCCACCAACTAAAGTAGCGCCCAGTAGTTTCATTGCACCCTGAACTTTTCCAGCCATATTATTTGCGCTGTTTGCGATACTTTCCAAGCTTCGTTTGTTTCTCTTAGAAAAATCATCAACGGTTTTACCAGCGCTTTTCATAAGAGTTTCAAACTGTTTAGTATCTGCTCGAACTGTTAGCGTAATTGTATTACTCATTACCTAGTCTTTCTTTTCATCTCTTCAATTTGCTTAGCCTCAAAATTGGCTTCAATATTTAGTTTAACTCTAATCGCATCAATAAACTCGGCTGGCTGGTTTTGATATTCCCACCAAGTCCAGCCGAATTTTTCACATATTGTGGCAATCATGAACATCTCGGGCACTTCGCCCTTGCCAGCATTTACGCTTCGTTCGTAGGTTCTGGCGTCTCGGGCGAGCTTGCTAAATTTTGGCTATTTCGCTCAAAAACTTCACTACAAGCTTTTGAAATAGCTTCATAATCATCAGCAAATTCACTATCCATCAGTTTATCAAAAGCACCTTCAGTTGTGCCATCATAATCAACCAATAAGATCTCAGTAGCAAGCTCTTGTGCTTCAATCATCTGATCACCCTCTAGCTCAAACTTAATTTCACCACCCTGAACGTTCTCAGATGTGATTTTTTGGCGTGAGAGCAATGCTTTTTGATATTTATTACGATCTCGAACTCGCAAAAAATTTCTAATTACAGCGTATCGGCCATTCTCTAATTCAATTCGTTGATCTCGCATATTTCCTCCTAATAATCAAAGCTATTAACCAACTCAGCTTCAATAGTTTTTCCAGTTTTAATATCATTCAACACTTCAAAATTAATTGTTTCAGTGGCTAAATCACTCAAACCATAGCTTGGGTCATAGCTCGAAATTCCAATTTTAGCCGCACGAATTTTTAAGCTTGTTGGTGTTTTTGTTCCAGCCTTGTGGCGGTCATCGATTAAGCCAAACTCCAAAGCGTAGCTTTTTCCAGCAACGGTTGCATCTTGGTATTTAGTATTTTGGATTTTTTGCTCAAAGCTTCCGCTTGCTTCAAAGTCCATGTTGAAAATCTCACTCACATCACCTTTGTAAAAGTCTGTATTCAAGTTCTTTTTGAACTCCAAGCTAAAGCTTGTTGGCATTACATCTGGTGCGGTCGCAAGTCCAGTCAAATCATCAGCAAGTTTCAAATAAAAATCTTTCGGCAAGAACTCAGGTTCGTCAATGTATCCTGCAATAATTGAGTTTTTAGCCACTCGCTCACCTTTTTTTGAAATAAAGTTCATCTCAATCTTTGGGTAGTCATCAGCTTGCCAAGAAATTTTAAAGCTATCAAGCATTGCGAAAGTGTATTTTTTCGCCTCAATGTCATTTTTAATAGCTAAAGTCGCTGAACTGTGACTATTTGAATTACTTAAAGCAAAATTATATTTTTTAGCTTTATTATCGTCGTCAACAGTACCTTTTGTAGGTTTTTGACCAAACGCCAATGCTAAAAAGTAGTAAAGCCCTTTAATAAACATTTTTCCACCGATTGAGCCTTCACCTTTAACACTCATTACATCGATTGAGTTATTTTTTACGATTGAGCCATATGCAGACTCGTTGTTTTTAGTTTCGATCGTGTCTTTAAAACTAAAATCAAGTTGTGGGTAAAAATAGCTTGGGTCTTTAGCAGTCCCCCTCGTATCTTCTAGATTAATTCCAATAGCTATTTTTCGACCAACGATTGCGCCTTCATTCATCTTCTTCTCCTTTTAAAATTAAAGCCCAACCAACCAAATTTTAAACCAAAAGAAAAATACGGCCGTTTGAGCCGTATATTATATTTTTATTATATCAATTATTTATGCTTTTAGCAAGCGTTAAACTTTTGCACCCTTGCTTCTATTGCATTTCCAACACAAAGTTTGAAGATTGTCTTCAGTAGTTAACCCACCCTTTGAAACTGGTATGATGTGGTCAATTTCAAGTAACAAATTCGGTTCTCGATTCAAGTTATTCTGGCATTTCTTACAAGTGAAATGGTCTCGCTCTTTGATCTTCTGTCGCAAATTCGCTGTCATTAACGCCCTTTGCCCAGCGGCGCTTTTTCTAAACTTAACAATTTTAGCCAAATAGTTAATAAAACTTTCCAAATTGTCGGTATCCAGCACAATTTTAGTTTCCATGCTAGAATTTCCGCCGGCTGAAATATATTGAAATTTATAAACCGGAACGTAAGCATCACTAAAGTCAACAGGTCCAAAACCTAACTCTTTCTCAAGTTTCTTTTTTCGAAAAACACGAATCACAAACGGAACTTGATTTTTTAAGCTTTTTAGCAGTGTGTCCCTTTTGCCTTTCAAGATTTCAACACCATTTTTTGCAGCCAAGAATTGGTTCAATGTTTCTTCAAACACGCCAAGATTTTCTTCGGTTGGTTCAATATTAAAATATTTGCACAAATACTTAAAAGGTTGATTTTGCGCGTTTCGGCAAACAGTGCTTGAGCAGTTATGAGTATATTTGCTTTTTTCATATTTACTCAATTCTTTTCTTTGAAAATTCCAAGCACTCGCATCGTTAACTTCCGCCCGACCTTGCTCTACTTGATTGAAATCAACATAAACGCTTTTCAGAGACTCAATATGTTCATTCATTTCGTTGCATTCTCGAACATAATTATCGAGCTTTTCTTTAATTTTCAAGAATTTTTCACTCTTAAAATAGAAATATTCCCAAATTAGATAAGGTGATGCGAGAATTGCTAGTGATATTGTGATAGGTATAAAAATAATAGCTAAAATGATTATAAAAATGTATTGCATATTTTAATTATAGACTTTTTTGTCTAAAATTCAAATATTTTCAGCTACTTTTACTCCAAAACTCAAGCTCAATTCTCTTGTGAAGATTCCATCACCCCTTTCACCATAGCCATATTCCATTTTTACGCCAGATTCGCCCAAGTTCAAAGCCACTCGTTCGCCCAAATAACCGGCATCTTGGTTTTTTACTAAAATTCCCATTATCGAATCCGGCAAAAGTTGCATCTTTTCATTTCTACCACAAACGATTCGGTGCAAAGTTGCAAAACTATTAATATTTTTAGCGTTCGTGGTTAAATCTCGGGTCAAATCCACCGCCACGGTTAATTTTACGGTTAAATTTGTAGTAATTTCAAACGCGGCCGAATCTTCCACATTTTGCTCTGTATATTCCATAAAACAAAGCGGCAAAGAGTTTTTCGCCACTACCACAGGTTCGCCAAAATAAAATCGCCCCTTTAACTCTTTTACACAATTTTTCTCTAAAATGTCCCTGATTCGCTCAAGTACTGGGTCTTTATAAAAATTATTATTCATTATCTACTCTCCTCAAATAAATATTTTTGAATATTCTGCCTTAATTCTTGCCAATCCATTTCACGCACGCCCCACATCTTTCGCACTGGTAGTTTTCGCGTGCCTAACTGATGAAATTTAAAATAAGGCACTGAGTTTGTAAACTCTACTTCCTGCGGTCTAGTTGTATGCTTAAAACCTTTCTGCATTCTGCGTGTTTTTCGCAAAATTGGGTGACTATAAGCTTTCTTTCTTCGTTTCCATCCTCCAAAACCTGAACCGCTGCTCTCAAAATTTCTTTGAATTTCTCGCTCGAAATAATTGGCAAAATCTTCAAGGGGCTTACTCAGGTTTTGAGATTGTTTCCAACGATTTTCAAAATCTCGAATAATCGCTTTTTCACCGGAGCTCTCGATCGAAAATTGAATCAAGCTCATTTAAAAATCCTCAACTCTTCGCGATCGATATTTACCAAATAAATCTTCATCCCCTGCACTCCAAACTTCATTTTCGGTGCGTTTCTCCTCTTCATTTTCTTGTAAAGCTTTAATTTCAGCTTTAGCGAGTTCAATTTTGCGGTAGCCATCTTTACTCGTATCGGCTATTTCTTGATTAAAACCATATTCTCGCACCAATAGTTTTCCGGCAGCGTAAATTCGCACAATATAACCTACAATATCACGATTTTGTTCTATCGTACTAATAGCTAAAACTTTTCGAACTTCAGCCAATACTTCACCGCGGATTTTTTCCACCAACGCTTGTCGAACATTGCTATAATTATAACTAACATTGGCGATTTCACCATTTTTTAAGTTATTAGCCAGTTCAATAACGCCATTTTCAGCATCAATATTTGATACTTCTATTTTTTCACCACCGCAAAACACGACTACATCTTCAAAATCAACCAAATCGTTATAATTTGAATCTGCAATAATTCCATCGTTCAAAAAAATATGATTTCCTTGAATCTCTGCGCTAATATTCTGCTGTCGATGAATTAACCCTGCTTCTTCTAAGATAGCTTGCACGCTTTCAAAATTTTTATCACTCATTTTATTCCTTTCTGGCTTGCAAAAAAGAAAAAACGACTCTTTTGCGAGCCGTCTATTACCTTTTTATTATATCAAATTTTTAGTCAAAATAAAACCAGCCAAGTTGACTGATTCTATTTTCAAAAGTTAGCTTATTTTCCAGTTGAGGCTACAATTCGTTGAACATCAGCAAATGCTGCGTCGAATCGGCCGCGGAGTCCCCAGCTAAATACATCTGTTTCAAAAGCTCGATCGCTGTTTAGGTCAGTTTTTGCTACAGGTGCACCAACTTTTACGCGTTCAGCAATTGTAAGTGGCATAATACCATCACCTGCTGCAACCAACGCCCAAGTTGTGCCACTGATTCGTGGATCAACGATTAGCTCAACCGCTTTATAGTCAGTGTTAGTTTCACCGTTTGCGCCAGTCATCGCTTTCAAAATCTTTTCAGCAGCGGCACGGTTTTTTGTTCCAACAATCAAGTGAGTTGGCACTGCAAAAATTGGTTCGTCGTCATCATCGGTCATTGCGAGTAACGCATCATAAGCTTTTGTAAAAGTTTCTTTTGAAAGTGCACCAGCAATCAAGTTTCCACGTTTTGCAGAAAATACCGCTTGACCATCATTCAATTTTGCAGTAAAACCAAGTTCAAGTGCCGCAATAGCAAGCGAACCATAATAGCGATTTGCTTTACTAGTCATCATTTTAACCATTGCAGGAACGCGACCAATATTATCATCTTCGATATCTTCACGCTTCACATCAAGAGTTGCTTCGTGAGTTCGAGGCACGATTGTGACTACTGAATCTTCAGCTACACCATGTTTGCGCTCTGCTTTAAATTCTCGCATTCCAGGAACGTTCGAAACAGTTGCAATATTTACTGCTGAGCTACTTGTTGGAGTGACATCATAAAGTACATTTTGCAAAGGATCTTTAACTTCTTTTGAAGTTGTTTTAAAAACGGTTTGAATTGTCAAGTTTAAATTCTTCAATTTTTCGTTCATCTTCTTTCTCCTTAAAATTATTTAATTTTAACCAAAACCTTAGATTCGTTAACAATGCCAACGATTTGACCAATTTTTACATCAGTTGGGGCTGAGGCTATATCTACTTTATTAGCACCAACAATCTTAACACCTTTTCCTAGGTCAGTTGCTACGGCTGAGTCTTTACGTAGCTCAAATACACCTTCTGTACAGATTCGCACTTCATTTCCACGAATTACATCTGCTGTATTTTCAATAGCAATTCCCAAAAAATCTTTTCCAGCCTCACCAGCTTTAGCATTGCCAGTTTCATCTACGGTCACAATTTGACCTATTTTGATCTCATTAGCGCCAAACTTAGCTGAAATTACTTCACCATTTTGTCGATAAAACATTATAAGTTCTCCTTCTTTACTTCTTTATAATCTTCTTCACTTAAACCGAATTTCTCAATAACTCTCTTATCTTCATCGGTTAGTTCAACTTCGTCACTTGCTTTTGTGTTATTTTCGCCATCTTCGTCAGATAGTCGCATATCCGGCATCTTTTCGAAGAGTTCCGAAAGTAATACATCAGTTGGTTTTGAAGTTTCATCACTTAAATATACATCAGCCTGAACGCTAGATAGAGCAATAAAATTTTCTCGCATTGCAGGCACTACTTTTCCTTCGCTCAAAAGCTGATCGAATTTCTTTTCTGCCGAAGAATTCTTTTTCTTGCGTTCAAATTCTGCTTTCTCTTTTTCGAATTCTTCACGCTCTTTTCGCAATTTTTCAGCTTCGTCATCTTCTTGATTTTCGTCAGCCAACTGCTCATCTGCATTTTCAACTTCAGCTTCTGTTTCAGCCTCAGCTTCTGCTGGTTTTTCAGCTTCTTCAATCTGTTTTTTAACAGCTTCAGCCTGATCTTCTGGCACTTCAATTTCTTCGCCAGCCTTGATTAGCTCTTTTTTCTCTTCATCATTAAGAGCAAACTGAACTTCGATGTCAAAATCTCGGTCGTTCTTAATTTTTACAAGATTCATCTCTTCTCCTTTCTTAATTTCTTTATCACTGAAAAGTATACTTGCACTACTCTCGCTCAACGCTACAAATTGATCCATTCCTTTAATGTAAGGGTCTGCAACCAATCCTACATGTTTTAAAAATGCGCCAACATATTTTCCAGTTCGTTTATCCAAATAATCTTCGCTAAATCCCATTGATACATCAGGAATTAGTCGTTTTTCGATTTTATCAGCCGTGTTATCATCTCGAATTTCAATTAAAGCGTCAATTCCATCATCGGTAATCTTCAAATCCTTAACCTCACCTCGATTCAACTCTGCCAGCTCAATGCTATCTTTTGGGTGGCCAAGCGGAACTGGCACAACACCATATTTCCCACTTTTGAAGTTTCCAACCATTTCATCTGCAAATTTCTTGTCTAGGATCATTTTTCCGTTGCCGTTTGGGTTAACATATTCGCCAAACTTGCAAATCTGTTTCCAGAATTGCTTATATTGACTCGAATCTTCACTTAGCCGAATTTCCAAATCTCTATTTATAAAAATGTACATGTATTTCTCCTTAAATATCAGCTCGCTCAAGTCGTAGCGAGTTTCTTTTTTAAAAAATGGCTAAAAGAAAATACGGCCTTAGCGAGCCGTATATTATGTTTTTATTATAGCAGTTTTAATTGGTGTTGTAAAGAGTTTATTTTACGGATTATTCTTTTTCGATACCAAAAGCGTCAAATGTATTATTTAGCATTTCAAGCCGTGGGTTGTCATCGTCATCGAGCTGCGGTTCGGCATCGATCTCTTCAACAAGCAATCCGGTTTTTTCATCATATAATCTATAAAAAGTATTATATCCACCCCATTCTTCATTTTTATAGAAAAGTGAAATACAATATTTACCCTCAAATTCACCAAGATATTTAGCATTGGCGTTGTTAAACTCATTTTTTATTTCTTCTAGAATTTTTTCAATCATCTTCTGCCTTTCATAATTAATTTTAGCATATCTTCATTAATTTTGCGATTATCAATTCTTAAAAGCCTTACTTTTGTGAATAGATCTCTTCCCAGATATTCTTTTGCTTTATATATTTTTCCAGTCTGCGGATCAACGATAAAGACACCTTTAGATGTTTTTTCTAACACTGATGTATGGCCGCTATTCTTACCTTTCCAATGCCAAGCTATTTGATAGCGACTATTAGGTTCAATATTTTCAATAATCCTATTCAAATTATCCTTTGAACCATCAGAGTATTTCAACTCTTTTCTCGAAGAAAATTCTACATAGTTTTTGATAAAGTCTTTGTCGGAAGCACCCCATAATTCTAGAATTTTCTGATCATTTCCCAACTTCACCGAACCTCGCAAATTCCCCAAAGCCTCAACATCATAGCCCCTTCTTCGCATTTCATAAGTCGGAACGCATCGCTGGCAGTTTATTTGATACTCTCGAGCTTTAGCATAGTTTGGGTTTGTTCCACTTAAAGCTAATTGGGGCGGAATTTTAGTTTTTTCTGGTAAAACAAATTCTTCATTGCGGATTCTGGCTAATCCTGCTTTTTTAGTTTCGTCCTTATCTAATTCACCACGAGCGATTAACTCACCCTTTGGCGTTTTTGCAAAATCATCTTTTCTCTCCAAAAGTTTCTTGTCCACCGGATTTTCGCTTTCATCGCCGCCTTCAACCACACGCACCAAGGTGGCACGGCAGCCAAAATGGCGTGGTGGAATCATATCAGGGTTTTTCTGCCATTCCTGCCAAGTCATTCTTTTGTTGTTCAAATATGAACAACCAGCCGTGGTGTGTCCATCAATAATTGCCGAATATTCAATCAAATCATCAGGCTTAAAGTCGCTATAAATCCCAGCATTCACACCTCGGCCAACCAAATAACTTGCTGTAGGTTTAGCTCGTTTCAAAAACCAGCCCATCACGCTTTCAATTAGCACACCGGTTGCTAAATTCCGCAAAAAATCGCTCGAATCTTCAGAAAGCAAGGTGTCGTTCCAGCTCTCACTTTCCAAGAATTGCTTCAAGTCATTCTCTTGCTTCTCAAAAATCCAATTTATATATTCTTTTGCGTTGTTAGAAAATTCGGGTGAATCTTTACCTGCTTTTCGTCCTTCACGATTAGCGCTAAAAATCTTGCCTTCAGTGTAGGCTTGTTTGAAAGTCCTAGTTAGTAAGTCTTTATATTCTTTCGAAAGTTCAATTTTACCTGTATTTTTAATATCTTTTGCCACACTTTCAAAAATCGTGCGGCTTTGGTCTAAAAAACGGTTTTCGATATCTTGCCACTTCTTGTCTAAGTTTGAAAAGTGCTTATCTGGTGGTGCTATTTTAGTAGCAGGCTCATTTTCACTCAAGTTCAACTGCTTTTTATTCTCAATTTGAAAACCTAACTGATTTGCGACTTCATCTTCGACTTGTTTAATTACTTCATCGCTAACTTTGTCTTTATCCACCATCTTTTTAAAGATTTCAAAGATTGACTCAATTTTAGACTTATCTAATTTTGCAAATTTGAATTGCGGATAGTGTGGTTCGGCAAAATTCAAGTCAATCAGGTCGGCAATAATATATTGGTTAATATGAGCCTCCAATTTATCCAAAATACTCTGCAAGCTCATCTGAAAAATACCAGCTTGCGTGTTCGATAACGCATAACTTCCGCTCGAACTTTTACCTTGCGTTCCTAAAAGCATAAAATTCGCCATGAAAGCAAAAGCCATTTCGCTTTTTTGGCGTTCAATGCTCTGATGCGGATCTCGACCATCGCTTTCCAGTGTTTTAATATCATAGCCAAATGGAACGCTAACTGCTGAATTAGTTTTGCCAAACTTACCAATTGCGTGAATTATTTTTCGCATCACTCCCGAATCCACGCCCAAATGCTCTTGTGTTTCGGTTAAAATCTTTGGTTTAATTGCATCATTTTGCAAGGCGATCGAATCTAAATATTCCAACTTTTGCTTTTTATCGTAGTTTTTATAAAGAGAGTTCAAGATGCTTCGGCCATACAATCTATTAAATTTCTTATTGTGAGTAAATAAGAAGGTTTTATACGCCGGAATTTCCACCACTCCACCATCTTCCAAAGTTTGCTTAACTCCAACATATTCACCCTTTTCAGCTTTAAGCTCCACGCTCAAGCTATCTCTTAGAGCTAATTTTTTAAGCTCCAATTTACCATCTTTATTTAAGCGATACACTTTTTCCCACACAGCGAAACCATCAGCCAAGGCCAACATTGCCTCATCCAAAAATAAATCAAATGGTGTTTCGATTCCACCCTTAAAGCTACTTTCAAAAAGGTTCTTTCGCACAAAATCTGCTTGTATTTTTGCTTCTTCATCTTCATCTTCCGCCATAATCTGATATTCACTCGCTAAAATCGGCATTGTGACAATATTAAACAAACCTTCAATTGTCGGGTCTTTCATCATTTCACGATAATCTCGAATCTTCCGCTCTCGATTCCAAGCGTTCATCTCCTGTTCGTAGTCGCCAAAAATCAGGCTGCCGCTTATCGTGCTACCAATTTCTTTTTGCAATTCTTCAATCTTTTTTCTGCCAAACATCTCTTCTCCTATTTTTAACCAACAGAAAAAGCCCACCACTTTCGTGATGAGCCGTATATTCTGTTTTTATTATACTATATTTTGTTCTTTTCGTATAGACTCTTGAGCTAAAGGAAATGCATATTCTTTAAAATCTCTAGATTCATCAAAATTTCCAAAATCTACTACTGTAAATCTACCAGAATTGGTGATAATTTCTCTATATATATTAATTTCTTGTTTTTTAATATTTACGAAGACAAACATACAAAAACCATTACCTAGCTGAATCTGCCATCGCTGAACCTCCGGATGATTCTTGTTTTCCGAGCATTTCGGCATAGATATTATTCCTCTATAATATTCACCAGAAGTATATCTACCTACTATGACGGAGTAATTATCATAAGGTATATCTATTTCACCGTTTAATATTTTTCTTATAATATCTAAATTGCTTTTTGATAGAATCTTGTTTATTCTATGTTTTTTACTTATTGATGCCTTAAATATCACACCTAGTCCAAACAGTAATAGATCATCATAATTACATTTGCCATATTCAAGAAGTTGTTTATTCTTCACTTTAATTATATTGGGGGTATCGCTGCATCTAGTTAATTCGCATATTCGACTCTCTATGGCAGAAAGTTTCTTGTTTTCGCAATCCCTGCACAATAAATCTTTTTCATAAAAACCTATAGTAACCTTTTTTGGTCGTCTATACCCATAGCTTAGGCATACTAATTTCTCGTCTCTAGACTTCTTAAGATTCTCGAAGGCAAAACGTGGCAAAATATGAGACTTACAATTATTATTTTCATTTAGTTCAATAGAACAAATATTACATTTTTTAGTATAATCTTTTCTTGTTTTGTATTTTTTACTCATACCTATATTATATCATATTACAACTTTAGCTAGTTCTCCCACCTCTTTCTTAGCTCAAAACAAAATCCTCCGCACTCACCAACTTCTGCCCATCCACTAACAACATCCGAATTGCATAAACCATTGCATCTACCATGTCATCATGTGCACCATTCGGAAACTCCATCAATTGATCGTACAAATCCTGAATCTTGTTTGCGTTTTGTAAAAAATAAATCTTTCCGGATTCAAAAAATCGGCTAACACTAATTAAACGCGAAGTTTTATCCGCATTAGCTTTTAACCCAACCAAAGGTAGTCCAGCTAGTAAATCTTTAAACACCAAGCCCAACGCTCCTTCTTCAATCCCGATTCTTTCGGGCGAAAATCTCGCATTCAACCTTTGAATATCTGCCCCGTTCTCTGAAACACTAAAGCGATCATTACCAACATAACGCACAAACACATTACCAAATTGATCAAGGCTTGCCACTACTTTTGCAGTTGGGTCGGCAGTATCTCGTTGCGAAACAGCCGGGTCGATCGCCAAAACCGTTCTTCGAATCACCGTATTTTCGGGTAGTTCGTAAATCCACTTAATATTTTCAGGTTTCACAATCAAATCATCTTCACTAAGCGGTTTATTTTGATACTCTTGAGCGAACACAATCGAGCCCACATATTTCGGGTGATTCGGATCATCTCGCAAAGCCTTCAACTCTTCCAAATTCATATGTTCCGGCCATAAAGCAAATTCTTCGCCTTTCTTGTCTTTCATAATTGCTGAAAATAGCATCGTTCGCCAACTCCGAAAGCCCTCTTTACCATCTAAAATATTCTGCAACAGTGAATCATAATGCAAGATTGTTCCGATCATAATAATTCGCCCTTTTCGACTCAGTGCCGGCATTGCTGCTTTTCGAAACCAATCTTTGAGCTTTTTGCGCTGATAAGCTGTGGCGACTTGTTCATCATTTTCCAGGTCGTCAAAAATAATTAAATCAGGGCGAGCTGAGCCGTCTCGGATACCACGAATTTTCATTCCAGCCCCTTTGGCAGTCCACCGCACACCACTCGCCGTTTTGATATCACCATCTCGCCACAGTTCGCCAGTTAAATCACCATAAAGCCACTTTAAACGGATATTACTATCAATCTCATCACGCAACGCATTCACAAACTCCACGCTCTGCGTAACAGTGTCACTAATAATTAAACCAAATCGCACCTTTTCTTGAACTGTCGCCCAAAGTGCATAAGTAAAGTTAACAATTGTCGATTTGGCATGGCCACGGGGTGCACAGATCGCTACTCTTGAATTTTCGCCGCTAATCTCTCGCAAAATCTGCTTGTGAAAATCCGGCGTTTCCAGTTCGATATATTCTTTTGAAATAAACCAACCAAATAAATGAATATTTTCGGGTCGCTTAAAAATCCCCCTTAAAACTTTACGTAAAAAGGGCTTATCATGGCGATATTTCTCGCAAACTCGCAAGATATCTGTTCTTGTTAGCTCTTTATTAGCTAAAGATTGCGTCGTCAAGTTCGGCATCGCTTAAATCCTTTTCTTTCTGAGCCTTAATCTTCAAATCCTTTTCATCGCGCCAACCGCAGACATTTTTCATCGTAAAAATCACAAAACTTGCGCTCGTCACCCCACTTAGCCCAATGTTAATCAAAAACTCTTCTTGCAACTCTTTCGCCTGCTTATAGGCTTCGGAAAATTCTTTATGTTTCTTTCTCCATTCGTGCAAAGTATCCTGATTAACCCCAATTTTTCTTGCAAATTTCGCAAAAGTTGGCATTTCATTCGCCACTCGTCGCTGAATAATACCCGAATCGCCGCCATCGGCGCTAAGCTTACGTATATCTTCAACTACTCTTGTTGCATTCACGCTAAAAAACTTTATGAGTTCTCTACAATATTTTTGACTATATTTTGTAGGTCTTCCAACTTTTTTCTTCTCGCTTTTTTTAGCCACATTTCCTCCAATCAAAAAAGACTCCGTAAAATCGGAATCCGTGTCATTTATCACAATTATATCATAAAACCAAGCTGAACGCATAAGTTATTTCTTGCTAATTGGGAGCAAGGAGTAGCTTTAAATGTGCAGTTCGAACCTTTTGACACGCCACTCTAAATACACGGCACGCTCAACTTGGTATTTCGAACTGATAGGCTACCCACTTCTACATTCTTATTATACCATAACCACAAGCAATTTTCAATATTTTTATTCGTATATTGACAACTTCACTCTAGTTTGATATAATTAAAGAGATTTACATGGATCCAAAATTGCCTCACGCCGTTAGCTCGGCGATAGAGGCTTTTTTGTTCTAAAATAAAAAGTCTCAAGCTTTTAATAATACTAATTTTAATATTGAAAGCAGATTTATGAATCCAAAATCTTTACAAACTTTAAAATTAAAACTTGGTGATGATGCTCTATCTTTAATTAGCAATCATAATTTCCTACCTCTTTTCCGTAAATGGCAAAAGCAAGAGCCAAAGCTTTTTGCTCAGTCTGTAAAAATGGTAAAAATTATGCAGAAACAAGGCAAAATTCGCGATAAACAAAAATACTTTGCCTCAATTTGGAGCAATAAAAACGCGAATAAAACATTAGATATTATTCGTGGTTTTTTAGCGCGTGTAGAATCTAAATTAGCTAAAAAACGAGAAGATAAACGAAAGAACGAAGAAATCAATCAATTCGAGCGAGATTTTAATAGCGCTGGCTATATTAAATTTCAAAAAATGAAAAAGCATTTTGCTATACAATAGACAAAGTTTTAAAAATTAGTTAAAAAAATCAAGTTGCGAGCAATTCGCTCGTTTTGTTGCGTTTATCCTAAATTATTATATAATAATTTTCAATAAATAAAATTATAAGAAAATGAAAGGCAAATTATGTAAAATATCACAAAATATAATGCAATTTTTAGCAAATTTATTTAAGCTGCAATTATTAGATTTTTTCATTTTTTAAATTGAGAAATAGCTTAAAGAATATCATTTAAAGAATATCAATAAAATCATTTAAAATTCAATGAAAGGAAAATATATTATGTTAATAGATAAACAAATTAACTTATACATTGACTGGTGTAAATTAGATGCAGGCTTTACCCCTGCTACAATTGAAACAAAGCGTTATAATTTACTTAAATTTAAGCAACAAACAAAAATAACTGATATTTCTGAGTTTAATTCTCGAAAGTTCACTGAATGGAAAATGGCAATGCTAACTGGTGAATTCGGCGGCATAAAGTATACTCCGCAAACTTGCAATAACAGAATTAAAACAGTTATTACTTTTGTAAAGTGGTGTAAAGATATGGGAATTAAGACTGGTATTAAAACGCCCTTAATGACAACTTTTAGATCACCTGAAGATATTCGAGATTATATTTATTATTCTAAAAATCAAGTTTTAGAAGTCGCTAAAAACGCAAACCTTGAACATCGAACAATGATTTTATTATTATTTGATTCGGGCTTAAGAATTAATGAATTTAGAAATATTCGTGTCGCTGATATAGATTTTTTCAATAAACGCATTTTAGTATTAGGGAAAGGCCGTAAAATGGCGTATGTTTATTTTACAACTGGGACTGGTATAGAGTTATTAGATTATATTGATGAGCGAGAATTACTTAAATCAGATTATCTGTGGCGAAGTGAGAAAAACCAGGGTATGCCCTATACTAAAAAATCATTAAGAAAGAAATTGAAACGAGAGTTTAGTAAATTTGGTTATGATAATTTCCATCCCCATCAACTCCGTCACTCTTTCGCAACTGATCTAGTAAATAATGGCGCATCTCTTCAGGAGGTTCAGCATTTACTCCGCCACGCCTCGATTAACACAACTGAAATATACGTTCATAATTTACAAAATTCACTTGGTGACATCTACAAAAAGTTAAAATGTGAAAAGTTCTTATGATTAAGTATTGACTTTTCGAAAACTATGTGCTATAATGATTACATAAGTTTGAGAAAACAAATTCTCAATCAGAAATTATTTAAAACTTTACGCGAATCGTACCGTCTATAAGAATTGCAAGGTTCTCATCCTTGCAATCGGGGTTCGATTCCCCGTGAGGTCACCAGTACTGACATGAGAACTGACTGCTTTATGTGAATGAAGCAGTCTTTTTTATATCCCTGCAGTAGGTACGATTCTGCAGGGATTTTTTGTTGCTCCAATTGAGATGATTACTCTACGATTTAAAAAGATAGGAAGGAATAATGGATGCATATAAAGTAGAAAATGGAATTTTAAAAATAATAATATAAAGAACGATATAGATTTTATCGACGGTAAATGTTATTATAAAGGTAAAGAATTTGAGATAAAATAAGGAGTGATAATGAATTTTAATGAATACCAAAATCAAGCTGTCCAAACAGATGTTGCACATGGCGCTACTACCAAATCTGCTCGCTATAATGGCTATATGGAAAAAGCTCTCGGGTTGGCTGGTGAAACTGGTGAAGTTTTAGAAATAATTAAGAAAATGATTCGAGACAAAGGCGGAGTTTTTGAAACTGCACAGGAAGACCGTGAGAAGCTTAGAAAAGAGCTTGGCGATGTTTTATGGTATCTTTCTGCCCTAGCTTTTTATAACGATATCAGGCTTGAAGATATCGCAAAAACTAATCTTGAAAAATTAGCTAGCCGACAACGGCGAGATAAGATTCATGGTAGTGGGGACGATCGATAATAAATATGCAAACTAACTATAATATTCAAAATAACAACTTCGGGTGCTATTTTGAATAGTTAAGATTAACTAGTACTTGTAGATTTCTAATCTATAGTCAATAAAGGCAATATAAAACACGCTATCAGATTCGGAATATACCACTATTAACCTATAACTGGTGTCATAGAATCGCAAAATATCAACATGTTTAATATCATTACTAAAATATTCATACGGTGGTTTTTTCTTGAGTTGACTTACTAGTATCTGTTAAATATCAATTGTTCTACGATCGGTTGACTATAAATCGCTATATGATATAGCACTCTATCCGCCAATTCTTCCAGTTAGAACTTTAGCCTCTTGATATTTTTTGCCATCTCATCTAGTCAAAATTTTTTATGAACTTAACTGAAATAAAAAGCTTAATCAATAGATTAAAAAATTATTTATCGATAATCTTAGTTAAGCTTTATATATTTTTTAGCCCAGAATTTTCCAGCAGCAACTAATTAATTCTTGCAAAGTTTCATCATAATTCTCATAAATTCGAAAGCCTGCAGCATAAGCGTGGCCGCCGCCACCAAAATAGCCAGCGATATCAGCCGCGACTGGTAAATTTGTACGAACTTTCCCCGTCAATTTACCGTCTGGGTAGGTTTTTATAGCCACGCAAGCCTCTACACCTTCAACCATTCGCATTTCATCAATCACCAAAACACTTGGGTTATACTTATCAGAATATTCTTTAATTTCACTCCATGGAATATGTACAACTGCTAATTTTCCATCTAAAAAATATTCAATTCGCTGAATTAGTTCTCCCTTATATTTTAAAATTTCAGGTGCTTTTTTCGAAAGTTCGCGGCGATCCTCTTCAAGTTTGGCTGAATTTGCGCCAAGTTTTGTTAATTCGCCCGCAACTTCAAAAGTTCTGGCTGAAGTATTGCTCGTTGAAAGCCCAAGCGTGTCGCTAAAAATCGCCCCAAGTAAATTTTGTGCAGCGTTTTCATTAATTTTCCAGTGATTTGCTTTTGCAATTTCGAAAATTAATTCACCTGCTGAGCTAGCCTCTTCTAAAATTAATTCGTGTTTAAAAAACAAATCTGGTGTTGCATCGGTATGGTGATCAATAACTAAAACTGGCGTTTTTTCAAGCAAGTTTTTATAAAGCGGGTCCTCAATTATTTTTGACAGTAGAATACTACTGGTTGTATCAACAATAATAAAAAGGTCAAATTTTTCATAAATTGAACTTTCCACTCTATCCCAACCTTTAAAATATCGCAAATATTTAGGGATATCAACTGGACAGAAAAGTTTAACTTCTTTGCCTAGCTCGCTTAAAATTTCTTCTAATCCTAAAGCTGACCCTAAACTGTCGCCATCGGGGTTTTCAGCCTGAATAACGCAAATTTTTTCTGCATTTTCGACTAATTTTTTGGCATTTTCGAAATTCATTAAATTGCCTTTCGTCCCTCTAAAGCATGACTTAAAGTGATCTGGTCGGCATATTCCAGATCAACGCCTACTGGTAGACCGCGCGCAAGTCGTGAAATTACTAAGTTTTCGAAGCCTTTTTCGCGTAAATAATTCTGAATATAAAGTGCTGTGCTTTCGCCTTCAACGCTAGCGTTTGTTGCAATAATTATCTCTTGAACTTCATCTTTCAAAATTCTTTCAGCAAGCTCACGAATATGTAATTGATCGGGTGTGATTCCGTTAATTGGTGAAATAACCCCACCTAAAACATGGTAGGTTCCGTTAAAATGCTTTGTTTTTTCAAGGGCGATAATGTCTAGAGGCTCCTCAACAACCGCAATTAGTTTTTTATTGCGAGTTTCATCAGCATAAAGTGGTGAAATTTCTTCATCTTTTGAAATCAGTGCAAAAGTTATAGGGCAACTTTTAACATTTTTATGCAAATTTAAAAGACTATCGGCAATTTTTTCACTTATAGTAGTATTATTTTTTAGTAAATAGTAAGCGTAGCGTTCGGCTGTTCGCGAGCCGACGCCAGGGAGTTTGCCGAGATTTTCGATAGTTTCAGTTAATGCTTGAGGTAGAATTTGTGACATTTTTCTCTTTCGAAAAGATTAAAGTCCCAAGTTTCCCAAACCGCCCATTAAAGGTTGCATTTTTTCAGCTGCAACTTTTTGAGCTTCTTCCAAACCATCACGAATCGCAATTTGAATCCAATGTTCAAGTTCTTCAATGTCTTCAAAATCGATCAATTCTGGGTTAAGTTTTACACTTTTTACTTTTAGCTCACCAGTGAATTGGATTACAACTGCGCCCTCGCCAGCTTCAACTTCAATAATTTCTTTTTTAAGTTCTTTTTGCGCTTTCTGTAGTTCGCGCACCATTTTCATTTGGTCTTTAATTCCTGCCATAATTCCTCCATTTAAAATAATTTACTCTTCTAATTTTATCAAAAAAATGTTTGAAAATCAACCTCGCCGCAAAACATAAAATCTATCAGCATTATATTTACGGTTTGAAACTAAAATTCTTTTTACGCTATAATTTACTGGAATTTTTACATTTTGGTAGGCTTCTTTCGAAAGAATTACTTCAGAATCTTCGAATTTATTTTTTACTTTTGCCCTTCCTTGACGCTCGAGTGTTTTGTAGAAATTTTCTTCATTTTTCGAAACCATTAAAATACGGTTTGAATCTGTTTTTTCAAGTAAAATATTTAAATCTTGACTAAAAGCGGCGAGTGGTTGTGGTGAATACCGATAACTTAAAGCAAAAACTGAAAGATTGGTAATTAATAGATTGAAAACAAAAATCGAAATTGGAATCAAGCCAAAAATTCGAGCATAAGGGTTTTTTGGAAAAAGTGCATACCAAGTATTAATTAAACCTTGGAGTCCTGTAATCGTTAAAATTAAAATTGGCGTAAAAAGAATTGTGATTGTTGTGGGGTTAATAATACAAACTAAAATTAGAATTGTCGTCCAGATATTGATTAAATAGCTTTTTGCGGAATGTTTTGCGATAAATGTAAAATATAGCCCGATTGCGATTAAAATTGAAGTTGCTGGATTAATTATTGGTGAAATCATTCCGTTACTGATTGGATTCGAAAAGCCAAAAAGTGCTAAAACTAAGCTTTTAAGATTTTCGAAAAGTTTTAACGAGTTTGGAATTCCAAAAATTATCTTCAAGATTGAAAAATCGAAAAAGATCGAAACTAAAAGTGGTGCAGTTATTATTAAAAATAATATTAGTGCCGCGATTTTTTGGTAATTTGGCAATTTTTTAATAATAAACCGTAAATGTGGATGTACTAAAATTGTAATTAAAAATGCTAACGCAATGTAAGGGCTGAGCGGCGTGTAAAAACTAAGCCCTAAAATTGAAATTAAAGTGAAAATTTGGTGTTTTTTTGGCTCTTTTATAAACTCCATTCCACTCCAAATTAGCAAAATCGGGTAAAAAATATAAAGAATTTCGCTCGTTCCGTTTTGAGCAATAAAGAAAAACTGGCTCGATGTGATTGCTATAATAGAAGCTAAAATAGAGGCGCGTTTCGAAAACCACATTCCTGATATTTTTGTTATGAAAAATATCGAGCATAGAGAAATAAAAACTGATGGCAATTTAATTGCAAAATTACTTAAACCAAAAATATCAATGCTAGTTTTTTGCAAAAATCTAAATGGAAAATCTAGAATGTTCTTCGAAAAAATATTTGAAAAGTTTAAGTTCATTGAACTTTTAGCGCTCTCAATTTCACCGGCGGTTAATCCATTTGGCGCAAAAAATAAAGTATAGATAATTATTGCAAGATAGCTGAGTGATAAAATCCCAACTCCAATTTGGTAACGAAATTTATAGATCCAAAAATCGCTAATTTTTAAGTTTTTCATTCTTTTTAGTATATCACATTTCTTTTTAAAAATCTACTTCAAGCTCCAAATATTTCCACCATTGTTTGAGATTAACCCTTTAATTTCGAGCATTGTTGCAGCTTGATTAAAGTTGCTCACAGAAAGCCCAGATTGCTTAATTATAGAATCGCTAGCTGTTGTGCCATTTTTTGAAAGAATTTCGAGAATTACGTTTTCGGCCGGCGTGTCACCCTGGAAGAGCTTGGTTTGTTTTTCGAAACGGTCTGGAATTAAAAAATCGAGCAGATCTTCTATTGAAGTTAAAGGATTTGCACCATTTTTAATAAGCTGATTGCAGCCCGCTGAAAGTGGTGAGGTAATATTCCCGGGAACAGCAAAAACTTCTTTTCCTTGGTCAAGAGCATGATTTGCAGTCGAGAGAGTTCCGCTACGCGAGGCGGCTTCAATAATAACTACGGCATCAGCAAGACCTGAAACAATTCTGTTGCGTGCTAAAAACTGCCAAGGTTGGGCTGGTGTTCCGTTTGGATATTCACTTAAAATGACTCCATTGTTTTCAAGAATTCTTTGCCCTAAGGCTTCATGTGAACGTGGATAAATTTTATCAACACCATTTGCAAGAACTGCCAGAGTGATTCCACCACTATCAAGAGCCGCCCGATGCGCAACCGAGTCAATACCTAAAGCCAAACCACTCACAACCACAATACCGTTTTTCGCGCATTCGCTGGCAATTTTGGTTGCAACTTCTTTACCATAAGCACTAGGCTTGCGAGTTCCTACGATTGCTACGGTTTTAATCCTTTTTGGAGGTAACTGCCCTCGCATAAAAAGCTGCTTTGGTGGGTCTGGAATATGTTGTAAATCTTTTAAATAATCTAATGATGCAGGTTTAATTTTAATAATTTCCATAAAATTCTAAAATATTGTTGACATTATTGTAAGTTTATGATAATATATAAATATTGATAAAATAATTTAAAAATTTGTCAATGAAACTTAAATCTATTGTTATAGTGTGCAATATATTCTTAATAATTCTTTGTCCCTCCTTTATATACTATAAGAATTATAAATATTGCACATGGTAACCTCTTTGACCGGCGAGCCCTTTGTTGAATTTTGGTGGGTTTTCAGCTTCGAATTTTTCGAGCCTTAGCGGGTGCGTCGAAGAGATAAAAAACCGTCTAAGCGATGCCCACCCGTGCTTAGGCGGTTTTTTATGTTATAATATTAAAATATCTATTACTTTTGTCAATGTGCTTAAGGTTAATAATTAACAAACCTATTTTAACATAAGCGATTATATTTAGCAAGTTTTCGAAAAAAATAAATAAATTAAAAATCGTGCGACCTCGCAATAGTTTCGCACGATTTTTAACTAATATAAATCTCTCAAATTTTTTAGAATGAAGCCTCTACCGCTGCCCAAGTGGTGTCGGTGTTGTCTTCTGGGATGATGATTGTGACCTGGTCGCCAACTTGAAGACGGAAGTAAGTTACACTTGCAAGCAGAATTTTATATTCATTTCCGCCCGCTTCAACGAAGAACGAACCATCGTGATTGATGAGCGTTCCAATAATCTGTTTTCGCGGAACCGGACCAATTTGCTTATAAATAAACCCACCATCTTCATTAATTGTAAGCTTCAGAATATCGCCCTCCACAAGCTTTGATTTCGAAGCATAATTCGCTGGAACTGGGTAATTTTTACCATCTGGACCAATCATAGTTTGACCATCGAAAACACCTTCAATAACTTTGCCATGAGGGCTTTCGATGATGGAATTACTTGGAGCTGTCACGGTGTTATCTTCACCGCTAATGCTTATCAGTAATTCTTTGGCTGCAGCAAGATTAGTTTCCGCTTCTTGAATCAAGCTTTTTAGCCGTTTTACTTGTTTTTCTGGTAATTCAGACATATTCCTCGCATTTTCCTTGTCTGTTTTCTTTTGATATTATCTTTTAAATTCTATCACGAATTAACCTAAAAGTCAATATTTTTATATAATTTTAAGCTAATTTTAAGTTTTCCACAATTTTTAATCTGTTTAATATTGAACGATGTAATTTTTACAAAAAATGCTTATGTTTATTTTAATAACGTTTATCGATATTGCATTGACTTTTCAAGACAATAGTTATAATATGAAAATATGAATAAGCATAAACTAAATAAAGGTTTTACGATCATTGAAGTCGTTTTGGTTCTTGCGATTGCGGGATTAATTTTTCTTGCTGTTTTTTTTAGCTCTTCCCGCTCTTCAACGCAATCAACGAGATACGCAACGTAAAAACGACATGTCACGGTTTAAGGCCGCTTATCATCAATATCGTGCAAACAATAAAGGTTCAAAAATTGGCGGAGTATTCAACGGTGAGTCTATGAGTAAACTTCCAAATTGGGATAATTTCATTAATGAATATCTTCGAAAAGGTAATGACACTTTTCGTGATCCTCTTGGTGAAGATTATTTCGTTCAGGAGGGGTTGTGGGATTATGCTCGAGCTGGAGGGGTTGGAACAGGTGTTATTACTATTAAAGATGGCCATGTTTGCGACTATAGTTCTAATAAGCCAATCAACCAAAGAATTGTTAGTGGAAATGGTCAAACTGCAAGGATTTGGCTTGAATCTGGTGAGGTTTATTGCTTAGATTTACTTAACTAACATTTTCTTGAAGAATTAATAAAACCCTCCAATGAGGGTTTTCGATTAATAGGGCTTCCAATTGTGTTTGTAGATTGTGAGTGATGGCCCTATTATACCTACATCATAAATTTCTCCTGCACTTTTAAAGCAGAAGAGGGTCTTGTTTTGATTAGCTCCGATTCGGCAATACTTTTGAATATAGGCCCAGAGGTTTGGGGCTTCTCCTTTATCAAAGATTCCTGAAGGGTTTTCTTTTGTTAGCTTTCTCAGTTCTTTCAAAGCTCTTCCACTAATATTATAAGCCATCTTCTTCCTCCTCTATTTTTGTAACTTCAATTATGCCGTTCTCTAAAAACTCAACACTGAATTTTCGTTTTTTAGAATATTGAAAGCTATCAAAAATCTCAAATCCAGTAACATTTTCATTTTGTTTGAATAAGCTACGGATTCGCGATAATTCCTTGAATGTTTCTTTTCGAATTGGATTTTTTTCGTCCTCAACTAAAACCGTTCCCGTGCGATTTGACTCATTGATTGCGTTTAAGTCTCGCATAAGTTTATCGCTGTCGTCATCATAAAGAAGTTCATCGCCAGCAGAAGTACGAAAAACAAAATTATAAAAAGCCATAATTAATTCCTCTTTCTAATGTGCTACTCAAACGAGCGCTTTTAATATTATACAACTTTTTTAAAGAAAAATCAAGACTAAAAAAATCCCCGCAAAATTGCGAGGTTATGACGGCCAGAGTTTTTTGACTTCTGTGCTTTCGCCGCTGTGGCAAAAAATTTCGAAATTATAATCTTCATTCGAATCTTGTATAATTTGATAGTAATACGCCATATCGTTGATGTCTTGCATTTCGAAAGTATCGAAAATTTCTTCCATCAGCACCATTTCGTTACTAAAAATTCTACCGCCAGCCGTTATTTTAAGGGAATCTTTTTTATCAAGGAGCGTTTCGAGATTTTTCACGATTTGCTCTGCAGATTCGCCCTCAATCTTAATAGGTTGAACTTTTGCGATTTCTACCGAAAGCTGTTTTTCGCTTACGGCTTCATCGACCACTTTAATGAAAATACTCATAATGAGCCTCCATAAGCTACAAATTTCGGTAAACCGAGGAGCTTATTGTTTAAATTTTATAACAAGATTTTTTAAAATGCAAGCTTGAGCGAAATAGTTTTTAGGCTTGAACTATTTTTTTTTTTTTTGATATTATGGTTGTGATATTTTTTAAAGAGATTATTTTATGGTTTATATAGTTAGAATGAAAATAACAGATAATGGCTCGGAGTGTGCTAACGCATATAATAGTCTAGAAGAAGCACAAAGGGCTGTTCGCAAAATAAAAGAAGGTATTCTCAATGTTGAAAATTGTACTATAGATATTTTAAGTCGTGATAAAAAAGATGTTGAATTTCATTTAATTAAATATGTTAATAATGAATGGCAAGAAACTCGAAGATTCTCAAGCCGAGAAAATGCTGTAAATTTCGTCCATCGTGTACTAGATATTAATGATTATCAGGCAGATGCTTTCGAAGACGCAAGTGGAATTTGGGATTTTCAATACAAATCAGGCGCAAAAGTTGAATATCGTGTATTTTTGGCCATTTATAAAAACACTAAAAAAACCGTTAAAGTAAATGAATATTCTGAGATTTTGGGTGTGAATCCCGGCGTTTCAGATGAAGAAATTAAGAAAGCATACCGCCAAAAATCAAAAATTCATCATCCTGATATGGGCGGAAATATGCATGATTTTTTAAGAATTCAAGAAGCATATGAAAATCTTATAAATGGCTTTGGCGGAGCTAATAAAGAAACTTTTCATCGAGAGTTGTCTGAGTTTTACATTTGTTTTGAATTTGAACAAGTAACTAATTACTCTAAAAGACAACGAGAAGTTAATTACTCTCAAAGACAGAATGATTATAGGATTATAGACGGTATTGTTAAATTTATTTTTATGATACCGGTCATGTTCTGCGGAATTCTACTTTTAAGGTTGTTTACGGGTAATAATCCTTTCGAAAAAATGGAAGTTACTTTTTTCGCATCTATATTTTTTGCAGCAATAGAAGCCGTTCATGAGATTACCGGTGTAGATGTAAGCAATACTATGAAAGGTAAAACTTTTAAAAAATAAAAAAGCCGCAAATGCGACTTTGTATGAAGGATTACGTTAGAAATGGTGGTATCTCAAGTTCTTCTTGAGAATTACGCGGTATTTTGATATTTTCTTCAATCCGATGTGGAATTTCTTCATCGTGTAATATTTTTACGACTTTGAAATTCTCATCAACCCGTACAGCAATTTTTTTAATTTCTCGCCGCGTTATGTGTCTATTTGGTGCAATACCTCCAAGATAAACAATTTCCGCTGATCCGTGAATTTCAACAACCTCTTTATCTAAATCATAGACTGCATTTGGTGAAATATAAATCGCTTTATTTCCATCAGCTTCGATCCTCACTGGTGTTCCAGTTGTTATTGCTCGAAGTAGTTCTTCCTGTAAGAAAAATTGTTGATTCATTTTTTGAACCTCCTCTAAATAAAAGTTCTAGGCAAAAGCTCAGACAATTAAACTATAGCAGAAAATATAAGTTTTGTCAATAAAAGGTGTTCGAAAGGCTCTTGAAAAGCATTATTTTTTTTGATATAATTGAAAAGTATTGGGATGTCGCCAAGTGGTAAGGCAGCGGGTTCTGGTCCCGCCATTCGGGGGTTCGAATCCCTCCATCCCAGCCAAAGTAAAAACATGAGTTAATGCGCTCATGTTTTTTCTTTAATTTGAATATTTCGAACTAGTTTTTATTTAGATAATGTATTTGTCTAGATTTAGAAAATTAGGTGTTAAACCTTCGACCTTCGAAAGCCGGCACTTTGAGCTTCAGCCTCTGAACAAAATATCGCTTCAGGGTTAGTCTTGTTGTAATATTTTTGACCAGGCATATGATAAATCTTGCCATTTCTGCCAATATTGCCTTTAATCACACAAGCTCCTTGAGATTGTTGGGGTTGAGGTGCTGGAGCTGTTCGTGGCCTAGGTGCTGGCGCAGGGTTATAAGCTGGAGCGGGTTGTGGTTTAGGTGCTGCTGGCGTATCTACTGGCTTTGTAGTATCACCTGCACAAGTGTTTTCTGCCCATAAGCCTTTATTCTCTTCACGAGCTTTGCGTGCCGCTTCCTTAAACTCATTCTGATATTTGTAAGGATTTGAATTATAGGTATATTCATTTCCATAACCTTGCCGGATCATCTCATAAGCCAAGTTTTTATTATCTTCACTATAAACAAAAGCTAAAAGTCGCCCATATTTATCGCGTTCACCTTGCGTTTTATCAAATTCAAGTCGAATATTTTTATTTTCAGCGAATTCAGTCATTTTTGCTGTAGCTTCACGCCCAAAACATTGAATTGGTTTGCGTGGATCTTTAGTTTCAGGTGTATCTAGGCCAATAAAGCGTACTTTTTCATCTTTACCGTTATAACTGATATGAATCGTGTCGCCGTCCACCACTTTTAGCACTTGGTAAGTTGGACTTTTCCGAATTTCTTCATTTGCTAATAAGCTTTCGCCAACAACACCACTTTCAATTTTTGGTTTTTCCTCTGGGGTTTTTGTTTCCCTTTCTTTTTTCTGAGCTGAATTTTTCTGGTCATCATCTCGAACAAATAGCGGTTTTCCTTCAGGTAGCATCGACATGAAAAATGCAGAAAATAAAACTATCGCAATTAAGCCAAAGCCAACTCGTTGTTTATAATTTAATAGTTTAATTTTTGATTGTTTCTTGCTAATTTTTAAATAAATAAAATAAGGTAATAGGATAAATCCTAGAATAATACTGACTGAATATATAAACATTAAGAAATTATACATTATTTAAGAGCTCCTCGTGACCAAGCTTCTGCGAAAGCTAGTATAAAACATGAAATTAAACCAATTACTAAAGATAGTTTTTTGCGATGGTTAATTACTTCTAAAGGTTTAATAATATCTTTTTTTGCAATTTTTAAGTATGCGCAGTAACAGAAAAATACAAAATAAATAAATGTAATAATATTGTATGAAATGTTAATAATAGTATGAATAGACCCCATTTTATTTAACTCCCGATTAGTTTCTATACATACTTAGTATACTCTTAAAATACTCAACTTTCAACTATATAATTATATATTAAACATCAATTTCGAAAATCTTAAATCGTGATTTTGTACCAGTCTTTAGGGAGACTCGGCTTTTCGAAACGCCGAATTCTTCTGCCAAAAGTTTAATTACTGCCAGATTTGCCTTACCTTCAATTGCTGGCTCACGAATAAAAATCTCAAAAAACTCACCGTTTTTATCTTGTGATTTTTGAATGAGATTTCCTTTTTTTGAATTTGGCTTAATTTTGCAACGAATCTTCATTTTGCTTAGTCTCGAAGTCTTTTGCTCGCTCTTCGCCATAATATTCATTTAAAAATTGGCGCTTATATTCAAAAAACGTACCATTTTCAAGGCTTTCGCGGATTTTATCAATGGTATTAATTACGAAAAATTCATTATGAATTGAAGCAAGTGTACTGGCGAGAATTTCGTCCGCACGGAAAAGATGATTAACGTAGGCTTTTGTGAAATTTTGGCAAGTGTAGCAATTGCAATTGCTATCAATCGGTGTGAAGTCTTCTTTAAACTTGGCGTTTTTAATATTAATTCGCCCAGAATAAGTAAAAATTGCGCCGTTTCGAGCTTGACGAGTTGGTGCCACACAATCGAAAGTGTCGATACCAAATTCTACACCTAAAAATAGATCGGCTGGTTGTGCGCCCATTCCTAACAGATGCCGTGGTTTTTCTTCTGGCAAGGTTGTGTTCACCCAAGTTAGAACTTCAGGGATTTCTTCTGGCTGAAAAATTCCACCAATCCCAAAGCCGTCAAAATCTCTCGAGCCCAAAAAAATTGCGCTTTCTTTTCGAAAATCTTCTTCGCGCGCACCTTGAACTACCGCGAAAAGCGCTTGTAGATTTTCGCCTTCTGCAATATGCTCGGCGTTTAACTCATTGTGGCGTTTCAAACACTTTTCAGCCCAAAAATGAGTTTTATCCAATGCGGATTTAATTTGTGCACGGCCAGCTAGCGGTGAAGTTAATTCATCAAAAGCCATGTGAATATCGGCGCCAATTTTATGCTGAAGTTCCATTGAAATTTCAGGGCTCATAAAAATCTTTTCGCCCGAAATGTGAGATTTAAACCAAACTCCATCTTCGCCAACTTTTGCGAGCTGATTTGAGTTATGGCGTGCTAAATTTGAATCACCCTTCGAAATGTGTGAAGTTGCATCAATTCCCTTTTTGTAAGCCATTCCAAGTGAAAAAACTTGAAAACCGCCTGAATCAGTAAAGGTTGGTGCACTCCAATTCATAAACTTATGGATTCCGCCAGCTTTTGCTAGAATATCTGCACCAGGCCGAAGCATTAGATGGTAGGTATTTGCTAGTACGGCCTGCGCACCAGTTGAGCGGATTTGCTCGGGCGTCATTGCCTTCACTGTTGCATTAGTTCCGCCTGCAATATAAGCTGGGGTTTTAATTTCACCGTGCGGAGTTTGAATTACACCAGTTCTTGCCAAAGTGCCATTGAGGCGAGTTTTAATTTCGAAACTTAAAGCTTTTTTCATCTGTTAAAGTATAACATATAAATGTTTTTTTTGCAATTTAAAAACCGCCCAGAAGAGCGATTTTTAAGAATATTATTCAGTAATTTCAACACCCATTGAACGAGCTGTTCCGGCGATAGTTTTCATAGCACCTTCAAGCGAAACTGCGTTCAAGTGTTCCATTTTAGCTTCAGCAATTTCTTGCAATTGAGCTTTTGTAATTTTGCCAACTTTGTCAGTTTTTGAATTTCCTGCACCTTTTTGGATTCCTGCTCGGTCTCGAATCATATCATCAACTGGTTGACCAAGTGATTTCCAAGTGAAAGTTCGGTCTTCGAAAACCTGAAGGTGAACAATTACATCTTTACCCATCATATCTTTAGTTTTTTCATTAAATGGGTTGATGAAGTCCATCATATTTAGACCCCATTGACCAAGTGTTGAACCAACTGGAGGACCTGCTGTTGCGCGGCCAGCTGGGATTCGAAGTTTCAAATTTCCAATAACTTTTTTTGCCATAATTTCCCTTTAAATAATTTTATACTTGATAATTCAAGTGCGTAACGTATTAATTTTAGCATATTTTTTTTAAAAAGTCAAGACAATTTCAAAAAAAAGAGACATTTTTTGTCTCTTTCCTTACCAGCCACCGCCACCAGAAAAACCACCGCCAGAAAAACCACCATCAAAATCATCATCAAAATCACTTGAATTATAATGATATGTACTGGTTGTTTTGTTTGAATCGTCGTTATTATCTTCATTTTTAGAATTGACATGCCCAATTATCAACAATAAAAAACCAAGAACTAACGATCCAAAAATAATAAGAGGTATATCATTAGCTTTATCTTCTTGTGCTTTTTTAGAAAAATCAACATTAACATTTTTCACATTATTATTATTTATTTCAACTTTAAAATC